>Ga0184637_10002425_pt1 | contig 12010 bp, 13 predicted proteins | sample PLM3_127_b2_FD_133143 | JGI IMG/M metagenome (GOLD analysis project Ga0184637, IMG submission 133143) | Groundwater sediment microbial communities from an aquifer in East River, Colorado, USA - PLM3_127_b2 | ecosystem: Environmental > Terrestrial > Soil > Riparian zone | place: USA: East River...
GCCTCAACCCTCGTCGCTGATCGGAAGCACGGGCGTTACGCCCGGCTCCAGCGCCAGGCGCTGCGCCAGCACGATGGCCTGGCTGCGCGAATGCACGCCCATCTTGCGCAGGATCTCGGTGACATGCGCCTTCACCGTCGCCTCGCCGATCTGCATGTCATAGGCGATGATCTTGTTCGGCTTGCCCTCCGCCATCAGCGCGAAGACGCGGTGCTGCTGCGGCGTCAGGCTGGCGGCGCGCGCCGCCAGATCGACGTCTTGAGAGGGCAGCACGCCGTCGCCAGCACCAGTGGGCAGGATGATCTCGCCCCGCATCGCCGCACGCACGGAGGCGACGATCTGCTCCATCGGCGCCGACTTCGGGATGAAGCCGGCGGCACCCATTTCGACCGCTTGCCGCATCGCCGCCGGGTTGCGGGTGGCGGAGACGATGACCAGCGGCGCGGCGGGATAAAGGCCGCGCAAGGCGGCGACCCCAGCCAGCCCCTGCATCCCCGGCATATCGAGATCGAGGACCACCAGATCGGTCTCCGGCCGCGCGGCGATGGCGGCGCTGGCCTCCTCGAAGCTGGCGGCCTGGGTGACGACCGCGTCCGGAAATGCGTTGCGCAGCGCCAGGGACAAGGCCTCCCTGACCATCGGGTGATCGTCCGCGACGATGAATGAACTGGATTGCAGGCGCTCCCCCTCGCTCCGACGCCGGCCGCTTTTTCGTCGAGGCTAGCATAGTTGCGCCGGGCCTGCAGGCTTTCGATCCCGCCCTTGATTCCGGCCCGCCCTTGATTCCGGGGACATCGGCCGCCAGGATGACCGCTCTGCCAAGTCGAATCCGCCGCGGAACCCGCATCCATGCCCACCGACATCGCCAACCAGAACACCGACAAGATCGCGCTGGTGACCGGCGGCGCCAAGCGCATCGGCAAGTCGATCGTGCTGCGCTTGGCGGAGAATGGCTGGAGCGTCGCCATCCACTACCGGAAATCGGCGGCAAAGGCAGAGGCTGTCGCGGCCGAGGTGCGCCTGCGCGGCGGCCGCGCCATGACCGTGATGGCCGACCTCACCAAGGAATCCGAGGTAGTGGAGATCATCCCGAGGGTCGCCGCGGTGCTGGGACCTTTGACCCTGCTGGTCAACAACGCCTCGGTGTTTGAAATGGACAAGGCCGACACGGCCACGCGCGAAAGCTGGGACAAGCACATCGAGGCCAATCTGCGCGCGCCTTTCGTGCTGAGCCAGGCTTTCGCGCGCCAGTTGCCGGAAGGCGAAGAGGGCAACATCGTCAACCTGCTGGACCAGCGGGTGTGGAAGCTGACCCCCTATTTCATCAGCTACACCATCGCCAAGATGGGCCTGTGGACCCTGACCCGCAGCCTGGCGCTGGCCTATGCGCCGCGCATCCGGGTCAACGGCATCGGTCCCGGCCCGACCCTGCCCTCGCCGCGCCAGACGGACGAACAATTTACCCAGCAAACGGCGGCCATGCCGCTGGGCCATGGCGCCACGCCCCAGGAGATCGCCCGCTGCGTCCTCTATATCTTGAGTGCGCCGTCGATGACGGGACAAATGATTGCGTTGGATGGCGGCGAGCATCTCGGCTGGCAGGTGCCGGGCAAGGGCTTTCAGCCGCGGGAATAGCGTCCGCTCTCTCGAGTCGCATTTACGCGACCGGTCGCTATAATGGCGGAAGGTGTCGGAGAGGGCGCAGTGGCGCCCGGTTCGATGCGCCAGGATCGTCGCAACATGGTCGCTGGCAAAGCGTGACCGAAGGCACCAGCTATCAGGTTCATTGGCACAGATTCGTTGACGGGGGCCCCAGGGTGCGGCCTCTTCACCAGCCCCAGAGTGCGGCGAACGTCCGAAAGGATCAAAGCCATCATGTCGCCTGCGGAGAAAGTCACCGCATTGCCGGCCGTTTCGCACGGCCGCACCATGAAAGTGTTCGTGCGCGATCTGGTCCTGCCGTGCCGGATCGGCGTCTACGGCCATGAAAAACACGCTGACCAGCGGGTTCGCATCAATCTGGAGCTGAGCTGCCACGAGCATCCGGCGATCAACGACGATCACCACAACGTGGTCTGCTATGCCGAGGTGGTCGAAGGCATCCGCGGGCTGCTGAGCGACGGCCACATCAATCTGGTGGAAACCCTGGCCGAGCGGATCGCCGCCATGTGCCTCGAAGACCATCGGATCATCGGCGCCAAGGTGCGGGTGGAAAAGCTGGATGTGATGCCGGAGGCCAGTGCCGTCGGCATCGAGATCGAGCGCCAACGACGTTAAATGTCTGGGCGTTAATCGTTAATTCGACGCCTGAACTGGGCCCCGAATCTCGGCGGGATTCCGCCGTTTTCCACTGATCGGAGTCGGCAAAATGGCTGAGTCCTGCGGTTTTCCAGGGAAGTTGTGCACAGCGCGATGCAGGACTCCGTGATCTTCGCGAGAGTCAAGCGATGAATCATCTTTGTGACTCGCAAGTGACGGTCTGAAACAATCAAATCAAGTGAATTCAATCACTTAATCATTTGTGCCTATTTGTTGTGCAACTGGTGCAGGCCGCGGGAATCCTAGACTGACACATTTCTGAAGCGGGCTTTTCGACAGACTTATCCACAGGATTCGTGGATATCTGGCTGGTTGGTCAGGAGACGACCTGCCTTGCTTAACGGAATCGCGGATTCGTGCGATTCATTCAGGCCGAAATCGCTCAGTTGCGACATTGGACTCCTGCCAGGACGGTGGATTTGACCACGGCAACATCCCGGCGTAATCGACGCCGGTGAGGTAAAATTCCGAGTCATGCGACCTAAAGCCAACAAACCCGACCCGGTGGAGATCGAGGACGAACTGCGGAGCGACGGCGAACAGCCGTCGGTCGGCCGTCCTGGCCTGTCACGCGGCATGCAGATCATCCGCGAACGGGTGAAGACCCTGCCCAACCAGCCGGGCGTCTATCGCATGATCAATCCGCGCGGCGACGTGCTCTATGTCGGCAAGGCGCGCGACCTGAAAAAGCGGGTCACCACCTATGCGCTGGCCAACCGCCTGCCGCTCCGATTGCAGCGCATGGTGGCGGAGACGGTGGCGATGGAGTTCGTCGCCACCCATACCGAGGTCGAGGCGCTGCTGCTGGAAGCGAACCTGATCAAGCGCTTCCTGCCGCGCTACAACGTGCTGCTGCGCGACGATAAGAGCTTTCCCTACATCGTCATCACCGGCGATCACGAGGTCCCGCAGATTTCCAAGCATCGTGGATCGCGCAACCGGCCGGGCGAGTATTTCGGGCCATTCGCCTCCGCGGGCGCGGTCAACCGCACCATCGTCGCCCTGCAGCGCGCCTTCCTGCTGCGCAATTGCAGCGACAGCATGTTCGCCGCGCGCACGCGGCCATGCCTGCAATACCAGATCAAGCGCTGTTCCGCGCCCTGCGTGCAGCGCATCTCCACCGACGACTATGCCGAGCTGGTGCACGAGGCGCGCGACTTCCTGACCGGCAAGAGCCGCGAAATCCAGGAGCGCCTGGCGCGCGAGATGCACACAGCCAGCGACGCGCTGGATTACGAGCGTGCCGCGCGGCTGCGCGACCGCATCCAGGCCCTGACCCAGATCCAGTCGCGCCAGGACATCAATTTGGCCGGCGTGGAAGAGGCCGACGTGGTCGCCGCGTTCCAGCAGGGCGGTCAGACCTGCATCCAGGTCTTTTTCTTCCGCAACCACGGCAATTACGGCAACCGCGCCTATTTCCCGGCGCATGACAAATCGGCGGAGTTGCCGGAAGTGCTGGCCGCTTTCATGGGCCAATTCTATGAGAACAAGCAGCCGCCGCGCCTCATTCTGGTGAGCGACGCGCCGGCGGAGCTCGAGCTGCTGACCGAGGCGCTGACCTTGCGCGCGGGTGCGCGGGTCGAGATCCTGGCGCCGCAGCGCGGCGACAAGCGCAAGGCCCTCGATCACGCCCTGCTCAATGCCAAGGAGGCGCTGGCCCGCCGCGCCGCCGAGACCGGCACGCAACAGAAATTGCTGCGCGGCATCGGCGAGCTGTTCGGGCTCGACCAGCCGCCCAAGCGCATCGAGGTCTATGACAACAGCCATATCTCCGGCACCAACCCCTATGGCGCGATGATCGTCGCCGGGCCGGAAGGCTTCATGAAAAACCAGTACCGCAAATTCGCCATCCGCGGCGTGGTGCCGACGGCGGCGCCGGCGATCGAGCCGCCCACTGTCAAACCGCTCCCTGGCGAACCGCCCACTGTCGAACCGTTGACCGCCGACGCCGTCAACGAAGAGCGCGCGGCCGAGGATGCCGCGCGCGAGCAACTGGCGACCGACGATTCCGCGACCAAGGGCGAAATCCAGCCCGGCGACGACTACGCCATGATGCGCCAGGTGCTGACCCGGCGCTTCTCGCGCGCGATCCAGGAAGATCCCGACCGCCAGCGCGCCATGTGGCCCGATCTGGTGCTGATCGATGGCGGCCAGGGCCAGCTTTCCGCCGCGTTGGATGTGTTCCGTGAACTTGGCCTCGACGACGTGCCGGTCGCCGCCATCGCCAAGGGTCCCGACCGCAATGCCGGGCGCGAGCGGTTCTTCCTGCCCGGGCGCGCGCCCTTCATGGTGGATCCGAAGAATCCGGTGCTCTATTTCCTGCAGCGGCTGCGCGACGAGGCGCATCGCTTTGTCATCGGCGCGCACCGCGCCAAGCGCTCGGCCCAGATCGGCAAGTCGGAGCTGGACCAGATTCCGGGCATCGGCGCCAAACGCAAGAAGGCGCTGCTGCTGCATTTCGGTTCGGCGCGCGCGGTTGCGCGCGCGGGTCTTTCGGATTTGTGCGCCGTCGAGGGCATCAACGAAACCGTGGCGCAGAAAATCTATGGCCATTTCCACGGCGGCTGAACGAGCCAGTAAAATAACGGGCGAGTGCCGGGCATTTGATGCAAAGATCTTCATCTCTCATGCGACGATTTATGCCGGGATCGCAGGGCCGATCTGCGGCGATGGGTGTTGTGACAGGGTGTGGCCGACCTGCTATGGTCGCGCCGGATCGGAGCCGGGCTGCGAAGCAATGCTGAATTTCGCCAATATCCTGACCCTGTCGCGCATCGCCGCGATCCCGTTGATCGTCGGATTTTTGCTGTTGAACGGCGCGCTCTGGCATTGGGTTGCCCTCGTCCTGTTCGTGCTGGCCTGCGTCACCGATTGGTTCGACGGTTATGTGGCGCGGCGGCTGCACCAGGTCTCGCGCCTCGGCCGCTTCCTCGATCCCATCGCCGACAAGCTGGTGGTGGCGGCCGTGCTGCTGATCCTGGTGGCGACGCGACACATCGACGGCTGGGCGATCCTGGCGGCGCTGATCATCCTGTGCCGCGAAATCCTCGTTTCCGGCCTGCGCGAATTCCTGGCGGAGCTGCGCGTCGGCGTGCCGGTCAGCCTGCTGGCCAAGTGGAAGACCGCCGTGCAGATGATCGCGCTCGGGTTCCTGATCGTGGCCAAGGCAACCTACGACCTGCCGATCGACGCCATGCTGGTGGGCGAGATCCTGCTCTGGATCGCCGCCGGCCTGACCTTGGTCACCGGCTACGACTATCTGATGATCGGGCTGAAGCACATGGCGGCCGAGCGGCCGGCGGATCGCCACGGCGGCCGGTCCGGCGATTCCGCCTGATCCCGGCGCGGGCCGCCCTGCCATGAAGATTCTCGGCCCATGAAGATTCTAGGCCCATGAAAATTCTAGGCTTGGGGGGCTGGAGCGGCTCCGGCAAGACCACGCTGCTGGCCAAGCTGATCCCGGAACTGGTCCGCCGCGGCATCAAGGTTTCCACCATGAAGCATGCGCATCATGGCTTCGACGTCGATCAGCCGGGCAAGGATTCGTACGTGCATCGCGCGGCTGGGGCGACCGAGGTTCTGATCGCTTCGGAGAAGCGCTGGGCCTTGTTGCACGAAATACGCGACGCGCCGGAGCCAAGCGCCGTCGATCTGGTGCGCCACATGGGCCCGGTCGATCTGCTGCTGATCGAAGGCTTCAAGCGCGAGCCGCACGACAAGCTGGAAATCCATCGCGCCCGGAACGGCAAGCCGCTGCTCTCCGCCGACGATCCCACCTATGTCGCGATCCTCTCCGACGCCCCGGTCAACGGCGCGCGCCTGCCGGTGCTGGATCTGAACGACATCCCGGCGATCGCCGATTTCATCGTCGCCCATTGCGGGCTCAAGGCCCAGGCGTAATCAAATTCAGGGCGTCGCTCCGCCGCCGATACACGTTCGCGCCAGCGCCAGCGTCACCCGGCGCTGTTCCGCCAAAGCGGCGCGGTCGAGACGCTCCACCATCTCTGCCGCGGCGGCGAAGGAGCGCTCGATGCGGCTTGCCACATAGCGCAGCACGTCGTCGTTCACTTCCAGCCCGCGATCGGCGAATTGCTTGGCCATGACGGAGATCAGCAGCTCGTCGTCGGGTGCTGCCAGCGCCACCGCGGGGATGCTGGCGAGGCGCGAGGCCAGATCGGGCAATGCCGTCTCCCAGCGCGCCGGCGGAGTCTCGCTCACGATCAGCAGGTGGCCGCCCGCCTCGCGCAGCTCGTTGTAGAGATGCAGCAGCGCCGCCTCGGGCCAGCCGCGCGGCTCATCCAATACGACGCGCAGCTGCGGCTGGGTGCCCTCCGCCGGCGGCGCGGTCAGCGCGACGGCGCCGCTGCGCGCCTGCCAGACATGCGCCAGATGGGTCTTGCCGCAGCCCTTCGGTCCATGGAGGGCGAGCCCATGGGCCGGCCAGTCCGGCCAGCGGTCGATCCAGGCCACGGCGTCGCGATTGCCAGGCGCTACGACGAAATCGGCGGTGCCGAGCGCCGGTCGATAGGCGAGATCGAGGGGCAGTTGCTGCGGCGGCATGATGTCAGCGCTTATCGTTCGCGGGCGCGCCTGACGAGAGATCGCTTGGCGAAAGATCGGTCGGCGAGAGATCGCTTGGCGTCACCATGGAGCCTTCCGCGATGATGTCCACCGGCACCACGGCGGGGCTATGCCCTAGATAGAGCCGGCTTTCGCGATACTGCGTGATGCTGAAGCGCACCCCGACGCCGATGACGGCGGCCACCGGCACCGCCAGCAGCAGACCGACGAAGCCGAACAAGGCGCCCCCGGCCAGCAGCGCGAAGATGATCCACACCGGATGCAGTCCGACCCGGTCGCCGACCAGCTTGGGCGTGAGGAAATTGCCTTCGAGGATCTGCCCGACGCCGAAGACGGCGGCGACCAGAAGCACCCACCAGGGATCCTGGAACTGGCCGATCGCGATCGCCATGGAAACGCCGAAACCGGTCAGCGATCCGACATAGGGGATGAAGGTGAGAACGCCGGCGATCAAGCCGATCACGATGCCAAAGGGCAGGCCAATGATGGCCAGCGCGGTGGAGTAGTAGATGGCGAGAGTCAGGCACACCATCGACTGCCCGCGCGCAAATCCGGCCAGAGTCTGGTTCACCAGGATTGTCTGCTCGCGAATTGTCGCCGCATGCGCGCGCGGCAGCAGCTCGTCGAGCTTCGCCACCAGCTTGTCCCAGTCGCGCAGTAGGTAGAACGTGACGACCGGCGTGATGACCACGAGCGACAGCAGATTGGCGAGCGCGAGGCCCTGGGTCGCCACGCCCTGCAACGCACCTCCCAGCCAGGCCAAGGCGGTCCCGAACCGCTCGCGGGCCATGCCCGACAGCTCCGTCGCGCCCGGCAGATGTAGCCGCTGCTGCAACTGGATGAGGTAAGGCATCAGGCGGTCATAGGTGCTGGAGATTAAGTCCGGCAAGCTGGTCACAAAGGACAGAATCTCCCCGACCGCCAGCGGCACGATCAGCAGCAGGAACAGGATCACCGCGGTCGCAAAGACCGCGGTGACGATCACCGTCGCCGCGTCGCGCGACCAGCCGAAGCGCTCCAGCCGGTCGCAGAGCGGGTCCAGCAGATAGGCGATCGCCATGCCGGCCACGAAGGGCAGCAGGATGCTCTTCAGCAGCACCAGGATCAGCACGAAGACGAGGAGGGCTGCTCCCCAAATCTTGGATTGGGTGGCGAGGGTCATGCGCGGGCCGCCTATTGCGGCACGGCGGGCTGGTCAGGCACCGCGGGTTCGCCCGGCGCCAGATAGCCATCGCTCGACGGCGCGGCCGGGGCCGGCATGGGAGCCGGCATCGGGGCGGGAGCCGGCAGGCTGCCGCCGCTGTTGGCGGTGGGATCCTGCCGCAGCAAACCCTTGTTGGGGCCTTGCAGATCGAGCGCCAGATCCTGCTGCGCCAGCGAGCGCTGGAACTGCGGTACGTCGCCGAGGAAGGTGATGTCGAGCACCGCCAGCGCCTTGGTCAAGCTGACCAGGCGAACCGATTTCAAGGACGGCACGCCGCCCAACTGTTTCTTGATATCGACCCATTGCTTGAGGTTGGTCAGCGGAATGTCGAGCGTCATGGCCGATTGCCGGCTGGCATCGACCAGATTGGCGTCGCGCACCTGGCCCTGGACCCAGGTGATGGTGCGATCGACGGTCTGGCCCAGCAGCTCTTCCATGGTCGCCGGATCGCCGGAAACCGTGTCGGTGAATTGTGTGGTCGCGCTGCGTCCATAGCGCGTCGCCGAGACCGCGTAGCTCTGCATCCCATCCACACCCGGCGGCGAGGCCTTCACTTCGGTCACCAGCACGTCGCCGGCGCCGTAACGCTGGGCCAGCGCCGCCAGACGCTGCGTGTCGCCGCCCAGCGCCTGGGTCGCGGACAAGGTCGTGCTGTCGGAGATGTCGCCGCTGGGCAGCACCATCGGCACCAGGCTGGCGGTGGGGGCCTTGGCGCCCCAGGGCAGCAGCAGCAGATTGGCGGGGCCCCAGAGCGTGCTGGTGCCGGTCTGGTCGGTATAGACCGGCAGCACCAGCAGGCGCTTGGTCTGCACCTGCGCGAAGGCGACGTTGTTGCCGGCCAGATATTGCTGCACCGGATCGGCCAGGAAGCGGAAGGTGTAGCGGCCGATATAGTGCGTGGCCGAAGATTTCTCTTCCTCGATCTCGAAATCCTGCACCCAGGTGGAGATCACATCGTCGCTGGGCAAGGTCAGCGACTGAACGCGATCGGCGGGTGCAATCTGCGCCAGGACCTTTTGCAGACCCAGGCGCTGGCCTTGCAGCAGGGCCTGATCGCGCAGGGTGGCGATGTCGCCGGTGACGTCGACGTCGATGCCGGTCGCGGTATAAACGGCGCCCGCCTGGGCCCAGACGGCGCTCGCCGACAGGCTCAGAATTACCCCCAGAACTACTGGCGCCAGAAGCCCGCGGCAAAGCCGCCGGAACACTTTGAATGCCATTGCAACGGGCCTCGAAATCCTTATTGTCCGACCGCCTGCTTATAGCCCATCGCCAGGGAGGACGCCATAACCCGCCCCGTGCCAGACGCCGCATCCGCGGCCGACAAATCCAGTCACGGCAATGGTTTGACCTATCGTGATTCGGGCGTCGACATCGACGCCGGCGAAGCCTTGGTGGATGCGATCAAGCCGCTCGCCAAATCCACCGCGCGGGTCGGTTCCGATGCGGGCCTGGGCGGATTCGGCGCCTTTTTCGATCTCAGGGCCGCCGGCTATCGCGACCCTCTGCTGGTATCGACGACCGACGGCGTCGGCACCAAGCTGAAGATCGCCATCGAGGCCGGCAAGCATGACGGCGTCGGCATCGACCTGGTCGCCATGTGCGTCAACGATTTGGTGGTCCAGGGCGCCGAGCCTTTGTTCTTCCTCGACTACTTCGCCACCGGAAAGCTCGACGTCGCGGCGGCGCGCGAGATCATCGCCGGCATCGCCAAGGGCTGCCGTGAGGCCGGCTGCGCCCTGGTCGGCGGCGAGACCGCGGAGATGCCGGGCATGTACGCCAAGGGCGATTATGATCTGGCCGGCTTCGCCGTCGGCGCGGTGGAACGCGACCAGGCGCTGACCGGCGCCAATGTGGCGGAGGGCGATCTGGTGCTCGGCCTCGCCTCCACCGGAATCCATTCCAACGGCTTTTCCCTGGTGCGCAAGATCGTCGAGCGGTCCGGCCTCGGCTGGACCGAACCCTGCCCGTTCGACTCCCGCAAATCCGTCGGCGAAGCCCTGCTGACGCCGACGCGCATCTATGTGAAGAGCGTGCTGGCGGCGATCAAAGCCGAGGGCGTCAAAGCCTCTTCGATCAAAGCATTGGCCCACATCACAGGCGGCGGCTTGGTGGACAATGTGCCGCGCGTGCTGCCGGACGATCTGCAGGCGGAGATCGATGGCGCGAGCTGGAAATTGCCGTCCGTTTTCAATTGGCTGATGAAGGCCGGCGGCGTGCCACTGCACGACATGGTGCGTACCTTCAACTGCGGAATCGGCATGATCGTCGTCGTCGCGCCGGAAAAGGAAGCGAACGTCACGCAGGTTCTGCGCGATCATGGCGAGACGGTGCATCGCATCGGCGCCATCGTTCGCCGCGCGGCGGGCGACGAAGGCTGCGTCGTGCGTAACACCGGACATTGGTGATCGCGGCGAATGGCAGAGCCCTTGAAGGTCGCGGTGCTGATCTCCGGACGCGGCTCGAACCTGCAGGCGCTGATCGATGCCTTCGGGCCGCAGGTTGCCGACAGCCCGGTCAAGATCGCGCTGGTGCTGTCCAACCGCCCCGACGCGCTGGGGCTGGAACGCGCCGCCAAGGCCGGCCTGAAGACCGAGATCGTCGATCACAAGGCCTTTGCCTCGCGCGAGGATTTCGACGTGGCGATGGATCGCGAGATCCGCGCGGCGGGCGCCGAGTTCGTGGTCCTGGCCGGCTTCATGCGCCTGCTGACCGAGGGCTTCATCAATGCCTGGAAGGACCGGATGATCAACATCCATCCAGCACTGCTGCCGTCCTTCAAGGGGCTCGACACGCATCGCCGCGCGCTCGAGGCCGGCGTCAAGTTCCATGGCTGCACGGCGCATTTCGTGCGCCACGAGACCGACACCGGCCCGATCATCGCCCAGGCCGTCGTGCCGGTGCTTCCGGGCGACGATGAAGCGGCCCTTGCCACACGCGTGCTGCGCGCCGAGCATCAGCTCTATCCGCTGGCGTTGCGCCTGATCGCCGAGGGCAAGGTGCGGGTCGACGGCGAACGCGTCCTTGTCGCGGGCGCGCCACGTGCCGATGGCATCATGTTCAATCCCGCCATCGACTGAGCGGCGCGGCACGATGCGTGCGCCGCATACCACAATCCATCGCATCGTGCCGTTGGCCGCGTGCGCCCTTTTGTGCGCCTGCGAGCCCGCGGCGGAAATCGACCATTACGTACTCGCCCTCAGTTGGCAGCCGGCCTTCTGCGAGCGCAACGCGGACAAGCCCGAATGCCGGGAACTGGACGGCGGCGATTTCGCCGCGACACATCTGGTCCTGCACGGATTGTGGCCCAATGCGGCGGACGGCGAGCACCCGTACTATTGCGGCGTGAGCTTCAGCGATCGCCGCACCGACGATGCGGGCGATTGGTGCGCATTGCCGCAGACCGGCGCGGATCAGGACACCCAGTTCGATCTGAAGCGCCTGATGCCGGGCGCCAAATCCTGCCTGGATCGCCACGAATGGATCAAGCACGGCACCTGCTCCGGCCTCGATGGCGATGCCTATTTCGATGCCTCGGTGCGGCTGGTTCAGGAGATACAAACGACGCAGCTCTCGGAACTGCTCCGTGGGAACATCGGCGAGCAGGTTTTCATTCGCGACCTGATCCAGGCCTTTGAGCAGGATTTCGGGGCCGACGCCGCGGCCGCCCTGCGGATCACCTGCCGGCGCGGCGACGGAGGCACCTATCTGGCCGAGATCCGCCTGGCGCTGCGCCCTGAGGCGATCGGCAAACCCTCGGAGGCAATCGACGAGCTCTTGTCGCGCAACGCGCTTTTCCTGGATGGCCCCGTGCCCAAAGGCGATTGCCCGGCCGAGATCATCATCGACCGGGCCGGCTAGAACGGGGCGGCGGAAGCTTGCGCAGCGTCGGTCGCTCGGCTAGAA
>Ga0184637_10002426_pt1 | contig 12008 bp, 11 predicted proteins | sample PLM3_127_b2_FD_133143 | JGI IMG/M metagenome (GOLD analysis project Ga0184637, IMG submission 133143) | Groundwater sediment microbial communities from an aquifer in East River, Colorado, USA - PLM3_127_b2 | ecosystem: Environmental > Terrestrial > Soil > Riparian zone | place: USA: East River...
ATCGGCTTGATTTGTCTGCGCTCCGGGCCGCCGCCGGCCTCTGATGTATGGGACAGACCCCTGGTTCCGACCGGTCGGACGCGAAACGGCTGATGCCCGAGCTGTCGGAATATTCTCGCCAATTTGCTGCCATCAAGCGGGACACAGAGCTTTTGCTTGAGGGTCTGACCGAGAATCAGCTCACGTGGCGCGAGAATGCCAAGACATGGTCAATCGCCGACTGTCTGAATCATCTGTTCGTCACAGGCAATGAGTCGCTGCCGAGCATTCGCCGGACAATGACTGAAGCTCGGTCTCGCGGATTGCTCGGCCGAGGTCCCTTCCGGCACGGCGTAATTGGAAACTGGTTCATTCGCCTGATGGATGCCCCGCCAAAGATCAAATTCAAAGTTCCGCACGCCTATCGGCCCACGCTCGGTTTGCCCGTCTCCGAAATCGTAGCCGGATTCTTTCTCTTGCAGCATGAGTTGATTCAAGCCCTGGAAGAAGCGGACGGGATCGATTTGGCGCGCCCCAAAGTCAGCAATCCGGTGAGCAAATGGTTCAAAATGAGTCTCGGGCAGGAGTTCGCGCTGACTGCTGCACATGAGCGACGGCATCTTTGGCAAGCATCGCGGGTGCGTGAAAAACTCTTATCGGCCGACATCGTGGCCTAACGACGGCTGAATGGTCATGTCCGTCACCGATTTCTACAACCGGCTCTCTCCCTTCTATCACCTCATCTACTCCGACTGGGACGACAGCATCCAGCGCCAGGCTTCTCAGCTCGACTCCGTTATCCGCGAACTATGGGACGATCGAATCAAGACTATTCTCGATGCGGCGTGCGGCGTCGGTACCCAAGCGGTGGGCCTTGCCAAGCTCGGGTACCACGTCACCGCCTCCGACATTTCCCCGGTGCCGCTCGAACGGGCAAGAGAGGAGGCCGCCAAGCGCGGCGTGACGATCAGCTTCGGCCTCGCGGATCTCAGGACCCTATCCTCAGTCCATGCGAAGACCTTTGATCTCGTCATCGCCTGCGACAATTCGATTCCCCATCTGCTCACTGACGACGAAATCCGAACTGCATTTCGAGAGATGTATCGATGCGCGGCCGTGGGCGGGGGCTGCATCGTCTCCGTTCGGGACTATGATCCCGCGGAATCGACCGGAACCAAGGTGGTCCCCTATGGGGTGAGAACCGACGCGGGCCGACGCTTCGTCGTATTCCAGGTTTGGGAGTATCGCGGCTCGATCTACGACCTGTCCATGTACTTCGTTGAGGATACCGGCGGGCTCGAGTGCATGGCCCATGTGATGAGATCTAGGTACTATGCGATCCCGATCGCTCGCTTGATCGAGCTTATGACGGAGGCCGGCTTTGCTGGGGTTCGACGGGTCGACGAGCGGTTCTTCCAACCTCTCATTGTCGGCTTCAGGGGCAGCTCCGCTAGTCGCTAGGGAGAAAAGAAGCATGGCACCATGACCCATCTACCGCCCGGCGCTGGTAGGTGCGTGCGACCATAAGGAGATGTAGGTTGGCAACCATGTGGAAAGGGAATGTGGTCTCGATTCAGATCGCCGCTCGGGGTGGAGGAGAGATGCAACCGGTGCAATCGGTGAGGGCTGTCGCCGGCAAGGGTCTCGATGGCGACCGGTACTTCAACGCCACCGGAACCTACTCCAAGAAGAGCGGCACCCACCGCGAGGTCACCCTGATCGAGATCGAGGCCATCGAGGCCCTCGAACGCGACTATGGGGTGAAGCTGGAACCGCGAAATTCACGCCGCAACATCGTGACTCAGGGGGTGGCGCTCAACCATCTCGTGGGCCAGGAGTTTCACGTCGGGGAAGTGCGGCTGCGCGGAATCCGTCTCTGCGAGCCATGCGCGCATCTGGCCGAGCTGGCTCAGGCCAAGGTCCTGCCGGGCCTCGTTCATCGCGGCGGCTTGCGGGCGCAGATCCTGACCGACGGGACCATCAGAACCGGCGACGACGTCGAGCCGTGATGCTTCAAAGCCGATGAGGGCAAACTAGGGCCCCTCGATCTCTCCTGCGCGGGGTTCGAGTTCGCCATCGATTTCCTCGAGGCGCACCAGGTCGGCGTAGGACTCCCGACTCCGGACCACCCGGAACCGCGATCCCTCGACCAGCACCTCGGCGGCTCGCGGCCGGGCGTTGTAGTTCGAGGCCATGGTGGCGCCATAGGCGCCCGCACCCCGCACCGCCACCAGCTCTCCCGCTTCGGGGCGTTCTCCCCGCCGGTCGCGAGCCAGAAAATCGCCCGTCTCGCACACCGGCCCCACCCAATCGGCCACGATCTCCGGGCGGCCGCGCGTCACCACCGGTTCGATCCGGTGATGAGCACCATATAATGTGGGCCGGATGAGATCGTTCATGCCAGCATCCAGAATGACGAAGGTCTTGGATCCACTCTCTTTGACATAGAGGACGCGAGCCAGCAGAACACCCGCGTTGCCGGCGATGAAGCGTCCGGGTTCCAGGACAATGGTGAGCCCGAGGTCATCGAGGAGCGGCCGCACCGCCGCGGCGAAGTCGGCCGCGCTCATCGGCTCCTCGCGCTCGTACACGATTCCGAGGCCCCCGCCCAAGTCCACGGCGCGAAGCTCAACACCATCCCGGCGGAGACCAAGGATGAGCTCCCGCAGAATCTCGACCGCGCGGACGAAGGGGGCCGCAGTCACGATCTGCGACCCGATGTGCATGTCGATGCCGACAGCTTCGAGGTGGGACGAGCGGCTGATGCGCCCGTAGAGATGATGAAGCTCGCCGGCAGTCAGTCCGAACTTGCTGTCGCTGCGGCCGGTTGCGATGTAGTGATGAGTATGCGCATCCACATCGGGGTTGAGGCGAATCGCGACAGGAGCACGGATGCCCAGGCGGGTGGCGACCGCCTCGATGGCCTCGAGCTCCGGGGCCGATTCGCAGTTAAGGAGGAAGATGCGTTGCCGGAGCGCTTCACCGATCTCCACATCGCTCTTGCCAACCCCCGAGAAGACAATGCGCTCTGGCGGGATGCCGGCCTTGAGCGCCCGGTACAGCTCGCCGCCCGAAACCACGTCCGCGCCCGCGCCGGCGCGCCCCAAGAGGGCGAGCACTGCCAGATTCGAGTTGGCTTTGACCGAGTAGCAGATGAGATGATCGACGCCATGGAAAGCGCGATCGAGCTTTCCAAGTTGGCCGAGAAGCATCTCCTGGCTGTAGACATAGACCGGAGTACCCGCTTGCTCGGCGATCGCGGTGAGCGGCACGTCCTCACAATAGAGGGTGTTGTCCCGCCGCTCGTAGCTGTCGAGCTCCTGGGTCTCCGAACTCATGGCGCCGCGCATCAGGCGCCTAGTGTCGCCGCGGCGGTGGCTGGCGTCAATTTCAATTGCCCCTGAGGCGGGGCCAATTGTCCTGAGCTAGCCGCCCATTGCCCTTGAAAGGAGCGCGCCCAACGATGGAAGGCCCGGAACGCCTGGAAAGCCTGGAAGGCAATGAAGGTGGTGACGCGTCGGTGGTGCTGAGCACCTTCGCCACCGAAGAGGAGGCTGCCGGCGTCGGTCGAGCCCTCCTCGAGCGCCGCCTCGTGGCGTGTGTCAATCTGGTGCGGGGAGTGCGTAGCCTCTATCGCTGGCAGGGTCGAATCGAGGACCAGACCGAGGTCCTCGCGGTGATGAAGACCCGTCGCGATCGCCTACCTGAGCTTCTCGCCGCTCTCCCGACCTTGCACCCCTACCAGGTCCCGGAGATCCTGGCCCTCAACGTCGCCGGCGGCGGCGCGAGTTACCTCAATTGGCTGGCGCACGAAGCCGCGCCACCACCGAAGATGGGGGAAGGGGGCTAGACACGGGGCGGCATCCAGCCCCCTGCATCATCCTGAAACCGGGCGGAAAGCTATCAGGCGGCCTGCCTCTCGAGATGCTTCTCGGTGGGCTTGTCGTACTGCTTGTCCGCCTGAGTGTTTGGGGCGGGCTGGGCAGTCTGGCGCTCCTGGGTAGTCTGGCCCGTGGTCGCCGTGCTCCCGCCGGACTTAGCCTGCCCGGAGCCTGCTGTCTTGGACTGAGCGGTCGCCTTCCCCTCTTCGACCCCCCGGATTGCCAGTGAGGCGGCTTCCAACTCTGAGGCTGCCGGCTCACCCATGATGCAGGTGCCATGGAAGAAGACGCCGTCTTCGATCTTGAAGCTCTGGGCATAGACGTCGCCGCGCACGTGGGCGCCGGCAAGGAGCTCGACCCGTTCACGGGCCCTGATCTTGCCGACCACCGTGCCTGAGATCAACGCGTGCTTGACGGTGAGGTCACCCTTGATCGAGCCCTTGGCTCCGACGCTGAGATTGTCGCTGGTGACGACCGCTCCGCCTTCGAGTGCGCCATCAATGCGCAGGGATCCGTTGACATTGATCGTTCCCGTAATCCGTGCCCCTTCGCCAATGACGGTGCCGATCCGCCCCTGGTCCCGGGGCTCCTCGAACGCGGGCCTGAAGCTCGGCTTTTGGTTCGTATTGAACATTGAATTCCCCCCTCGGTTGATTTGCGACCCGCGGGACTTATCGGCGAGTGCCCCGGCGGGCTTGACTGGTGAAAGGCAGAGGAGGATGGGGGGGGAGGGGGAGCCGCTAGGCGCCGGTTGGCCGGCCCTGGTGACTGGCCCAGACGCGACGCGGCGAGGCCGTCTTGCCGCCGTTTGTGGCCGTCATGCCGCCGTTTGTGGCCGTCATGCCGCCGTTTCGGGTCGCCATGCCGTCGTTTCGGGGCGCCCTTGCTGCTCTTTCGGGCGCCCTTGCTGCTCTTTCGGGCGCCCTTGCTACCATTTCAGGCGCCCTTGTTACCGTTTCGGGCGACCTTGCTACCGTTTCGGGCGACCTTGGTGCCGCGGCCGGCCGCCGGAGACTGCGGGCGGCTCGGGTGGCGTCCCTCGACCGCCCGCCCCGCTTTTGCCCGAGCCTCGGCTCGGCGCTGCCGCCGCCGCTCTCTCGCCTCATCTTGACGGGCGAGGCGGACATCCATGCGGGTGAGTCGCATCCACTGCTCCAGGTCGGCGGCGCTGCGAAGAAGGACCTTCTCCGCCGGCTCCCCGGTGTTCGGCTCGCAGGCGTGAACCGAGAAGTCGCGACAGATGATCGGGCGCGTCTCATAGATCCCGCACCGGCCATCCGGTTGCAGATTCTCGCATCGGCTGTGGAAGACGACGTTCCAGGTGTCGTCGTGGTCGATGTAGACCTCGACTCCGGGGTGATAGAGGTACCAGCGGATGTTGTCGAAGTCCTTGCGGTCTTCCGGGGTGTCGATCTCAATCGCAACGTACTGGCAGCACTGAGTGCACGCCGCGCACGGGATGAGCCCGGTCTTTGGGTCGCGCTCGACTTGAATGGGAAGCTTGATCGAGAACATGAATCGCCTGTCCTCTCGTGAACTCGGTCCGCACGACGCGCAAACGCAGCGAAGACCAGCTCGCCGTGCGCCTTTCGCGCGAACGCTAGCAGCCGGATCCAACCGGGTCAAGCTCAACGCCTTCCTCGGAATCCAGGGACGCGACGCATCGGTCAGAGCGACGACCGCGGACGCCAACTCGCTGTCGGGTAAAGTTGACCTCGCTTGGAGATCTTGATACGTTGCCCTCGCCCTGCACTCGAAGCACCGGTTGAGGCACACCCGTTGAACATCTTGCTCCCTCCTGATCGCGCTCGGAAGGTCCCTCAAACCCCTGAATGACGGCATCGACCGCGACCAGGGCAGCACTCAGGCTATCGGCGGCTTCAACATCGATTTCCTCAGTTATCGCTAGCCCATCCCGGTTCGGAACGCCGCCGCGGCGCCCGAGGCGGCGACCGGCTTCCGCGGCCTGACCGGCCTGCGGCGCCGCCCAAGGTCAAGTCCCGGAGAGCCATGGCCCGCTCATCTTCTCCGAGCGTCATCGCCCATCGCGGCTTTTCCGGGTGCTGCCCGGAGAACACCGCTCCGGCCTTCGCCGCCGCCATCGCGGCGGGCGCCGACATGATCGAGCTCGATGCCCGCCGCACCGCCGGCAAGCGCGTCGCCGTCGTCCACGACGACGACCTCACCCGCTACGGACATCCGGGCCAGCGGGTGGCCGACCTCGACTTTGACCTCTTGGCGGGCCTCGACGCCGGACGTTGGTTCGACCCTCGATTCGCCGGCACCGGCTTTCTGGGGCTCTGCGAAGCGTTGGAGCTCATCGGCGGGCGGGTGCCGGTAAACATCGAGGTCAAGATCGATGCGGGACAGGAGCCGCACGTGGAGCCGCTGGTGGACTCGACCCTGGCTGAGATCGGAGTCGCCGGGACGCCACCCGTCCTCCTCTCCACCTTCTCCATGGCCGCGTTCCGGCGGATTCGCGCGCGCGCACCGGCCATCCCCGCCGCCTTCTTGCACGGTCGCAGTGACTTGAAGCCCAGCCTGCCCGAGCTTGCCGACCTCGGAGCCGAGGGAGTGCACGCATCCCGAGCCATCGCGGATTCTCAGCTCATCGCGGCCGCACATGCCTTGAACCTCAAGGTGCGGGTCTATACGATCAACGACCCCGAGGTGATGGCCGAGCTCATCGATCTCGAGGTCGACGGTCTCTTCACCGACTGGCCCGACCGCCTCCTGACTCTCCTCGGACGGGGCCAGCCTGCTAATTCTTGAGCGCCTCCCGCAACTGCTGCGCGCTCGGGTAGCTCGGCTCCATGGCCAGCACCTGGTCCACCGCCGCCAGGGACTCGTCCAGGCGCCCCGCCTGCGCCAAGTACATCGCGCGCCGAGTCCCCATCTCGAGCACGAGCCCGGCGAGCTGCCGCTCGAGCTCGACTCCACTGGCCCAGGCCGATCGCAGATCCCGGATCTCGATTGGCGGCGAGGACGGCGGCTCGGCCGGAGGATCGCGGTAGAGGCGCAGGGCCAAGCCCACCGGGACGGACGTGAAGCCATGGGCAATGCCGGGCTCCAGGGCATCGGGCGTGAGGTAGGTCGGCCTGCTCCTCATGGCATGCTCGAGCAGACAGTTGATCATCTCGACATACAGTCGTTGTAGGTTTTCGGCGCTGTAGTTGCCGCCGGTCTCGAACGGGACCAGCTCGGCCTGGAACCGATCGATCGACTCCCGGCACGAGCGGACGAGCTCCGGATCCCAGCGCTCGAGCTGCCGCAGGTACCAGGAACGGCGAAGCAGCTCCTTCTCGAGGACGGTGACATCACGGCGGTCGCCGCGCACCAGCTGCTCGTAGATGGCAGCCGAGCAGAAGTGGTCCCACTGCCGACTGAGGATGACTGCCCGGGGGGAAAGCGAACGGAACATCGCCGAGGTGTAGTCGGCCACCAGATGGTTATCGTGCTGGTCCGCCTCGCCCGCATTCCAGGCGAAGGTGAGGAGAGGAAGGCTAAAGGCGGCGGCATACCTCAATCCCCGGCGCAGAGCGGGCGGGCGAAGGCGCGGGATTGCGGCATCCAGACCGACGGCGACTCCGACGCCGACCCAGATGGCGACCATCAGGAAGGCGGGTAGAAAGTAGGCCTCGATGTCATGGATGTCGTAGTTGATCGCATAGACCAGGTTGAGGAGAAAGAGCAGCACCGTCGCATGGGCGAGACTCGCCCGCCGCCGCCACAGGAAGACGAGCCCCAGGACCGCAGGCACCAGAGCGATGGGCGTCATCTCCACCGGGAGCTGGGCGAGGAAGCGGCCAAGCTGTTTCATCGCCGCCTCGGCCGAGGACAGAAACCAGACCCGATAGACTTGCCCTGTGGCATGGCGAAAGAAATTGCCCGGGGCCTCGGGGTCGCCCCAATCGAGCATGGGGTCAAGGGCAGACCGCACAGGCAAATAGAGATAGATCGAGAGCCCGGTGACAAAAGCAATGAGGAGGAGACCAAGAGTTCGCGCCTGCCGGGGAAAACCCTGCTCTCGCACCACCAGGTAGGCGAGCGCCGGCAGGAGCAAGGCGGCCGAGAGATGGTTTCCGACCGCGAGCCCGGCGAGATACGCGAAGAGAAAGAGGGCCGGCGACACCCACTTGACCGCCCGGGGGCCGGCACCGATGGCTGCCGTCCCCTTTCCAACCCCCACCGCGACCAGCGCGAGGTAGAGGAGCAAAGCGATGAAAAGGAGATGCAGCGCGTAGACCTCCACGATCACCGCCTGTTTCCAAACCGTCTGCCCCGCGGCGAGGGTGAGGCTCGCCGCCAGGGCGCTGGCCGTGGCACTCGCGCGCGTGATCCCGAGCCCCACGAGGATCCGGCGGACCGAGGCAAAGGTGAGCGCCGCCGCAGCTGCGCCGCAAACCGCCGAGAGGAGACCGAGGCGAGCGAACGGCTCGAGTGGGCCAGGGAGGGCGACGAGGGTGCGGCCGAGGATCGTGAACAGCGGATACCCGGTCGGATGGGCGATCCCGAGGGTGGCGGCTGCCGCCGCCAGCTCGCCCGCGTCAACGAAGGTGACGTCGGGAGCGCGGGTGAAGGCGTAGAGGGCAAGCGGGAGGAAGAATGCAAGCCCCCACATCGTCAGGCCAGTTATGGCGTGGCTCGGCCGTCCTGAGCGTCGGCGCCGGTGGAGTTCTGGTTATTGTGGGCGCTGCCGGAGTTAGCGCCATCCGTGGGATCGTCGCCCATCTCGGACGCGCTCCGGTTCGGTGGAGCCGCCAGATGACGGCTGCGCTCCTCCTCGGTCACCGCGTAAGGCTCGTCGATGAAGTGCTTGGCCTTGGCCTTCGACCCTCGGAATTCCTTGAGGTCCAGCACCCGCCGGTAGTCGGCTAGCGCCGCCGTGCGCTCCCCCTTCGCATCATGAATGCGCCCGCGCTCAAGCAAGGACGAGGCCTCAATCCATTCGGCTCTCGGATCCGGATCCGCCACCAAGCGGTCAAAGGCCGGCAACGCCCGGTCGTAGAGCCCGGCCAGTTTGTAGGTGCTCGCCAGGAAGTAGGTCGACATCTGGCGAGACTGCCGGCCAAACGCCGGCTCATGCTGGCCCTTCTCGACCAGAATCTCGAGCATGCGGATCGCGTTCGTGTAGTCGTACCGGGTGCGATAGGCAAAAGCCAACATGCCATAGTAGTCGAGGTTGTCGGGATAACGGGCGTTGAGCTGCTCCAGGATTTGAATCGCCTCTTCGTAGCGACCCTCGGTGTCCAGATACGCGACGGCCAGAAACAGGCGGGCCTCGACCCGGGTGAACAAGCCTGAGCTCGCGGCCCGTTCGAGTTGGGCGACACCTCGCTCCCGGTCCCCGCCCAGACCGAGAAGAAGCTTGGAGAGGATGCGCGCGAACCAAGGAAGCTGGGCGGCGAAGTAGTCGTAGATCCCCAGGCCACAATAGGAGTCTTCGAGCTCCGGATGGTAGCGGTTAAGGAGCTTGAGATACTTCCTCGCCTTCACCGAAATGTTGACCGACTCGAACCGCCGGCCGTTCATACCGTCCAGGATGGCCATCCTCCCGTAGGCGCTGCCTTGAAAGAAAAGGGCCAGGGCGTCGTGTTCATCCTGCTCGAGGCGCTTCTCGCTGCCTGCAATCGCCGCCTCGACATGTTTGCGGAAACGCTCGGCCAGCTCCGGCCGGTCGCGATTGTTGATCGCCTGCCACCAATAGCTCTCGGCGAGCAGGAAGTCGCCGAGTGGATGGCGGGGGTCGGCGGCGCGGATGGCTCCTGCTTGTTTGATTGCGGCTTCGAATTTGAAGCCGTAGATGTGGTCCAGGACCTCGACCACCTGCCCGTGGAGCTCGGGGGTGAGTGGGCTCCGGCTCGACTCGAAGTCAAAGCTTAGCGGGTCCGCTGCCGCCGCCGAGGCGAGGACGGCCGCCGCCAGGAGGGCACCCGTGCCAGCTACGATCTGGGCGCCGATGCGCGGGGAGCTACGCGCTGGGAAAGCGGGGACGAACGCCCCGCCGGCTCGTGCTACGGCCCGCATCCGGGGGGGAACGCCCCGCGCTCGCAAGGGCCGGTGAGGAACGGGGAGTCGGGCTGGAGTCGAACATCCCCGCCCGCGAGATCACAGAAGCGGGGATCGTCTTCGGGGGGTAAATCGAGCAGATCGACCTCGATCGGGCTCGAACCGCGACCGCTGATCGACCCGCCCACGTTGTTGAAAAAGCCGTCGCAGATCGAGCTCAACTCGGATTCGTTGAAATGAATGGTGCCACCGCCATTGGCGGCTGCCAGGTTCTCGACGAAGAGATTGCTGTGCGAGCGAACGTCGGAGCGGCCCGCTCCGAAATCGATCATGATGGCAGAGCCCTTGCCGTTGCCGACGTCGTTGCGGTAGAACGTGTTGTGATGGATATTCGGTCTCGCGAACTCGACCTGGATGGCGCCGCCGAGCCCGTTAGTCGCCGTGTTGTCGCTGAACAGGCAGTGTTCGACCTCGGGGGCGGCCTGGTCGAAAATGGCGATCGCACCGCCACGGTAGGCTCGATTGTCGGTGAAGATACAGTCACGAATCACGGCTTCCGCATCGTGGATGGCCAGCGCTCCGCCGCGATCCCCGGACTGGTTGTCGTCGAAATGGCAGCTCTCGATGGTGAGATGAGCCTCGTCGCAAAAGATCGAGCCCCCCTGCTCCGGGGGCCGAGGGAAGCCACCGGTCAAGGTGAAACCCTCGATCCTGACCGTGCGGTTCTGGCCGAACACGTAGAAGTGCCGGGCGTCGAGAGAGCTGCGGAGGGTGGTGACGTCGCGACCACCCTCGGCCAGGAAATGAAGATCCTCGTTCACCACCACGTCGAGCACGTCATAGGTGCCGGGGGCGACAAGAATCGTGTCGCCGTCATTGGCATCTCCAACCGCCGCATCAACTGACGAATAGACACCCGGCACCCGCCGCGAGATCCCATCGAGGATGCTGAAGCTCCAGTCGTAGCGCGTGAACGTGCCGGCTCGGTTCGACATGCTGGCCCCGACGGTCACCACACCCGGGAGCAGATTTAGAGGCGGGGTGTACCTGAACGACCCGAACCTGCGAGGCTGTTCCGGGTCTACCTCGACCTGCACTCCGTCCTGGATCACCTCGTTGATGCGAAGAACGAATGTCTCGATCTTGAACCCGGACCCGCCGCTCGAGAATTCACCGCTGATCTCCGGACGGCGTCCTACGAGCGCCGCCGACTGCGCCGGCTTCACGTCCGTGAACCGGATGGTCGAAGTATCGGGGACGATGATAGACGACCGGAGCCGGGTGGTGTTCCCGGCCACGACAACGATGTTCTGGACGCTGGCCTGAACGTAGCCGTCGTCAGCCACGCTGGCGGTGATATCGTAGCGACCGCCGTCGAGGGCGTCGCTGACGAAGTCGCCGTCGTCGTTGGGAAAGGTCGTGCTCACGACGTCGTTGGTTTCAGCGGGGAAGATCTTGATCAGGATCCCGCTGGTGCGCTCGGGGGCGCCGTCGACAAATGCTTTTCCGGCGATATACCCCTTTCCCAGCGGTATGTCGGGATTGACGGGTGTTTCTTCACCACAGCCGGACGCAAGAAGAGCGACACCCAGAACTCCAGCAAGTCGCCGGGCGGTCGCGCTCGAGGAACCGCTAACAATGTCCATCGGGATCCGGGCCTCACCCTCCGCCGCCGCATCCGCTGCTGTCTTCATTAGACATGGCCGCAGCCGATTGAGATGCGCCGGTAGAACTACCCGCTTCGGTTGGGGGTCCGGCGAGCCAATCTAAGTGTAGCGCTACGCCTATCCATAGGCAAGCGGTCTGGGACTGGGTAGTGGGGACCAGGGCTATCCGGGCGGCCCAGCCGCAGCGGGTGTCTGTCGGCCGCTGCGGCGCATGAGGAGGAGGTCCGGTGTGAACGGAGCGCCTACCGGAGCAAGGTCATTCGCCGGAGCTCGACCGTTTCCTCGGTCGTGAGACGATAGAAGTAGATGCCGCTGGGTAGTTTGTCCGCCTCGTCACTCGTCCCATCCCAGGTCGCGAGGTGGGGACCGGCGGCTTCGAACCCGTCGACCAGCGTTCGCACCACCTTCCCCGAAGTGCTGAACACGACGAGGCTCACATACCCGGGTCGGGCGAGACTGTAGGCGATCTCGG
>Ga0184637_10002427_pt1 | contig 12007 bp, 11 predicted proteins | sample PLM3_127_b2_FD_133143 | JGI IMG/M metagenome (GOLD analysis project Ga0184637, IMG submission 133143) | Groundwater sediment microbial communities from an aquifer in East River, Colorado, USA - PLM3_127_b2 | ecosystem: Environmental > Terrestrial > Soil > Riparian zone | place: USA: East River...
CCGGCGGTGCGGCTGTCCATCTTCCTGTCGCCGCTCGACGTGCACGTGAACCGGGCGCCCATCGAGGGCGTCGTGCGGGACGTCGAGTACGTGCGGGGGCGGTTCGTGGCCGCCTATCGGCCCGAGGCCTCGGAGGAGAACGAGCGGTGCACGCTCGCCATCGAGGGCGACGCGGCGCGGGTGAGCGTGCGCCAGATCGCCGGGGTGCTCGCCCGGCGCATCGTGTGCCGGGCGCGGCCGGGCGACAAGCTGGCGGCGGGTGAGCGGTACGGTCTGATCCGGTTCGGATCGCGGACCGACCTGGTGATCCCGCGCGCCACGGAGGTCCGGGCGCGGCTCGGGGACCGCGTGCGGGGAGGAGAGAGCGTGATGGGGGTGCTTCGGTGAGACGACGGCACGTGCCGGGGGAAGGATCGAGGGGGACGCGGCGGCGGCTCCAGCAGCTCCGCGAGCACCGGCGGCGCGGCATCTTCCTGCTCCCGAGCCTGCTCACCACCGGGAACCTCTTCTGCGGCTTCCTCGCCCTGATCTTCACCGCCCAGGAGCGCTTCGTGGAGGCGGCGGTGGCCGTCTTCGTGGCGATGGTGCTCGACATCCTGGACGGCAAGGTGGCCCGTCTCACCAACACCACGACCCAGTTCGGGGTCGAGTTCGACTCCCTCGCCGACGTCGTCTCGTTCTGCGTGGCGCCCGCCTTCATGCTCTACGCCCTCGTCCTCGCCCGCCTCGGCCGGGTGGCCTGGCTCGCCGCCTTCCTCTTCGTCATCTGCGGCGCCCTCCGCCTCGCCCGCTTCAACGTCTACTCCGGCGTGACGGACCGGCGCTACTTCGTGGGGCTGCCCACGCCGGCGGCGGCGGGCATCGTGGGGGCGACGGTGCTCCTGCTCGCCGGCGACGAGATCGAGCGGTGGCAGGCGGTGGCGGTGGCGGTGGGGACCTACCTGGTCGCGCTGCTCATGGTGTCGACGTTCCGCTACGCGAGCTTCAAGCAGGTCGACTTCGCCCGGCGGCGGCCGGTGGGCGTGCTCCTCCTCGTGGTGCTCGGCGTGCTCATCGTCGCCACGCATCCGCAGTGGTTCCTGTTCGCGCTCTTCTCGGCCTACGTCCTGAGCGGGCCCGCGCGCCCCGTGTGGGCGCGACGCCGCGAGGCGACGGGGACGGCCGAGAAGGCCCCCAGAGACGCACACTAGCCGGGGACAGGGAGGACACCGACATGGATCGCGTCATGATCTTCGACACGTCGCTGCGGGACGGCGAGCAGGCGCCCGGCTTCTCCATGAACACCGCCGAGAAGCTCGAGATGGCCCGGCAGCTCGCGCGGCTCAACGTGGACGTCATCGAGGCGGGCTTCCCCATCTCCTCGGACGAGGACTTCGAGGCCACCCGCGAGGTGGCCCGGCAGGTCGGCACCCTCGAGGGCGCCCCGATCATCTGCGGGCTCAGCCGGGTGGGGCTCATGGACATCGACCGCTGCTGGGAGGCGGTCAAGTATGCGCGCCGGCCCCGGATCCACACCTTCGTGGCCACGTCCGACATCCACCTCAAGTACAAGCTCCGCAAGAGCCGGGCCGAGGTGCTGAAGGCCGCGGTGGAAGCGGTCACGCACGCCCGGGGCTACTGCGAGGACGTGGAATTCTCGCCGGAGGACGCCTCGCGGTCGGACTTCGACTACATGTGCGACGTGCTGGAGGCGGTGATCGACGCGGGCGCGCGGACCATCAACATCCCGGACACCGTCGGCTACGCCATCCCCGAGGAGTGGTTCGCGCGGATCCTCAAGATCCGCGAGCGGGTAAAGAACAGCGCCCGGGCCGTCCTCTCCGTCCACTGCCACAACGACCTCGGGCAGGCGGTGGCCAACTCGCTGGCCGGCATCCGGGCGGGGGCGCGGCAGGTGGAATGCACGATCAACGGCATCGGCGAGCGCGCGGGCAACGCCTCGCTCGAGGAGATCGTGATGGCGCTCCGGACGCGGAAGGACTTCTTCGAGACGGACACCCAGATCCGCGCGGAGGAGATCTTCCGGACGTCCCGGCTGCTCTCCCACATCACCGGCGTCCACGTGCAGCCCAACAAGGCCATCGTCGGCGAGAACGCCTTCGCCCACGAGGCGGGCATCCACCAGGACGGCGTGCTCAAGGCGAAGCTCACCTACGAGATCATGCGGCCGGAGGACATCGGCCGGGCGGCCAACAAGCTCGTCATGGGCAAGCACTCCGGCCGCCACGGCTTCGCCGCCCGCCTCAAGGACCTGGGCTTCGAGCTGGAGGACGCGGAGCTGGGCAAGGCGTTCAAGAAGTTCAAGGACCTCGCCGACAAGAAGAAGGAGGTGTTCGACGAGGACCTCATCTCGATCGTCAAGGACGAGATCGCGCACGTGCCGGAGACGTACCGGCTGGACTATCTCCACATGATCAGCGGGACCGGCGTCATCCCCTCGGCCACCGTCCGCCTCAAGAAGGAGGAGGAGGTCTTCCAGGACTCGGGGGTGGGCGACGGGCCGGTGGACGCGGTGCTCAACGCCATCGACGCCATCACCGGCCTCAAGGGCCGCCTCCAGGACTACCAGCTCCGGGCGGTGACCTCGGGCAAGGACGCCCTCGGTGAGGTGTCGATGAAGGTGGACTTCGACGGCACGGTGGTGACGGGCAAGGCCAGCTCCACCGACGTGATCGAGGCGAGCGCGCGCGCCTACGTCAATGCGCTGAACCGGCTGGCGCACCCTGTCCACGGCCAGAAGCTCAAGGAGAGCGGCCCGTAGCCATGACGACCCACCGGATCGCGGTCCTGGCCGGCGACGGCATCGGCCAGGAGGTGACACCCGAGGCCCAGAAGATCCTCCAGGTCGTGGGCAAGGCCACCGGCGCCTCGTTCGAGTTCGAGCCGGGGCTGATCGGCGGCGCGGCCATCGACGCCACCGGCGGGCCGCTGCCCGACGCCACGCTCGAGCTCTGCCGGGAGAGCGACGCCATCCTGTTCGGGGCGGTGGGCGGGCCCCGCTGGGACAGCCTGCCCCAGGAGGCCCGGCCGGAGCGCGGGCTGCTGCGCGTGCGCAAGGAGCTGGACCTCTTCGCCAACCTCCGGCCCGCGCGCTGCTTCCCCATGCTGGTGGACGCCTCGCCGCTGAAGCGCTCGGTGGTCGAGGGAACGGACCTGATGGTCGTCCGCGAGCTCACGGGCGGTCTCTACTTCGGCGAGCCGCGCGGGCGAGAGGCCTTCGCCGACGGCGGGGAGCGTGCGGTCAACACCATGACCTACACGACGCGGGAGATCGATCGCGTCGCGCGGGCGGCCTTCGAGGTGGCCATGAAGCGCCGCCGCCGGCTGGCCTCGGTGGACAAGGCCAACGTGCTCGTCGTGTCTCAGCTCTGGCGCGAGGTGGTGACACGCGTGGCCCGCGAGTACCCCTCGGTGGAGCTCGAGCACGTGCTCGTGGACAACTGCGCCATGGCCCTCGTCCAGAAGCCCACCCACTTCGACACCATCGTGACGGAGAATACGTTCGGGGACATCCTCTCCGACGAGGCGGCCATCCTGGCCGGGTCCATGGGCATGCTCCCCTCCGCGAGCCTGGGCGGCACGGTGGGGCTCTACGAGCCGGTGCACGGCACGGCGCCGGACATCGCGGGCCAGGGGCTGGCCAACCCGATCGCCGCCATCCTGTCGGCGGCCATGCTCCTGCGCTACTCCCTCGACCGGGGGACGGACGCCGACCGCATCGAGGCGGCGGTGCTGCGGGTGCTCGAGCAGGGCTACCGCACCGCCGACATCCGCGCGACCGGCACCACGCCGGTGGGGACCACCCAGATGGGCGACCTTATCGCGCGGCAGGTCGAAGCGTCCTACTGACGGAGGCGCTCGCATGGCGTCAGGCGTGAAGGTCGCGGTGGTGGGCGTGACGGGCGCGGTCGGGCAGACCACGCTCAGGATCCTCGAGGAGCGGAAGTTCCCCGTGCGCGAGCTCCGCGCCTTCGCCTCCGAGCGGTCGGCGGGCAAGACCGTCACCTTCGCGGGGGAGGCGATCCGTGTGGAGAGAATCGGCCCCGAGGCCTTCAAGGGCGTGGAGATCGCCCTGTTCTCCGCGGGCTCGGCGCAATCGAAGGAGTACGCGCCCCAGGCGGTGCGGGCGGGCGCGGTGGTGGTGGACAAGTCCAACGCCTTCCGCATGGACCCGGGCGTGCCGCTCGTGGTCCCCGAGATCAACGCGCACGCCGTCAAGGGCCATCGCGGGATCGTGGCGTGCCCCAACTGCACCACGATCGTGACGGTGATGCCACTCAAGCCGCTGCACGACGCGGGGGGGCTCCGGCGCGTGATCGCCACCAGCTACCAGGCGGTGTCCGGCGCCGGGGTGAACGGCGTGGAGGAGCTCCGGAGCCAGACGCTGGCCTGGGCGCGCGGCGAGACGCTCGCGCCGGCGTTCTTCCGCCACCGCATCGCCTTCAACGTGATCCCCCACATCGACGCCTTCCAGGACAACGGCTACACCGGCGAGGAGATGAAGCTGGTCGGCGAGGTGCGGAAGATCCTGGAGCTGCCCGACCTGCCCGTCTCGCCGACGACGGTGCGTGTGCCCGTGTTCACCGCGCACTCCGTCGCGGTGAACGCCGAGACGGAGCGGGCGGTGACGCCCGATCGCGCGCGCGAGGTCTTCGCGGGATTCCCCGGCCTCCGGGTCTGGGACGATCCCGGGCAGGACCGCTATCCCATGCCCGTGGTGGCGGAGGGCCAGGACGACTGCTTCGTGGGCCGCATCCGCCGGGACCTCTCGCTGCCCACCGCGCTGAACTTCTGGGTGGTGGGGGACCAGCTCCGCAAGGGCGCCGCGCTCAACGGGATCCAGATCGCCGAGCTCCTGCTGGGCTAGCCGGGGACGGGTGAGCCAGCCGTCCCCCGTCCTCCGCCTCACCCTCGCCTACGACGGCACCGAGTTCCACGGCTGGCAGCTCCAGCCCGACCGTCCCACCGTGCAGGGCTGCCTGCGCGAGGTGTGCGCGCGCGTGCTCGGCGAGCCCGTGAAGGTGGTGGGCGCCAGCCGCACCGACGCCGGGGTCCACGCCCTCCGTCAGGTGGCGAGCCTGTCCGGGCCGGTGCGGATCGAGCCCCCGCGCCTGCTCCGCGCGCTCAACGCCCTCTTGCCTGACGCCGTGCGCGTGCTCGACGCGCGGGCGGCCCCGGCGGGCTTCGACGCCCGGCGCTCCGCCCTCGGCAAGCGCTACGCCTACCTGATCGACCGCGCGCCGGTCGCCGACCCCTTCCTGCGCCGCTACGCCTGGCACTGGCCGCACGCGCTGGACGTCGAGGCCATGGCGCGCGCGCTGCCCGCCCTCCGCGGCAAGCACGATTTCTCGGCCTTCTGCGCCGCGCCCGGGCGGGGCCGGACGCCGACCTGCGTCATGCTCTCCGCCCGCGTCGTGGTACGGCGAACCCGGCTGGCCGTGCTCCTCTCGGCGGACCGCTTCCTGCACCACATGGTCCGCAACATCGTGGGGAGCCTCGTGGAGGTCGGGCGCGGCGCGCGTCGGCCCGAGTGGCTGGCCGAGCTCCTCGAGGGGCGGGACCGGACCCGCGCGGGGCCCACCGCGCCCGCCCAGGGGCTCGCGCTGGTCCGGGTGCGCTATCCGCGGTAGCCCCCCCGGTAGGCTCTGGGGACCTTGCTTTTGCCGGGGGGCCTGGGCACGATAGGGCCGATGCGGACGTATCTCTCGCTCCGACACGGCCGCGCCGAGGAGGTCGAGGCCGAAGTGGTCCGCGAGCAGCCGCTGACGATCTACGTCAACGGCGCGCGCTTCCTCACCCTGCTCTGCTCGCCCTTCCAGCTCGAGGCGCTCGTCGTCGGCTACCTCTGGATGGAGAAGGTCATCAGCGGCCTCGACGACATCGCCGCGCTCGAGGTGTCGGACGTGGACGGCCGCGCGGACGTGACCCTCACTGCCCCGGTGGAGCTGCCCGCCGAGCGCATCCTCACCTCGGGCTGCGGCGGCGGGATCACGTTCCGCATCGATCCCCGCCTCTTCGCCCGGCTCGAGTCCGCGCTGCGCGTGCGGCCGGCCCAGCTCGCCGACCGCATGCGGGACCTCTTCGCGGCGGCCACGCGGTACCGGGCCTCGCGGGGCATTCACGGCGCGGCCCTCAGCGACGGCGAGCGGCTCCTCGTGGTGGCGGAGGACGTGGGCCGCCACAACGCGGTCGACAAGCTCAAGGGCGAGGCGCTCCAGCGCGGCATCGCCACCGTGGACCGCATCCTCCTGTCCACCGGCCGCATCTCGTCCGAGATGCTCCTCAAGGCCTGCCGCATGGGCGTGCCGCTGGTCGCCTCGCGCACCTCGCCCACCGAGATGGCGGTGGGTCTGGCCGAGCAGCTCGGCGTCACCGTGGTGGGCTACCTGCGCGCCGACGGCCTGAACCTCTACGCGGGAGAGGCGCTCGACCTGAACGGCGCCGAGCGGCCCGCCCGGGCCGGCTCATGACGGACTACGGCGCCCTGAGGGCGGAGTGGGAGGGACTGCTCGGCCGACGGAGCGAGCTGCGCGGCTCCCTCGCCTTCTGGACGCCGATCCTCGACGGCTGGATGCAATGGCGTCCGGCGAAGCTGCCCGCGCTGGCGTGGGGGCCGGCTCAGTGCCGCGACCGCTGGGAACGGGGCGTGCCGCTGCTCGCCGAGGCGCCTCCCGAGATCGCGCGCGAGCCGCTCGAGGATCTGCTCGGGCCTCTCATCGAGCGCCTCGCGGTGGCCGGGCCCGACGAGATGGCCGCGCTCGGGAGCTTCGCCGGGGCCTGGGATGCCGGCACCGCCGGTCCCGACGATCTGTTCCCGTCCTCGGGAAAGGACGGGGCGTCGGGCTGGCAGGAGCGCCTCGGCGTCCCCGCCCGCCTCCTCGCCTTCCTCGCCCATGCCGGGCTCCGGCCGGCGCTGGAGGCGTACTTCGCGGCGGTGCGCGGGCTCCCGGACGGCGTCTGGGCGGGCGGGGGATGCCCCTGGTGCGGCGGACCCCCCGCCTACGGCGACCTCATCGAGGAGGGCCGCCGGCGCCTGTCCTGTCATCTCTGCGGCGGCCTCTGGCCCGCCCACGGGTCGCGCTGCCCGTTCTGCGCGGGATCCCAATGGGGCGAGGCCGTCCGGCTGCTCGACGGGGAGATGGAGGAGGGCTACTTCATGGAGGGGTGCCCGACGTGTCACGGCTACCTCAAGGGGGTCGATCGCCGCCGGCGGACGGCGGGCTCTCCGGTCGTGGAGGACTGGGGCTCGCCCCACCTGGACCTGCACGCCGCGCGGCAAGGTTACACGCGGGCCACGCCCTCCCTGGCGCACCTGGTGCCGTGAACGCCGTCCTCTTCGACGTGGCGCTCACCGCCTACATCGTGGCCGCAGTGGCCGCGGCGGCCTCCCTCCGCGGTCGCCGGGAGCGGCTCGTCTCCTTCGTCGACTGGCTCACGGGCGCGGGCTGGGTCTGTCACACGGTGTCCCTGGCCATGCGCTGGGTGGAGACGGGGCGGGCGCCCCTGTTCACCCTGGCCGAGGCCGTCTCGGTGGTGATCTGGGCCGCGGTGGCCTGGCAGCTCTGGGCCGAGCGCCGCTATCGCGCCCGCGTGCTCGGCGCCTTCGTGCTACCCGTGGTGCTCGTCCTCGGGCTGCTCCTGCCCACGGGCCTGCGCTCGATGGCGCTACCGGCCTCGCTGCCGAGCGGCTGGATCTGGGCGCACGTGGGGCTGGCCCTGGTGGGTCTCGCCGCCCTCGTGCTCAACTTCGCCGGCGCCCTCATGTACCTGATCCAGGAGCGCCAGCTCAAGGCCCGACGGCCCGGCACGTGGTACTACCAGCTCCCGTCGCTAGAGACGCTGGACCGGCTGACGTTCCGCACCCTCACCGTCGGCTTTCCCTTCCTCACCGCCGGGCTCGCGCTGGGCGTCATCTGGGCCGTGCGCGCGTGGGGCACCGTGTGGACCTGGGACCCGCTGTCCATCTTCTCGCTCGTGATGTGGGTGATCTACGCGCTCACCCTGTCGGGCCGGGCCGTCGGCCACTGGCATGGACGTCGGGCGGCGTGGCTCGCGGTGGCGGGCTTCTGCACGCTGCTCTTTACCCTCGGGGCCAGCGTGCTCGTCCAGGGGAGGCACGGCTCGTGAGCCCGGCGGAGGATCGCCCGCCGACCTCCACGCTGTTCGTCAGCGGCCTGAGCCACCATAGCGCGCCCCTCGCGGTGCGCGAGCGCCTCGCCATGGAGGAGGACAAGCTGCGGGAGATCCTCGCCGACCTCGCCGGGCGCGGCGTCGTAGCGGAGGTGGCCGTGCTCTCCACCTGCAACCGGGTCGAGATCTACGGGGTGGCGGAGGTGCCGGCCGAGGCGCGGGCGGCAGGCTTCCGCCAGCTCGGCGCGTACCGGGGCGTCCCCATGAGCGTCATCGAGCCCCTCCTCTACACCTTCACCGACGCCGAGGCCGTGCGGCATCTCTTCCGCGTGACGGCGAGCCTCGACTCCATGCTGGTGGGCGAGCCGCAGATCACCGGGCAGGTCAAGGACGCCTTCGTGCTGGCCCAGGCCTGCGGCACGGTGGGCTCGGTGCTCCACGCGGCCATGACCCAGGCCTTCAACGTGGCCAAGAAGGTGCGCACCGAGACGGGCATCGGCCGCCACGCGGTGTCCCTCTCCCACGCCGCCGTCGAGCTGGCGCGCAAGATCTTCGGGGCCCTCGAGGGCAAGGCCGTGCTCTTCCTCGGCGCGGGCGAGATGGGAGAGCTGGCCGCGCGCCACATGAGCGAGCAGGGCGCGCTGCCCCTGTACGTGGCCAACCGGACGGCGGCGCGGGCGGAGGACCTGGCGCGCGAGCTCCACGGCACGGCCGTCCCCTTCGAGCGCTTCGCGCGCCTCCTCTCCGAGGTGGACATCGTCATCGCCTCGACGGCGGCGCCCGAGCCCATCGTGCGGGTGGCGGACATCCCCGCCGCGCTGGCTGGACGGGGGACGCGACCGCTGTTCTTCATCGACCTCGGGGTGCCGCGCAACGTGGAGGCCCGGGTCAACGATCTGGACGGGGTGTTCTGCTACGACGTCGACGACCTGCGCGCGGTGGTGGAGTCGAACCTGCGCGAGCGCCAGCGGGAGGCGCAGCGCGCCGAGGCGCTGGTGGCGCGCGAGGTGGCGCGCTTCTCCGTCCGCCTGCACGACCTGGACGTGGTGCCCACCATCGTGTCGCTGCGCGACAAGCTCGAGGCCATGCGCCAGGCCGAGGTGGACAAGGCCCTGGCCCGGCTGCCCGACGCGAGCCCGGAGACGCGGCGCGCGCTGGAAGGGCTCTCCCAGGCCATCGTGAACAAGGTGCTGCACGGGCCCATCGTGAAGCTCCGGGACTCCTCGCGCGCGGGCCACGGCCGCCGCTGGATGGAGACGATCTCGGAGCTGTTCGGCCTCTCCCGCCGCGGCGGCACGGAGCCCGACCGGTGAGGGTCCGCGTGGGCACCCGGGGGAGCCGGCTCGCGATGATCCAGGCGGAGATCGTGGCGGCCGCGCTGCGGGCCCGGGGCGCCGTGGCGGAGCTCGTCCCGATCAAGACGTCCGGCGATCACCTCGCCCAGGCGGCGCTGGCCGACTTCGGCGGCAAGGCGCTCTTCGTCAAGGAGATCGAGGAGGCCCTGCTCGACGGCCGCGTGGACGTCGGAGTCCACAGCCTCAAGGACATGCCCGCCGTGCTGCCGTCCGGGCTTCGGCTCGCCGCCTTCCCCGCCCGTGAGGACCCCGCGGACGTGCTGGTCACGCGCGAGGGGCGCGCGCTCGCCGAGCTGGCGCCGGGGGCGACCATCGGCACCTCGAGCCTCCGGCGCATCGTCCTCGTGCGCGCGGCGCGCCCCGATCTCCGGATAGAGCCGATACGCGGCAACGTCGACACGCGGCTCCGCAAGCTCTCCGACGGCCTCTACGACGGCCTCGTTATGGCGTGGGCGGGCCTCGCGCGGCTGGGGCTGGCCCTCGATCGCGCCCGCCGGCTGCCCGTGGAGGACTTCCTCCCCGCGGTGGGGCAGGGGCTCATCGGGGTGGAGGCCCGCGAGGCCGATCGGGAGCTGCTTGAACTTCTCGCGGGGGTAGACCACACTGAGACGCGCGTGCAGGCCGAGGCCGAGCGCGCCTTCCTCCAGCGGCTGGGCGCCGGCTGCCACGCGGCGGTGGCGGGGCTCGCCCGGCTCGATGGCGACGCCCTCACCCTCAGCGGGCTGGTAGCGAGCCCGGACGGCGCCACGATGCTCTCGGCCTCGGTGAGCGGGCCCGCGTCGGCGGCCCGGCCGCTCGGGGAGAAGCTGGCCGACGAGCTCCTGGCGCGCGGGGCCCGCGCCATCCTCGACACGAGCGAGACACCGTGAACGTGACCGCCCGGGTGGACATGGACAAGCCGCTGCGCGGCCGGGTCGTGCTGGTGACGCGCGCGCGGGAGCAGGCCGGGCGCTTCCAGGCGCTGCTCGAGGCCCGGGGCGCCCAGGTTCTGGCGCTGCCCACCATTGCCATCGACGCCCCGAAGTCCTGGCAGCCCCTCGACGAGGCGCTCGAGCATCTCGAGGCGTACCGGTGGGTCGTGTTCACGAGCGTCAACGGCGTGGAGATGGTGCGGCGCCGGCTCGGCGAGCGCGGGCGCGCGGGCGAGGCCCTCGCCGGCCGCCGCGTGGCCGCCATCGGGCCCGCCACCGCGGAGGCGCTGGGCCGTCTCGGGATCGCCGCCGAGGTGGTGCCCGAGGACTACGTCGCCGAGGGGCTGGCGGCGCGCCTGCGCGCGCTGGTGCGGCCGGGGGACCGGGTGCTCCTGCCGCGCGCGGCCCGGACGCGTGACCTGCTCGTGCGGGAGCTCGAGGGCATGGGCGCGCGGGTGGACGAGGTCGCCGCGTACCGCACCCGGCCCGCCCCCGAGGCCGCCGCATCGCTCCGCGACGCCCTCCGGAGCGGGCGGGTGGACGTGGTGACCTTCACCAGCTCGTCCACCGTCCGCCACTTCGCCGCCCTGTTTCCGCCCGACGAGCTCGGCCGCCTCCTGGCCGGCGTCCTGGTGGCCTGCATCGGGCCCATCACGCGCGCCACCGCGCGCGACCATGGGCTCGACACCCACGTCATGCCCGAGGCGTACACGATCCCCGCGCTGGCCGCGGCCATCGCCACCCATTTCGCCGCCGCGCACGGAGCATAGGAGGCCCCTCATGCCATTCCCGGTGTACCGACCCCGGCGGCTGCGCGAATCGCCGCTTCTGCGCAAGATGGTGCGCGAGACCACGCTGCGCGTGGACGACTTCATGCTGCCCTTCTTCGTCGTCCACGGCCGCGGCGTGCGCGAGCCCATCTCCTCCATGCCCGGGCACGCCCGCCTGTCCATCGACGAGCTGCTGCGGGAGTGCAAGGACGTCGCGTCCATGGGGATCCCGGCGGTGCTCCTCTTCGGCCTGCCCCAGGACAAGGACCCGCGGGGCAGCGAGGCGTACGCCGACGACGGGATCATCCAGCAGGCGGTGCGCGCCGTGAAGGAGACCATCCCGGACCTCCTGGTCGTCACCGACGTGTGCCTGTGCGAGTACACGAGCCACGGACACTGCGGGGTGGTGGAGGACGGGCGCGTGAAGAACGACCCCACCCTCGACCTCCTCGCGCGCACCGCGGTGTCGCACGCCGAGGCGGGCGCGGACCTGGTGGCGCCGTCGGACATGATGGACGGGCGGGTGGCCGCCATCCGCGAGGCGCTGGACGAGGCGGGCTACCCGGAGACGCCCATCATGGCGTACTCCGCCAAGTACGCGTCCGCCTTCTACGGGCCGTTCCGCGAGGCGGCCGACTCCACGCCCCAGTGGGGCGACCGGCGCGCCTACCAGATGGACCCCGCCAACGCCCTCGAGGCGATGCGCGAGGTGGCGCTCGACGTGGACGAGGGGGCGGACGTCGTCATTGTGAAGCCCGCGCTGCCCTACCTCGACGTGATCAGCCGCGTGAAGATCGACTTCGGGCTCCCGGTGGCCGCCTACTCGGTGTCCGGCGAGTAC
>Ga0184637_10002428_pt1 | contig 12007 bp, 7 predicted proteins | sample PLM3_127_b2_FD_133143 | JGI IMG/M metagenome (GOLD analysis project Ga0184637, IMG submission 133143) | Groundwater sediment microbial communities from an aquifer in East River, Colorado, USA - PLM3_127_b2 | ecosystem: Environmental > Terrestrial > Soil > Riparian zone | place: USA: East River...
GACTTCATCGTCGCCGCCAAGAGCGGCGGGAGCCCGATCATTCTCGGGCTCGGCGAGAAGGAGACGTTTCTCGCCAGCGACATCCCGGCGATCCTCCCCTACACGCGACAGATGGTGTTCCTCCAGGACGGCGACTTCGCGGTGCTCTCGGAGGACGGCGTGCAGGTCGTCGACATCGAGGGGCGTCCCCTCGAACGCGAGCCCAAGCCGATCCAGTGGGATCCGGTCTCGGCGGAGAAGGGCGGCTACGACCGCTTCATGCAGAAGGAGATCTTCGAGCAGCCGCGCGCGATCATGGACACGATCGGGACGCGCCTGGTCGAGTCCGAGGCCGACATCGACCTCGATGGAATCGACTTCTCGCGGAGCACCGTGGAGCGCATCCGCCGCATGAGCCTGGTGGCCTGCGGGACGGCCTACTACTCCTGCATGGTCGGCAAGTACTTCTACGAGCAGATCGCGCGGATCCCGGTCGAGGTCGATCTCGCCAGCGAGTTCCGCTACCGGGAGCCGATTCTGGACGAGAGCTGCCTGGTGGTGCCCGTCTCGCAGTCCGGCGAGACGGCCGACACGCTCGCCGCGCTGCGGCAGGGCAAGGCGGGCGGCGCGCGCGTGATCTCGATCTGCAACGTGCGCGAGGCGACCATCGCACGCGAGAGCGACGATGTGCTCTACACGCATGCGGGGCCGGAGATCGGCGTGGCCTCGACCAAGGCCTTCACCACCCAGATCGTCGCGCACTACCTGCTGGCGCTGAAGCTCGGCATCGCGCGCGGCGTAGTAAAACGTGACGACGCCAGTCGCCGGATCCGGCAGCTGCAGCGGCTGCCGCGCCTGCTGGAGCGGACGCTCCTGCTCGACGATGCCGTGCGGGCCATCGCCCAGCGGTTCTACAACGCCAGCAACTTCCTCTTTTTGGGCCGGGGGGTGATGTACCCGATCGCGCTCGAGGGCGCGCTCAAGCTCAAGGAGATCTCCTACATCCACGCCGAGGGATACGCCGCGGGGGAGATGAAGCACGGTCCGATCGCGCTGATCGACGAGCACATGCCGGTGGTGGTGATCGCGAACCGCAGCCCGGTCTACGAAAAGGTGATCTCGAACCTCGAGCAGGTGCGTTCGCGCGAGGGCATCGTGATCGCACTCGCGAGCGAGGGCGACCGGGAGATCGCCGAGAAGGCGAACGAGGTGATCTACGTCCCCGATCTCGGCGAGCACCTGACCAGCATCCTGGTCACGGTGCCGCTCCAGCTGCTCGCCTATCACGTCGCCGTGCTCAAGGGCACGGACGTCGATCAGCCGCGCAATCTCGCCAAGAGCGTCACCGTCGAGTAGCCGCGCGTCGCCGGTTCGTTAACTTCCGGGCTCCCCCCGTGGCGATCTCCCGAGCCGGGAGTGCGAGGCACGTCTGAGCGTCTCCGATAAGGCCGCGTCGCTGCTCGCCGGGCTCGACCCCGAGCAGCGCCGCGCGGTCGAGACCACCGAGGGGCCGCTGCTGGTGCTGGCCGGCGCGGGCAGCGGCAAGACCCGCGTTCTCACCCATCGCATCGCCTGGCTGATCGCCGCCTGCGGCATCCCGCCGGAGGGGATCCTGGCGGTCACGTTCACCAACAAGGCGGCCGCCGAGATGCGCGAGCGGGTCGAGAAGCTGGTGGGAGGCGAGGCCTCCGCGATCTGGCTCTCGACCTTCCACTCCGTGTGCGTGCGCATCCTGCGCCGCGAGATCGGCCAGCTGGGACTCTCGCGGGGCTTCGCGATCTACGACGAGACGGACTCCCTCGGCGTCGTTAAAGAAGCCCTGAAGCGGCACGGGCTGGATCCCAAGGTCGCCGAGCCGCGCCGCATGCTCTGGCGCATCGACCAATGGAAGAACCAGGGCGTGCTCCCGGCCGCCGCCGCCGAGGCCGCGCTCGACTTCGAAGAGCGCCGCGCAGCCGATGTCTACGCCAGCTATCAGCGCCTGCTCACCGACGCCAACGCGCTCGACTTCGGCGACCTGCTGCTGCGCACACGCGAGCTCTTCGCGGGCTTTCCGGAGGTGCTGCGCCACTACCGGAGCCGCTTCCAGTACGTGTTCGTCGACGAGTACCAGGACACCAACCGGGTGCAGTACGAGCTGGTGCGTCAGCTCGCCGGGGAGCACGGCAACCTTTGTGTGGTCGGCGACCCCGATCAGTCGATCTACGCCTGGCGCGGGGCGGACCTGCGCAACATCCTCGACTTCGAGAACGACCATCCCGGCGCGCAGGTGGTCACGCTGGAGCGCAACTACCGGTCGACCCAGCCCATCCTCACCGGCGCCAGCGGGGTGGTCGCGCACAACCTCGCGCGCCGCAGCAAGTCGATGTTCACGGACCGGCCGGGTGGGGAGCCGATCGGAGTGATCGAGGCGCGCGACGATCGCGAGGAGGCGCAGCTGGTGGTGCGCCAGCTGCTCGCCGGCGTGCGCGAGGAGGGCCGCCCGTACGGCCACTTTGCGGTCTTCTACCGGACCAACGCCCAGTCGCGCTTGTTCGAGGAGGCGCTGCTCGAATACGACATCCCCTACGTCGTGGTCGGGGGCGTGCGCTTCTACGACCGGGCGGAGGTCAAGGACGCGCTCGCCTACCTAAGGCTTGCGCTGAACCCGGCGGATCCGGTCGCGCTCCGGCGGATCGTGAACAAGCCGGCGCGCGGCATCGGGGGCCGGGCGATGGAGCGCGCCGAGGAGCTGGCGCGGGAGCGGGGGCTCACGCTGCTGGAAGGCATGCGCGCGCTCGCCGGCGACGCCGCCGATCGCGCCGCGCCGAAGCTGCGCCGCTTCCTCGAGCTGCATGCGGAGCTGGCCCGCGAGCTGCCGGGCCGCGCCCCGGGCGACGCGATCGCACTGGTTCTGGAGCGCAGCGGCTATCTGCGAAAGCTCGAGCAGGAGGGTGGACCCGAAGCCGAGGCGCGTGGCGAGAACCTGCGCGAGCTGGTGGCGGCGGCCGAGGACTTCGGCCGCGCGAACCCGGGCGACGACGGCCGCTCCCCGCTCGAGCTCTTCCTCGACCAGGTCTCGCTCGTCTCGGATCTCGACGCCTACGATCGGCGCGAAGACCGCGTCTCGCTGATGACGGTGCACACGGCGAAGGGTCTCGAGTTCCCGGTGGTCTTCGTGGTCGGGATGGAGGAGGGCATCTTCCCGCACTCCGCGTCGCTGCGCGACGCGGACGGCCTCGAGGAGGAGAGGCGCCTCTGTTACGTGGCGATGACGCGTGCCATGGAGCGGTTGGTGCTCACCAGCGCCGCCGAGCGGCTGCGCTACGGAGCCCGGAGCTGGGGCGTGCCCTCGCGATTCCTGCGCGAGATTCCCCCGGAAGTGCTCGCCGCCGCGCCGCGGGAGCGGCGCGCGTCCTCCGGCCCCACGCTCGATTTCTCGTATGCCCAGGACGAGGGCGCCGGCGTCGTCGCGCCGGGTCTGCGCGTGCGCCACCCGATCTTCGGTCCGGGCACGATCCTCGAGGTCTCGGGCTCGGGCGCCAACCAGAAGCTTCGCATCCGCTTCGAGCGCGCCGGCGTCAAGACCGTGGTGACCCGCTACGCCAATCTCGAGCTGGGGTAGCCGCAAGCGCGCGAAGCGCGCGCGCAGCGAGCCGCAGGCGAGCGGAGTTCACTCAGGCCGGCCCAGGCGGTCCTTTGAGTTCGACCACGTTGCCGTCGGGATCGCGCACGTACATCGACGGTCCCATCCCGAGCGCGCCGTAGCGTTGTGCGACGTCGCCCGGCTCGACGCCGAAGGCCGCAAGATGTTCGCGGATCTGCGCGACGTCGAAGTGCTCGAGCTGCAGGGCGATGTGGTCGACGTTGCGTGCCTGTGCGCCGGGCGGCGGCCCGCCGAGCTTCCCGAGCGGAGAGCTCACGTCGATCAGATCGATCAGACTCGCCCCGGCGCGGAGCTGCACCACACCCAGCGCGTCGCTCCGTCGCTCCTCGCGGCAGCCGAGCAGCTCGACGTAGAAGCGCAGCGAGCGCGAGAGGTCCGCGATGCGCAGCACCACGTGGTCGAGCCCGCGGATCTCGATCGGCCTCATTCCAGGATCACCTCGAAGGGCCGGGCGGCGTGCGGGCCACGGTAGACGATCCGGTGGGGCCCGGCGATGCGAACCGAGACGAACGCGGGATCGCCCTGGTGATCGACGTGGCGGCGGATCGCGACCCGGCTGGAAGCGATTCCGCTCACCGTCTCGAGGAAGGCCGGCCCCACCGGGAAGACCGCGAAGTCCCGTTCCCAGAGCAGGTACCGCATGCGGCCATCCCCCTGGAAGCTCCAGGGGCCCGCATTCGTGTCCCGGCGCGCGATCCCCCAGATCGGCTCGAGGATCTCGAGTCCGCGGTCGAGGAAGTGGAGCTGGGCGCGGAAGCCCCAGTCGAGGCTCACGGCGACCGCCCCCGGTTCCGCCGCGAGCTCGCCCGCCAGTTCGTCAAGGGCGTCCGACCAGCGTCCCTTTCCGTGGCTACTCTGGATGGTGTCGAAGGTGCGGAGGCTCGTCCACAAGCCCCCGCCGAGAGCGAGCAGCGCCACCCCCGCCGCCGCGGCGCGGCGGGCGCGCTGCCGCGGCGGGCCCGCGAGGCCCAGGATCGCGAGCGCGACCACGTACTGGGGAAACGGGTAGGCCCCGAGAACGTGATGGACGCGAGTCGCGCGGGGGGTCGCCAGGATCCCGAGCGAGGCGAAGATCGCCGTCGCGAGCACGAAGGCCGGGGCGGGCTCCCATGCGCCCCGACGCGCGCTCAGCGCGAGCCGAACCGCGAGCCAGGCGATCGCGAGCCCGTAAATCACAAGGAAGGGGCCGGCGGCGGCTCCCTCGACGTCGAACATGCGCTCGAAGCTGCCGCCCGCCCGCATCAAGCGGTCGAAGTACGAGCCGTCCAGCATGCAGCGCAGCGCGCCCAGCTTCTCTCGCCACAAATCAGCGTCGGATGGCGTCTCCATCGCACCGCGCGTCACCAGCAGCGCCGTGCCGAGCTCGCCCAGCAGGGGAGAGGCGCCGAGCAGCAAGCCGGCCGCGACGGGCAGCAGCCGCCGCGCCTGCGTGCGCAGGGCCTCCGCGACGGCGCGCGGCGCGACCACGCAGAGCGCGAGCGCGGCAGCTGCCAGCGGCACGGCGAAGTCGATCTTGTTGTACACGCCGAGTCCAAAGCAGAGCCCGGCGCCAAGTAGTCTTGACTCCGCTCGCCTTCGGCTCGCCTTATGAACTTCGCTCGCCTGCGGCCGGCCTGAATGAACTCCGCTCGCCTTCGGCTCGCTGCGCGCTCCGCTTGCGCGCGCTTCGCTTGCTGCGCGCTCCGCCTGCGACCGCTGGCTCCAGCCGGTCGCGAACAGGTAGAGCCCGGCGCAGCGACACAGCAGGGCCAGCGCGAAGGAGCCCCAGTCGTGGCGGCTCACGAACAGGAAGCTGGGGTCGACCGCCAGCAGCGCTCCGGCGACGAGCGCTGCCCCGAGCCCGAGCAGGCGGTGGGCGAGCAGCATCGCCGAGAGGAGTGCCAGCAGCCCCCATGCGAGCGTCGTCGCGCGCAGGCTCGCGCCCGACGCGCCGAAGACGGCGAAGGAAGGAATCAGCAGCTGGCTCTTCAGGGCGCCCATGTAGGGCTGCGTGAAGACCGGCAACCAGCGGCCGAAGACTTGCGTGCTGCTCGCGCCCGGGATCCGCAGCGGGCTCCCCTTCGCGTCGAGGAACTCGCGCGCGGCCTCGGCCTGGATCACCTCGTCGTAGTAGAGGCCGGGAGCCGAGAGACCGCGGGCCGCGAGCGCGAGTGCGAGCACGCCGAGCGCGAGCCACACCCCGAACAGGATCCGCGTCTCGGAAAGAGCCTTGCTCGCGCGACCGCCGGCCGTCACGCGGCCCGCCGCGGCATTCCCTTGACCTTTCGGAACCCGCCGCGCACGATCCCCCGCACCCCCGAGAGGTTTGGCTCCTGAGCTGCGAATCCCTGTACCAGCGTCAGATCGAATCCCTCGACGCGGGCTCGCAGGCGACGCAGCACGTGACTCCGTGTCTCGTCTGCGGTGCGGAGCAGGCCCGTGCCACCTTCGCGATCGAGGGCCTGGCGGCGCGTGTGTTCGTCTGCGCCCGGTGCGGGCTCGGGCGGTTGCATCCGATGCCCGATTTCGAGCAGGTGGGATCCTTCTACCCCAGCGAATACTACGGCGAGCCGGGTCGCAAGTTCCAGAGCGTCGTCGAGCGTCTGGTGCGCTGGGTGGGCGAGCGACACATCGCCTTCCTCTCGCGCAACCTGCGCCCCGGCGCGCGCGTGCTCGACCTGGGCTGCGGCCGCGGCGTGATCCTCGGCGCGCTGGCGGACCACGGCTTCGAGGTGCACGGCGTCGAGATCTCCCTGGAGGCCGCGCGCGGCGCCGATCCCCGCGCCGAGATCCGCATCGCGCCGCGCCTGGCCGATGCCGGCTATCCGGCGGCGTACTTCGACGAGGTGGTGATCTGGCACGTCCTCGAGCACCTCCACGATCCGAAGGGCGCCCTGCTCGAGGCGAACCGGATCCTGCGGCCGGGGGGTCGGCTGGTGGTGGCGGTGCCGAACCTGTCGAGCCTGCAGGCGCGCTGGGCCGGCGCCGCCTGGTTCCACCTGGACCTGCCGCGCCACCTCTGGCACTTCCCGCTCGCGTCGCTGCGCAGACTGCTCTCCGATTGCGGCTTCGAGATCCAGTCGGAGCATCATTTCTCCCTGCGCCAGAATCCGTTCGGCTGGGTACAGAGCGCGCTCAATCGGGTGCCGGGCCTGCCGCACAACGGCCTCTACACGCTGCTGCAACGGCGAGCCGCGCAGAGCGCGCCTCCGTTCGACGCCGCGACCCGGGCCTGGCTGTGGCTCTCGCTGCTGATCGGCGCGCCGCTCGGTCTCGCGGCGACCCTGCTCGAGACGGTCCTGCGCAGCGGCGCCACCGTGCACCTGGTCGCCGCGCGTCATTCCTGATACGGCCGCCCGGCGCGGTAGAGCGCGAGGCGCGCACGGATCTGCGCGGCGAACGCGGGCGGCCCGTCCGCCTCCACCTGCCGCAGCGCCTGCTCCGCGACGCGAGCCGCTTCCTGGTAGCGACCCGCGGCGGCGTAGGCCGCCGCCAGCGTATCGAGAACCGATGGATCCGGCACGGCCGACATCGCCGCCGCGCGCTCCGCGAGGCTCACCGCCAGCGCCGGGTCGCGCAGCGAGGCGTCTCGCGCCGTCGCGACCAGCCAGGCGAGGTTGTTGGCAGCGGTCTGGAAGTCCGGTCGGATCCGCACTGCCGCGCGGTAGTGTCGGATGGTCTCCGCGAGGCGCCCGCGCTCGGCGTACGCCGCGCCCAGAAACACGTGCGCGACGTGGTTCTCCTCGGTGACCTCCAGCGCGTGCGAGAAGAGCGACACGCTATCGTGCCAGTGACGCAGCTGCGCGCGCGTCACGCCCGCCAGCAGCGCGACGACGAGCAGCGCGGCGCACGCGAGCGCCGCGCCCCGGCGACCGCGCGTGCCGACCGCGTCGGCCACACCCCACGCGAGCACGATCGCGAGCCCGGCGAGCGGCAGATACATGTAGCGATCGGCGAGCGCCTGCGAGCCCACCTGCACCAGACCGATGGTTGGAACCAGCATGCCGAGGAACCAGAGCCAACCCACGGCGAGGTAGCCGCGTCGCAGCCCGGCGCGCAGCGCGAGCAGCGTCGCAGCGAGCAGCAGCGCCGCGGCCAGGAGCGGCTTCCAGAGCGGGAGCTGCCCGCCAGCATGCGGATAGAACACGGCGAGATCGCTCGGCCAGGCGAACTTGCGCAGGTAGACGAGATAGGCGAGCAGCGCATTGGCCACGCGATCGGAGAGCGTCACGCGATCCAGCGACGCCATCGCCCCGCCGCCTGCCTGCGCGCGCAGCGTCATCAGGCAGGAGGCCGCCGCCAGGGCGAGGAGCGGCAGCTTCTCGCGCACCGCGTGCAGGACGCGCCGAGGGTCCAGGCCGCCGGCGGGCCCCGTGAGTCTGCCGAGCGGCCACCCGTCGAGCAGCAGCAGCACGCAGGGGAGCGTCACCAGCATGGGCTTCGCGAGCAGCCCGAGCGCCAGACTCACGAGCAGCGCGACCCGCGCGCGCCAGGCGTTGTGATGGCCGACGGCGGAAGCGTAGGCGAGCAGCGCGAGCATGAAGAAGAGGCCGGAGAGGACGTCCTTGCGCGCCGAGACCCAGGCCACCGATTCGACATGCAGAGGATGGACCGCGAAGACCGCCGCCGTGAAGGCGCTGCGCGGGAGCTCGCCCGTGAGCCGGGAGAGCGCGAGGAACAGCAGGGCGCTCGCGAGCGCGTGGAGCAATAGGTTCGTGAGCAGGAAGCCGCCAGGCTCGTTTGAGTGCAGCTCGAGGTCGAGCATCCAGGAGAGGCGCGTGAGCGGAAACCAGTTCGCGCCTTGCTGCGTCGCGAAGGCCCAGCGAACGCCCTCCCAGCCGATCCCCTGCTGGAGCTCGGCGCTGCCGGTGACGTAGATGTCGTCGTCGTAGTTCAACCACTCGTGCTCGCGGATCGGGAGGTAGACCGCGCTGGCGAGCGCGAAGATCAGCGCGCCCAGCACGACCTGGAGGAAGGCCCGCCTCTGCTCGCCCTGGCCCGCTCGCCCGGCTAGCGCCACGGCGGCATCCAGTCGGGCATGAAGCCCGGGGCGTCGACGAGCACGCGCCCCTCCCGGTCGAAGACGACCACGCGCGTCTCGGCCAGGTCCTCCGCCTCGCGCAGGCGCGGCTCTCCGTCGCTCCTGCCTGTCGAGATCGCGGCCAGGCGTTCGCCATCGGGCGACCAGCGCGGGGAGTAGTAATTGCGGGCCCTGTCCGAGCTGAGCTCGCGAAGCGTCCCACCGTTGAGCGGCGCGAGATAGAGAGCGGATCGGCCGTCGCGATCGGAGACGACGGCGATCTCGTCGCGCCGCGGGGAGGGAAGCACGGAGCGTTCGTCGCTCCCGGGCGTGCTCGCGAGCGTGCGCGTCGCGCCCCCGCCTGGCGCGATCGCGAGAATGTCGCGCGGTCCGCCGGCTGCCGCCCGTCGCAAGAAGAGGATCTCGCGCGCATCGTGCGTGTAGGCGGGCTTCGCGTCAAACCAGTTTGAGTCCTGGGTCAGCGGCTGCGGCGCGCTGCCCGCGTGGATCCGCCACAGGCTCGAGCCACGTCCGGAGGCGTCGCGGCGCTGCGCGACGAGCCACTCGCCGTCCGGCGAGTAGCTCGGCCGCAGGAAGAAGTCGTTCCATCCCGCCGCCGCGATCACCCGCCGGGTTCCGCTCGCCAGGTCGGCGAGCGCGATCCCGGCGGGTGGTTTGCCGCCGCGGAACGCGAAGGCGATCTCCGGCCGCCTGGGCGACCACACGTGCCACTGCTCGTCGCGCAGCGGCGTGCGCGCGAGCTTGGTCGCAGCTCCCTGGTCCGGATCCCAGAGCATCAGGTCGTGCCTGCCGCCCGGGGTCGACGTCAGGTACGCGAGGCGCCCTGCGAGCGGGGACCAGAACGGCCAGGTCTCTTCGACCTCGGGCGTGGCCGTGATCGCCTGAACCGCGGAATCGGCGAGGCGCAGGCGCACGATCTCGTTCGAGCCGTCCACGATGCGGACCATCACGAGCCCGTCCGACGCCGTGTCCCCAAAACGCGGAGGCGGCTCGCCGCACGCGGAGAGGGCGAGCACCGCGAGGGTTCCCGCGACGGATTGGTAGACTCGCCGCCGATGGCGCAGGGGGTCGCGGTGCAGGAAGCGGACGCGCCGCGGCGCACGGCCGAGCCGGTCGCGCGCCCGCTGCTGCTGTTCGCGGCATTCGCGGCGCTCTCGCTCCTGGTCTACCGCGCCGCGTTGCATGGGCCCTTCCTCTCCGACGACTTCGGATACATCGTCGGCAATCCGTACACGAGCGGGCTCGGGTGGTCGAACCTGCGTGCGATCTTCGATCCGTTCGGACCCGCGCGTCTCTATACGGCGAACTACGCGCCCGTCCACCTGCTGCTCACCGCGCTCGAGCGCCAGATCTTCGCTGACGACCCCTTCGGCTACCACGTCGTCAACCTGCTGCTGCATGCGGCCAACGCGACCCTGCTGGTGGCGCTCCTGCGCAGGTCGGGGCTCCCGGTGGCGGGGGCGCTGGCAGCGGGCGCCGTGTTCCTGCTGCACCCGGCGAACGTCGAGGCGGTGGCGTGGGTCTCGCAGCTGAAAAGCGACCTGGCGCTCGCTTTCGTGTTCGGCGCTCTCCTGCTGCATCCGCGCCGGCCCGCGGCGGCAGCGGCGCTCTTCGCACTCGGGCTCCTCAGCAAGGCCTCGGCGGCCTTCGCGTGGCCGATGGCGTGCGCCCTCGCCTGGGCGCGCTGCCGGACGGCGGACGGCGCGCGCCGTGAGGCTGCCTGGCTCGCGCTGTGGGGGCTCTTGCTCGCCGCCTTTGCGCTGCCGGAGTACGCGTCCTTCGCCGGCGCCGGCGAAGCGGAGTCCACCGCGTTCGCCGGCGCCGGCGAGCAGCTGCGCACGATCGCCGCGATCGGCGCGCGCTACCTCTGGATGGCCGCGACCTCGCTCGGCGTGGCGGCCTTCCAGGAGCCCGAGCCCGCGCGCTCCTGGCTCGATCCCCGGTGGCTCGCTGCGATTCCGGTGGGCGCCGTCCTCGCCTGGCGCGCCGCGACGACGCTGCGCGCCCGCAAGCCCGAGGCGGCCTGGTGGATCGGTGCGGCCGCCGCCTGGGCACCCGTGTCGCAGGTCTTTCCATTCCTCAACCCGATCGCCGATCGCTATCTCTACTTCATGCTGCCTGGGCTGATCGGTGGCGCGTCCCTCTGGCTCGACTCCCGGCTTCAGTCGGTCGCGCTTCGGCGCGCGGCGGTCGCCGTCGCCGCCGCCCTGGCTGCCGTCTTTTCCTTCGGTACAGGTGAACGGGCGCGCCTTTGGCGCGACGAGACGCTGCTGCTGCTGGACGCAGCAAAGCACTACCCCGACGGCGCGACGGCGCACTATCTGAACGCGCGGCGTGCGGCGAATCGGAGCGACGCGGCCCTCGCGGTCGCCGAGCTGCGCGAAGCGTGGGTGCGGGGACTCGACCGCTTCATGGCGTTCGAGCAGGACCCGGTGCTCGCCCCGATTCGCGACACGGCGGAGTTCCGGGGCCTGATCCGCGACATGGCGGGCGCATGGCTCGATCGCGCGCGCCAGCGCGGTCGCGGCACGCCCGCGGATCTGCTGGTGATGGCACAGGCGCACGTGGCGCGCGGTGAGTACGCTCCCGCCGCCGCTCTGCTCGAGCAGGCGCTCGCTGCGGGCGGCCCGTTCGAAGCCGTGCTGCGCGACGAGCTCGCCGCCGTCCGCATGCAGGAGCGGGGCGCGACCGACTCGGGCTCCCCGATCCCGCTCCCGGAGGAGACGCCCCATCGCCCGCCCGGTACGTAACCGGCCGACGTCGCCCTCGCGTGCGTCCGCGCCGCGCGGTGCCGGGCCCGCTCGCGCGGGACTGCCTGCGGGCGGATGGGCGCTGCTGCTCGCCGCCAGTCTCGGCGCCGCGTTGCTGCTCTACCGACCGGCGCTCTCCGGTCCCTTCCTCTCCGACGACCACCACTACGTCATCGACAACGCGTTCGTGCGCGAGCTGTCACTCACGAACGTCGTGCGCATCCTCGATCCGACCTCGGACGCGGCCCTCTCGGTGTCGAACTACGCCCCGGTTCAGCTGCTGCTGCACTCGCTGGCGCTCCGCATCTTCGGCGACGACACGACGGGCCACCACGTGATGAACGTCGGGCTGCATGCGCTCGCGAGCGTACTGCTGGTGGCGCTCTTCCTGGACACCGGGCTCCCGCGGTCCGCGGCGCTGCTGGGGGGCGCACTCTTTCTCGCGCATCCCGCGAACGTGGAGGCCGTCGCGTGGATCTCGCAGCTCAAGTCGAGCGCTTCGCTCGTGCTGGCTCTCGCCGCGCTGCTCGCTCATGCGCGGCGGCCGGGTCTCGCGACGGTTTTCTTCGCGCTCGCCCTGCTCGCCAAGGGGCACGCGGTGGTCGTCCTGCC
>Ga0184637_10002430_pt1 | contig 12004 bp, 11 predicted proteins | sample PLM3_127_b2_FD_133143 | JGI IMG/M metagenome (GOLD analysis project Ga0184637, IMG submission 133143) | Groundwater sediment microbial communities from an aquifer in East River, Colorado, USA - PLM3_127_b2 | ecosystem: Environmental > Terrestrial > Soil > Riparian zone | place: USA: East River...
CACAAGGTCCTCGGCGTGGTGCACTTCGCCAGCTTCTACCAGGCCATGGACCTGACCCGGCATATCGTCACGCTCGACCCCGACGCGGTCGAACTGGTGGACCGCACCATGATCGATCTGGCGTGCGGCAACGCCGCGTTCCACCCGATCGTCGCAAGGTTTCTCAAGGGTCAACCCGCGGCCATCCTGCTGGTGGAGTTCACGGGCGAGAACAGGAACGCACAGATCGCAAAACTTCAGCGCCTGACGCAATTGATGGGCGATCTCGGGCATCCCGGGGCCGTGGTGGACATCACGGACGCCGCGCTGCAGAAGGAAATCTGGGAGGTGCGCAAGGCCGGGCTCAACATCATGATGTCGATGAAGGGCGACGGGAAACCGGTGTCCTTCATCGAGGACTGTGCGGTGCCGCTCGAACACCTCGCGGAGTACACCGACAGGTTGACGAAAATCTTTGCGAAGCATGGCACCCACGGCACCTGGTACGCGCATGCGTCGGTGGGCACGCTGCACGTGCGCCCGATACTGGATATGCGGCGCGATGGCGCGGAAAAGATGCGTGCGATCGCGGAAGAAGCCTGCGCCATGGTCAGGGAGTTCAAAGGCGCCTACTCGGGCGAGCACGGCGACGGACTGGTGCGCTCCGAGTGGATCGAGCCGATTCTCGGGAGCCGACTGGGCGCCGCGCTGACGCAGATCAAGGACCTCTTCGATCCGAAGGGCCTGATGAATCCGGGCAAGATCGTGCGGCCGGCGAAGATGGACGACCGTTCGTTGTTCCGTTACAAGCCCGGTTACCGGGTCGAGAGGCTGGACACCGCGCTCGACTGGTCGGATTGGGGCGGTTTCGGTCCGGCGGTGGAAATGTGCAATAACAACGGCCACTGCCGTAAATTCGACGCCGGCACCATGTGCCCGTCGTTTCGCGTCACGCGCGATGAGCAGCACCTGACCCGCGGCCGCGCCAACACACTGCGGCTGGCGATTTCCGGACAGCTCGGCCCGGACGCACTGACCTCGGACGCAATGCGCGAAACCATGGCGCTGTGCGTCAGCTGCAAGGGCTGTAAGCGCGAATGTCCCACCGGCGTGGACATGGCGCGCATGAAGATCGAATTTCTGCATCACTACAACCAGCGCCACGGCCTTACCCTGAGGCAGAAGCTGATTGCGTGGCTGCCGCGTTACGCTCCGATTGCGTCGAAGTTCGCACCGTTGCTGAATCTACGCGACGCGATTCCCGGCTTGCCTTTGCTGACTGAGAAATTTCTTGGTTTGAGCGCCAAACGCAGTCTGCCGAGATGGAAACCTTCCCGGCTTCCGTCCCGGAGTGCAGAGGAGGCAAACGTCGTCTTGCTGGTGGATACATTCAATCGTTACTTCGAACCCGAAAATGTCCATGCCGCGCTGGAGGTGCTGAAAGCCGCGGGCTACCAGGTCGGAATCGCTGCACCGCGCGACGGCGGTCGCCCGCTTTGTTGTGGCCGCACATTTCTCGCCGCCGGCCTGGTGGACGAGGCGAGGGTCGAGGCGCAGCGCATGCTCGACGCGCTGCGTCCGTTTGTCGATCGCGGCGTGCCTGTCGTCGGGCTCGAACCTTCGTGCCTGCTGACCCTGCGCGACGAGTTCCTGGTGATGGGACTGAACGGTGAAATCGGGCCCACTGCCGAGCGAGCGTTGTTGTTCGAGGAATTTCTCGCCGACGAAGCCGACGCCGGGCGCCTCAGGCTCGACCTGGCGCCGCTGCGGGCGCAGACCGCCCTGCTGCACGGACACTGCCACCAGAAGGCTTTCGACGCCATGCCCGCGGTATGCAAGGTGCTGGGGTTGATTCCGGGCCTGAAAGTGCATACGGTGGATTCCGGCTGCTGCGGCATGGCCGGCAGTTTCGGCTACGAGGCCGAACACTTTGCGGTGAGCATGAAGATGGCGGAACAATCGCTGCTCCCGGCAGTCAGAAAAGCAGGTCCGGAAACGATCGTCGTCGCAGACGGCACAAGTTGCCGGCACCAGATTCACGACGGCGCGCGCAAGAAGGCACTGCACGTTGCGCGTGTGTTGCAAATGTCGTTGGAGGAAAGGAAGCGGTGAAACTGAATCTCAGGCGGTTTCTACTTTACTACCTGCCACTGCTTGCCAACCTGGGTTTGATCGCCTACCTGACCTGGCAGCTAAATCTCGTGCCCTATTTCCAGCGCCAGGGAGAATTCCAGATTTTTTCCGTGCTTTATGCAATCGGAGGGCTGGTGGTCGCGGTATCGGGGGTCACCGCGTTCATTCATGCCGTATCGAACGAGAAAGGCGCGCGCAATTTGTTCGTGCTGTCTCTGGTGAATACCATCATCCCGACCGTGTTGCTGCTGGTCCTGCTGCGACTCAGGTAAGAAGGGGAGGGAAAATGGCCGAATCGAAGTGGAAGTATCACGGCATTCGCATTGTCAAGGGATCCGAACTCGACACCAATACCGCACAGACGCCGGGGATGAACCGTGCAGCCGCAATCACCTACGCGTGCTGCGGCGCCGAGAAGCTGTGGGCCGGCACCGTGGTCATCCAACCCAAAGCCAAGACCGGCGCCCATCACCACGGCCCGGTGGAAAGCGTCATCTATGTCGTCAGCGGCAAGGCGCGGATGCGCTGGGGCGACAAACTTGAATTTGTCGCCGAGGCCGGACCCGGCGATTTCATCCACGTGCCGCCTTACGTTCCGCACCAGGAGATCAACGCCTCCGACAGCGAGCCGCTGTCCTGCGTGCTATGCCGCAGCGGGCAGGAGCCGGTGGTTGTGAACCTCGACATTCCCGTGGTGGAGAAACCGGAAGAAGTGCACTGGGTGGATAACATCCACCCCGGACCCGGCAAGAGCGCCTAGCCGGAGAGCGGTTTCGCGGTAATCGCGCGCCGGATGCCGGCACGCGGCGCGCGCTCGTCAAAAGTCACGCGGCCGGCCTGCATGTGTACGCCGAGGCGTTGCCACAGCTCAGCAAGATCGGGTGAAACCGGCGAGGCGCGCATTTCGTCGTACAGTTCTGCGAGCACTTTCGTTCCTGTTGCGGCATCGCCGATCTCAAGCGTGCGTCGCACGTCCCAGTTCGCTTCGTTGCTGCCTCCCTGGTTCAGGATAGCTCGCAGCGCATCCTGCAGACCGACACGATTCGCAGTCTGCTCGCGAATGCGCAGGTCGGCGAGTAGAAAGAACAGCGCGCCACCCCAGTAGGTGCGGCCCCAGGTGTGGGTGTGGTCCAGTCCCTGATCGCCGGCTGCCGGCAGTCCCTGCGGCAGACCCTCGACCATGTCGCGCCAGACTTTTTCCTCGCTCAACTGCCCGGCCTGGGCGCGGGCGATCGGCTCGACGTACGTGGCCAGCCCTTCTTCCATCCATGCGTGCCGCTCGGCAAGCTGCGGAAATCCCAGATGAACCATTTCGTGCGTCATGATCCAATCGCGCTGCAGGTCGGCGTGGCCGGTGAAGCGGCCGACGCCGACGCGGATGAGCGCCCCGTCGTAGGCGTAGGTCGTTCCCGACTGCGCACCGCGGCCCTCGATCGCATTCACCACGATGCGAAGCCGCTGCACCGGGAATCGCCCGTAGTAAACGCTGACCGCGGCCGCCGACTCGGTAATCCAGTCGCGCAATACCGCCATGTCGAGACCTGCAGCGTTGCCGCTGCAGGTCACCTGGATGCTGGCGTCGCCGGGCCGAATCTCGAATGTGCGGACCGGCGGTTCATTTTTCTCCCGCGTTTCAGCCCTGGCCGCGCAGCCGGTGGCAACCAGCATCAGCAGCGACAAGGCAAGGAGGCGGACCGGGGTCACGGAGTCAGTGAATCTCGGGCTCGGGTGTCGGCGCCGTGCCTTCCAGGAAATCGAAGTCGCAGCCGAGGTTGGCCTGCTTGATGTGCTCCGCGAAAATCTTGCCGTAGCCGCGCTGGAATTTCGGCGGATTGGGTTTCCATGCGGCGCGGCGTTTCGCCAGTTCCGCGTCGTTCACCTTCAGCGTGAGTTTCCTCCCCGGCACGTCGAGTTCGATGATGTCTCCGGTCTTCACCAGCGCCAGCGGTCCGCCCACCCAGGACTCCGGCGCCACATGTAAAACACAAGTGCCGTAGCTGGTGCCGCTCATTCGCGCGTCGGAAATGCGCACCATGTCGCGCACGCCCTGCTTGAGCAGCTTCTTCGGGATCGGCAGCATGCCCCATTCGGGCATGCCCGGTCCGCCGAGCGGTCCGGCGTTGCGCAGCACCAGCACCGAATCGGCGTCGACGTCGAGATTCGGATCATCGAGCCGCGCAGCCATGTCGTTGTAGTCATCGAACACCATGGCGCGGCCGGCGTGTTTCAGCAGCTTCGGGTCCGCGGCGGTGGACTTGATCACCGCGCCGTCCGGCGCGAGGTTGCCCCGCAATACCACCAGCCCGCCTTCGACCTGCATGGGATTGTCCGGTGTGCGGATCACGTCGGGGTTGTGGATTTTCGCTCCGGCAATGTTTTCTCCGAGCGTTTTTCCGGTGCAGGTGAGCACGTCCGTATCGAGCAGCTTGCGCATGCCTTCCAGCATCCCGACCAGGCCGCCGGCGTAATAGAAATCCTCCATCAGGTACTTGCCTGACGGCCGCATGTTGACCAGGTAGGGCGCGTGACGGCCGACTTCCTCGAAGCGCTCGAGCGGAATGTGAATGCCGGCGCGGCCGGCCATTGCAATCACGTGGATCAGTCCGTTGGTCGAGCCGCCGAGCGCCATCAGCACCTTGATCGCGTTGTCGAAGGACTTTTCGCTGAGGATGTCGCGCGGCTTCAGGTCCTCCCACACCATCTCGACGATGCGCCTGCCGCTGTACTCGGCCATGCGGCCGTGGTTGGAATCGACCGCGGGAATTGACGAAGCGTTGGGCAGGCTGAAACCCAGCGCCTCGGCAACGCTGGTCATCGTGGACGCCGTGCCCATGGTCATGCAGGTGCCGGGGGAACGCGATATGCCTTCCTCGATCTCGCGCCAGTCGCGGTCGGTGATGTTGCCGGCGCGCAACTCGTCCCAGTATTTCCACACGTCCGATCCGGAGCCTAAAGTCTTACCTTGCCAGTTGCCACGCAGCATCGGCCCGGCCGGAACGTAGATCGCCGGCAGGTTCATGCTGGTCGCGCCCATCAGCAGCGCGGGAGTGGTCTTGTCGCAGCCGCCCATCAGCACGCAACCGTCCACCGGGTAGGAGCGCAGCAACTCCTCGGTTTCCATCGCCAGGAAGTTGCGGTACATCATGGTGGTGGGTTTCTGGAACACCTCCGCCAGAGAGATCGCCGGCATCTCCAGCGGGAAGCCGCCGGCCTGCCACACGCCGCGCTTCACTTCCTGCGCGCGCTCGCGCAGGTGCGAATGACAATGGTTGACGTCGCTCCAGGTATTAACGATCGCAATGACCGGTTTGCCCTTGTAGTCCTCGTGCGTGTAGCCCATTTGCAGGGCGCGCGAGCGGTGGCCGAAAGAGCGCAGGTCCTGGGCGCCGAACCAGCGCTGGCTGCGCAGGTCTTCCGGTTTTTTTCTCTTTGCCATGTGATTCCCTCGATTGCTGGTTTCCGCAGCAGCGTACCTCAGCTACGCCTGGCGCGGAAGGTTCTGCTATTTCCCCAGATATGCGATAGCGTCGATCTCCACCAGAATGCCGGGCAACTGGCTGCCGACGGTGGTGCGCGTCGGCTTGGGATCGGGGAAGTAACTCGCATACACGCGGTTGTAACGCTCGAACAGCGACATATCGCGCAGGTGTGCGCTGACCTTGACGACGTCGGCCATGCTCGCGCCCCCGGCTTCGAGGATGGCCTTGACGTTTTCCAGCACGTGCGCGGTCTGCTCCTCGATGGTGTCGCCGACGACCTTTCCGGTCTTTGGGTCGAGCGGCCCCTGGCCGGACACGAACACGAAGTCGCCGGCACGCAAACCCTGCGAGTAGGCGCCGACCGGCTGCGCGCCGGTGGTTGTCGAAATTCGTTGCTTCGCCATGGTTCTTCTCCTCCGTGAGTCCGCTGTTATCGATGTTTACATCGTCTTCGTGAAATGACCGAGAAAGGCCGTCAACCGCTCCGATTGCGGCTGCTCGAAGATCTGCCGCGGTGCGCCTTGCTCGACGATCACGCCTTTGTCCATGAAGACGATGCGATGTCCGACGCCCCGGGCAAAACGCATTTCGTGGGTGACGACCAGCATGGTCATGCCGCTGTGGGCGAGATTTTCCATCACGCCCAGCACCTCGCCGACCAGTTCCGGGTCGAGCGCCGAGGTCGCCTCGTCGAACAGCATCACTTTGGGTTCCATCGCGACCGCACGGGCAATCGCGACACGCTGCTGTTGTCCGCCGGAAAGCTGCGCGGGATACGCCTGCAGTTTGTCCTCAAGTCCCACGCGTTCCAGCCATGAAGTCGCGCGCTCTTCCGCTTCGTGAGGCGGCAGTTTGCGAACCCGGGTGAGCCCGAGCATCACGTTCCCCAGTGCCGTCATGTGCGGGAACAGGTTGAAACTCTGGAATACCATGCCGACGTCGGCGCGCATGCCGGCAATCACGCTGTCCGGCAGCCTGACGAGGCGGCCGCCGCTTTCGCGGTAGCCCACCAACTGGCCGTCCACGTGAATCCGGCCGCCCTGGTACTCCTCGAGGAAATTGATGCAGCGTAACAGTGTCGTCTTGCCCGAACCGCTCGGACCGACGATGACTACCACCTCGCCTTTGGGAACCTCAAGATCGACGCCGCAGAGAATCTCCTGCGCGCCGAAGCGCTTGACGAGACCCTGGATCACGACAACCTTCCCGGTCATGGACATCCTGTTCTGATGTTGGTGTTCAGGTGTAGGCGTAGCGCTTTTCCAGGCGCACGCCGATGGCAGAGATGGTGTAGTTGATCGCGAAGTAAAGCAATGCGGCCACCGCGTAGAACAACAGGGCTTCGCGCGTCCGGCCAACGATCTGCTGAATCGCCATCATCAGGTCGACCACGCTGACCAGCGACACCAGCGAGGAGGCCTTGACCACCTCGACCGCGGTGTTGACCCACGCCGGCAGAATGCGGCCCAGCGCCTGAGGAAACATCACGTACCGCAATCGCTGCGCGAAGTTAAGCCCGATCCCCTGGGCGGCGTCCATCTGGCCGCGCGGGATAGAGTCCACGCCGCCGCGAATTACCTCGGAAACATGTGCCCCGCAAAAAACGCTGAGCGCGAGTATCCCGGCAACGATCGCCGAGACCTGCAGTCCGAGGGCCGGAAAGCCGTAGAAGATCGCGAAGATCAGCACCAGCTGCGGAATGCCGCGCATGGTGTCGACGTAAACCCGCGCGATCAGGCGCAGCGGCCATGCGCCGTACAGCAGCGAAAGCCCGCCCATGACTCCGATTAGCGTGCCGAGCAGCAACACCGCGACCGATACCTCGAGGGTGACCAGCAGTCCGCGCAGAATCAACGGCCCGCTCGCGATCACGACATCCATTGGCCGGCTCCCGTGTGTCTGAACATCCGCGAACCAGGCATCATCGAATCATGGCGAATCGCCGTTCCAGCAGCCGCAGCCCGCCGGCGATGGCGTAACACGTGACGAGATACAGCAAGCCCACCACCAGATAGACCTCGATAACGCGCCAGGTATTGACGTTGATGCGGATGGCTCCATAAGTCAGCTCGGGGACCGCGATTGCCGAAGCCAGCGACGTGTCCTTGAACAGCGATATGAAAGTGTTGCCCAGCGACGGCAGCACGATGCGGAACATGAGCGGGATGGTGACGAAGCGGATCCGTTGCCAACGGTTCAATCCGATCGCCTTGCCGGCCTCGATATGCCCTTTGCTGACAGCCTCGATGCCGGCACGGAAAATCTCGGTGAGATAGGCGCCGGAATAGATCGCCAGCGCGAAGACGAAAGACCACAGATTGTCCAGCACGCTGATGCCGATCAACGGCAGGCCGAAGTAAACGAAGTAGATGAGCAGCAGCAGCGGAATGTTGCGCGCGCCTTCGACATACCCGGCGACCAGCAGCCGTATCGGACGCGGGCCGCTGGCGCGACCGAAAGCGGCGACCAGACCCAGAAGGCTGCCGATCGCGAGCGCAAGCACGGCGATGCCGATGCCGAGCGACAGCCCCTTCAGCAGCAGGTCGAAGTTGTCGAAAACCGGGCGCCAGTTGAACTGGTACATCTTTTTCTTCGCCCTCTCCCCTGCCTCACCCCGCCCCTCTCCACTTGTGGAGAGGGGCGGGGTGAGGCAGGGGAGAGGTGGCCGGGGTGAGGTGGCGGTGTTCTAGTGTCTAACTCCGAATTCCACCGGGAAGCCCACCGGTGGTGGGGCCAGTGTGACGCCGAAGAACTTCTGAAAGGCCGCCGCGTAGGTATCGAACTCGACGCCGGTCATCGCTTCGTGCAGCACGGTATTGACGAAGTTCAGCCAGATCGTATCGCCGGGGCGCACCGCAGCAGCATAGGTCTGCGGCGACCAGCCGTAGTTGCCTGCCTTGTACTGGTCCGGGTTCTGGCGCACCAGCCAGCGTACCGTCGAATCGTCGATCGCGGCGGCGTCCACGCGGCCGGAATCGAGCGCCAGGATCGCGTTGGCGACCGAGTCGAACTGCAGCACTTCCGCTCCCGGTATCGCGGCGTGAACGATGCTCTCGGCATAGACGTTCTGCAAAATCGAGACCTTGACCTTCTTTCCCCATTTTGCGAGATCGAGCGCGCCGGCATGCGGGCTGTTCTTGCGCAACAGCGTTCCCACGCCCTCGCGATAGTACGGAATCGAAAAGTCCGCCAGTTGCGCACGCTGCGCGGTGACAGTCATGAACTGGAAGACGACATCGACCTGGTTGGTCTGCACGTTGGGGATGCGCGCATCGGATGCCTGGCGCACGAATTGCACCTTGGCCGGATCGTCGAACAGGCCTTTGGCGAGCAGGCGCGCCATCTCGATGTCGAAACCCTGCAGGTTGCCCTGCTCGTCCTCGAAGTGCCACGGAGGGTTGGTGCTGCCGGTGCCGACGATCACCGTTCCGCGCTTGAGCACTTCGTTGAGTTTGCTTGCGCCGGGTCCGGCGCCCGGCCCGGAACTGCTGCAACCAGCGGCGCCGAGCACCGCCATACCGGCCCCCAGCTTCAGGGCCGACGATCTCAGGAACCCGCGTCGCGACGTTTGCTCAGACATAACTCCCCCGGATTAATTGTTGAATGATCGTGTCCTCCCTTTGCGGAGGCCAAAAGATTTATAGACGACTTCGGGTTGGATTTCCAGTGCCGCGCGTTGCGGCATCAAGCGCCTTCAACGCAAAGGTGCGCAGGGGAAACCGAATACCCGGGACACTGATAACCGCTCCTGTGGCCGTAACGAAAGCATCCTACAATCAGAAATGCCTTGACGCAAAGACGCGAAGGCGCAAAGAAATACAAAAAACGAACGATGGCACGAAGCCCTTCATTGACGGGACGACAAGTGTTTGTCCAAGGGAGCGAAGGGAATTTGCCCGACCCGATCTCCCGCTATTTTCGATTCCTGTTCAGGGTTTCTTTGCGCCTTTTGCGTCTTTGCGTCGAATCTTTTGATTCTCGGGAAGATATGCAGTGATGTTGCCCTACTGCGAGTTACTTCATGCCCATTGGCAAGTTCAAGAACCTGCTAGTTATTTGGCTCCTGTCGGGCCAAAGCGATGTCCTCATCGACCTTTTGGTGCATCGACTGCCACTGCTTTTCCTCCAGGACATAAAGTTCACGAAACAGGCGCACCGCTTCCGTCCGCTGGTTGCCGGCCGATTGCTCGCAAACCCTCATGAACGTCGCGGCAACGGCAAGCGTCGGATCCCATGTATCCCGAACGCCGCCACGCAGCACGGAGACCAGATACTCATGTTCGTCCCTCTTGCTCCAGCCTCTGGCGCGCGCGAGGAGGTTCACTTTCTCTTCGAGCTCCAGTCTTTGTTGCTGCTCGAACTCCGCGCCCTGTTTCATCATCCGATCCACTTCGGCCCGCAGCGGGTCGTCCGCGGCGAGCCTGCAGCCGGGGGGCGCGTCTTCTTCGGCTGCGATCGGTAGGGATAGGCAATGGAGAAGTGCGGAAGCGACGAGTACCAACGCTCCTGGACGACGCAGCATCAATCCCTCCATGGCTATTCCGTACCGGCGGGCCTGTTCAGCCTGCCCCCGATGCCTGCCGGTTGCGCAGATAGTCCGCCATGAACGAAGGCGCGATCCTGCTCAGCCGCTCGTCGCTGATCCGACCCGATCGGGTGATGTAACTGTAGACGAAATCGTGGGGTTGCAGCCGCATGTGTTCGGCCATGTGCTCGTACCACTCCTGGCTCGCCGTCGCCGCCTTTACCAGCGTTTCCACGATCGGGCGACGGCCGGCTTCGTAGCTCTCCAGCGCGTCGCGCACGCTGTTCGGGTGTGCTTCGAGCGCCTTGACCAGGGCAATAACATCCTCTATCGCCAGCCGGGTTCCGGAGCCGATCGAGAAATGTGCGGTGTGCAACGCATCGCCCACCAGCACCTTGTTGCCGGCCGACCAGCGGCGATTGTGCACGTTGGGAAAGTTGCGCCAAACGGATTTGTTGGTGATCAGCGGATGGCCCCCCAGTTCGGTCGCGAACACTTTTTCGCAGCAGACCCTGGTGGCCGCCTCGTCCATACCGGCGAAGCCGGCCCGCTGCCAGGTCGCCGCGTCGACCTCGACCAGGAACGTGCTGCGGTCCGGCGCATAACGATAGTGGTGGACGGTAAGCGCCCCGTGCGCGGTTTCGCGGAAGGTTTGCGTGAGGGTGCGATACGCCTTGTCGACCCCGTACCAGATGAACTTGTTGGAGCCGCTGGACACTGTGGCGCCGAACTCGGCGGCGTGGCTGTTACGCACCAGCGAATTCACCCCGTCCGCGCCGATGATCAGGTCGGCGTCGGCAAAGGCGTCCAGAGAAGACAGCATTGTTTCGAAGCGCGGCTCGATGCCGACGCTGCGCACCCGCTCCTGCAGCAACTGCAGCAGCTTCAAGCGGTCAATGGCGGTGAAGCCCACTCCGTCGATGGCAATCGTGGTGCCGCGGTGAACGACTGTCAGGTCGTTCCATGCTTCCATGTGCGGGGTGATGCCGGCGTGCGTCTCCGGGTCGTCCTTCGCCAGAAATCCCAGCGCCTGCTCGGAAAACACCACCCCGAAGCCGAACGTGGCGTTGGCGGGGTTCTGCTCGACCAGATGAATGTCGGATTCAGGCCGCGCGCGCTTCAGCAGATAAGCGCAGTACAAACCGGCCGGTCCGCCACCGATGATTGCGATTTTCACTGCGAGCGATTTCTTAGTGACGCGAGCCGCAGGGTCGCAACACTTAAACGTTTATGCAATTAGCCAAGCCTGACCCCGGTGGCCCTGCTTACTTCGCGCATTGCGGCTCACTCCAAGAGTCACCATATTTGCTCTTAAAACCTTTTAGCTGCGTCAGCAGCGTTGGATCTCGTTTAGAGATGTATTCACTCACCGATGGACTGTTGTGCTCTGCGTAGTACGACGACAGTAAACGTGTTTCTTGATCTATAGAGATTCTTACCTTCTCGAGCGCCTCGCTTGAGCACCCCTTGGATAGGTCGGCTTCTAGTTCCCGATAGCGGAGTAAATGATTGAACCCAAGCACAGCTTGAACGGCAGCAACCCCGGCTGCGGGTTCGGCTCGATTGGTTTTCGCTCCGAGCATGAACGACCCAATGGCTGTAAGTGCAAGCAAGCCTACAACAGCAGATGAAGCGATGAGCGTTTTCATGGGGCTCTAACTAGAAATAGACCTCAAATGACGCAGAAGAATGTGTCAATTGACGGATAAAGTACCGTCGAGTTTCCGTCAACACTTATTTCTTCCTCGGGTCATCGGAAGGATTGACCTACTGAGAATTACGTAAGTACATGACATCAGATCGGCAACTCAGCCTGCTCCCAGCACGCCGCGATGATGCGCGGACGGCGTTGCATGGACTTCAGGCGGTTGCGCGCATAGGCGCCGAC
>Ga0184637_10002431_pt1 | contig 12004 bp, 14 predicted proteins | sample PLM3_127_b2_FD_133143 | JGI IMG/M metagenome (GOLD analysis project Ga0184637, IMG submission 133143) | Groundwater sediment microbial communities from an aquifer in East River, Colorado, USA - PLM3_127_b2 | ecosystem: Environmental > Terrestrial > Soil > Riparian zone | place: USA: East River...
CGCTCATTATGGGTTTTTCATCGGAATATGGCGAGAAGAAGCCGGTGACGCTCACGGGCGTCGTGACCTTTGTGTGCTTCGTGGCTAAGTCGTCTTCGTGTGCTTGGTGGCCACCCGGACGTGACCCGAAATTCCGCGAACTTGCACCTTAAGAGCTATGACAACACTTCAACACGTCCGGGAACACCACAGCGTGCTCGCCGCCGCCGAGAAACGTCTCCTCGTCCGGATCGCGGGCCGCCTGCCGCTTTTCATCAACTCCGACCATTTGACGCTCCTGGCGCTTCTGGCCATGGCGCTGGCGGGGGCCGGCTTTGCGCTGGCCCGATGGACCCCGCAAGCCCTCTGGCTGGTGATCGGCGCGCTCGCGCTCAACTGGTTTGGCGACAGTCTCGACGGCACCCTCGCCCGCGTGCGCGGTGCGGAGCGCCCGCGCTACGGTTTTTACGTCGATCACGTCCTCGACCTCGTGGGCATCACGCTGCTGATGGCGGGCCTCGCCTGCTCCGGCTACATGGCGCCGACCGTGGCGCTCTCGGTGCTCATCGCCTACCTGCTGGTGGCGGGCGAAGTGTTCCTGGCGACCGCGTCCCATGGCGTTTTCCGGATGTCGTGTGCGGGCGTCGGTCCGACGGAGCTGCGGATCCTGCTCGGCATCGGCACGCTCGCGCTCTTCCACGATCCGCACGCAGACCTCGGCCTCGCCGGCCGCGTGAGTCTGTTCGACCTGGGCGGGACGATCGCCACGGCCGGAATGCTTGTCGCTCTGGCGGTGGGCGTCTTTCGCAATGCCACTGCGCTGGCGCGGCTCGAGCCAAGACAACGCCCAACTCCCAACCACTCAACTCCCAATATGGGAGTTGCGGACTTGGGACTTGGGAGTTGGGAGTTGAGCGAAGGCGCTACACCGATGCCGTCTTGCCGAACGCCCGAACGAGCGCGGCGCTGTCGGCAAATTCACGGAAGCGCGTAATCTTGCCGTTGGTCAATGTAAACACCATGACCCAGTCCGAGGAGAACGGCCGGCCGGTCTCCTTGGATTTCCCTTCGTACTGCCCGATCGCGACAACCGTGTCGCCCTGCGCGACAAACTCACGCGGCTCAAACATGTCGAACGCGATGGTCGATGCGACCTGTGAGAAGAACTCGCCGACCGCCTTGCGCCCGCGCCGCTGGCCGGCGGTCGGCAAGACGCCTTCGGTTCCCTTCACGGCCTGCCAATCGACGTTGTCGTCTACCAGCGCCAGAATGCCGTTGACGTCGCCCCGCCCGAAGGCGGCGTAGGCGTCTTTCACAACCTGCGTGTTCTGAGTGTCGGACATGGTCTACCTCCAGTGTCTCTACGGATGGAATCGGCGGCTGGATTTTACGTGGCGCGCAGCAATTTTGGCTACCCCTTTCAGGTCGTCCACAAGGATGACGTAGCCGCCGGGCGTAGAGGCCCGGCCTGCGGACGCGGGAAGGCGATCGCCGGGCGGCGGCCCCTTACGGGTCGCCGGAGTACGATGCGCGTGATGCAGGAGCTGGGACTCATCCTCACACTGGCCGGGAGCCTCGGCGCGGCGCTTCTCTTCGGCTACCTCACCCACCGGCTCGGCTTGTCACCGATTGTCGGCTACCTGCTGGCTGGCGTCGCGATCGGACCGAACACGCCCGGCTTCATCGCGAACCCCGAGCTTGCGGAGCAGCTCGCCGAAGTCGGCGTGATACTCCTGATGTTTGGCGTCGGCCTGCAGTTCCACGTCGAGGAGTTGCTGGCCGTGCGGCGCGTCGTCATCCCGGGCGCGGCTGCCGGCATTTCGTTCGCCACGCTGCTTGGCGCCGTAGCGGCGTCGGGCTTCGGCTGGAGCTGGACCTCATCGGTGGTCTTCGGGCTCACCTTGTCCGTCGCCAGCACCGTTGTGCTCGTGCGCGTGCTCTCCGACACGAGGCAACTGCACACCTCCACCGGCCATATCGCAGTCGGGTGGCTCGTCGTCGAAGACCTCTTCACCGTCATCATGCTCGTGCTGCTGCCGACGATGGTGGGGGGAACGATCAGCGTCGCGGGCGTGCTCGGCAACGTGGCGCTGACCCTGGCCAAGGTCAGCCTGCTCGTGGCGTTTGCCGTGATTGTGGGTATGCGGACGATACCGAAGTTGCTCGACCTGGTGGCGGCGACCCGCTCACGGGAGCTCTTCACCCTCACTGTGCTCGTTCTTGCGCTCGGTATTGCCGTCGGATCCACGATGGTCTTCGGCGTGTCGATGGCGCTCGGCGCGTTCATCGCGGGGATGGCGGTTGGCCGTTCGGATTACAGCCTGCGCGCCGCGACCGATGCGCTGCCGATGCGCGACGCCTTCGCGGTGCTGTTCTTTGTCTCGATCGGCATGCTGCTGGATCCGCTGGAGCTTCTTTCCGCGCCATGGCTCGCGCTGGCGGCGCTCGCCATCGTGGTCGTCGCCAAACCGCTGGTCGCCGCCCTGGTCTTGACACTGATGCGGTACCCCGTGCACACGGTGCTGACGGTGTCGGCCTCGCTGTCGCAGATCGGCGAGTTCTCGTTCATCCTCGCGGCGCTGGCACGCGACCTCCGCGTGATGCCCGAGGTCGGGCTGAACGTGGTCGTCGCAGTGTCGATCGCCTCTATTGTGATCAACCCGCTGGCGGCAAAGGCGATCAGCCCTGCCGAGCAGTGGCTGACGCGGTGGCGGATATTTCGAAAAGCGGCGGTTGCGGACAGGCTCGTCGAGCGCGGGAAGGCGTCGTCGCTCCAGCCCGAGGACCGGGCCGTCGTCGTCGGCTACGGCCCGACAGGCCGGACCGTCGCCCGTCTTCTGCGCGAGAACGGGATCCAGCCCACGGTCATCGAGCTCAACATCGATACCGTCCGCGCGTTGAGAGAAGAGGGCGCGTCAGCCGTGTACGGCGACGCGCGAAGCCAGGACACGCTCGTCGCCGCCGGCGTCCGCCATGCCGCCACGTTGATCATCAGCGGAGCCGACAGCGGCGCCCCCGAAACGATCCGCGCGGCGCGCGAGCTGAATCCCTCACAGCACATTTTTGTGCGCGGCGCGTATCTGCGCGACGTGCCGACGCTGCGCGCGGCGGGCGCCGAGCACGTGTTTTCCGGCGAGGGCGAGGTGGCGCTGGCGATGACCGAGGCCGTGCTGCGGCGGCTGGGCGCCACGCCCGATCAAATCGACCGGGAGCGCCAGCGCCTGCACGGCGAGCTGTTTGGGCCCGAACGCGAGGTAGCCGGGTAGCTGGGGCGTTTTCCCGCCGACCCAGCTACCCACCAGCCCATCTGCCTAGCTACCCACCTGCCCAGCTACCCAAGAAGCGGTATACTCAGGCCTTTCAGCCTGGGACAACTCGGAGCGCACCCCTTAACGTGCTCGGGGTTGCCCTGAGCGATGTCGAAGGGCAGGAGGTTCGGTGATGCGTGTTCTGTTGACGATGGGGCTCGTGGCAACGCTGGTGGGGGTCGGAATGGCACAGGGTGCGGCCGAGCTGAAGGTTGGCGACATGGCGCCGGACTTCACCCTGCAGGGCACCGACGGCAAGACGCACAAGCTGTCGGACTACCGGGGCAAGCAGGCCGTCGTGGTGGCCTGGTTCCCGAGAGCGTTCACGCAGGGCTGCACGATCGAGTGCAAGTCGCTGGCGGAGAACGGCGCCAAGATTCGGAGGTTTGACGTCACCTACTACATGGCAAGCGTCGACGCGCTCGAGGACAACATCAAGTTCGCGAAAGCGACCTCGGTGACGCTCGGCGAAGGCGCGAATGCAAAGGTCGTCGAGAAGAAGGAAGCCGATTTCCCGATGCTCAGCGATCCGAGCAAGGAAGTGGCGACGAAGTACGGCGTCCTCAACCCGCGCGGCACCGCCAACCGCTGGACGTTCTACATCGACAAGGCCGGCCGGATCGCAGCCATCGACAAGATGGTCCGCCCGGAGACATCCGCCGAGGACATGCTGACCAAGCTCAGCGAAGTTAAGGTCGCGATGCGGTAACTCGGATCGTTCGGATCGTTCTCACGTTCGGATCGTTCGGGCCCGTGCCCGTTCGATCCGGACGTCCCACGTCGCTGAGCTTGAAAAAAGGTCTTCGCAATTATTCTGGTCGCACCGGCGCGAGCGGCGTCGACGTGTTATAGTGCGTCTGTTAGTCGTCCTTTCCTGAGCCTGCCGCCGGCCGCGCAGTCGCGGACCCTTCACGGCCAAGCCCCAGACTCACCAAAAGACTGTTGACGTTCGGCTTGTCCCGCAACTACCCCGCAGCGGCGGGTGTGGACCCGATGACTTCTACTTCTTGGTGAGCAGCATGACCATCCCGGCGGACCACAACGCAATGGCGCGCATTCGCGCCGAGTACCTGGAAATGCCGGGGATGAGCCTCACGCTCGAGCAGGTGCAGCGGCTCTGCGGCCTCGAACGATCGGTGTGCAGGATGGTCCTGGATTCGCTTGTCGCGATGAAGTTCCTGCATGTGAAGGCAGGGGGGACCTACGCGCGGCTCACCGCTGAAAGCACTCCCCGTCCGCAACCGGCCAAAGCTTCCTTCATGGTGGCATCACCAACGTATCGCCGGGCGAGTTGATTTCGATTCCTGGCGCATGCCCGGGCCGGTCCCGACGGTGTGCTACGATTGACTTCCCCCTTGGCCGGCGTAGCTCAGTTGGTAGAGCAGCTGATTCGTAATCAGCAGGTCGTCGGTTCAAGTCCGACTGCCGGCTCCAAATTTCCTGACAGAAATACAGCAGGTTGATCTCTTCTTCATCGGTTGCCACCCTCGTGGGGGTTACGAAAGAAGCGGAACGCGCTCTGGGCGGCACGGGCGCATTACCCGGTTTCGTTCAAGGTTTGTCTTCAGTTCGAGATCGTGCCTGCAGAAAGGGCCGGCAGGCCGGCGCCGGGTCACGCGCTCGCCCTGTGCAATTCGAGACACTCGCCCGGCACTGAAGCCGAATAGGATGAGAACCATGCTGGAGTGGTTCAAGAGGCACGGATGGCTGGCGCGCCCTGAGGCGGCCCCCGAGTCGACGACGCCCAGGCAGGACGGGTCCAGGATGGCTGGTCAGTATCGGTCGCTCTACAAGTATCTGGAGCATCGATACTCGAATACCGTCGTCCTCACCTTCGGCCAGATCGAAGACCTTCTTGGTTTTCCACTGCCGGATCTTGCGCGAACCGAAAAGGAATGGTGGACAGCGGCGCCCAGCACCACCGAACCCCGATACTCACAGGCATGGACGCAGGCCAGCATGACGGCCAAACCGAATCTGTCAGCCCAGAACGTCGTGTTCGAACGCGCCCCGTGACCCGTCGATCAGCAAACGCAATGATTCCGTCCCTGACTCAGCCGTTGGCGACGTGGAGCTTCAGCGTCTCTTCGCGCTGCGCGGCGTTCGTTTCCGGCGCGGATGTTCGTCCGCCTTGTCGAGCGCCCGGGCCCCGCCCACATACTCCGCCCAGCCTTCAGCGATCAGGATATTCGCGTCATGCGCCGACACGTCGAGCACCTCGCCCGCCTTGGCTCTGGACAAGTCGATCCCGTCGATCAGGTCAGCGAACTTCCGAATGAGGTGGACCTTCATCCCGAATGAGGCGGACGTTCATCCGATTTCGCTGCGTCAACTGCTGATGAGCTCTGCCTCCAAATGTACAGTTTCATACCACCCGGGTGTACACGCCAGCAACGATTCAGCACACAAACAGCCAGATAGGGAGTCGAAAGCAAATTTCGCGCCTCTGAAGGAATTAGAGCCTCTCTATGGACGAGGTGCAGTGCGGACAGCGGGTGGCCTTCAGGGAAATCGCTGACGCGCAATACGGACACTCCCGGGTCGCCGGTCCTGGCGCCGGCGGCGTGCCCTTGATGCGATTGACCTGCTTGATGAGGACGAACACGACAAAGGCGACGATCAGAAAGCCGACGGCCTCGTTGAGCACCTGCCCGTACGCGACGACCGGAATCCCTCGCTCGCGGGCATCGGCCAGCGACACGGGTACCCCCCTCGAGCGGTCGAGGACGACCATCAGGCTCGAAAAATCGATCGATCCGAGGAGCACGCCGAGCGGCGGCATCAGCACGCCGTCGACCAACGCGGAGACAATCCGCCCGAACGCGGCGCCCATGATCACGGCCACTGCGAGATCGATGACGTTGCCGCGCGAGACAAACGCCCGGAATTCGGTCCACATGGCGGGAGATTATGGCCGGAATCGCGCCCTGAATGCCATATCGCGCTCGCAAGTCGAACGTCAAAGGCAATCTGCCCAGGACGTCATTTGACCTGTGAGCTGCGACTTTCGACTGACGCAGTGATGTCTAGAAACGATCCGCGAGCTCGATGAGGGCCCGCACGAGCAACACGACGGGCGCGCCCAGGGCAATCAGCACGACGGGAAACGCCAGGACCAGCGCGACCGCCAGCCCCAGCTGACCCAGGACGCCCGCGGCCGTCGTCCGGCGACGGACCGGGGTTGGTAGTGCTGTCAGCGCGACCTCCCCGCGTCGACGTCGCGGATGACTTCAGCGATGGTGCGCTCCGGCCCGCTGGACAGCAGGATCAGCGTTGCGGGCGGCATCAGGCCGACCAGCGCAAGGCCGATCCAGGCCACCAGCGAGATCGCCCCCGCCGCCATGAAGAGCACAACCGTCAGCGCCAGCAGCCACGTCGCGGTGAGAGACCATTTATTGAGGTAGGACGACATGGGGTCCTGCTTTCACGCGAGCGAGAATCGCGCCCACAGGCACAGCGTCGAATGACGTGCGTCCGGCCGCGAGATGTTTACGTGTTGACTCGGCGCTACCAGCGGCGTTGCGGCGGGCGGCTGACGAGCCGCGCTGGATTCCAGATCTGCCCGCACTCGTGACAACGCCAGTACGTGGTCTCGCTCACCGTCTTGCTCGTCGTCGTGACGCGAGCCGATCGGCAGAAGGGGCACGAAGGGTCCGCCGGCGGGAGTGACGGAGCGGCGCTTCCAAACGCAGGCAACATCCCGAAACCTCGAGTCTAATCGCGCTTTAGTGAGAGACATGCCCCAGGACGCGGGGCGCAGGACTCAGGAAAGCAGGCCCCTTCAGCGTACGGGCTAATGCCCGAAAGCACAAGGAGAATCGCTGCGCCAGACGCGCGCACCGTGAATCGGGAACGCACCCTCGTGGACTGTGCACGTGCGACCCGAAACCTCGCGCACATGGTCGGCGAGGCGCGCTGAGGCAGCCTCTCCAGCGATAATCCCGTAGACGGTGGGCCCCCATGAGCTCTGCCCCACTCCCGATGCGCCCCCTTCGTGCATGCGGCGCACGAGCGCCTCGCTCGCGCCCGGCGCAAACGTGCCGCCCTGCACCGGAGCGAACCAGCGTCCGGTCGTTTCCTGAATCTGAGTCAACGCAGCTCCAAACGCCTCGATATCCGCATCCGCCAGCGCGGGCAGCAGCGCCATCAGCACGAGGTGGGCGACACGTTCGACGTCTCGCTCGGACGGCGCCGGTATTCGATCGAAGGCCGCCGCCTCGTCCATGCCGCTGACACCTGGCATGACGTCTGGCGTGGCCACGACGCAGCGCCAGGAGGGCGGAAACGGCAGGCGAGCGAGGAGTGGACCACAGTCATCGCGGTCCGTGCGGCGGCCGCCTTCGACGACAAGCCCGCCATCGGCGAACGTCCACGTGCCGACGGCGGAACGCCGTGCGCGCCCCACAGCCCGCGCCAGCGCCGGCGCGTCCGCCTCGATGCCGTGCAGCTCGGCGAGCGCCCGTGCCACGGCCAGGGCGAGCTGCGTTCCTGAACCGAGCCCGGCGTGCCGCGGCAGCGCGCGGTGCACGCGCAGCCGCGTCCCGCTCCGGACGCCGTGATGGCCCATGAAGCGGCGGGCAAAATCGGCCGCGCGCTCCACGTCTTCGCCCTCGACCTCCAGCACCTCAGCCCCGCACGCCGAAACCAGGAGCGTTGGAGCGGGCGCCGCCGCGCCGATGCCGCCGAACCAGCGCCCGCGCTCCCCCCGCAGGTCGAGCACGCCGAAGTGCAGGCGCGCCGCTGCCTCGACGAACACTTCCTCCCGGACGCTCATGCAGGAGTCATGCAGGGTCTGCTGCGGCGGGGACGGAATGCACATACTCGGTGAGCAGCGCCATCGCCTCGAGCTCCCCGGCACCGGCCGTCTTGTCCACGATGACCTGCAGACGCGCCAGCTCGCTGTCGATGAACGCCCGCGGCAGGACGTGCAGCCGCGTCGCGTAGATCGCCGCCTCGAGCACTGCATGCCGGGCACGGTTGAAGCCGATGAATTCGCGCCGGCTGCCGCGGTGCACGACCACCGTCTCGATCCGAGAGCGCGGCGGCGTGCTGTCGACCGAGCGCACCGCGACCTCCCGCCACGAGCAGCAGTCGGCGAGCACGACGCCGCAGACGGCCTCCGCCGGCACCGTCAGGTACTCGGGATTCGTGATCGCCGCGCGCGCAAACACGCGCACGTCGTCGGTCAGGTTCACCACGGCGGCGCGGGTCGCCATCAGGTTGCGGTATGTGGCGGTCTCGAGGAACGGCTTGAGGACGATCGCGGCGTCGCCCCACTCCACGCCCATCGGCGCGCAATTCACGGCGCCGTCCGCCGCCACGGTCGTGACGATGGTCTCGAGAATCACGATGGAACGACGACGACGCTCATGCCCCACACTCCCAGTCGACGAGCGTGAGGTAAGACGCCCTGAGGCGCAGGGTGCACTGGCCGGGGGTCCCGCGGCCGATGGCCTGCGGTCCCACGCGGACGAGCGGCGCCAGCCCTCGCAGTGAGCTTGTGAGAAACGCCTCCTCTGCCGCGAGCAACTCCTCCAGCCCGAAGGCGCGCTCCTCTGCGGGCAGCCCCTGCGCGTGTGCAAGCTCGAGCACCGCCTCTCGCGTGACGCCGGGCAGCACCCCGCAGGTGAGCGGCGGCGTTACCAGCACGTCGCCGGTCCATGCGAACAGGTTGCTCGCCGTGGCCTCCGAGCAGTGGCCTTCGGTATCCAGAAACAGCGCCTCGTCGGCGCCGGCGCGGCGCGCCTCGAGGAGTCCGGCGATCGCGTCGGTGTACGCCAGCGTCTTGAGGCCGGCCGTCATCGCGCGCTCGTTGCGGCGGCCCGACGCGACATGCGCCGCGAGGCCCTCGTCGTAGATCGAGACGGGGAACGACGGCATCGGGCTGATGGTGATGATCACGGTCGGCTGTGCCACGGCCGGAGGGCTCACGCCGGCCGGTCCGAGACCTCGCGTGACGGTCAGGCGGATGCTCGCGTCGCGCCTGGCTGCGGTCCGGATGGCGCCGACCACCCAGTCATCCAGTTCGGGCGCTGCCGGAATCTCCAGCGCGGCCAACCCGCGCTCGAGCCGTGCCAGGTGGCGACGAAGGCGGAACACCGCACCGCCCCTCACGCGCATCGTTTCGAAGACGCCATCGGCCAGGGTCAGGCCACGGTCGCACACCGACACGTGTGCGCTGCTTCCCGGCTGCCGCTCGCCATTGATCCACACCATGGGCTGGGCGACGCCGACGGAAGACGGGTCGGCGATTCCGGCCACCGCGTCGCTCGCGTAACCGCGCGAAGGGACCGTCACCGGACGAGCTCCACGGCCGGTGGCACGAACTCGCCGCCCGGACGGTTGTCCGTGCTTCGACGCCACCACGAGACTGGTGGTGCTTCGCGTGTGCCGTCGGCCCGCATCGGAAGCGCCGTCCCGCGCGAGCGCTCGCCGTGCAGAAAGCGGTCGAGCATCGCGTAGCCGTACTCGCTGGCCGCCGACTCAGGGTGAAACTGCACTCCAATCACCGGATGCGCTATATGCTCTACCGCCATGATCTCCTGGTCGTCTTCGGCCGAGGCAATCACGCGCAGCGCCGGCGGGAGCGACGCGGGCGCAATGACCAGCGAGTGGTAACGCGCCGCCCGCAGCGGCGACGGCAGCCCGGCGAAAATGCCGGTTCCGGCGTGCGCGATGCTCGACGTCTTGCCGTGCACCGGCCGACCGGCGCGCACGATGTCCGCGCCGTATGCCGCGCCGATGCACTGATGACCCAGGCACACTCCCAGAATGGGAACATCCGGTCCGAAGCGTCGCACCAGCTCGATCGAGATTCCGGCTTCGCGCGGCGTGCACGGGCCAGGCGACAGAATGATGTGACTCGGCGCGAGCGCTGCCACCTCGTCGAGCGTCAGCGCATCATTGCGCCGTACGACGGCCTCGCCGCCCAGCTCCCGGACGTACCGCGCCAGGTTATGGACGAACGAATCGTAGTGATCGATGACGAGAATCATATGGGCACGGCGAGCGCATCGATGAGGCCGCGGGCCTTGTCGAGCGTCTCCTGGTACTCCTCCGCCGGATCCGAATCGGCCACGACTCCCCCGCCCGCATTGAAGTATACGCGGCCGGCGCGCGCCACCGCGGTGCGGATGGCGATGCTGGCGTCGAGCTCGCCGGTCACGCTCCAGTACCCGATCGTGCCGCAGTACACGCCGCGACGCCGACGTTCGAGCTCGGCAATGATCTCCATGGCGCGCAGCTTGGGCGCGCCGGTAATGGAGCCGCCGGGGAACGCGGCGCGGAGCAGATCCAGCGCATCGGCGCCTGGAGCCAGCTGACCGACGACGGTCGAGACCAGGTGATGGACGGTGGCGTACTGTTCCAGCGCGAAGAGCTCGGCGACGCGCACGCTGCCCGGCGCGCACACGCGTGAAAGGTCGTTCCGCATGAGGTCGACGATCATCAGGTTTTCCGCGCGGTCTTTCGGGCTCTCGGTCAGCGCCTGACCCAGCGCGGCGTCGTGCTCGGGGCCGATACCTCGCGGGCGGGTGCCTTTGATCGGGCGCGTCTCGACCTGGCCCGCCGCGTCCACACGCAGGAAGCGCTCAGGGGACGCGCTGAGCACGGCGGTATCCGGGAAATCCAGGAACGCCGCGAAGGGGGCCGGATTGATGTCCCGCAGGCGACGGTAGAGCGCCCATGCAGGCTCGGTCAGGGGCACCTCGAATCGTTGCGACAGGTTTGCCTGAAAAATGTCGCCTGCAAAGATGTACTCCCTCACCCGCTCGACGGCCTCCAGGTACCCGCGACGGGTGAATGACGAGCGCAGTGGGAGGCGCGGATCCCACCACCCGCCGTCCACGGGATGGGAGGCTGCGGGCGCTTCGGGCCAACCTGGTGGGTCCTGCCGAATGGAATGCCGCACCACGGCCGATGAGGCTCTCAGGCGCGCCTGGACGCCGGCCGCGCGCGCGGCCGCACGCCGGACTCGGTCCGCCGGCACGGTGTCGGGCATCCCCGTCGAGATCAGCCACGCTCGCGAGGCGCCGTGGTCCCACGCCAGCACCCAGTCGTAGACGCCAAGGACGACATCGTCCAATGCGAGGTCGTCATGCAGGGGAGCGGGCAGACGCTCGAGCTCGAGCCCCCAGTCGTACGCGATGTAACCGGCGGCGCCACCCTGAAAGGGAGGAAGCCCAGGGACGGCCGGGGACGCAAAAGGCGCAAGGAACGTGCGCACTGCGGCAAGCGGGTCACTCGCGACCCGGCGCCGCGTGCCGGCTGCCGGATCGATCCACTCCGTCCGCGGTCCCTTGCTGCGCACGACCATGACCGGATCCGCGGCGAGGAAGGAGTGCAGGCCCAGGCGCGTATCCCGCACCGCGCTGTCCAGAAACAGGCGATACGGAAGGCCGTCGAGCAACTCGCAGCAGCGCACCGCATCGGGAGGCGGCACGAGCTCCTCGACGAGCGGAGCGACGGGATCGGCGGGCATCAGGCTTGGGCTTTAGGCTTTAGGCTTCAGGCTTTGGGCTTTTCGCCTACGCTGAACATGGCCGGGACTCGGGACTCGCGGCTCGGGACTCGAAAGGCTTTGAGCTCGATTCGATTTTTGACTTTTGACTTTTGACTTACGAGGACCTGGTCGCTGTGTCAGCCGCACACGATCCGATTTCACGTCATCCGGCGGGGTGAGATACCCCCAGGCGAGCGCGCCTTCCTGCCGATAGGTC
>Ga0184637_10002432_pt1 | contig 12001 bp, 7 predicted proteins | sample PLM3_127_b2_FD_133143 | JGI IMG/M metagenome (GOLD analysis project Ga0184637, IMG submission 133143) | Groundwater sediment microbial communities from an aquifer in East River, Colorado, USA - PLM3_127_b2 | ecosystem: Environmental > Terrestrial > Soil > Riparian zone | place: USA: East River...
CAGCGCGGCCGAAGCGCCCGCGGCGAACGCGGCGGGCGCTCCGGGTCCGAAGGGCGGACGCGCGGCGGCGCGCGAGCGCACGGGCCGCGCCCGCTGGGCCCCGCCCGCGGGATCCGCGGAACCCGCGGGGCCGCGGCCGCTCGCCGGCATCGAGGTGAGCGATTCCGAGCGCCTGACCACCGGCATGCGCGAGCTGGACCGCGTGCTGGGCGGCGGCCTCACGGCGGGCTCACTGCTCCTGGTGGGCGGCGATCCCGGGATCGGCAAGAGCACGCTGCTGCTCCAGGTGGCGGCCTCGCTGGCCGCCACCGGTCGGACGGTGCTCTACGTCGCGGGCGAGGAGAGCGAGGAGCAGGTGCGCATGCGGGCCACGCGGCTGGGTGCGATCCCCGAGTCGCTCCTCATCCTGTGCGAGACCGATCTCGAAGCGGTGCTCGAGGCGGCGGCACGGGTCAAGCCCGAGATCGTGGTGATCGACTCGATCCAGACCATCTCCCGCGGCGACCTCGAGGGGGGCCCGGGCACCGTGACCCAGATGCGCGAGTGCGGGCTCGCCTTGCTTCACTTCGCCAAGGCGACGCGCACGTCGGTGCTGCTGGTGGGACACGTCACCAAGGACGGCACGGTGGCGGGACCCCGCGTGCTCGAGCACATGGTGGATGCGGTGCTCTACCTGGAGGGCGAGCGCTATCAGCACTACCGCGTCCTGCGCGCCGCCAAGAATCGCTTCGGCGCCACGCACGAGCTGGGGGTGTTCGAGATGACCGACCGCGGCCTCGCCGAGGTCGCCAATCCGAGCGCGGCGTTCCTCTCGGAGCCGGGCGCCGGCGGCGCACGGCGGGTCTCGCCCGGCACCGCGGTGGTCGCGAGCCTCGAGGGCTCGCGGCCGCTGCTGGTCGAGGTGCAGGCGCTGGTGTCGACCTCGTTCTACGGCACGCCGCAGCGGGTGACGAGCGGCTTCGACGGGCGGCGGCTGGCGGTGTTGCTCGCGGTCCTGGAACGGCGGGTGGGGCTCCGCCTGGGGCGGCACGACGTGTTCGTCTCGGTGACCGGCGGCATCACGCTCGAGGAACCCGGCACCGACCTCGGCGTCGCACTCGCGATCGCCTCGTCGTTCAAGAGCCGTCCGCTGCTCGCCCGCACGCTGGCGGTGGGCGAGGTGAGCCTCTCGGGCGATCTCAGGCGCGTGCCGCGCCTGGGCGAGCGGCTGCGCGAGGCCGCCCATCTCGGATTCCTGCGCGCGGGCGTGCCCCAGGTGCAGGCGGATGAGGGCGCGAGCTCGGGGCTCGACGTGGTGCCGCTCGCCACCCTGCGGGGCGCCTACGAGACGCTGCTCGGCGAGCGGGTGGAAGGGGCGGGCGAGGCGGCCGAGGCGGGCCCGCCGGGCGGCGTGAACCCGGCGGGGGCGCGAGCCCCCGCCGACCGCGCGCCGGCGCGATGAGCGAGCCCGACACGATGAGCGGGAAGTACGAGCGCCGAGCGTCGAGCGTCCTTCGATGACGGCCACCGCCATCCTGCTCTGCGCCGGCAAGGGCGAGCGCCTCGGCGACCGCGTGGACAAGGCGCTGGTCCCGCTGGCCGGGCGCCCGCTTTTCACCTGGAGCCTGGAAGCGCTCGAGCGCTCGCCCGTGATCGAGCGCATCGTCGTCGTCGGTCCGGTCAAGCGCATGCAGGAGCTGCTGGCGGCCTCGGGATTTGCGCCCCGCAAGGTCACTGCATGGTCCGACGGCGGCCGCGAGCGGCAGGACTCGGTCGCGCGCGGACTCCACGTGATGCCCGACGACGCGACGATGGTCGCGATCCACGACTGCGCGCGGGCGCTGGTGATGCCCGACCTGATCGCGCGCGTGGTGGGGGACGCGGTCCAGCACGGCGGCGCGATCGCAGCGCTCGCGCTCGCCGACACGCTCAAACGCGGCGCCCTCGGGGTGATCGAGACCACCGTGCCGCGCCAGGGGCTCTGGTGTGCCCAGACGCCGCAGGTATTTCGGCGCGAATGGATCGTGGCCGCGCACGCAGCCGCGTCCCGGCAGGCCACCGACGATGCGGCGCTGGTCGAGGCGATCGGGCACCGGGTGCACCTGACGCCGGGCGATCCGCTCAACTTCAAGATCACCACGCCTCAGGATTTGGAGCTGGCCGAGGCATGGCTCACCCGTACATCCGCGAGGACCTGATATGCCGCAACGCGCCGGGATCGGTTATGACATCCACGCTCGGGCGATGGGCCGCCCGTTGGTGATCGGAGGGGTTCGGTTCGACAGCGATTGGGGGCTCGAGGGCCACAGCGACGCCGACGTGCTCGCCCACGCGATCGGGGACGCGCTGCTGGGCGCCGTCGCCCTGGGCGACCTCGGGGCGCACTTTCCGCCCGGCGATCCGAAGTGGAAGGACATCTCGAGCATCAAGCTGCTGCGGCTCATCCGCGCCCTGGTCGCCGGGCAGGGCGGGCGCATCATCAACGTGGATGCGACCGTGGTCGCGGCCGAGCCGCGGCTGGCGCCGGTGCGCGACGCGATGCGCGAGAACATCGCGCGCGCGCTCAAGCTCGCGGGCGGCCAGGTGTCGGTGAAGGCCACCACCAACGAGGCGCTGGATGCGCTCGGGCGCGGCGAGGGCATCGCCGCCTGGGCGGTGGCGATGGTCGAGGTCGCGGAGTGAGCAGATCCACTCGCGCGATCCACCCGAACACCAGCATGGACGGCCCCCTGGTCATCGCGGTGGAGCTCCGATGACAATCCGCGTCCGCTTCGCCCCGAGCCCCACGGGATCCCTTCATGTCGGCGGCGCGCGCACCGCCTACTTCAACTGGCTGTTCGCGCGCCAGCACGGGGGGGCGCTGGTCCTGCGCGTCGAGGACACCGACGTCGAGCGCTCGAGCGCCGACAGCGAGAGCGGAGTGCTCGACGACCTGCGCTGGCTGGGTCTCGACTGGGATGAGGGGCCGGACCGCGGCGGTCCGCACGGACCCTATCGGCAGAGCGAGCGGCTGGCGCTCTATCGGGAGCACGCCGAGCTGCTGGTGGCGCAGGGCGCCGCCTACCCCTGCTTCTGCACCGACGACGAGCTCGAGCAGCGGCGCAAGTCGTCGCTCGCCGCCGGGCGGCCCCCACACTACGACGGCCGCTGCCGCCGGCTGTCGGCCGCCGAGCGGGAGGCGTTGCGCCGGGAATCGCGCCCCGAGAGCATCCGCTTCGCGGTCCCGCCTGGCGATCAGGTGCTGGACGACCTGGTGCGCGGCGAGGTGCGCTTCCCCGCCGGCATGGTGGGGGACTTCGTGCTGCTCCGCTCGAGCGGGCTTCCCACCTACAACTTCGCGTGCGTGGTGGACGACTCAGGGATGCGCATCACGCACGTCATCCGCGCCGAGGAGCACCTCTCGAACACGCCGCGCCAGCTCATGCTCTACCAGGCGCTGGGCGGGACGCCGCCGCGCTTCGCCCACGTCCCGCTCATCCTGAACCGGGACCGCACCAAGATGAGCAAGCGCTCGGGGGAGGTCGCGGTGGCGGTGGGCGACTGGCGGCGCGCCGGGTTCGTGCCCGAGGCGCTCCTCAGCTACCTCGCCCTGCTCGGGTTCCACCCTGGCGACGACCGCGAGATCCTGTCGCGCGAGGAGCTGCTCGCCGCCTTCACGTTCGAGCGGGTGGGCCGGAGCGGCTCGGTGTTCGATGCCGACAAGCTTCACTGGGTGAACGCCCACCTCCTCCACCATGCCAGCGGGGCGCAGATCGAGGCGTGGGGCGAGGCGTTCCTGCCGGCGGCCGCCGGCGCGCTCGAGCCGGCGCGGCGGGCGGCGCTGCTCGAGGCGATCCGCGGCAATCTGAGCACGCTGGCCGATCTGCCCGGCGAGCTGGCGCCGTTCGTCGATGACCCGCTCGAATTCGAGCCGTTGGCCCGCGCGGCGCTCGCCGGTGACCAGGCGGCCGAGTTGTGCGAGGCGTTGGCGTCGGCGCTCGACGGCCTTGCGCCATGGAGCGGTGAACAGGTTAAATCCGCCGTTCAGTCCGTGGGCAGGAGCGTCGGGCTCAAGGGCCGTGAGCTCTTCCAGCCGGTGCGCGCCGCGCTCACCGGCCGCACGCACGGGCCCGAGCTGCCGCTGGTCGCCGAACTGCTGGGTCGTGAACGCTGTGCCGCCCGCCTGCGCGCGGGCGCGGGTCTGGCCAGGGGGCATGGATGAGGGTCGCGGTACTCATGGGCGGGACGACCTCGGAGCGCGAGATCTCGCTGCGCACCGGGCGCGGTATGGCGCAAGCGCTGCGCCAGCTCGGGCATGAGGTGCTCGCCGTGGACGCCGCAAACGGACGCCTGCTCCCGGCGGGCGACGAGGAGCGCGCGGCCGCCCCCGAGACCGCGATCGTCACGTCAGGAGTCGGGGCGCTGGTCAGCGCGGCCGCCGTCCGCGACGCCGAGGTGGTGCTGATCGCGCTCCATGGGGGCGCGGGGGAGAACGGTACGCTGCAGGCGCTGCTCGAGCTGGCCGGCAAGCCCTACACCGGCTCCGGAGTGATGGCGAGCGCGCTGGCGCTGAACAAGGCGATGTCGAAGCGCGTGTTCGAGCAGGCCGGCATCCCGACCCCGCCGTGGCTGCTGGTCGAGGCCGAAGGGCCGCTCGGGACCGCGCTGCTGGCGGGCGAGATCCCGCCCGCGGTCGCAGCACTCGGCCTGCCGGTGGTCGTCAAACCCAACGAGGAGGGCTCGACGGTCGGCCTCACCATCGTGAAGGAATGGGCGGCGGTGCCGGCGGCGTTCCGCGAGGCCGCGCGTTACGGGCACGAGATCCTGCTGGAACAGTTCATCGAGGGCCGCGAGCTGACCGTCGCGGTGATGGGGGATTCGGCGTTACCGATCGTCGAGATCCGCCCCAAGAGCGGGTTCTACGACTACGAATCCAAGTACACTGCTGGCCGCTCGGACTACTTCTGTCCGGCCGACCTGCCGGGCGCGCTGGCCGAGCGCGTCCGGTCCCTTGGTGTCGCGGCGTCACGCGCGCTCGACTGCCGTGGCGTCACGCGCACGGATTTCCGACTCGACTCGAACGACGTTCCATGGTGCCTGGAAGTGAACACAATCCCCGGCATGACACCCACCAGTCTGGTCCCGATGGCCGCGAAGGCCGCCGGCATGTCGTACGAGCAGGTGGTTCAACGCATGCTCGATCTTGCACTCGATGAGGCCCGCCGGCGGCGTATGGCGGTGCCGACCAGGGCATGACCCCCATACGAGGAGTCCACATGGACAGCACCCGGCAGTTCCTGAAAAACCTGGTCGACGCGCATGGAGCGCCCGGATTCGAGGGCGATGTCGCACGGGTGATGGAGGCCCACCTGAAAGACGTGGGCCCCATCACCCGCGACAAACTGGGCAGCTTCATCTGCGAGAAGCGCGGCACCAGCGACGGGCCGCGCGTGATGCTGGCCGGACACCTCGACGAGGTGGGTTTCATGGTGAAGTCGATCACCAAGGACGGCTTCATCAAGTTCCTCCCGCTCGGCGGCTGGTGGGGGCACGTCGTGCTGGCGCAGCGGCTCATCATCAAGACCCGCAAGGGAGACGTGCTCGGCGTGGTCGGCTCCAAGCCGCCCCACGAGCTGCGCGACGAGGACCGCAAGAAGGTGCTCGAGGTCCGCGAGATGTACATCGATGTGGGGGCCACCTCGGACTGGGACGTGCGCAAGCGCCTCGACATCCGCCCGGGCGACGCGATCATCCCGGACTCGCCGTTCGCGGTGATGGCGAACCCGAACGTCTACATGGCCAAGGCGTGGGACAACCGCATCGGCTGCGCCATGGCGGCCGAGACCGCCAGGGCGCTGAAGGGCGTCTCCCATCCCAACACGGTGTTCGCGGTGGCGACCGTGCAGGAGGAGGTCGGGTTGCGCGGGGCGCAGACCTCGGCGTTCAAGGTCCAGCCGGACGTCGCCTTCGCCCTCGACGTCGGCATCGCGCACGACAGCCCGGGCGCCGAGGGCGACGAGAAGCTGGGGGGCGGGCCGCTGATCGTGGTCTACGATGCCACCTCGATCCCCAATCGCGGGCTGTTCGACCTGGTCATCGATACCGCGAAGAAGATCAAGGTGCCGCTCCAGTTCGAGTCGGTGGAGCGCGGCGGCACCGATGCCGGCCGTATCCACGTAACCGGACAGGGCGTGCCGACCATCTCGATGGGCGTGCCCGCACGCTACATCCACAGCCACGTGAGCATGATCGACCGGCGGGACTTCGACGCCACGGTCAAGCTCCTCGTGGCGCTGGTGAAACGACTGGACAAGAAGACCGTCGCGAGCCTGACGTGACGCTCACGCCCACCCGCATGCGGCACCAGGGGTAGCCGGACGATGGCGTTGCGCATCTACGACACGCTGACACGAGAGAAGCGCGAATTCGTGCCGGTCACTCCCGGCAAGGTGGGCATGTACGTGTGCGGCATGACGGTGCAGAACAAGCCGCACGTCGGGCACATCCGCGCCTCGCTCTCGGGCGAGATCATGCGTCGCTACCTGGAGCATCTCGGGTACGTGGTGACCTACCTCTACAATTTCACCGACGTGGACGACAGGATCATCGAGCGCTCGACCGCCGAGGGCATCGACTGGCAGGAGGTGAGCGAACGCAATATCCAGGCCTACCTGCGCTTCGCCGACCTCCACAACATCCAGCCTGCTTCCGTCTACCCGCGCGCCACGCGGCACATTCCCGAGATGCTCGCCCTGATCGCGCGCCTGATCGAGAATGGCCACGCCTACGCGGCCGGCGGTGACGTCTACTTCGACGTGCGGAGCAAGGCGGACTACGGAAAGCTCTCGGGCCGCCGCGTGGACGACATGCGCGAGGGCTATCGCATCGAGCCGGGCGAGGCGAAGCGCGACCCGCTCGACTTCGCGCTCTGGAAGGGCTCCAAGCCGGGCGAGCCGGCCTGGGAGAGCCCCTGGGGACCGGGGCGGCCCGGCTGGCACATCGAGTGCTCGGCGATGGCCATGAAGTATCTGGGGGAGACGTTCGACATCCACGGCGGCGGCCAGGACCTGACCTTCCCCCACCACGAAAACGAGATCGCCCAGAGCGAGGCCGCCACCGGGAAACCGTTCGCCAACTACTGGTGCGAGAACGGGATGGTCAACCTGGGCGGGGAGAAGATGTCGAAGAGCACCGGGATCCTGTTCTTCATCGAGGATGTCGTGGCCCAGGTGGAGCCCGAGGTGGTGCGCTTCTACCTGCTCTCCACCCACTATCGGAGCCCGATCGAGTTCAACTTCGACCGCCTGCGCGAGGCGGGCGTCGCCTACCAGCGGCTTCGCCTGCCGCTCGAGCGCGCCCAGGTCTGGGGCATGGCCGCCGGCGGGGATGGCTCCGGGAACGCCGGTGGGGCGCTGGGCGAAGCCGTGGCGGAGGCCCGGCGGCTGTTCGCTGAGTCCATGGACGACGACTTCAACACCGCGAAGGCGATCGGACACCTGTTCGACCTGGCTCGGGAAGTCAACCGCGCCCTGGACGAGGGGGATGGAGGAGAGGCCCGGGTGGGCGCCCTGGCTCTCTTCGAGTTGGGGCAAGTGCTGGGACTGTTCTGGAAGCCTCCTGCCGGGGAAAGCTGGGAGCCCGAAGTCCTGGCGCTGGTGGAGGCCCGCGAGGCGGCTCGCCGGTCGCGGGATTGGGGGAAGTCGGACGAACTACGGGCCTCCCTGCTCGTGCGGGGTGTGCTGGTCGAGGACGGCCCTCAGGGCCCCAGGCTCAAGCGCAAGTAGGGGGGGCTGGCACCCGCGAATCGAGCCCATAATTGAGTGCTTGACCGGGCGTGGGGACGGGCCTAGCCTTTTGAGCGGACCCGGGTGTCATTGAACTTCGCCAGGCGGGGGACATCACCCCGTATCCGACTCTCCTGTCGGGCGAAGACGTGGCGGCACGTGTCCATTTTCGTATCGGGCCGGGATGTCCGGCCCGCCAACACGGGACGGGAAGGAGCTGCATGCGTCGATTCGTACAGAATCGGTGGCCGGCCTTCATCCTGATGCTCGGTGTCCTGCTCGCGAGCAGTACGACCATACCTTCGCCTTCATACGGCGCAGAATCCGATCCGATTTCGATCGAAGACGGTTCCGGAACCGGTGGGGATCCTGACGGCCCCCTCGGACCGGGCAAGCGCGGAACGGGTTTTGGTCGGAGTTCTCCGGGCAGGTACCAAGGCGCTGCGACCTCCGTGGGTGACGGTGGTCGGGTGTCGAGCGGCTGGATCTGGAGGGTTCACGTCGTGCTGCGGAGCCTGATGGGCCGGTATATCCGGTAGTCGTCGGGGCCCCAGACAGCATCGACCGTCGTCAGCAAGCGGAGTATCGTGGTGCCGAGCTACGACCGGATTCGCATCTCGAACCTGGAGCAGCGGCTCGCGGTGACCCCCGAGGCGGGAGCGTTAGCTCGCCCCGCCGACCTTGAGCTGCTGGCTGATCTCTACCTCCAGGCTGACAGCCATACGCCCGCGCTCGATATCATCCAGCAGTTGCTGGCTCTGCCCGAGGCCGCGGCGCTCTCCCACACGCGCCGCGCGACGCTGGAGCTGAAGGCGGTGGCCTGCCGCCTGGCGCAGGGCGACGCGCTGGGCGCATTGGCTCAGTGTCGCGATTTGCTGGTCAGCGAGGGCGAACTCGACGCGGGGGGTGTGCGCTCCACGCTCCATGTGCGCTGTGCCGAAGCCCTGGAGCGACTCGGTCGTCTCGCGGATGCCCGCGAGCACGCCGCCCGCGCGCTCAGGGCGGCCGACGAGACCGGGGAGTTGCCGCACTCGGCCCGGAGTCTCCACCTGCTCGGGGTCATCGCCTATCGGCTGGGCGAGCTGCATAACGCCCGCGATCTCTACGAGCAGGCGCTGGCCCTCTACCGGCGGCTGGGCGAGGACCAGAGGGTGGCACGGCTGCGCAACGACCTCGGGCTCATCCACAAGAACCTCTGCGAATGGGACGCCTCCGCCAGCCATTTGCGGTCCGCGCTCGAGGTGCTCCGCGGAGTCGGCCGCTACGCGGAGACGGCGTACCCGCTGCTGAACCTCGGCATCGTCTACCAGAAGTGCGGAGAATGGCAGCGATCGCTCGACCACTACCGCGAGGCCGAACGCGTCTTCCGGCAGGTCGCCGACCCCCTGGGGCTCGCGCGCGCGGCGATCGGCATCGGCAACGTGGCGCGTCTTCAGCGGCGGTTCTCCGACTCCGAGCGTAACTTCACCGAGGCGCTCGAGGGCGCCCGCCGGCATTCGGCGCGGCGCGAGGAGGTCCTCGCGCTCGAGTCCCTGGGCGAGCTGGAGTTCGATCGCGAGCGACCGGAGGCGGCGCTGTCCCGGTACGAGGAGGCGCTCGCGACCGCGGAGCGGATGGCGCCCGACGGCGATCTGATCGTCGAGCTGGAGCGCCGGCGCGCCGAGGCGCTGGGATCGGTGGGCCGGCTCGAGGAGGCCGACCGTTCGCTCGAACGGGCGATCCGCCTGGCGCGCGCCAGTGACGACCGGCTCGAGTTCGCGGTGGCGCACCGGGTGGCCGGGCAGCTCGCCATGGCCGCCGGGCGTCGCGAACTGGCCCTCGAACGCTGGCGCGAAGCCGCGCAGCTGCTCGCGGCCTGTCGCGAGCGCTTCGAGCTCGGGCGCACCTGGCTCGCGCTCGGCCGCGCGGCCGGCGTCCCGGACGAGTCGCGGCGCCATCTGGTCCGCGCGAGCGCCTTGTTCAGCGAGCTCGAGAGCCCCTACTGGCTCGAGATGGCCGAGCAGGAGCTGCGCCGGGTGATCGAATCCCCACGCGGTCACACGCCGGCCCCGCCCGGGTCGCTGCTCGGCCGGCGCCACCGCGCTCCGAGCCTGGTGGCGTACTCGCAGGCGATGCAGCGGGTGGAGACCCTGGCACGCCGCGCGGCCGCCACCGAGCTGACGGTCTTGATCACGGGCGAGACGGGCACCGGCAAGGAGCTGATCGCGCGTACCATCCACACCATGTCGGAACGCGCGGACCGGCCGTTCCTGGCGGTCAACTGCGGCGCCTTCCGGGCCGATCTCGCCCTGTCGCAGCTGTTCGGTCATCGCAAGGGCGCCTTCACCGGGGCCCATGCCGACGGGGTCGGCCTGGTCGAGGCGGCGCACGGGGGCACGCTGTTCCTGGACGAGGTGGGCGAGCTGCCGGGTGACGTTCAGGTGACCCTGCTTCGATTCCTCGAGAGCGGCGAGTACATGCGGCTCGGCGAGACCCAGGTCCAACGCGCCGACGTGCGGCTCATTGCCGCCACGAACCGCGAGCTCCGGGGCCAGAGCACCGGGGGGCTGAGGCCCGACCTGGTCTTCCGCCTCGATGAGATTGGGATCCGTCTGCCCTCGCTGCGCGAGCGGCCGGACGACATCCTGCCGCTGGCGCACCACTTCCTGAGCTTCTACGGCGGGCTTGACGGCCCGCGGCTCAACCGCGAAGCCGAAGCCCTGCTCCGTTCGTACCCGTGGCCCGGCAACGTCCGCGAGCTGGAGAACGTCATGAAGCGCATCGCCGCCCTCCACCGCGACGACGAGACCATGGACACCGACACGCTGATGCCGTTCCTTTCTCGCGCCGCCGAGGCCCCGAGCGAGTCGAAGCGTCCCGATGACGAGCGGGCGGCCATCCTCTCCGCGTGGGAGAAGGCGGACGGGAACAAGAGCCGGGCTGCTTCACTGCTCGGCGTGAGCCGCAAGACGCTCTACGCGCGACTCAAGCGACTGGGTCTCCAACTACCCTCGTAGTTCCCCCGGGTAGTGCAGCCCCGCACACCGACAGAGGGCCGCCCGAGTGTTACCCGGATGGCGCGGTGACAGGCGGGTGACACCTCATGTAACACTATTCCCCTCTGCCACTTAGCAGCTTGGTCGAAGAACTGTTGCCGTTACCGGTACGGGTGACACTGGCTCAAGACCCATGCTCGTATCACGACACTGTATGCGCCGACACGAGCCTCAAGGCGTGCGACGACAACGTCTTAGGACGGCGTCGAGGAGCCGCCGTAACCGGGACGTGACGTTGGCATGCGCTCTGCTTCGACAGCCTCGCGGATACGGGAGCAGGCCCGCGTGGCCTGCGAAGCTGAGATTCAAGGGGCAGGCTCCTCCGGGGGGACGGGGCCTGAAGCTCGGGGCGGTGGTTGCGACGATCGCAGCATCCCTTCGCCGCCCGTAACCGCCCGAGCTTTTCCCCAAAGTCTCGCAAGGCGATTCCACCAGATTACGGCGCCGAGGCGCCGCGGGGGCTCGTTTCCGGCTGGCAGGCCGGGATTCCTCCACTCGAACGCGAAAAGGGGGGTGAGAGCGACTCAGGACCGCCCACAACCGGCTGTTCGTTCGGTGAGTAGTGACAGCAACCAAAAAAACCAAATACGCCCGGTCAACGAAGCCGGGAGGGTGGTGGAGTTTGAACCCGGTCATTCACCGCCTTCTCGGGAAGAGGCAGCCAGGACTGACGGACGAGAACCACACGATCCGTCATCGCCTCGGCTGCCTTTTCGCTTGCGCTCGGGATCGTGACCAGGAGCGCTTGACAGCCCCGGAGGGCCTCCTTATCTTCCCCGAGCCTGACACCGCGGCGCGCGCTGGCGTAGCTCAATTGGTAGAGCATCTCATTTGTAATGAGGCGGTTGGGGGTTCGAGTCCCTTCGCCAGCTCTCCTCTTCCGGGCGCCGGGCCACGCGGTTCCCAGGGCCCGTCGCCGCGGAGGGGTACCCGAGTGGTCAAAGGGAGCAGACTGTAAATCTGCCGGCGAAGCCTTCGGAGGTTCGAATCCTCCCCCCTCCACCAATCTTGTTGTATCGCAGTGGTTTGAGCGGGAATAGCTCAGTGGTAGAGCGTCAGCCTTCCAAGCTGAGGGTCGCGGGTTCGAATCCCGTTTCCCGCTACAGTCTCTACCTTGGACCGCGCGATCCTGGGAGCGCAGCCCGCACAGTGGCCGGTCGGACTGGATTCCCGCAACCCGGTATTTTTCTACAGTTTCGGGTTGACAGCGGGTGGCCCACTTTC
>Ga0184637_10002433_pt1 | contig 11999 bp, 11 predicted proteins | sample PLM3_127_b2_FD_133143 | JGI IMG/M metagenome (GOLD analysis project Ga0184637, IMG submission 133143) | Groundwater sediment microbial communities from an aquifer in East River, Colorado, USA - PLM3_127_b2 | ecosystem: Environmental > Terrestrial > Soil > Riparian zone | place: USA: East River...
CGGCGCTAAGGTCGGATTTGAAACTGGTCTCGTCATGCACCAGCAAATCGAGCCGCGCGCTTAACAAGCGCAGCTTGAGATTTTCACGCAGGAAAAACAATTGGTCCGGCGCAAGCAAGGGGACCTCGTGCTCCGCGGTGTTTTGAATGCGCACCAGCTGCTTGATGTCCTGCCACGCTTCGCGCGCCAGTCTCAGCCACGCGCTTGGCGCAGCCTCTTCGGCAGCAGCGGTGTTGTCCGCGGGCGGGCGGACCTCCATCGCCAGCGGCAGGCTGTCTACCCTGGTTATCAGGTTATCCAGTCGCACGCTGATCGCCACCGTATCCACGTACGGCACGGCCTTGAGGCGCTCGATGTCCTTGTTGATGGTTTTGCGCAGCGGAATGAGCTGCGGGCGGTCGATGCGCTGCAAGCGCGCATCCGCGGTCTGCAGTGCAATCAGCGCGGCCTTGACGTTGCCCGCCGTTTGCAGTTGCTGGCCCGCGATGTTGAGCATCTGCTCCACTTCCGCCAGCGCCCACTCTTCGCGGTTTCGGGAAAGTTCCTGATACAAGGTTTGCAGCGCTACCTGCTGGCTTTGTGATTCCGCGAGCTTGTTTTCAAGCACACCGAGTTTCACTTGCGCTTCGCGCACCGTCTCCTGCGTGTCCTTGACGATAGCGCGGTTTTCCCTGACCGTGTTGTCGGCTTCCGCCAGGCGCTTGCCTAGTTCCTGCTGCAAAGCGCTGAACTGGCTGCGGGTATCAAACCACTGCCACGCCAGTAAAACCGCCACGGCCAGTGCGATGAAAAGCGCCAGGTTGAACCGCTTCTCCGGCTTGGCGGGTGCGCCGGGTGTCTCAACTTGCGATTTATCCGTCATGGCTGACTATCCTGCTTTTGCCCCAAACCAATCAATCAAACCTTTGACCAGGCCCGCGTCTCCGCCTGCGGTCACCACCGGATTGGCCAGCCCCAGCTCGCGCGCCGCCTCGACGATGCGATGGTTCGGCACAAACAGCGGGGTTTTTTTGAGCAGTTCCCGCCCCTTTTCACCCATCATCTCGTACAAATTGTGGAGTCCTTCGCTGCTGGTCACCGTAATGGCGTGCAATTTTTTCTCCGCCCACAGCCGCTCAAGCGGCGCCGGGTCGGCATCGGGTTTTGCGCGCCGGTAACATTCCACCTGTTCGACGCGCGCGCCGCGCTTGGCCAGCATCTCGCCAAGCAATTCGCGCCCGCCCTGGCCGCGGAAAATCACGATGCGCTTGCCTGCCACATCGCGCAACTCCGGAAGTTCGAGCAGTGCTTCGCTGTCAAAGCGCGCAGCCGGGTAAATCACTTCCTTCACGCCGAAACGCTGCAATGCTTTACGGCTGCCTGAGCCGATCGCTGCGAACTTGAGCGTATCCGGTAAACTGCGGCGCGCGACAATCTCGCTCATCGCCTTCTCCGCAGCGTTGGCGCTTATGAAAATCGCCAGGTCGAATTGCCCGAGGCGGCCGATCAATTGTTGGAGCGGGCGCGGGTCATCAGCCTCGAGGATTTCCAGCGCCGGAAACAGGATAGCGCAGCCTCCCTCGGCGCGGATTAAATCGGCGAGTTCCTTGGCCTGCTTCTCCGGACGCGTCACCACGATATTGCAGCCGCTCAACGCGCGCTTTCGCGCCGCAGAAGAAACCTTGGGTCTGGTTTCCATCACGCGCCTTGCGACTCCAGCTGGGCGAGTATCTTGTCTGCGCCTTTGGCTTTCAACGCTCTTGCCAATGCTTCACCTAATGTCTCTGCCTTTTCCGCGTTGCCTCGCGCTTCGGCGCTCACCAAGCGGCTGCCGTCCGGCGTCGCAACAAAGCCGCGCAAGCGTATCTCATCGCCTTGCATCTGTGCATAGCCGCCCAGCGGCACCTGGCAACTGCCTCCCAGCGCGCGGCTCATGGCGCGCTCCGCCGTAACGCAAAGCGCGGTCTCGCGGTGGTTCAACGGCTGCAAAAGTTGCAACAGGTCGTCACGCTTGCTTAAGCATTCGATTCCCAGCGCGCCTTGACCCACCGCGGGCAGGCTTTGCTCGGGGCTCAACAGCGCGGTGATGCGTCCTTCCAGTCCCAGCCGTTTCAGGCCGGCGGCCGCGAGGATAATTGCAGCATAAGGCCCTTGGTCGAGCTTTTTCAGGCGGGTTCCTACATTGCCGCGCAGCGAATCCACCTTGAGGTGTGGAAAGCGCGCACGCAGCTGGCTCTCCCTGCGCAGGCTGGAAGTTCCCACCACGCTGCCCTCAGGCATCGCTTCCAGGCCCGGATAGCGATTTGACACAAATGCGTCGCGCGCATCTTCGCGCTCGGTAACCGCAGCCAGCGTAAAGTTGGACGGCAAATGCATCGGCACATCTTTCATCGAATGCACCGCGATGTCCGCGGTTCCCTGCTGCAGCGCCTGTTCCAATTCTTTGACGAACAAGCTCTTGCCGCCGATTTTGGCGAGCGGAGTATCGAACAAGCGGTCACCCTCGGTCGTCATGCCGAATATGCTGACCTGGAGGTGCGGGTACAGCGCGTTGAGTTTGCCCTGAATGAACCGCGCCTGCCATAGCGCGAGCGCGCTTTCGCGCGAAGCAATGACGATTTTGGCAGGCGCTGCTCTAGGCGAAGATTTGCTCAAAATATTTTCCGACCGGTCGCGCGCATCACATACATATTTTTCGCGTTTATTTTAGCACGGACGCTCGCGCGCCGGAGTGCTGTGCCACCCGGGTTTAACGGATGGCTTTTCACTTCTCGAATTCTTTGACAAGGTACTGCTGGCGGCGGCTGACCGGGAGTTTTTCTTCCACTCCCTTGAGCACCACCTCCCAGTGCGCTTCCTCGCCTTCTTCGGCCACTTTTTCAAAGCCGGTGATGCTGGCCTTCGCCACCAGGCAGTTGCGGTGAATGCGGATAAAGCTGTCCATGAATTCCTGCTCCAGGTTGGTTAAAGATTCTTCCAGCAGGTACTCGCGTTCAAGCGTGCGTATCGTCACGTATTTCAGCTCCGCCTTGAGATAGATAACCTCGCCTACGGGAATCAGCACGATTTTTTCGCGCTCCTGCACGCTCAGGCAGGTGCGCGGCCGCCGTGCAAGTTTTTGCAGCTGTGCCGGTCCCGGTGGACGATTTTGCCGCGTTTTTTGCAGAGCTTCCAGCAAGCGCTCCCCGCGCACCGGCTTCAACAGATAATCCACTGCGTTCACTTCAAAGGCCTGAATCGCGTAAAGATCATATGCGGTGGTAAAGATGACGGCGGGCATTTGCTCCAGGCTTAACAGATGACGTGCCACTTCGATGCCGTCCATTTCCGGCATGCGGATATCGAGCAACAAAAGGTCCGCAGGTTCGCGCGACATCAAATCCAGCGCTTCACGCCCGTTTGCCGCTTCGCCGACCATTTCGTGCGGAAAGCTCGCTGCGCAATCGGCGAGCAGTTCTTTAAGCCGGTTGCGTGCCGGCGCTTCATCATCAACGATCATGATGCGCATGGGGCTGGTCATTTTTCTGCGCGCAAATACGGAATGATGATATGCACCTGGTATGAATCGTCGAGCTGCGTGGCGGTAAGGCTTGCCTCCACGTCAAAATGCAGGCTCAAGCGCTCGCGGATATTTTCCATCGCCATTTTGTTGCCGGCATGATGCACTGCCTCGCGCTGGTAGGGGTTACGCAACAGGGCGTGCACCTGGTCATTTCTGAGATATATATCAATATAGATGACGCCGGATTCGGTGCGCGGCTCGATGCCGTGATACACCGCATTCTCCAAAAGCGGCTGCAACACCAGCGGCGGAATCTGGGCGTCATGCGGCATGTTCTCAATATGCCATTCCACCTGAAGCCGCTTCCCGAGGCGTAATTGTTCAAGGTTGAGATAACGCCGGCATAAATCTACTTCCTGTTGCAAAGTTGAGAGCTGACGGTTGTCCGCCATCAAAACCCTGAACAAATCCGAAAGATCCTCCAGCGCGACCTCGGCGCGTTTGGTATCGCTGCGAATCAGGCTCAACACGGCATTGATGCTGTTGAACAGAAAATGGGGGCGGATGCGCGCCTGCAGGGCCTGCAACCGGGCCTCGGCAAGCGCCGGCGAAAGCAAACGGCTGCGCATGTTGAAATAGACAATCAGTACTGCCGTCATCAATAGGCTAAACAACCAATGGCGTTCCAGTGAACCGATCCCGCCATCAAAAAAGCCGGCGCCCAATTGGTAAACCAGGGTGGTCAGCGCCAACTCAAGCAGCAACACAACACCCGCTCCCAGGTAAAACCGCAGCTTGCCAAGCCAGGGATTGGCCAGCATCAGCACCAGGAGGCTCAATATCAGGATCGGTTCAACCAGCGCTGCGATGGTGGTGAACTCCTGTAATGCCTGCTGAAATGAGGTACTTTTCAGCGCCGCCGCAACCAGGCACATGCCGTTTACCAACAGCAAAATACGCAGCAGGATGCCGAGGTTGCGGAAGTTCGGCAGAGCGCCTCGATATGCGTTTTGATTTATACTTGGCATTTTTACGTTCTAGGTTGCGGTTAATCCCTGTTGTTAAGGGTTACATACGGCACTATTCTTGACAAGCTAGCACTCATGACAAAAAAATCCAAATCCGGCAACTCCAAACACCGGTCGGGAAGATTCAACGAACCGGTAACGGAGCTCACAAAACGCTATACCGCGTCTGTTGATTTCGACAAGCGGCTTGCGCCCTACGACATGCGGGCTTCGGCCGCGCATGCACGCATGCTCAATGCCGTCGGCATCCTGAGCGCGAATGACCTCGCTGCAATTCAACATGGAATGAAGCAAATCAGCGGCGAAATCGCCTCCGGCAAATTCCTCTGGCGACTGGAGCTCGAAGACGTGCACATGAACATCGAAAACCGGCTCATCGCTTTGATTGGCGATGCCGGCAAGCGGCTGCATACCGCGCGCTCGAGAAACGATCAGGTGGCAACCGATGTGCGGCTCTATTTGCGCGCTGCAATTGACGACATTGCGAAGCTCATCAAAGCCGCGCAACGCGCCTTGCTCGATCTCGCCGAAAAACACGCCGCGACCGTGATGCCGGGATTTACGCACATGCAAGTCGCGCAGCCGGTCACTTTCGGCCACCATCTTCTGGCATATTTCGAAATGCTGAAGCGCGATAACGAACGGCTGGCCGATTGCCGCAAGCGGGTTAATCAACTACCGTTGGGCAGCGCGGCGCTCGCCGGCACCAGTTACCCCATAGACCGGATGCGGGTGGCGAAGGAATTGGGTTTTGACGGAGTGTGCGAAAACTCGCTTGATGCGGTTTCCGATCGCGATTTCGCGATTGAGTTCACCGCCTGCGCGGCGCTCATCATGACGCATCTGTCGCGCTTTGCCGAAGAGCTGATTTTGTGGATGAGCCCCGGATTCGGTTTCGTGGAACTCGCCGACCGCTTTTGCACCGGCTCATCCATCATGCCGCAGAAAAAAAATCCGGATGTGCCTGAACTCCTGCGCGGCAAGACCGGCAGGGTCAACGGCCACCTGGTGGCGCTGCTCACCCTGATGAAAGCGCAGCCGCTCGCTTACAACAAGGACAACCAGGAAGACAAGGAGCCGCTGTTCGACACCGTAGACACCCTGGTGAACAGCTTGAGGATTTTCACCGAGATGCTTCCAGGAATCAGAGTCAACCGCGAGGCGATGCGGAAGATCGCAACTCAAGGCCACGCCACCGCCACCGATCTTGCCGACTATCTGGCGAAGAAGGGACTTCCATTCCGCGACGCACATGAAGCGGCGGCGAAAGCGGTGCGGTACGCGGTAAAACGCGGCTGTGAGTTGAGCGAGCTGAAGCTCAACGAACTGCGTAAGTTTTCCAAGCTCATCGGCAAAGATGTTTATTCCGTGCTGACGCTGGAAGGCTCGGTGAACAGCCGCGACCATATCGGCGGCACAGCGCCAAAGCAGGTCAAAGCCGCCATCCTGCGCGCCCGCAAGCAACTGGGGTAGACTTTTTTTGCGATGCCGGGGGCAGCCCCGACCAGCGAAGCCGAATGCGAAGCGCCTATCAACTTATCCCCTCTCCCCTTGCGGGAGAGGGTAGAGCCTGTCCTGAGCCTGCCGAAGGAGTGAGGGGAAATTCAAATTCGCCGGTGGCAGACCGGCAGCTGGTTACTTTTTCTTGCCTCGCCAAGAAAAAGTAACCAAAAAGAAGGCGACCCCGGTTCGCCGATTTCCCCTGCGTTCCTCAGCCAAAACGGGCGCTGCGCAACTCGCGCTATGCGCTCAGACAGTGCTCGCTGAACTTCCTCCGTTTTGGCTTCGTCACTTGGCGGCTCACAGGGGATACACAAAACAAAATTACTCCGACCGTTGCTCTAATTTGTTTAAAATATGTGCAATGCTGCAATTTTAAAGCCGCTTCTTGGCGGCCTATTTCTTGTTGGGCGACTCTAGACGATCATCCGTAGCAAACATGGCAATCCGAGCGCATACCGTACCTCGGTTCTATCTCAGCGGGTTCGCTGCGCCGGAATCGGAGGTCACCCCTGACCCCTTCGTTTGGCTAGGGTCACTCACAACGGGTGAGATCAAACGGCGCTCGCCGAAGAATATTTCGATTGCTCGCGGTCTATACGACGGCCCCGGCGGATTCGACGATCCTAGCAGGTCGATTGAGGCTCATCTCTCAAAGATCGAAACGGCAGCCTCATCCGCAATTCGAGCGTTCGTCGCAACAGAACCTCACGAAGGCGCCAACCCGCCTCCGGAGATATGGCGATTCCTGGCGTGGCAAGCCGCGCGAACCCCAGGTTGGATGGAACTGGTACAGGAATGGGTGAACGACTGGGACCCTAATACAAGCACCCAAGTAGTAGAGCCACCACCTGAAGGATTCGACAACATCAAGGACAAAATTCGAACCTACTGCGTCGAAGACCCTCGTAGCGGCCAAAGGCAGGAGGTTGGCGATCTCGAAGAACTTAGGGCATACCGCAAGCGTGGTTGGAAATGGGTTCTTCGCTCAGATGATCAACTCGAACTCATGCATATGCAGGCTTGGTACTTTCAAATCCGCCATTTCCCGCGGCTCTCTTGGGTGCGGTTGAATACGCCCGACGATGAATGGTTCATTACAAGCGATCGCGCAGTTGCTTGGCTGGCCGACGGCTTCGCAGATACACCACCATCTGCGCTGAGACATCCCACAACCCAAGTTGTCGCAGCGTTAACACGGAAAACGGTGCTTGTGGGGAGGCACGGAACCAAGAGGCTTCAGGTCACGCCGCGCGAGGTCAATCGATTCATTGCATCAGCGGCTTCCGGTTGGGTGGCCGGGCCAACACGAGGCGTAGTCGAACAGGCAATTCAAGATCGAACTGCTGTACTTACTCACTGACTCACGCTACAGATGAAGAGATCGCCCAACCATTCGGTGCAGCGGACGCCCGCAAGCGGGAACCGCTGAGTTGAGACGTTGTAAGTGACCGCACCAATATGCATTACGAGGCAATCATAGATTTTTGGTTTAAAGAGATAGAGCCAAAATTTTGGTGGAAAAAAGATAGTGATTTTGATCGATTGATAGCGGACAGGTTTCTGGAAATCCATAATGCGGCGACAAAATGCGAGTTGTATGTTTGGAGAGACCGCCCATTGGGCAGGCTCGCGGAAGTCATCGTTCTAGACCAGTTTTCCCGCAATATCTATCGCGATACTCCTTTGTCGTTTGCCTACGATCCGCTTGCACTGGCTTTGGCGCAGGAAGCGGTAACTGCAAAAGCGAATCAATCATTGAACCCGGATCAAAAGGCATTTCTTTACATGCCCTTCATGCATAGCGAGTCCCCTGTAATCCATGAACGCGCCGTGGAACTATTCAAGGAACCCGGGTTGGAATCCAATCTAAAGTTCGAAATTCAGCACAAAGCCATCATTGACAGGTTTCGCCGTTACCCACACCGCAATGAAATTCTGGGCCGGCAATCTACCGGAGAGGAAATAAATTTCCTGAAAGAGACAGGTTCCTCGTTTTAATTATGAGTGAAGTTGCTTATAACAATCCGCTCAGCTAGGACGCACGCGAAATTAGTCAACATCACGCTTCTCGCCCATGAATGTGAACCTCCGCCCATTTGACGAGTTGGTCACTAAACGTCCTCGAGTTTAAGCCGCCCGTTCATCAGCCGGTCAACCGAGCTGCATTCCTTGACACTACAGCTATTCTGGCTATAATATAGCCAGAATGCGTTTCGAGATCGTTTTGGCCCCTGAGGCGGTTGAGGATTTTCGAGCATTGAAGGCCAACCTCCGCGCAGCCGTCCGCGAGGCTCTCGAAACACATCTTCGCCACGAAGCGACGAAGACGAGTCAAAGTCGAATTAAACGGTTGCGTGGCTTGTCACGCCCTCAGTATCGCCTAAGGGTGGATGAAGTACGTGTCTTTTACGATGTCACAACGACGACCGTAGAGGTTTTGGCGATTGTACCCAAGTCGGAGGCCGCGTCATGGCTGGCGAGGTTCGGAAGTCCCGGACGAAGCAAATAGCTTTGTCGGAAATCAAGGATGACCTGTCCCGTTATCTTCGAGAAGCAGAGAAACAGGAAATTCTGATTACACGTCACGGAAAACCCGCAGGGGTTCTAATCGGCTTTCAGTCGGAAGACGATTGGTTCGACTATCGGCTGGAAAACGACCCTCGTTTTGTTGAGCGTATCGAGAAGGCGCGCAGGAGCCTGCGCGCAGGACTGGGAATCAAAATCGAGAATCTGAAGACTTAAGGAACCTCTGATTAAGTCCTCCGCGGAGGGCTTAATCAGAGGTTCCTTAATGGCAATGCATTCCAACGCTGTGCGTTAGAACACCACCACCTGGCGCACGGCTTTCCCTTCAGCCAGGCGGTCAAATCCCAAATTGATGTCCTCGAGTTTGAGCCTGCCGCTCATCAGGCGGTTTACCGGCAGCCGTCCTTGTTTGTAGAGCGCGATATAGCGCGGGATGTCGCGCACAGGAACGCTGGTGCCGATGTAGCTGCCTTTGATGGTGCGTTCTTCGCCGACCAGATTCGCTTGCGGCACCGGGAAGGTATGGGTGGGAGGCGGCAAACCTGCCGTGACCGTGGTGCCGCCGCGGCGCGTAATCTTGTAGGCCAATTCCATCGCTTTCACCGAGCCAGCCAATTCGAAAGCGAATTCCACTCCGCCCTCTGTCTCCGCGCGCACTTGCTCTGCGCAGTGCGGAGAAGCGGCGTTGAACGTGTCAGTTGCGCCCAGGCTTTTTGCTAGCGCGAGTTTGTCATCGGCAAGGTCAATCGCGACAATACGGCGCGCGCCGGCGAGAATCGCGCCAAGAACCGAAGCCAGCCCCACTCCGCCCAACCCGACTACCGCTACCGTAGAGCCCGGTGTCACGCGCGCGGTGTTAAGCACCGCGCCGACTCCGGTGAGCACTGCGCAGCCGAAAAGCGCCGCTTCATCGAGCGGCAAATCAGGTTCAATCTTCACCAGCGAGCGGCGCGATACGGTGGCGTATTGCGCAAATGCCGAAACGCCCATGTGGTGATTGAGCGGCGTTGCGCCGCGCTTGAGACGCCGCGCACCTGACAGGAGCGATCCCGCGACATTGGCCGCTCCCCCCGGCTCGCACAGCGCAGGCCGGCCTTCTGCGCAAGGCAGGCAATGGCCGCAGCTCGGCATGAACACCATCACCACATGGTCGCCTTTTTTGAGGTCGCCGACTCCCGCCCCCAGCTCTTCGACGATACCGGCCGCTTCATGGCCCAGCACCATGGGCGTGGGCCGCGGCCGGTCGCCGTTGATGACCGACAAATCGGAATGGCACAAACCGGCGGCGGCGATTTTCACCAGCACTTCACTGGGCCCGGGCGGATCGAGTTCGACTTCCTCGACCGACAGCGGCCTGGACGCAGCATAGGGCGGCTTGACTCCCATCTGATTCAGCACCGCAGCTTTAATTTTCATAAGCAATCTTCCTGATTCTTGAATGGCCGGCTGGCGGACAAAAAAACCGGCACGAGGCCGGCTTGTGATGAACGGAAAATCTACTTGAGCAACTTCTGCAGCTCGCCGCTTTTATACATTTCGGTCAAGATGTCCGAGCCGCCGACGAATTCGCCGTTGACGTAGAGCTGCGGGATGGTCGGCCAGTTGGCGTATTCCTTGATGCCCTGGCGGATTTCGGGATTGGAGAGCACATCCACCGTGAAAATATCCTGCACTCCGCAGGCCTTGAGCATATTCACCACATTGGCGCTGAATCCACACTGCGGAAAATCAGGCGTGCCTTTCATGTACAACACCACGGGGTGCTCGGTGACCTGCTTTTTGATAAATTCCTGCGCGCTCATAACCGCTCCTGAAAATAGAACAACTTCAAATATTATAACATCCCACCGTCAATGCGACCGCCTGTAACGCGCTGAATTCCCGCCAGGTCCTTGCTGCAAAAGGGCCGCGCAAATCCGCCTTGCGCAAGCAATTCCAGGCAGGCATGCGCCTGATCGTAGCCATGCTCCAACAGCAACCAGCCGCCTGCGCAAAGGTGCGAGGGCGCCCCTTGAATAATTTGGCGAATACACTCGAGCCCGCCGGCTCCGCCGTTGAGCGCCTGCCTGGGCTCAAAGCGCACATCGCCTTGCTGCAGATGCGCGTCGTCAGAAGCAACATAAGGGGGATTGGAAATAATGAAATCGAATGTTTCTCCTTCCAAAGCATCGAACCAGTCGCTTTTTGTGAAAACAATACCCCGGCTCTCCGGGCCAAGCAGTTTTTCGGCATTCTGCCGCGCTACAGCGAGCGCCTCTTCGGAACAATCAACCGCAGTAATGTTCACCAGCGGACGGTAGCGGGCTAAAACGAGCGCGATGTTGCCGCTGCCCGTTCCCAGCTCCAGCACCTTGCAGGATTGGTCTTGCGGCATGCGCTCCAGCGCCCGTTCCACCAGCAACTCGGTTTCGGGCCGGGGTATCAGCACCGCCGGAGTTATTTTGAAATTCAGACCGTAAAATTCGCGTTCACCCAGAATGTAAGCGGTGGGCTCTCCGGCCCTGCTGCGTTGTATCAGCTTCTCGCAGGCAGCCGCCTGGCGGGAGCTCAAGATTTGCTCGTGGTGGGCGGCAAGATAAGCGCGGTTCACGTCAAGCGCCGCTTGCAGCAGCAGATTCGCGTCGCAGGCTTGCAGCCCGCTCTCGCGCAATGCGCGCGCAACGCTGACCGGAGCGGCGGCTGAAGCAAAATTTTTGACAGCCATCTGCATCAGGTTTCCTCGGCCAAAGCCGCCAGCTGCTCGGCTTGATGCTCCGCCATCAGCGTGCCGGTGAGCTCGTTCAAGTCGCCATCCATGATCTGATCAATCTTGTACAAGGTGAGGTTGATGCGGTGGTCGGTCACCCGCCCTTGCGGGAAATTAAACGTGCGGATGCGCCCGGAACGGTCGCCGCTGCCAATCAGCGATTTGCGGGTCGCGGCCTGTTTGGCCTGCTGCTCGCGCAGTTGCTGGTCCTTGATGCGCGCTGCAAGAATCGCCAGCGCCTGCGCCTTGTTTTTGTGCTGCGAGCGGCCGTCCTGGCATTCCACCACGATTCCAGTCGGCAGATGCGTCACCCGCACCGCGGAGTCAGTTTTGTTGACGTGCTGCCCTCCCGCACCTGAAGCGCGGAAGGTGTCTATGCGCAGTTCCGCGGGATTGAGCACCACGTCGGAAATTTCATCGACTTCGGGAAGCACCGCCACCGTGCAGGCGGAAGTGTGGATGCGCCCCTGCGTTTCAGTTTCCGGGACGCGCTGCACGCGGTGGCCGCCGGATTCGAACTTCAGCTTGGAATAGGCGCCTTGGCCGATGATCTTGGCTATGATTTCCTTGTAGCCGCCGATCTCCGAGGGGCTTTCGGAAATGACTTCCACCTGCCAGCGTTGCCGCTCGGCAAAGCGCGCGTACATGCGGAATAGGTCTTTGGCAAACAGCGCCGATTCGTCCCCGCCGGTGCCGGCGCGGATTTCCAGAAAAA
>Ga0184637_10002434_pt1 | contig 11999 bp, 12 predicted proteins | sample PLM3_127_b2_FD_133143 | JGI IMG/M metagenome (GOLD analysis project Ga0184637, IMG submission 133143) | Groundwater sediment microbial communities from an aquifer in East River, Colorado, USA - PLM3_127_b2 | ecosystem: Environmental > Terrestrial > Soil > Riparian zone | place: USA: East River...
CGGGGGTGCCCGCCCTCTGGGCCGGCCTCATGAAGTGCACCGTCAACTTCGAACCGGTGCCCTACGTGGCGAGCAAGGTGACGTCGAATGCGGACGGCTCGATGTGGACGTTCACCATTCGCCGGGATTCGAAGTGGTCGGACGGCGGTCCGTGCACCGCGCGCGACTTCGAGTACTCCTGGAAGCGCCAGCTCGACCCCGCCACGGCCGCCCCATACTCATCGTTTCTGTACGACATCAAGAACGCGGAGGCCTTCAACAAGAAGCAGATCACCGATCCCGGTCAGGTCGGCGTCCGCGCCAAGGACGACTGGACGCTCGAGATCACCCTCGAGGGCCCACGGGGCTACTTCCCCGTGCTGGCCGCGTACCTGGCGGCGCTGCCGGGCCACAAGGCGTCCATCGAGAAGTTCGGCGACAAGTGGACAGAGGCCGGCAACATCGTCTGCAACGGCCCCTTCGTGCTGGAGTCGTGGGAGCACAACAAGGTCATGGTGCTCCGGAAGAACAAGCACTTCTTTGGCGCCAAGGACATGACGCTCGACAAGGCGGTCATCCCGATCATCCCGCTCGCCTCCGGGGCCCTGCCGTACGAGAACAACGAGATCGACCTGACCGCCCTGCAGACGGCCGACCTCAAGCGGATGCAGGGCGATGCCCGCACCGGCAAGGAGGTCTTCCGCTATCCGTACCCCGGCACCTGGTACCTCCTCCCGCAGGTGACCAAGCCGCCCTTCGACAACGTGAAAGTCCGCCGCGCGGTGTCCCACGCCATCGACCGCGAGAACATCGTGCGCGTCTCCCAGGGTTTTGCCGTTCCCGCGCATGCCATGATCCCGCCGGGATTCCCGGGTGCGCTCGACGACAAGAAGATCCGGGACCTCCAGCGCTTCGATCCGAAGCTCGCCATGGCCCAGCTTAAGGGCACACCGTTCGAGGGCGGCCGCAACTGGCCGAAGATCGCCCTCACGATGCGCGAGGAAGGCCTTGGCTCCAAGCCCCTGGCCGAGGCCGTCCAGTCGGTGCTCCTGGAGAATCTCAATATGAAGACCGACCTCGAGGTGATCGAGCCGCGCGTGTTCCGCGAGCGCCTGTGGAAGCAGGACCACCAGTTCGTGTGGATCCGCTGGTTCATGGACTACCCGGATCCGCACAACGAGTACTTCGATACCTTCTACGGCAAGAAGACCACGGGCAAGCGCCAGGCGTGGGTCAACGACGCCTTCGACAAGGAGCTGGAGATGGGGCGCGACACGCGCGATCCGAAGAAGCGCATGCAGCACTATGCCAAGGCCGAGGAGATCCTCCAGACAGACGTCGGCTACGTGCCGGTGGCGTGGGTCGTGCGCTACGCGGCGGCCAAGCCGGTCGTGCGCGGCCTGGAGAAGAACCGGCAGGGCGAGCTGGTGGTCGATGGGAACATCTACTTCGACATGCTCACCCACATCTACATGGTCGAGAAGGCCTGAACCGCACATGGGGGGCCCCGACATGGCCCCCCATGTGAGTTGGAGGGGGCCTGGACCCCCTCCAAACCTCCCCGTTTGCGCGAGGTGCGACGCGCGCCCCAGCGAAGCCGGGGGGGCTCTTACGTCTGATCTGTGGCGCGCGCGGGGCGGCCGAGGTGGTACAGGGCGATCCCGCACGCGGTCGCCACGTTCAGGGAATCCACGCCGGCGGCCATGGCGACGCGGACGGTCAGCGTCGCCTCCTTCCGCACCGACTCGCTGAGGCCGTAACCCTCGCCGCCGAGCAGAAGGCTCACACGGCGGGCCAGGGGGTGTGAGCGTCCGAGCTCGGCCAGGTCCGTGGCTCCGTCGGGCGTGAGGGCCATCAGCTCGTACCCCGCCATCCGGAGCTGGACGAGCTCTCTCGGCCAGTCGTGGAGCGACGCGAAGGGAATCCGCAGGGTGCCGCCGGCGCTCGCGCGGATGGCCTTGCGGCCGAGCGGGTCGCCGCAGCCGCGCGCAAGCAGCACCGCATCGGCGCCGAAGGCCAGGGCGTTGCGAAAGACGGCGCCGACGTTCTCGGGGTCCACGAGGCCCTCGAGCACGAGCACGGTGCGAGCCCCCGTCGGCTCGATCAGCTCCCCCGGCGCGAGGGGTACGCCGCGCTCACCGACGGCGAGGCACCCTCGGTGGAACTTGAAGCCGACCACCTCGCGGATGATCTCGGGCGAGGCCACCAGGACGGGCCCGGCGGCGGCCTGGTCCTCGAGCACATCGCGCAAGCCCTCCAGCGTCGCCGCGGTCGTCAGCAGGGAGCGGGTGGCGAAACGTGGACTCTGGAGGAGCTGGCGGACGGCGAGCCGGCTCTCGACGACGAAGATGCCCCGCGCCCGATGGTCCACGTCCCTCGGCACCCGGTAGTCGGCGAGCCTCGGATCGAGGGCGTCAGTGACGTGCTCGATGGGCACGGCGCTCAGTGCGTGATGAGGGAGGCGATGATCGCGGACGCGATGCGCGGGTTGCCACCGGCGGCCAACGATTCCAGGACACTACCGCCCGGGCCAGGAGCTCCGCCGCGCCGCCGGAGCGCGGGGTGAGGCGCACCACGTCTACGTCGTCAGACCGAACGTCTCCGTGGCGAGGCTCGCGATGTGGCGGCCGATGGCGAGCGAGGCCGTCGCCGCGGGAGACGGCGCGTTGAGCACGTGAATCGCGTCCCGCTCGGCGACGATGCGGAAGTCGTCCACCAGCGACCCGTCGGGGCTCACGGCCTGCGCGCGCACGCCCGCTCCGCCGCCTTCGAGGTCCTCGGCCTGGAGGTCGGGCACCAGGCGCTGCAGCGCCTGCACGAAGGCGCGCTTGCTGAGCGAGCGGTACATCTCGAACGTGCCCATCTTCCAGTAGCGTCGAGCCATGCCCCAGAAGCCGGGGTAGCGGAGGGTCTCGCCGAGGTCGCCGAGGTTCACGCGGTCCCAGGCGTAGCCCTCACGGGCGAAGGCGAAGACGGCGTTGGGACCGGCCTCCAGCTCGCCGTGGATCGTGTTGGTCAGGTGCACGCCCAGAAACGGGAACTCGGGATCGGGGACGGGATAGATCAGCGTGCGCACGAGGTGGCGGCGCGCGGGCCGGATCATGTAGTACTCGCCCCGGAAGGGGATGATCTGGACGTCCGGCGTCGCTCCGGCCAGCCGCGCCACGCGGTCGGAGTGCAGGCCGGCACAGTTGACGAGGTGCCGCGCCTGCACCATGACCCGGGGCGTCACCAGCACGAGCCCGTCGCGCGTGCGGGCGATCTGCTTCACGCCCGCGTTCGTCTCGAGGACCACGCCGCGCGCCACCAGCTCACCCATCATGGCGGCCAGCACGTCCTTGTAGTCGATGATGCCGGTGCTGGGCGAATGGACAGCCTGCAGCGCGTTGGCGTGGGGTTCCAGCTCGCGCAAACGGTCGCGATCGACCAGCTCGCACGGCACGCCGTTGGCCTGGCCGCGCTCGTAGATCATCCGCAGCCGCGGGAGCTCCTTGTCGGTGGTGGCCACGATGATCTTTCCGCAGCGCTCCACCTTGATGCCGTGCTGCTCGCAGAAGGCGTACATGAGGTTCTTGCCTTCCACGGTGAGCCGCGCCTTGTAGGAGCCCGGCTTGTAGTAGATGCCGGAGTGGATGACGCCGCTGTTGTGGCCGGTCTGGTGGGCGCCGATGTGGTCTTCCTTTTCCAGGATGACCAAACGCGCCCCCGGCGCCCGCTCGGTGAGCGCCCGCGCCGTGGCCAGGCCCACGATGCCGCCGCCGACGATCGCGATGTCGTATCGGTCCGCCATGGCCCGACATTCTACACGGACGCGCCCCTTGTCGGCGTCCGCGGCCCGGCAGTAGGCTAGGCGCCTGTCGGAGAATCGAGGAGCGCCACGGCTTTGCCGGGGTGCTCCGAGCGTCGGGGGGTGTGGGGGGCCATATCTGGGCCCCCCACGTCACTAGGCGCTGCACAAGGAGGTGGGAATGGCGGGCAAGTACTACGAGGAGCTGGAGGTTGGACAGCGGTTTGCGCACCAGCCGGGCCGCACCATCACCGAGGCCGACAATGTCTTCTTCACCACCATGACCATGAACCCGCAGCCCCTCCACCTCGACTTCCACGCCGCCGCCAAGGCGGAGTTCGGCAAGCCGCTGGTCAACAGCCTGCTCACCCTGGGCATCGCCGTCGGCCTGTCGGTGGGAGAGACCACCTTGGGCACGACCGTGGGCAACCTCGGCTTCGAGAAGGTGGAGTTCCCCAAGCCGGTCTTTCACGGCGATACCATCTACGCGGAGACGAGCGTGGTGGACAAGCGCGAGTCGAAGTCGCGCCCGCAGTGGGGCATCGTGACCTTCGAGCACGTGGCCCGCAACCAGCACGGCGAGGTGGTCATGCGCACGCGCCGCCAGGCCATGATGCGGAAGCGCCCGGCATGAGCGCGGAACGGAGCCGCCGCTCCGTGCACTTCGTCCCGGGCGGCCTCGAGAAGATGATGGCGCGCGCGCTCACCCTTCCCGCCGATGGCCTCATCCTCGATCTGGAGGACGCCGTGCCGCCCGAGCGGAAGGTGGCGACGCGTCCCATCGTGGCCCGGTGGCTGCGCGAGCTGGATTTCGGCGGGCGCGAGCGCTGGGTGCGGATGAATCCGCTGGCCACCGGGCTCGGACAGGGGGATCTCGAAGAGACGATCAGCGCGCGCCCCGACGGCTACGTGGTGCCCAAGCCCAACCGCGCTGCCGACGTGCGCGACATCGCGCACCTCCTCGATCGCCTCGAGCACCGGCACGGGATTCCCAACGGCAGCACCAGGCTCCTGCTCATCGCCACGGAGACGCCCGAGGGTCTCCTCAACATCCGCGAGACGACGACGGCCAGCCCGCGGATCGCCGCCGTCAGCTGGGGCGTGGAGGATCTGGGCGCGGCCATGGCCCTCGGCCGCGTGCGCGACGCCGAGGGGCGCTTCCTCGACATTCCGCGCCACGCCCGCGTGATGTGCGCGGTGGCGGCGGCCGCCGCCGGTGTCCAGGCCCTCGACACCGTATACACCGACATCGCCGACCTCGATGGCCTGCGACGTGAGTGCGCGGAAGGCGTGGCCATGGGATTCGTGGGCAAGATCTCCATCCACCCGAGCCAGATCGCCGTCATCAACGAGGTCTTCACCCCGTCGGTTGGGGAAGTCGCGGAGGCGCGCGAGCTGGTCGGCGCGTTCGAGGAGCACGCGCGCCAGGGCGTCTACGCCTTCCGCTTCAAGGGCCTGATGGTCGACGCCCCCCACCTCACCCGCGCCCGCAAGATCCTGGCCCGCGCCGGCGGGTAACGCTGGCGTGCGCGCCATGCGTCTGCACGCGCCGCGGCCCATCGGCGCGCGCCCACTGATCGCCGAGCGCGTGGAGATCCCCGCGCCGGCCGCCGACGAGTTGCTCATTCGGGTCGCAGCCTGCGGCATCTGCCGCACAGACCTTCACATCATCGAGGGTGAGCTGCCTCTCCGGCGCGCGCCGGTGATTCCGGGACATCAGATCATCGGGTACGTGGAAGCGGTGGGAGCGCGGGTCACGCGATTCCGACGCGGAGATCGCGTGGGCATCGCCTGGCTCCGCCGTACCTGTGGAACGTGTGAGTTCTGCCGGGCCGGACGCGAGAACCTCTGCGAGGAGTCGGCGTACACCGGCTACACCGCGGACGGCGGATTCGCCGAGTACGCCACCGTCCCCGAGCCGTTCGCCTACGCCATCCCGTCTGCCTTCGGGGACGTCGAGGCCACTCCGCTGCTCTGCGCGGGCATCATCGGCTACCGGGCTCTCACGCTGGCTGCGGTGCCGCAGGGTGGGCGCCTCGGCGTGTACGGCTTCGGATCGTCGGCGCACGTCACCGTGCAGGTGGCGCGCGCTCGCGGCTGTGAGATCTACGTGTGCACGCGCGAAGCATCGCATCGCGCGCTGGCGGAACGCCTGGGAGCGGCCTGGACGGGCGAGGTGGCCGATCGCATGCCGGCCCCGGCCGATGGCATCATCGTCTTCGCGCCGGTGGGAGATCTCGTCCCGCTGGCTCTGCGCAATCTCAAGAAGGGCGGCACGCTGTCGCTGGCCGGGATCTACATGTCGACCATTCCCGCCCTCGACTACGGGGACCTGTTCTTCGAGCGGACCATCCGCACGGTGACGTCGAATACGCGCGCCGACGGCGAGGCGCTCCTGGAAGAGGCGGCGCGCATCCCCATCCGCTTGACGACGACCACCTTTGCCCTGGCGCAGGCCAACGAAGCGCTGGACGGTCTCAAGCGTGGCGCCTTCGCGGGCTCGGGCGTGCTCGTGATCGACGCGCGTTCCCACGCGTGACACCGGCGAACGGCATGGACGCGAAAGCGGTGAACAGAAGATCGCCGTCGTGCTTGACTCCCCGGAGGGACGGAGGTAGAAGGGGACTGACGACGGGCGCACGTCGCTCGCCGTCGATAGGCCTACTGCAGGAGGTGTCGGATGGACAAGACGCCACCGGGCTCGAAGGCCGCGTCGCCGGGAGCAAGCTAGCAGCCCCGGGCGGCGCCCAGCGCGGAACGTGATTCGCCCGGCACGCCGGGCGGCGCAGTGACACGCTGCGACAACCAACAAGGGGGATGCCGTGGGCGAGCTTGACTCGCCCACGCCCCCGATAAAACCCCCCGCGCTCTGATGCCCCGCTCGATCATGCGCACTGACCTGTTCCCCTGATCGTGGCCACCGACCTGTTCACGGCCGTGGCCGGTATGAGCTCGTCTGCGGTCGCCAGGACCATTCCGCCGGCGTGCCGCCGGCCCGTTGACTCCGCCCGCGTGACGATTGACGGAGAGACCGCGGTGCTCGAGTCTCCGACGTGGACTCCCCGGCACGGCGCCCGGCATCTGGTGCCCTCGTTCAGCCTTCTCGACCGAGCGCCGTGCAGCTTTCGGTTCGAGGTCTCGGCGATGACGGCGGGCGGCTGGACGCCCTGGGTGGCCACCACGACCATCGGCCCCGCTGTCTTCCCCGCCGATCTGCCCTCGCCGGGATCCCTGATGACAGACGTCGACATGTACACCGCGGCGCAGCCCGTGGAGAGCGTGCGTCTTCGCGTCAGAGCGCGCCCCGCCAGCGTGCTCTCGAGTCCGTGGATGATGGCGCTGTCCGCGAGCGATCTCGCGCCGGCGGGCCCGGAGAGCGGAGGTGTGTCGAGCCTGCGTGTCCCGCCGCGCAGCCAGATGGACGAGGCGCCCGAGATTCGCGACCGGATCTGCTCGCCGACCTGTGTGGCCATGGTGCTGGAGTTCTGGGGGCGCCGGGTCTCCGTTGCGGAGGTCGCGGCCGAGGTCTTCCACGCCGGCCTCGATCGCTACGGCGTCTGGCCCGCCGCCATCCACGCGGCCGCCCGGCGCGGCGTGGCTGGATATCTCCTCCGCTTCCCCGACTGGGCCTCGGCGTCGTGGTGTCTCACCCAGGGGCTCCCGGTGATCGCCTCCATCCGCTTCGAGACGGGGGAGATCCAGGGCACTCCGATCCCGCGCACCGATGGCCACCTCGTCGTCCTCACCGGCGAGGAAGACACCCACGTGCTCGTCAACGACCCCGCCGCGCCGTCGGCGCGAGACGCGCCGCGTCGTTACCGGCACGAGGAGTTCTGTCGCGTGTGGCTGGAGCGAGGCGGGGTCGGCTACGTGCTCTTTCGCTCTGACTAAGGCTTCCGGCCGCTCACCCGTGGCCGTACAATCTCGGCATGCAAGCTTTCATCGCGCTGATCGCTCTGGGCGTGGCGCTCGCGCTCGGCGCGTGCGCCTCCGAAGACAATAAGGAGTGGATGAAGCTCGACGGGCGCGCGACCGAGGCCGACTTGAAGCGCGACTACACCGCGTGCAGCAAGAGTGGGAAGCTGGACGAGGAGTGCATGCGGAGCAGGGGCTGGCTGGCCGTCAGCCCGGGCGTGACTGTCCAGAAAGCCGTCGCACCCGCGCAGCCCGGGCCTCCCAGCGGCATCAGCAACCGGTAGCGCGCTCCTCCTCGGTCGACCTCGCGGGGTCTCGTCGCGGCACGAGCTGGTAGAAGAGGCTCGATTCCCGCTTGTAGAAGCCCTCCGTGTGATACGAGTCGGGAAGCCGCAGCAGCGTGTAATCGATGTGGTGGCCCACCTCGTGAAGCATGGTGCGGAGAAACGTCCGGAAGGCCACCACGCGCTTCTGCTTGGCCGTGCGCATCCACAGCTGGATGCGCGGCGTCCGCCCGCGCTCGGCCGTGTACAGGCCGTGCAGCTCGCCCCACTGAGCGTGCGGGCGGGCGGCGAGCACCTCCACGCGCACGGCCGGGATGGCAAGGGCATCGGTGAGACCGCGGATGAGACGCGCGGTGGCGGTCTGGGTGGCAGCGCGATCCTCTGCCGTCAACGCCTGCTCGAGCCCGACCACCAGCGGATGGAGGATCTCGGGCTGACGCAGAGGAACCTCGGCGATGCCGTCGCTGCGCCGATAGACGGCCTGTTGCGAGCGGCTCAGGCGCGCGTAGTACGCGAACGGCATGACGCGGTCATTGCCCCTGCCACCGCGGCCGCCGCTTCTCGAGGAAGGCGCGCGCGCCCTCCAGTCGATCGTCCGTCGTGCGCAGCAAGGTGGACAGGTCGCCCTCGAGGCGCAGTCCGTCGGCGAGCGGCAGCTCCAGCCCCTTGACCACGGCCTCCTTGGCATAGCGCAGGGCCACCGGCGCTTTGCCGGCGAGCGTCCGCGCCAGCTCCATCGCGTTGGAGAGCACGTCCGCTGGTGGCACCACGCGCTCGACGAGGCCGATGCGCAGCGCCTCGGCCGCGGGCAGGCGCGCGCCCGTGAGGATCATCTCCAGGGCTTTGCCCCGACCGACGAGCCGGGGCAGGCGCTGCGTGCCGCCGCCGCCGGGGATGATGGCCAGGTTGACCTCGGTGAGGCCGAGCTGCGCGTCCTCGCTGGCGATCCGGATGTCGCAGGCCAGGGCCAGCTCGAGTCCTCCTCCGAGCGCGAACCCGCGAATGGCGGCGATGATCGGCTGGGCGCAGCGGTCCATGACCTGACGGAAGTCCAGGCGGCGCCGCTGCTCGCGGAAACGCACCGGTACCAGAGGCTCCACGAACTCGCGGATGTCCGCCCCCGCGGAGAACGCCCGCTCGCCCGCGCCGGTCACCACGACCACGCGAACGTCGTCGTCACCCGCGAGGCCGGTGAAGCAGCGGGTCAGTTCCCTCCGCATCGCGTCGTTCATGGCGTTGAGCACATCGGGGCGGTCGAGGGTGATCGTGGCCACGCCATCGACGGTCTCGTACCGGATGGTCTCGTAACGCGACTCAGGCATCCCTCACCTCACGATGGCGCGACGCCGGAGGTCGGCAACAGTGTCAGCGTCGTAGCCGAGGCTGGCCAGGACCTCGTCGGTATGCTGGCCGAGCGCCGGCGGGGGTCCCGGGTCCTCGGTGGGCGTGTCGGAGAAGGCGAGCGGCAGGCCCATCAGGCGCAAGCGTCCCACCTCGGGATGGTCGTACTCGCGCACCATCCCGTGATGCCGGACGGCCGGGTCGGCGAGAAACTCCTCGAGTGTCTGCACGGGCGCGGCGGGGATGTCGTGCTGCGCCATGGTGGCGAGCCACTCAGGGCACGATCGAGTCCGGAACTGCTCCTCCAGCACGGGCTGGAGAGCTTCGCGATTCTCGCTGCGCAGGCGCCAGGAGGCGAAGCGAGGATCGTCGGTCAGGTGCTTCAGATCCAGGGCCGTGCAGAGCTTGGCCCAGAACGACTGGTTGCCACAGGCCAGAAAGAACCACTCGCCGTCGCCCGCCTGGTAGAGCCGATACGTGGGGCTCTCCCGGAACCTCGGCGGCCGCCCAGGGTAGTGGACGATGTCGCCCGCCTGGAGGGCGAGTACCCCGTGGAGCAGCGAGGTCTCCACGTGCTGGCCTTGCCCGGTGCGCCCGCGGACGACGAGAGCGGCCAGGACGGCCTGGGCGGCCAGCGACGCCGTGTAGTAGTCGGTCACCGCGATGCGAATGAACTGAGGCGGTCCACCAGCTCCCTGCACGACCATGGCGCCTCCCATGGCTTGCAGCAGTGGATCGAATCCCGGGCGGTCGCGGTAGGGACCGGTCCGGCCGAACGCCGTCACCGAGCAGTAGACCAGGCGCGGATTCAGGGCGCGAAGCTGGTCGGCCCCGACGCCCAGGCGCTCGGCGACGCCGGGCCGCATGTTGTCCATCGCGACGTCGCTGTCCTTGGCCAGACGCTCGACGATCTCGCGTCCTGCGGGTGTCTTGAGGTCGATGGCCAGCGAGCGCTTGCCGCGGTTCCAGCCGAAGAACCCGGGCAGCTCGCGGAAGGAGTCGCCCTGGATGGCCTCGACCTTCAACACGTCGGCGCCCAGGTCGGCCAGCATGGTGGCGGCGTAGGAGCCGGCGATATAGCTCGTCAGGTCCAGGACGCGAATGCCGGCGAGCGGTGTCACGCCGTGGGCTCCGGGAGCCGATAGATCGCCGTGTGGAGCACATGCGCGACGGGGCGCCGGCGTTCGCCGGCCACGATGACGAGATCCAGCTCCACGAACTCGCGGCCCTTCTTCTCGTAGAGCGAGCGGACCCGCCCGAGGGTCCGCAGCGTATCGCCGACGTGGGCCGAGCCGAGATGGCGCACCGCGCTCGCCGCGTGGATCCACGGCCCCACGCGCACGTTCCCGCTGAGGGCGCGATTGGACTGCTCCAGGTAGAACGCGGGGTGCACGCGAGCGTCCGCGCCGCGATAGAGGGGGAGCGGATCGTCGACCTTGGCCAGGTATTCGCCCGCGCGAACCTCGTCGTAGGGGGTGACGGGATTCCCGAGATCGGCAGTGGCGAGAAAGTGCTCGCGCGAGGCGGCGGGGCGCTCGGCCGGGAGCGGCGCCTCCCGATAGGGCGCCACGTTCACCGGGGTCGGGAGGCCGGCGGGGAGCGTGGCCGACATCACCGCGCACTCCTCTCCTGTCCCGCCCCGCGCGACGAGGGACACGGTGGCGCCGGTGGCGCCACGCTCGGTCACGGAGCCGGAGACGACGACATTGTCGCCCTCGAAGATCGGCTTGACGAAGCGCACCGCGGCCGTCCCGCGCTCGAGCCACGCCGCGCCGAACGCGGCCACCAGCGGGTGGGTGAGATAGGCGTACACCGTCACGCCGGGAACCAGCCCGCCGCCGAAGCCGTACCGGCGGGCCGTCGCGTCGTCGTGGATGAGATTCTCGGACTGCTTGGAGGTGTTGCGTGCCGTGATGCGGTATTCGGGCAGGACTTGAGCCGGCACGCCGCGCAGTCTAAGCCGCCCCATTGGCGAGGTCAACCGCCAGAGGCCGCCAGAGGCCGCCAGCGGCCGTCACGTATACTGGCCGCTGATGAAGCTGCTGGCGGTGGTTCTCGTCCTCGCAATCGCGGGCCTCGCCATCTGGGGCGTCAGCGTCAACAACCAGCTGGTGGTCTTCCAGCAGACGGTGAACGAGCGGTGGGCGCAGGTCCAGAACGTCTACCAGCGCCGCGCGGATCTCATCCCCAATCTCGTCGAGACGGTGAAGGGTGCCGCGGCCCAGGAGCGGACGGTCCTGGAGGCGGTCACCCGCGCGCGGGCGAGCGCGAGCAGCATCCAGCTCACTCCGGAGACCCTCAACGACCCGAAGGCGCTCCAGCGATTCGAGGCGGCGCAGAGCCAGCTCTCGGGCGCACTGAGCCGGCTGCTCGTCACGGTGGAGCGCTATCCGGAGCTCAAGAGCAACCAGAACTTCCTGGCGCTCCAGACCCAGCTCGAAGGGACGGAGAACCGCATCGTCGTCGAGCGACGGCGCTTCAACGAGACCGTGCGGGAGTACAACACCAAGCTCCAGCTGTTCCCGGGAAGCCTCGCCGGGCGCCTGGCCGGATTCCAGCCCCGCGCCTTTTTCGAGGCGGCTCCCGACGCGGCCACGCCCCCGAAGGTGAAGTTCTAGTCTGATCGTCGCGGCACTCCTCGCTCTCGCCCTCGTCATCCCGCCCGTGCCGACGACCCGTGTGAACGACTACGC
>Ga0184637_10002435_pt1 | contig 11999 bp, 9 predicted proteins | sample PLM3_127_b2_FD_133143 | JGI IMG/M metagenome (GOLD analysis project Ga0184637, IMG submission 133143) | Groundwater sediment microbial communities from an aquifer in East River, Colorado, USA - PLM3_127_b2 | ecosystem: Environmental > Terrestrial > Soil > Riparian zone | place: USA: East River...
GCAGGTTCTGAGGCTGCTGCTCCAAGGCAGGTCCAACAAGCTCATCTGCCGAGATCTCGATCTCGCGGAGTCGACGGTCAAAAATCACGTTACGTTGATTCTCAAGGCACTAAACGTTACGACACGGACTCAGGCCGTGATCGCCGCGGCGCGGATGGGACTCGTGCTCGAACGGGCCGCATCTCCCATTAAGGACCAGGCGGAAGAGTAGTAGCACAGACGGATTCGTGCTGACGTCCCCCGCTACGCTCGCTTCGAGCCCATATCAGCAATTGATTGAGCAGCGCGCGCAGCTTGGCAGGCGCCACCGGCTTACGCAGCACTGGGTGTTGGTGGTCCCTGGCCGCCCGCAACACGTCCGGGCTCGAGTCCCCTGTGACGAGAATTGCAGGCATCGTGCACTCAGACGCGGCCTGAATGCGGCGGATCGCCTCGATGCCGTTTTCGCCGGCCGCCAAGTGATAGTCGCAGATAACCAGATCCGGCACACGGTCGTGCTGCGCGAGCATTGCGACCGCGTCCGTCGCCCCCCGAGCCGCGAGCGTCAGACATCCCCACCCATCCAGCAGCCCCTTCATCCCCGCGCGCGCCGTCTCTTCATCGTCCACGACGACTGCAAAAACACCTCGCAACGGCGTGCCGTGCGTCCGCTCGTGGTGGTGCCGATGCGTCGGAGCGGCCTTGCTCTTGTCCGACGGATTAGCAAGTGGAACCCTGATCGCAAACATCGAGCCTCGGCCAAGCACCGATCTCAGCTCGACGCGGCTGCCGAGCAGCGGCGCCAACCGTGCGACGATGGCGAGTCCCAGGCCCAGTCCCTTGCCGCGGTCCCGGTCCGGGCTGTGGAGTTGCACGAACTCACGGAAGATTTCCTCCCTGCGGTCGTCGGGAATGCCGCAACCGGTGTCCCACACCGCGATTTGCAGGTTCGGCCCGCGCTGTCTGCAGCTCACCAGAACGCCCCCGCGCTCGGTGTATCGAACCGCGTTGGAGACTAAGTTCGACAGGATGCGCTGCAACAGAACCGGGTCGGTGTTGACGCGCGCGCTGCTGCCCAGCACCTGGAACCTGAGCCCTTTCTCCCGTGCAACCGGAACAAACTGGGCCTCCACTATGTCGAGTACAGCAGACATCGCGAAATCCTCGGACTGGGTGGCCACTGCTCCGGCCTCCAGCTTCGACATGTCGAGCAAGTCGTCAAACAGATTGCCCAGTGTCGCGATACCGGTTTCGATATGGCCGATGATCTCGTTCCGGTCCGCCGAACGCCCCGGCGAACGCATCTGTGCCACGAGCAGGCTGAGCGCGTGAATGGGCTGGCGCAAATCGTGGCTCGCCGCCGCCAGAAAGCGCGATTTCGCCTGATTGGCGGCCTCCAGATCGCGCGTGCGTTCGGCAATTCGGCGTTCGAGGTCCGCGTAGGATTCCTGGAGCTGCATGCCCATGTGATTGAATTGCTCCGCCAGCTCTTGCAGCTCATCGCCGGTATCCACGTAGATGCGGTGTCCGAGGTCGCCGGCCCCGATCTGGCGCGCTCCCGCTTGCAACTTTCGGATCGGGGCAACCATGCTGCGCGCGAGAACCAGGCTCGCGAGCAGCGCCAGACCCAGGGCCAGCAATAAGACCACGGCGGTCCGGGACAGCGAGGCATAGAGAGACGCGAGCGCCTCCGAGCGCGGCTGCTCGACGAACACGAACCAGCCCAGCGGCTGGATCGCTGCGTAAGTGGACAGTACCGGTATCCCTTGGGGATCGACCGCGTTCTCGACCGGCTCATGGGACGCGTCGTCGCCGTCGCGCCGGGCGAACGCCGCGCGAACCTGCGGAAGCCCGGACAGGTCGGTCATCTGCAGGACCCGACTGATGTCGGGGTGAGCGACGAGACGTCCGCGGGTATCCACCACGTACGCGTAACCCTGCTCGCCGACCTTGATCTCCGTCACCACCACCCAGATGAACTTCAGATTCACCTCCGCGAGCGTGACCGACCCGTCCCCCGAGGTGTCGGGCACGGCAATGCTCATGTAGGGCTCGGTCTGCTCGAAGAAGTAAATCGGGCCGAAATGAACGCGGCCGACATGCGCTGCGATGAAGCCGGGATCACCGGCGAGATCGGTCTTGCTGTCCGTCCGGTCTGCGTCCACTCGTGACACCCGCAGGCGCTCGAGCCCGTGCCGATCGACGAAGCGCAGTGTCGTGACGGCGGGCGCGAGACGCAGCAGCTTAAGGTAATCGAAGCGCCGCTTCTCCAGCTCGGAGGCCCGCGCGCCCGACGCCGGCACGCTCGCCCAGCCGATCTGGTGCGCCACGTCCTCGACATAGCGCGACACGCTGGACGCTGCAGCCGCAGCCTTGTCGCGCTGAACCTCGACCAGCATGGCCCGGTGCTGCCGATGCGAGAAATAGATTTCGATCGCCCCGCTCGCGAGCAGCCCGGCGCCCGCCAGCGCCATGATCAGGGCCGCGTACTTGACGAACAGCGACTGGCGCGGCGTCATTCGATGAAAACGTCCGCGCGCAGCAGCAGCGGCTCGGGAATGCTGAACCCGAGGGACTGCGCGGTCCTGCGATTTACAACCAGCTCAAAGCGCGTCGGCTGCTCGACCGGCAGTGTTGCCGGATCTGCTCCATTCAGGATGCGGTCCACAAAGGTCGCCGCTCGCGCAAACAGCTCTGCCAGGCCCGGGCCGTAAGACATGAGCCCGCCCGTTTCGACCGACTCAGGCGATCCGAACATCGTCGGCAAGCGGTTCCTCGCCGCGAAGTCCGCGATCAATTCACGATAGATCAGGGTGCGGTAATCGAACAGGACCAGTATCGCGTCCGGCCGGCTTGCGTTCATCCGCGCAAACGCCTGCTCGAGATCGGCGACCCGAGTCACGTCGAACGGCTGCAAGTTAAGACTGAGTTCCTTCGCTCGCGCCCCGACCGCCTTCAGCTCCTCCGCATGCGCGGGATGGGTCCGTGTCCACAGCACGGCTACGCGCGAGGCTTTTGGAAAAGCTTCTTTTACCAGTTCGAGGCGCTTGGGGCTCAGCCTTATTTGAACAAAGGACAGCCCGGTTACGTTTCCGCCGGGTTTGGCTAGACTCGCCACCAATCCGTTCGCCACCGGATCGGCAGCAAACATAACGATCGGGATTGTCCGCGTCGCCTCCTTCGCAGCCAAAGCGGCCGGGGCGCCGGCCGCAAAGATGAGGGCGGGCTTCTGGTCCACCAGGTCGGCTGCCGCTTCGGGCAGCAACTCGACATTAGACTCGGCCGAACGATACTCGATGACGAGGTTCTTGCCCTGCACGTAACCCAGCTTCCCCATGGCGCGCAGAAACGCCGCGCGCTGGGGGGAAGGCGTTTCGGCGATCGGTGCGAGCGCAAGGTAGCCGATGCGGTAAACCTTGCCCGGTTGCGCAGCGCACCATGCCATCGGCGTGATCCATGACGAGAGCGCGAGCAGCGTAATGAGAGAAAGCGTCTTCATAAGGAATTGGAATTTTGTTTGCGGCCCCGCCTATAGATTACCCCGGACCCATGCGGAGATCACGCCCCCAGACTTCAGACCGAGACTTTGGTACTGGTCGAAGCCGCAGGCAAAACTCGACTGGTGCACCGCAATCGTCTTTTCTAACAATGCGTTTCCTCGGTCGGTGCATCTTGACTTGGCCGTCCGGTCGAGACCTCAGTCCGATTGATCGTCCGCACCACAGTTATGAGAATTGGATGCGTCTCTGGAAAAGGTCACTGTCGAGTTCGATATGCGATCTGCGGGCGGCACGGCCGACGCGCGAATACGGACCTTGATGATCCAGGTCTTTGCGCCGTGTAGCAATCGTCTTTGTGAATGGATAGGAGGCAAGTATGAGAAACAGGGAAACTGGCTCGTGGAAAGTGCGCTCGACGACGGGGCTGAAGTCCGCCGTGCTTGTTCCGTACTTGATATTTTTCCTTTCTGGCTGCGCCACCATGCAGGGCGAACATCAAAGCGGCAGATTTGAATTCGCGCTGATCGGCGACATGCCGTATGACGGCCGGCAGGAAAAGGAGTTTGCCAATGTCATGAAGGACATCGATGCGGCTGCCTTGGCCTTCGTCGTTCATAACGGCGATTTTTGGTATGACGGCGCGGCGTGGACCGAGAAAATCGGCGGTTTCCCGCCGTGCGGTGACGACACGTTCCAGCATCGTTTAGGTCTGGCTCAAAGCTCCAGACATCCCTTCATATACGTTCCCGGAGACAACGAATGGGCCGATTGTCACCGGGCAAAGCCGCGCACGTACGATCCGTTCGAGCGACTCGCAAAACTCCGACAGATGTTTTTCCAGGGCAGTGACAGCCTCGGCCGGCGCACCATGCCGCTGACGCGCCAGAGTTCAGACCCGAGATACGCGAATTTCCGCGAGAACGTGCGCTGGACCTACGGTGACGTGCTGTTTATCACGCTCCACATCATAGGCAGTAACAATAATCTCGGGCGCACGCCGGAAATGGATGCCGAGTACGCCGAGCGTACTGCGGCCAACCTGGCTTGGATGAGGGAAGGGTTCGACCTCGCTGCGCGCACCGGCAGCAGGGCGATCATGATCATCGCGCAAGCGAACCCGCAGTTTGAAACTTCCTGGCCCCCGAACACGCAGGAGCGATACCTGCTGTGGGGCCTTCAGATGAAGCCGCCTCAAGCGAGAAGAGCAACCGGCTTCGACGAATTCCGGGCTGCACTGGAAAAGGAGACGGTGGCGTTCGGCAAGCCCGTGGTCTACGTGCACGGAGACACTCATGTCTTTCGTGTCGACAAACCCTTGTTCGGCTCTACAAGCCGTCGTTCGATCGAAAACTTTACGCGGATGGAAACTTTCGGCCATCCCAATACGCATTGGGTACGGGCAATCGTCGACCCCAGGGATCCGAATGTATTTAGCTTCAGACAAGAGATCGTGAAGGAGAACCTGGTCAAGCATTGATCCAAGAGCCCGTAAACAAGAGGGGGCGCAAGGTAAGCAGTTGACTCACGTTGTCGCGAGTGAAAAGTAAGCAGTAATCAGTGCGCAGCTGGCTCGATGACGCGACATTCAAGGGTAGCATCGAGGCGTGCCGCGTGGCGGCGTACCTGAAGGCCAGGCACTACGTTCCGGGCCACGGGCCGACCGGCGGCGTGGAAATCGTGAAGGCCTACCAAGCACATCAGTCTGGCGTTCCTGGAAATCGAACGGACCAGCTTCTGATGACCAGCCATAAAATCGCCCTGATCCTAGTCGCCAATTTGAAATCACGCGACCCCCGGTTCTTCCGCGCCGTTGTCGCCTTGTGAAGTGCTGTCGGCTGACTTTATACTCCCGCAGATCGAACTCAAAACCGTTGTTGGCGGTCGAATCAGGGAGGAATAGCTATGCAACGCGCGTGGTTCGCCCTGATCGCGTTAGCGCTGATGCACGCGCATGCAGCCCAGCCTGCCAGCGAAGTGCTCAACCCGAGCCCGAATGCCATCGAGATCCCTGCATGGTTCAAGGAGACCTTCCTCGATTTCCGGGAAGATGTCCGCGAGGCTGCGCAGGAAGGCCGGCGACTCCTGGTCTACTTCGGCCAGGACGGCTGCCCCTATTGTCGCGAGCTGATGCGGGTCAACTTCAGCCAGAAGGAACTGGCCGACAAGACACGGCGGCACTTCAACGCCGTGGCCATCAACATCTGGGGCGACCGCGAGATCACCTGGATGGACGGCAAGGTCATGACCGAGAAGGCGTTCGCCGCCTTCCTCAAGGTCCAGTTCACGCCCACGCTGCTGTTTTTCGACGAGAAGGGGCGGGTCGCGCTGCGCGTTAACGGGTATTACCCGCCGCACCGGCTGCACGCTGCGCTCGACTACGTCGCGGGCCGGCACGAAAGCCGCACCGCCTTCGCGGACTACCTACGGAAAAACACGCGCGAAGCGGCGAGCGGCAGGCTCAACGACCAGCCGTTCTTCCTCAAGCCACCGCTCAACCTCGATCGCAAGCCGGGCCTGGCCACGCGGCCGCTAGCGGTGCTGTTCGAGCAGAAACAATGCGCGGCGTGCGACGAGCTGCACCGGACGGGATTCAAGGAGCCGTCGGTTCAATCGCTGCTAACCCGATTCGACGTGGCACGGCTCGAGCTGTTCGGCTCGGAAGAGCTGGTCACGCCGCTGGGCAAGCCGACGACCGCCGAGCTGTGGGCGCGCGAGCTCAAGGTCGCGTACGCGCCGACCATCGTGTTTTTCGACGTCAACGGGCGGGAGGCCTTCCGCGTCGAGGCGTATCTCAGGCCGTTCCATCTCGCCTCCAGCCTCGATTACGTCGCCAGCGGCGCGTACCGCAGCGAACCGAGCTTCCAGCGCTACATCCAGGCGCGGGCGGAGAGAATCCGCGCCGCCGGCGGCAAGGTCGACCTCTGGTGAAAAGCGAAGATCTTGAACCACTAAGGACACAAAGGAAAACCAATTCAATAATTAACCACCAAGGCGCCAAGAAAACTCGACGGCGTAACGATGGACATCACTTACCCGCAGGTGTCTAATATCCCGCAGCTTCATGATGCATAAAACAGTTGACGCTGTAACAGATCAACAAGTTACATCGGCTCTCGTCGTGTTACACCCCACATCTGGGGCTTTTGAAAGCGTTATTTAGGGTGTCGACATCTGGTTGGGCATCATGAGGTCACACCGTCTCTCGGCAGTGCGTATGACGCGTGTGATGATGAGTGAGTGTCGTTGCAACGGCGGGGTGGCCTCAGCCAGGGCTAGCGGACGATGTGGGGACTGTTTATCCAGTAGCGCCTTAGCGCGATCCGTGACCTAGCGCGCCAGCGTCGACCGGCCGAAGGCGCGGGTCCAGAACGACCGCATATGGCACACAGGGGACATCTAACTGCTGGCGACAATCCCTAAGCGATGTAGACAGACTTACTCCACCTTTATATTCGCCGCCTTGATGATCGGCCACCACTTTTCAATCTCGGCCTTGTGAAACGCTCCAAGGGCCTCCGGTGTCTGCTGGTCACGCGGTGGAATGTCGAGCCCGAGGTCACCCAAGCGTTTGCGGACGACCGGGTCAGCCATCGAATACACGGCGGCAGCATTGAGTTTGGCGATGACCTCCTTCGGAGTGCCCTTGGGCACCCAAAGCGCGTTCCAGACGGACATGTAAAACCCCTGCAGGCCAGCCTCATCCACCGTCGGAATCTCGGGCGCCGAGTCCAGGCGCGTCTTGGCCGTGACAGCATAAGCCCTGATCTTGCCGGCGCGCACATTCGGCAGGGCAGTGACCGCCTGGTCGAACAGCAGGTCGATATGCCCGCCTATCAAATCCTGCTGCGCCAAATTGGTGCCGCGATAGGGCACGAACTGGAAGCGCGTGCCCGTTTCTTTCTGAAAGAACACACCGGCAACATGCGACACGCCGCCGACGCCGCCGGTCCCCGCCGACGCCTTGTCCGGATTCGCCTTCAACCAAGCGATCAGACCCTTCAAGTCCTTCGCTGGTACGGCGTTCTTTGAGATGACCAATTGAGGATTGCTTGCGAGCAGTGCAACCGGCTCGAAATCCTTCAGCACATCGTACTGGAGCGCGTAGATGGCTCCGTTCAGGACGTGCGAACTGAAGTTACCGACGCTGATGGTGTAGCCGTCGGCGGCCGCACGTGCGACGCGGCCGGCACCGAGGCTGCCGGCCGCGCCACTTACGTTTTCAACGATGACGGGTTGACCGAGCGACGCCCGCATGCGCTCGGCCACAACACGCCCGACCGTATCGACTGGCGCGCCCGCGGCGAACGGGGCCACCATCGTGATGGGACGCGACGGATAGACCTGCGCTCCAGAGTCCGTGCTCACGGACGAGAGACCAAAAATCACGAGGAAAAACAGATGAATGCGTTGCATATCGTCCTCCCTGGCTCGTGTGGAGAATCCCAAGCGCAGATGATCGGCCTCGGTTAGCCTGAGGTCTAATGCATAATTGCTCTGGCTTTCTATGCCGATCTAGCATAGATGACGACATGGATCTGAGGCGCTTGCGCGCGTTCGTCACCGTTGCTGAGCAGGGTTCTGTCTCGAAAGCAGCGTTGCGCCTACACATCACGCAGCCTGCTCTTTCGCGGCAGATCCGTGACCTCCAGCGGGAACTCGGCCTTCGGCTGTTCGATCGCGTAGGTCGCGGCCTTGTCTTGACCTCAGAGGGCGAGCAGATGCTCGGAGATTGCCGCAATCTATTGGGCCACGCCAGCACACTCAGTGAGCGCGCGCAGCTACTCCGGCGCGGAGACACCGGGGTGCTGAGGGTCGCGGCCTCGCCGGTGCAAATCGAAGCTGTTTTATCGACATTCCTGCACCGATACGCCCAACGCTATCCCAACGTGCAAATGAAGTTGATAGAGGCGGTTGGCCCCGACATCCTGGCCATGCTGGAACGCGGCGAAATTCACCTTGGCATCCTGCTTGAAGCCGTTCAAGCCGACAATCGCCGCTTCGGAAGTTATCCGGTGCCGCCGATCGAGCTTCTCGCCGCCTGCCACCCGTCGTTTCAACTTAAACGTGGCAGTACGATCGACATCGGCGACCTCGCGCCATGTCCGCTACTTCTGCTGGACTCCGGTTTTGTGGTTCGCAAAAGGTTCGATGCGGTCTGCCGTGTCGCCAGACTCAAGCCCAACATCCTGATTGAGAGCCGCGCGCCGTCGAATTTGCTCGCGCTCGCCGAGGCCGGGCACGGGGTCGCGATCATTCCGTCTGTGGTATTAACTCATCGCTACACGTTGCGTATTGCCCGCATAACGCACGAGCGCAAACCGCTTCGCGAGCCGCTAGCCGTCGTGTGGGACAAGCGTCGCGTGCTTCCGCCCTATGCCCATGACTTTTCGGAATCACTTGCTGCACATATGCGCGAGCTCTTCCCCATCACACAGCTGTCGGCGCCCATTGTGGACGGCACAGCGAAGAGACGCCGTGGCCAGCTTCGAGTAAAAGAGCCCGGGCACATCAAATGAAGCATCCATAGAAACGTAGCGCGAACGTAGAGATGGCAAGATGCACCCGCCACTCTTTTATCCCGTGAAATAGAGAAACGAATCGCACCGTTTTTGCGTCCCGGCCTATACCAGCGTTCAACACGGACCGCAATCGGCGGGGCTTCGCCCGCGCCGTTGCGGCCGGTTAACTAGTGTGCTGTCTTTATGGGCACCTACTGGGTCATCGACGAGGGCGAGGTGGACCCGGCGACGTTTTTTCTTGCCTTGCCTAGGCATTTCCCAGAAGCCACCACTTTTTATGTGGAAGGTACTTCAGTGGCGCCCGAGGTGAGGGAGTGCTACACGACATTCTCACAACCTGGCTCTTACCTGGCGCGTTCGGAAACAAGCTGGCCCGAGTCAAAGAAATTTCGCTGCACGTTTTCGCCGGAGCTTTTTGCTGCGCTTGCGGCTCTTTCCAAGAGATACGCGCTGCCTGAGCTGCTGGACCATTTCGCCATTTACCGCGACCGCAGCAGTCTGCTTGATTGGCCTGACGCCTTTTCAAACGAAATATTTTGCGCTTCGAGCGTACCCGAAACCCAGGTATCGTCACTCGCTGAGGAGTTCGGTCTTAGTTATGTGCTACGAACAGACAGCTAACCATACGGTCGAGCGGGACGCGCGCAAAAGCAGCGCGCGCCCCTCACCGTGAACGTTGAATCTGTAGGAAAAGTCCCGCGCTGATTAGCGACCGATTTAAATACAATATGAGCGGCGCTTCGGTAAGATTGGACGGAAATTGATCGACCGCATCTCGATCTCCTCCTGGCGCGCATCGTCGGGCGCAACAGCGGCAACATTCCTGAGCACCTTCAAAACCGAGATAATTTTGCGAGGGCCCCAAATCGTGGTTGTTTTGGGGTTTTCCTACAGACTCGTTGGGTGTGATACGAACATAGCGTTATACTGGGCGAATGTCGAAAGCAGATCGCCTCAAGGAGGAAATTGGTTAGTTAAAGGTCGCTTTTGCAATCGCCGTGGCCCTTGACGCCTCGTTGGTCGCGTGGCTCGCGCAGAACTACGCAACGGCAAGTCCCATCATAGTTGGGGCAGCTCTGGTTGCTGCGCTTGTCATCGCAGGAGTTATCGTCATCATAAATCGTCGCGCGTATCGTCGCATCGAGGAATTGGAGAACGTGTAATGGAATGGGTCGTCGTCGTTGCTCTTGCCGCGCTTGTAAGTGCGCTGTGTCTCGTCGTGCGGGAAGCATACGCACACAGCCACAGGTAACACCCAACCCGGCGTTCAACCCGGACCGTCCAACAGTCACGTGGTTGGGTTCCCTCCGTGCTGCGCGCTTCGGCGACCGGTTAACTCTGCGTTGGAGATTCCGCGCGTTGAACGGCGACAATCGTCCGTTCGAACGCGCGCGGCCTCCGTATCACTCACGGCAAATATTAAACGACAACGCGTCGGCCGCCTGCGCGCCTACACGGTCGCATCCCCAATGAATTTGGGGCCCCTGCTCCGCGCTTCGGCGCGCGCCAACCCGGCGTCCCGCGTCCGGATTTAACAGCACTTGGCGTGCTTGGCGGTTCCCTCCAAGGGATGAGGGATGAGGGATGAGGGATGAGGGATGAGGGCGGAGGGGTAAGGTCTTAACCCATTTTCCTTCGTGTCCTTGGTGTCCTTTGTGGTTCAAGATTTTTACAGTTGAGCGAGGATGCGCCGCACCGGCGCCGGTATCGCCGCGCCGAGCGCCTCCTCCAGCGACAGCCATATCACCCCCGGCTCGGCCGCCTGCGGCGTCAGTGCCGACACCCGCAGGCGCAGCGGGTGGATGTCCAGTTTGAAGTGCGTAAAGCCGTGCGCGATCATCGGCAGCGGCTCGACTTCGACGACGTGCGCGCCGAAACGCTTGAGGCAGGATGACTCGAGATCGGTCTTCTGCGCCGCCTCCGGCAGGCACCACATGCCACCCCAGATCCCGGAGGGGGGACGCTTTTCCAGCAGGATCTCGCCGGCGCGCGCCAGCACCAGCATGACCGTGCGCTTGTGCGGTAGCTGCTTGCGCGGCCGCGGCGCGGGCAGCTCGCCGACCCAGCCGCGCTTGAACGCCACGCAGGCACCGTGCACCGGGCATGCCGTGCAGCGCGGCTTCGTCCGCGTGCAAACCAGCGCCCCGAGGTCCATCAGGCCCTGCGTATAGGCTTCCAGGTTGCGCCTGGGCAGCAGGAGCTCCGCTCCCTGCCACAGCCGGTCGGCAATTTTCTTCTCGCCGGCGTAGCCCTTGACCCCCTGCAGTCGCGTCAGCACGCGCTTCACGTTGCCGTCGAGGATCGCGTGGCGCTGGCCGAAGGCGAACACGCAGATGGCCGCGGCGGTGGAACGTCCCACTCCCGGCAGCGCCGCCACTGCCTCGAAGCGCCGTGGAAATTTCCCGGCGTGCTCGCTGACGATTGCCTGCGCGGCGCGATGCAGGTTGCGCGCGCGTGAGTAGTAACCGAGCCCGCTCCACAGCCGCAGCACCTCGTCGAGCTGCGCGCCAGCAAGCGCCGCCACGTCGGGAAAGCGCGCGAGGAAGCGGAGGTAGTAAGGAATGACGGTCGTGACCTGCGTCTGCTGCAGCATGATCTCGGACACCCAGATCACGTACGGGTCGCGCGTGCCCTGCCACGGCAGGTCGTGGCGGCCGTGGCGTTTCTGCCAGGCGATCAGCTTCGCTGCAAAGCTAGGCATTTATTAGCCGCCGATGGACGCCGATGAACGCCGATAAAATCCAATCAGCCACGGAAGCACACGGAAGTACACGGAAATTAACTCGCTGAATCCTTGATTCTTGATCCTGAATCCTGTTTTTTGAGCCGTAGTTAAACGCGGATAAGATCAACCCCACAATAGCTCACAGAGAGAGCGTTCCTCCCTCATCCCTCATCCCTCATCCCTCATCCCTCATCCCTCATCCCTCATCCCTCATCCCTCATCCCTCATCCCTCATCCCTGCCGCTGCTGTCAGCGGCCAAAAAGGCCCTTCAACGC
>Ga0184637_10002436_pt1 | contig 11996 bp, 11 predicted proteins | sample PLM3_127_b2_FD_133143 | JGI IMG/M metagenome (GOLD analysis project Ga0184637, IMG submission 133143) | Groundwater sediment microbial communities from an aquifer in East River, Colorado, USA - PLM3_127_b2 | ecosystem: Environmental > Terrestrial > Soil > Riparian zone | place: USA: East River...
ATGCGCGCCATCGAGGACGTCAAGGGCGATCTCGAGGGTGGGCGGCCGATGGATCGCCTGGTGGCCGGTGACGTGGGCTACGGCAAGACCGAGGTGGCCCTGCGCGCGGCCTTCAAGGTGGTGGCCGACGGCCGACAGGCGGCGGTGCTCGTGCCCACCACGGTGCTCGCGCAACAGCACTGGAACACCTTTGCCGAGCGCTTCGGATCGTTTCCCGCGCGCGTCGAGCTCCTGTCGCGCTTCCGCACCGTGCGGGAGCAGAAGGCCGTGCTGGCCGGCCTCGCGAACGGAACGGTGGACGTGGTGGTGGGGACGCACCGCCTGCTCTCCAAGGACGTCGTGTTCAAGCAGCTCGGGCTCCTCGTGGTGGACGAGGAGCACCGCTTCGGGGTCTCTCACAAGGAGCGCATCAAGCAGCTCCGGGCCAGCGTGGACGTGCTCACGCTGACCGCCACCCCCATCCCGCGCACCCTGCACATGGCCCTGGCCGGGGTGCGCGACCTCTCGATGATCGAGACGGCGCCGCTCGATCGGCTGCCCGTGGAGACGGCGGTCATCCGGTTCAGCCGCGCCGTCATCAAGGAGGCCATCGACCGGGAGCTGGCCCGGGGCGGCCAGGTGTTCTTCGTGCACAACCGGATCCAGTCGCTGCCGTCCATGACCGCCTTCATCCGGCGGCTCTGTCCCGACGCGCGCGTCGTCATGGGCCACGGTCAGATGGCGGAGCGCGAGCTCGAGTCGGTGATGGTCAGGTTCGTGGACGGCCAGGCCGACGTACTGGTCTCGACGGCCATCGTCGAGTCCGGGCTCGACATCCCCGCGTCCAACACGATCATCATCAACCGGGCGGACCGTTTCGGCCTCGCCCAGCTCTACCAGCTCCGCGGCCGCGTGGGCCGGGAGCGGCAGCAGGCCTATGCCTACCTGCTGATTCCTGCCGACGGCCGCATCGACGAGACCGCCCAGCGCCGGCTGCGCGTCATCGAGGAGTTGACGGAGCTGGGCGTCGGGTTCAAACTCGCACTCCGGGACCTCGAGATCCGCGGCTCCGGCAACCTCCTCGGCGCCGAGCAGCACGGACACATCGCCGCGGTGGGCTTCGATCTGTACACGAAGCTGCTCGAGGAGGCGGTGCGGGAGCTCCGGGGCGAGCCCGCCGCCCCCAGCGTCGATCCCACGGTGACGGTGGAGGTGGAGGCGCTGCTGCCCGAGACCTACGTGCCCGAGGTGAACCAGCGGCTGGCGCTCTACAAGCGCCTGGCCGACGTCGCGGGGGGCGAGGAGATCGACGAGATCCGGGCCGAGTTGGCCGACCGCTTCGGTCCCCCGCCGGCCGCCGTCGAGGGGCTCCTCGACGTGGTAGCCCTGCGGGCCCGGGCGCGGGCTCTCGGCATCGAGCGCGTCGAGGCGCGGAACGGCCGCGCGCGCCTGACCTTCGCGCCGAACACGCCGGTGACCCCGGAGCGCATCCTCGCGGTGATCGGCCAGAGCGGAGGCCGGATCGCGATGCGGAAGGAATACACCATGGAAGCGCAGATCGCAGGTGGGTCCTGGCCGGCGGTGCGGGCCGAGCTGGACCGGCTCCTGGGGATGCTCGCGTGATCGCCCGGCGGCTTGCCGTCCTGGGCGCCGCCCTCGTCCTCGCCGGCTGCTCGATCCCGTCCTGGGTCCCGCTGGTGGGCCGGTCCAAGGCCCAGCCCGTGCTCGTGACGGCTCCCGCCGAGACGTCCCGGGGGGCGCCCGTCCTTCCGGGGGCCACCGGTCCCCGGGCGACGGCGGCGCCCGGGGAGGTGGTGGACCGGGTCATCTGCGTGGTGAACAACGACGCCGTCACGCAGTACGAGCTGGACGAGGCCGAGGCCTACTATCTCTACGAGAACAAGATGACGTCGCCGCCCGAGGGCGAGGCGCGGCGCACCCTCCGGGAGCAGATCCTGTCGCGGATCATCGAGGGCCGGCTGCAGCTCCAGCAGGCGGAGCGCGAGAAGATCACGGTGGAGGACGCCGAGCTCGCCGAGCAGATGGCCGAGATCATGAAGAAGCTCAACGTCAAGACGGAGGCGGAGCTGGAGGTGGTGCTCCAGCCCCAGGGCGTGACCGTCGACGGCGTCAAGCGCCGGATCCGCGAGACGATGATGGTGCAGAAGGTGATCCGGCGGAAGGTGACCCTCCGCATCTCCGTCACGGAGCAGGAGATCGACCGCTACCTCGCGGAGAACCGGGACAAGCTCGAGGCGGGCCTCACCTTCGAGGCGCGCCACATCCTGTTCGTGCCCGAGCCCGGACGGGGGGAGGACGGCTGGCAGAGCGCCAAGCAGCGAGCCGACGAGGTGGCCAGCCGCCTGCTCGCCGGGGAGGACTTCGCCGAGCTGGCCCGGAAGCACTCCGACGACGGCTCGGGCAAGGACGGGGGCGCGCTGGGCCGGCTCAAGCGGGGCGAGCTGGCGACGGAGATCGAGGGCGCGATCCTCGCGCTGCGCCCTGGCGAGACCTCGGCGCCGTTCCGGTCCGAGGTGGGCTATCACCTGTTCCGGCTCGACTCGAAGGACTCCCTGAGCGGGGAGGGGCTCGCGCAGGCCCGCAACCAAGTGCGGGACATCCTCTTCCGCGAGAAGTACCAGGCACGTCTCAAGGACTGGCTGGCCGAGATCCGCCAGCGGGCCATGATCGACATGCGGCTGTGAAAGCGGGGCGCAACCCGCGTGACCCCGGAAGAAACACATTGACAGTATTCCGGGCGATGTGGGAGAGTGAATCCAGTTACGGTTGGCTTGACCCCTCGGACACACGAGAACCCCCCGGAGATCGCCATTTCGCAGCGTATTCCTAAGCGAAGCTCGCCGAAGCCGTCCGCTGCATCCGCTCACACTTCGTCGGAAGGTGGAGGGGGAGGAGGCATGAGGATGAACCTGTCCGAACTCAAGGATAAGACCATCACCGACCTGAACCAGGTCGCCAAGGATCTCGGCGTCCAGGGTGTCAGCGGTCTTCGCAAGCAGGAGCTGATCTTCAAGATCTTGCAGGGCCAGGCCGAGAAGGACGGCCTCATCTTCGCCGAGGGCGTGCTCGAGGTGCTGCCCGACGGGTTCGGCTTCCTGCGGGCTCCGGACTACAACTACCTCCCCGGTCCCGACGACATCTACGTGTCGCCGTCGCAGATCCGCCGCTTCGACCTCCGCACGGGCGACACCATCTCGGGCCAGGTGCGGCCGCCGAAGGACAGCGAGCGCTACTTTGCCCTCCTGAAGGTCGAGGCGATCAACTTCGAGACGCCGGAGCAGGCGAAGGACAAGACGATCTTCGACAACCTCACGCCGCTCTACCCGATGGAGCGGCTGCGCCTCGAGCACGACACGGACAACCTCACGACGCGGGCCATGGATCTGCTGTGCCCGATCGGCAAGGGGCAGCGCGGCCTCATCGTGGCGGCGCCGCGCACGGGCAAGACCGTGCTCCTCCAGAACCTGGCCAACGCCATCGCCAAGAACCACCCCGAGGTGTACCTCATCGTGCTGCTGATCGACGAGCGGCCCGAGGAGGTCACCGACATGCAGCGGTCCGTGAAGGGCGAGGTCATCTCCTCCACCTTCGACGAGCCGCCGCAGCGTCACGTGCAGGTGGCCGACATGGTGATCGAGAAGGCCAGGCGGCTCGTCGAGCACAAGCGCGACGTGGTCATCCTGCTCGACTCGATCACCCGCTTCGCCCGCGCTCACAACGCGGTGATCCCGTCGTCCGGCAAGGTGCTGTCGGGCGGCCTCGACGCCAACGCCCTGCAGCGCCCGCGCCGGTTCTTCGCGGCGGCGCGCAACATCGAGGAGGGCGGCTCGCTCACGATCATGGCCACCGCCCTCATCGACACCGGCTCGCGCATGGACGACGTGATCTTCGAGGAGTTCAAGGGCACGGGCAACATGGAGGTCCACCTCGACCGGCGGCTGATGGACAAGCGCATCTTCCCCACGATCAACATCGAGCAGACGGGCACGCGCAAGGAGGAGCTGCTCCTGGAAAAGGACGAGCTCCAGAAGGTGTGGCTCCTGCGCAAGGCGCTGAGCCAGATCAATCCCGTGGAAGCCATGGAGCTCCTCCTGGACAAGCTCAAGATGACGAAGTCCAACCGGGACTTCCTCAACCAGATGAACCAGCTGAGCTGACGCGGCACCCTCGGAGGGGGGCCGCGCCTCCCTCCGAGCCTCCCCCCCCGGCCCTTTCGGCGTGATTCCTTGCAGAGTTGCCCCGGCGCTGCTATAGTGAGCCTTCCTTTACAGGAGGTGCGCCGTGAAGGCTGGCATTCATCCCGAGTACGTCGACACGACCGTCACGTGCAACTGCGGCGAGGTCATCCCCACCCGCTCCACCCGTCCAGGCATCCGGGTGGAGGTGTGCTCGAAGTGCCACCCCTTCTTCACGGGCAAGCAGCGGTTCATGGACACGGAGGGGCGTGTCGAGCGCTTCCAGCGGAAGTACAACCGGAAGCCGCTCACCGAGGGGTAGGGCCCGGGTTCGGCGCCAGCGGCCGCGCGTCGAGCCGACTCTCCAGCGTCGCATCACGCTTCGATCTTGCCGCGCGCGCCACCGCCGGCCCGACCACGCCCGCCCCCGACGCGGACGCCGAGTGACCAATCATGTTTGACAAGCTGCGCCAGCTCGAAGAGCGCTACCACGAGCTGTCCCGCCGGCTCGCCGACCCGCAGGTCATCGGCCAGCCCGCCGAGTATGCCCGCACGGCCAAGGCGGCGGCGGAGCTGTCCGAGGTGGTGCAGAAGTTCGAGGACTACAAGGGCGTGCTCGCCCGCGTCTCCGAGGCCCGCCACATCCTGGCCGAGGATCCCGACCGGGAGATGCGCGAGATGGCGCAGGCCGAGGTGGACGAGCTGACCGCGCGCCAGGCCAAGCTCGAGGACGAGCTGCGCCAGCTCCTGCTGCCCCGGGACCCCAACGACGAGCGGAACGTGTTCGTCGAGATCCGGGCGGGGGCGGGCGGCGACGAGGCCGGGCTGTTCGCCGCCGACCTCGCGCGCATGTACACCAAGTACGCCGAGCGGCAGCGCTGGAAGGTGGAGGTGATGGACAGCCACCTCACCGGGGTGGGCGGCTTCAAGGAGGTCACCCTCTTCATCCAGGGGCGCGGCGCGTGGAGCCGGCTCAAGTTCGAGCGCGGCGTGCACCGGGTGCAGCGCGTGCCGGCCACCGAGTCGAGCGGCCGCATCCACACCTCCACCGTCACCGTGGCGGTGCTGCCCGAGGCCGAGGACGTCGACATCAAGGTGGAGGACAAGGACGTGCGCGTGGACGTGTACCGCTCCTCGGGCCCGGGCGGGCAGGGCGTGAACACCACCGACTCCGCCGTGCGACTCACCCACCTGCCGACCGGCATGGTGGTGACCTGCCAGGACGAGCGATCGCAGATCAAGAACCGGGCCAAGGCCATGCGCGTGCTGAAGGCGAGGCTGCTCGAGCGCGCGCAGGAGGAGCAAGCGGCGGCGATCGCGGCGGACCGGCGGAGCCAGGTGGGCACGGGCGAGCGCAGCGAGCGGATCCGGACCTACAACTTCCCCCAAGCCCGGGTCTCCGATCACCGCGTCGGTCTCACCCTGCACAAGCTGCCGAGCGTGCTGGAGGGCGACCTCGACGAGACGATCGAGGCGCTCACCGCCTGGGACCAGAGCCGGAAGCTCGCGGAGAGCGCGGTATGAGGGCGGCGCTCGCGTCGCAGGAGGTCCGGGCGCTGCTGCGCGAGGGCAGCGCGCGCCTCGAGGCGGCGGGGCTCGCGACGGCCCGCCAGGACGCCGAGTGGCTGCTCGCGTCGATCCTCGACGTGGCGCGCTTCGACCTCTTCCGTGAGCCCGAGCGAGAGGTGACGGCCGGCGCGGCCGCCCGCTATCAGGCGCTGGTGGAGCGCCGCGCGGGTCACGAGCCCCTCCAGCACCTGCTGGGCTTCGAGGACTTCCATGGCGTGCGGCTCGCCGTCACGCCCGACGTGCTGATTCCCCGGCCGGAGACCGAGGGGCTCGTGGACTGGGCCATCGCCCTCCTCGGAAGCGGGTCCAGCGCCGTGGTGGCCGACGTCGGCACGGGCAGCGGCGCCATCGCCTGCGCGCTGGCCGCGGCGGTCCCCGGGCTCGACGTGCTGGCGGTGGACCGCTCGCTCGCCGCCCTCTCCGTGGCCGCAAAGAACGTGCGCGCCCTCGGGCTCTCGGCGCGCGTGCGCCTGCTCGCCGGCGACCTGCTGGCCCCGCTGGGCTCGCTCCCGCGCGGCCTCGACATGGTGGTGGCCAATCCGCCCTACCTGCCGAGCGCGGTCATCGGCGGGCTGCCGCGCGAGGTGGCGGGCTTCGAGCCGCGTCTCGCCCTGGACGGTGGGTCCGACGGCCTCCAGGTCATCCGTCGGATCGTCGCCGCCGCGCCGGCGGCGCTTCGCCCGGGCGGCTGGCTGCTGATGGAGATTGGCGAGGACCAGGCGGGCTCGGTGGCCTCCCTGATGGCCGCCGAAGGCTTCTCGGGGATCGCCTCCCGCCTCGACCTGCGTGGCGTGGAGCGCTACGTGGCCGGGCGGTTGCTCGAGCCCGGCGCGCCCGAGCCCGGCGCCCCAAGGCCCGTCCCGCCAAAGCCCGGCCCGACGGAGCCGCCGGCACGGCGGGTGTGCGGCTGATGGCTGCCCGGCTCGTCATCGAGGGCGGCGTCGCGCTCCGCGGCGAGGTGGCGGTGAGCGCGGCCAAGAACGCGGCGCTCCCCGCGCTGGCGGCGGCGCTGCTCACCGCCGAGCCGCTGCTCCTGGACAATGTCCCGAACCTCGCGGACGTCACGACGATCCGCTCGCTCCTGGAGCGCCTGGGGGCCGAGACCGCGACCCTCCCCGACGGCGGCACCCGCGTCCGCGTGGGGCGCGTCACCAGCCACGAGGCCCCGTACGAGCTGGTGTCCACGATGCGGGCCTCCGTGCTCGTGCTCGGTCCGCTGCTCGCCCGCACCGGCATGGCCCGGGTGGCGCTGCCCGGGGGCTGCGCCATCGGTCTCAGGCCCATCGACCAGCATCTCAAGGGGCTGCAGAGGCTCGGGGCCGAGATCTCCATGGAGAAGGGGTATGTCGAGGCCCGGGCGAGCCGGCTCAAGGGGACGCGCATCACCGCCGACCTCGTCACCGTGACCGGCACGGAGAACCTCATGATGGCGGCCACCCTCGCCGAGGGCACCACCGTCATCGAGAACGCCGCCCGCGAGCCGGAGGTGGCCGACCTCGCCCGGCTGCTCTCGGCCATGGGGGCGCGGATCGACGGGGCGGGGGGAGAGCGGATCGAGATCCAGGGCGTCCCCGAGCTGGGCGGAGCCCGGCATCGGATCATCCCCGACCGGATCGAGGCGGGCACGCTGCTGGTGGCGGGCGCAATCACGGGCGGCGACGTCACCGTCACGGGCGCCTGGCCGAGTCACCTCACGGCCACCCTGGCCAAGCTCGAGGAGTGCGGAGCGGCCATCGAGGTGACCGGCGACCGTGTCCGCTGCCGGAGCCTCGGGCGGCCCCGGGCGGCCGACGTGATCACGAGTCCGTTCCCGGGCTTTCCCACCGACATGCAGGCTCAGGTGATGGCGCTGCTGGGCATCGCGGACGGGTTGTCAAAGATCACCGAGACGATCTTCGAGAACCGCCTCATGCACGCGGCCGAGCTCAACCGGCTCGGGGCTCGCATCGAGACGGACGGCGCGACGGCGGTAGTGCGCGGCGTCGCCGGCTATCAGGGCGCGCCCGTGATGGCCACCGATCTCCGCGCCTCGGCGTCCCTGGTCCTCGCCGGGCTGGCCGCGCAGGGCGTCACCGAGGTGTCGCGCGTGTACCACCTCGACCGGGGCTACGAGCGGCTGGAGGCCAAGCTCCAGGCCCTCGGGGCCCGCATCGAGAGGGTGGGCTGATGCCCGAGGCGCCCTTCACGGCGTCCCTCACGCTGGCGCTGCCCAAGGGACGGTTGCTCGATCCGGCCCTCGGCCTGCTCGCCCGCCTGGGCATGAGCGGGCTCGACGGCGACTCACGCCGCCTCCTCGTCACGGACGCGGCGCGCGACCTGCGCTTCATCTTCCTCAAGCCGGCGGACATCCCGACCTACGTGGAGTACGGCGCCGCCGATCTCGGCATCGTCGGCAAGGACATCCTCGCCGAGCAGGAGCCCGACGTGTACGAGCCGGTGGACCTGGGCTTCGGCTTCTGCCGCCTCGTGGTGGCCGAGCCGCGGGAGCTGTGGGAGCGGGACGATCCGGCCAAGTGGTCGTGGGTGCGCGTGGCCACCAAGTATCCCGTCCTCACCGAGGCCTACTTCTCCGCGCGGGGCATCCAGGTCGAGATGATTCGCCTGGACGGCTCCATCGAGCTGGCCCCGCTCGTGGGCCTGGCCGAGCGCATCGTGGACCTCGTCCAGTCCGGCGAGACGCTGCGGGCCAACGGGCTCGTCGAGGTGGCCCAGATCATGAGCTCCACCGCGCGGCTGATCGTGAACCGCGCCGCGCTCAAGACGGCGCACGGGCGGGTGAACGCGCTCATCGAGGCCATGCGCCGCGAGGTCGCCGCGCAGGCCATGGGCGCGCCGGCCGGGCAGGGGTCGGGACCGTGATGCGCCGGCTGGAGACGCGCGTCCTCGGCGTGGACGGGGTGGTGCGCGCGCTGGAGCGTCCGGCCGCCGCCCTGGATCCCGGGATCCACCAGCAGGTCGCGGAGATCCTGGCCGCGGTGCGTGACAAGGGCGATGCCGCCCTCGTCGAGCTCACCGAGCGGTTCGACGGCGTGCGGCTGGAGCCGCGCGACCTCCGGGTGACCGCCGCCGAGCACGAGGCGGCCGAGCGTCTGGTCACCGAGGCCACGGTGGCCGCGCTGTCCTACGCGGCGGCGCGGATCGAGGCGTTCCACCGCGCGAGCCTGCCGCGCTCCTGGTCCATGACGGACGCCGCGGGCTCGCGCCTGGGCCAGGACGTCCGGCCGCTGGCGCGCGTCGGCATCTACGTGCCCGGGGGTCGGGCGGCGTATCCGTCCACCGTGCTCATGACCGCCATCCCCGCGCGTGTCGCGGGCGTGAAGGAGATCGTGCTCGTGTCTCCGCCCGCCGCCGACGGGTCGCTGGCGCCCGCCGTGCTCGTAGCCGCCCGTCTCGCCGGCGTCACCGAGGCGTACCGGGTGGGCGGGGCCCAGGCCATCGCCGCCCTCGCCTACGGGACGGCGAGCATCCCGCGCGTCGACAAGATCGTGGGCCCCGGCAACGTCTACGTGACCCTCGCCAAGGGCCGGGTGTTCGGCGAGGTGGGCATCGACATGCTGGCGGGGCCCAGCGAGGTGGTGGTGATCGCCGACGAGACCGCCGATCCCGCCTTCGCGGCGGCGGATCTCCTCGCCCAGGCCGAGCACGACCCGATGGCGCGCGCGGTGCTGCTGACGCCCTCGGCCGGCCTGGCCGACCGCGTGGCGACGGAGATCGAGCGCCAGCTCGCCGCGCTGCCCCGCCGCGCCATCGCCGCGAGCGCGCTCGCCGCCCACGGCGCCCTCGTGGTGACGGCGGGCCTGGAGGAGGCGGTGGAGATGGCCAATCGACTGGCGCCGGAGCACCTCGAGCTCCTGGTGGCCGACCCCGAGGCCCTGGTGCCGCACGTGCGGCATGCCGGGGCGGTGTTCCTCGGCGCGGCCACGCCGGAGGTGGTCGGCGACTACGTGGCCGGGCCCGACCACGTGCTGCCCACGGGGGGCACCGCGCGCTTCGCCTCCGCCCTGGGGACGGAGGACTTCGTGAAGCGGCTGAGCGTGATCCAGTACTCGACGCGAGGGCTCCGGGAGGCCTGGCCGCACCTGGCCGAGCTGGCGCGGGTGGAGGGCCTCGAGGGCCACGCCGCCGCCGCCCGGGCGCGCATCGCGACAACGGGGGACAGGGCATGAGCGCACCGTCACGGGACACGGGATCCGCGGCCGCCCGCCGCGCGCGGGTCGAGCGGAAGACCAAGGAGACCCAGATCACGCTCCAGCTCGGGCTGGACGGCTCCGGCGCCGCCACCGTGGAGACGGGCATCCCGTTCTTCAACCACATGCTGGAGGCCTGGGCCAAGCACGGGCTGATGGACATGGCGGTGGACGCCAAGGGCGACCTCGAGGTCGACCTGCACCACACGGTGGAGGACGTGGGCATCTGCCTCGGCAAGGCGTTCAAGGAGGCGCTCGGCGACAAGGCGGGGATCGTGCGCTACGGCAGCTCGTACCTGCCGATGGACGAGGCGCTGCTCCACGCCGCGGTGGACATCTCGGGCCGGCCGTACCTCGTGTTCAACGTGCCCCTGGCCCGGACGCGCATCGCCAGCTTCGACCTCGACCTGCTCAAGGACTTCTTCCGCGCGTTCGCGGTGAACGCCGAGCTCACGCTCCACGTCAACATGCACTACGGCGAGAACCTCCACCACATCGCCGAGGCCACCTTCAAGGCGGTGGCGCGGGCGCTGGCCGATGCCACGCGCCTGAACCCGCGGATCTCCGGCGTGCTGTCGACCAAGGGCAGCCTGTGATCGCCGTCGTTGACTACGGGCGGGGCAACCTCGGCAGCGTGCAGCAGGCCTTCGCCCGGCTGGGCATGGAGGCCAGGGTCACCGAGGACGCGCGGGTGGTCGCGGAGGCCGACGCGGTGGTGCTGCCGGGCGACGGGGCCTTCCACGACGCTATGGACGCGCTGGCGCGCCTGGGCCTGCTCGACGCCCTGCGCGACTGCATCGAGGCCGAGCGCCCTTTCCTCGGGATCTGCCTCGGCTACCAGCTCCTCTTCACGGAGAGCGAGGAGTTCGGCCATGGCAAGGGCCTCGACGTGATTCACGGCCCCGTGCGCCGCTTCCCGGCGGGGCTCAAGGTGCCGCACATGGGCTGGAATCAGGTGGCCCACGCCGGCGACAGCCCGCTCTTCGAGGGCATCCCGAGCGGCGCGCACTTCTACTTCGTGCACTCCTACTATCCGGAGACCGCCGACCCCTCGCTGGCCGTGGGGACCTGCACCTACGGGGTCCGCTTCCCGGCCGCCGTCAGCCGGGGCGCGCTCTTCGCCACCCAGTTCCATCCCGAGAAGAGCCAGCGCTGGGGCTTGCGCCTGCTCGAGAACTTCGCCGCGTTCGTGCGGGACGGACGGCGCGCGCCGTGACCTTCGCCGTGATCCCCGCCATCGACCTCCGGGGCGGGCGCTGCGTGCGCCTGCGCCAGGGCCGCGCCGAGGACGAGACGGTGTTCTCCGACGATCCCACGGCGACGGCGCGGCAATGGCAAGCGCAGGGTGCGTCCCGACTGCACGTGGTGGACCTGGACGGCGCCTTTGCCGGCCGGCCCGAGCAGACCGCCCTGGTCCGCGCGATCATCGGCGCGCTCGCCATCCCCGTGCAGGTGGGCGGCGGGCTGCGGGACCGTGCCTCGGTGGAGGCGATGCTGGAGGCCGGCGCGCGCTGGGCCGTGGTGGGGACGCGGGCGGCCCTCGACCCCGCCTTCCTCGGCGAGGTGTGCGGGGCCTTCGAGGACCGGATCATCGTCGCGGTGGACGCCTCGGACGGGCGCGTGGCGGTGGACGGCTGGACGCGCGTGCTGGACCTCGAGGCCATCGCGCTGGCCCGTGACGCGGCCGCCGCGGGGGCCAGCGCCATCCTCTACACGGATATCGCGCGCGACGGCACCCAGGCCGGGCCCAATGTCTGGAGCACGGAAGCGGTGGCGAAGGCCGCGCGGATCCCCGTGCTGGCCTCCGGCGGGGTCGGGTCGCTGGACGATATCCGCCAGGTCGCGGCGATCCCGGGCGTGGAGGGGGTCATCGTGGGACGGGCCCTCTACTCCGGGGCCGTCGATCTCCGCCGCGCGCAGGCCCTGGTGGGCTGAGGGGGGTGAAGGTGGCCGCCGACGGTGACCGGTGGGGGGGCGTGGGGGAGGGTTGGCGAGGTGCAGCCGAAGGCGAGCCGAGCGGACCGGTGATCCCTCCGAGCGTGAGCGAGGGTTGGCGAGGTGCAGC
>Ga0184637_10002437_pt1 | contig 11993 bp, 12 predicted proteins | sample PLM3_127_b2_FD_133143 | JGI IMG/M metagenome (GOLD analysis project Ga0184637, IMG submission 133143) | Groundwater sediment microbial communities from an aquifer in East River, Colorado, USA - PLM3_127_b2 | ecosystem: Environmental > Terrestrial > Soil > Riparian zone | place: USA: East River...
CCGCTTGAGAAGTTCCAACTGTTTGAACGCCCGCCCGGTGCCCAGCGCCACACAGGCCAACGGGTTCTCGACCACGTAGGCCGCAACGCCGGTCTCCTTCGTCAGCAGTTTGTCCATCCCGCGTAGCAGGCTGCCACCCCCGCATAGCACCATCCCCCGATCAATGATGTCGGAGGAGAGTTCGGGCGGCGTTTTCTCCAGCACCGACTTCACCGCACCCACAATCATCCCTAGCGGCTCCTGCATCGCCTCAATCACTTCTCCGCTCGTGAGCGTCACCGTGCGCGGTAGGCCATTCACCTGGTCGCGCCCCTGAACTTCCATGCTCAGTTCTTCGTCATGGGGATACGCGGCCCCGATGCGGATTTTGATATCCTCGGCCGTCGGTTCGCCGATGACCAGGCCATACTTGCGGCGGACGTAGGCCATGATAGCTTCGTCCAGCTTCATGCCCCCGATGCGCGCGGTGTGGGCAGCCACAATGCCGTTCATCGAGACCACGGCCGCTTCGCTCGCGCCTCCGCCCAAATCCACCACCATGTTTCCGGTCGGCGTAGAAACCGGTAAATCCGCGCCAAGCGCTGCAGCCAGTGGTTCGGGGATCAAAAAAGCATCACGCGCCCCGGCTTGTAGGGTAGCCTCTTGCACTGCGCGGCTCTCCACGCTCGTCACGCCCCACGGCACGGTGATGATGACGCTCGGGCGGAAGAAACGCAGCGGCCCGCTGATTTTGGCGAAGATGTATTCGAGGAGCTTTTCGGTGACTTCGAAGTCGGCGATCACGCCGTCGCGCAGGGGGCGCATCACCTCAATGCTGTCGGGCGCGCGGCCATACATATCGCGCGCCTCCTGCCCCACCGCGACGATCTTCTGCTCGGCGACAGTGATGGCGACCACGGTCGGCTCGTGCAGGACGATTTCGCCGCCTTCACACACCAGGGTGTTGACCGTCCCCAGGTCAATGCCCAGGTCTTTGGAAAAGAGCGCCATAATGAATTAGCTTGACCCCGGGCCTCCGCTGCCCATCGGGCCCGACCCTCGGCGGCGACGGGCCACCTGCAGGCGCAGGTTAGAGCGGCGCAGGGCCATCTCGGCGGCGATGTAGGCATCGGAGTCGCGCGGCACACCCGCTTGCAGAGAGGCCTCGGCACGGCGGCGGGCTTCTTCGGCGCGGGCCAAGTCAATCTCGTCGGCGTGCTCGGCGGCATCGGCCAAAATGGTGACGATCTCGGGGCGCACTTCCATGAACCCGCCCGACACCACGAAGACGTCTTCGCGACCTTGATAACGCACTTTCAGCACGCCCGGCTTGAGCGTGGTGAGCAGCGGCGAGTGATGCGGCAAGATGCCCATCTCGCCGTCCGCACCGGGAGCGACCACGATATCCACATCGCCCTCAAACACGGTGCGGTCCTGGCTGACGATTTCGCAACGGATTGGCATAGTTCAATAAAGGCAGAAGGATGAAGGCAGAAGGATGAAATTTCATCCTTCTGCCTTTCGCCTTTGATTATTCAGCCATCTTCTTCGCCTTTTCCACCGCGTCGTCAATCGAACCGACGTAGCGGAAGGCGTCTTCAGGCAGATCGTCGTGCTTGCCATCCAGGATTTCACGGAAGGAGCGGACGGTCTCCTTGAGCGGCACGTACACGCCCTTCAGGCCGGTGAACTGCTCGGCCGTCACCATGGGCTGCCCAAAGAACTTTTCGATCTTACGGGCGCGCGCGACGAGCAGCTTGTCGTCCTCGGAAAGCTCGTCCACGCCCAGGATGGCAATGATGTCCTGCAGGTTCTTGTAGCGCTGGAGCACGCGCTGGACTTCGCGTGCGGTGGTGTAGTGCTCCACGCCCACGATGTTCGGATCGAGGATGCGGCTGGTAGAGGCCAGCGGGTCCACCGCCGGATAAATGCCCTTCTCGGTGATGGAACGCTCGAGGGCGATGGTCGCATCCAGATGAGTGAAGGTCGCTACGGGAGCCGGGTCGGAGTAGTCGTCGGCGGGCACGTACACGGCCTGCATCGAGGTGATGGAGCCGGTCTTGGTGGAGGTGATGCGTTCCTGTAGCTCGCCCATCTCAGTGGCGAGGGTGGGCTGATAACCCACGGCAGAGGGCATCCGCCCGAGGAGCGCCGACACTTCGGAGCCGCTCATGACGAAGCGGAAGATGTTGTCAATGAACAGCAGGACGTCCTTGCCCTGGTCGCGGAAGTACTCGGCCATGGTCAGGCCGGTCAGGCCCACGCGCAGGCGCACACCCGCCGGTTCGTTCATCTGGCCGAAAATCATCACCGTGTCCTTCATCACGCCTGACTCAGTCATCTCGCGCCGGAGTTGGGTGCCTTCGCGGGTGCGCTCCCCAATCCCGACAAACACGGAGTTGCCTTTGTGCACGCGCGCCACCGAGGAGATCAGTTCGGTAATGATGACGGTCTTGCCCGTCCCTGCCCCACCGAAGACGCCCGTCTTGCCGCCTTTAGTGAATGGCGCAATCAGGTCAATGACCTTCAGGCCCGTCTCGAAGACCTGCACGCTCGTCGCCTGATCCTCAAACTTGGGAGCCAGGCGGTGGATGGGATGGCGCAGCGGCGTATCCACCGGCCCTGCCTGATCCACCGGGTGGCCCAGCACGTTGAAGATGCGCCCGAGGGTCGCCGGGCCGACGGGCACGCTGATGGACGCGCCCGTGCCGATAGCGTCCACCCCGCGCTGCAAGCCGTCGGTGGCGTCCATGGCCACACATCGCACCCAGTTTCTGCCCAGGTGCTTTTGGACTTCCAGGATCAACGAGTCCCGGCCGAGGCGGGGCACCTCGATCGCGTCAAACAGCCCGGGCAGTCCGTCTTCGGGGAACTCGCAGTCCACCACGCCACCCAGGACTTGTACGACTTTGCCGGTTGATTTTGCCATAGTGATCTCCCTACTGACTACGAGCTTTCGCCAACGCCTCCACCCCGCCCACAATGTCGAGCAGGTCGCTGGTGATGGAGAGCTGGCGGGCTTTGTTGTATTGCAGTTGCAGGGCGCTCAGCAGGTCTTTGGCGCTGTCGGTGGCATTGCGCATGGCCACCATACGCGCCGAGTGCTCGCTGGCTTGCGCTTCGAGAATGGCTTGATAGACTTGCAATGCGGTGAAGCGCGGGACGATGACGTCGAGCAGACCTTCCTGCGACGGTTCGTAGATGTACGCCGCCGCCGGGCCTTTGGCGGCCACAAGCACTCCGCCGCCGATGGCCTCGTGGGTCGCTTCGGGCTTGAGCGGCAGGAGCAGCTTCATGTGCGGTTCCTGCCGCAGAGTGTTCACGTAGTCGGTGTAGCCCAGGTACACCTCGTCCGCGCGCCCGGCGAGGAACTCTTCGACAGCCAGCGCGCCAATCGCCGACACGTCGGCAAAGGTTGGGTTACCCGGCAGGTTGATGAACTCGCCGATCAGCTTCTGGCGGCGGCGCAGGAGCAGGTCGCGCCCTTTCTTGCCGACCGCGATGAACTTGATGGGCGTCTCGGCGTGTGACCGCACGAAGCCCATCGCGGTGCGTACCATGTTGGTGTTGTACGCGCCGCACAGGCCGCGGTCGCTGGTGATGAGCACCACAGTGATGTTCTTCACCGAGTCACGCTTGGCCAGCAATGGATGCAGGCTTGCGGCCGTTCCGGGCTGCGTGCCGAGGTGTTGGAGCACCTGATAGGCTTTGCTCGCATAAGCGCGCGTGTTCGTCACCGCCTGTTGAGCCCGGCGCACCTTCGAGGCGCTCACCGCCTCCAGCGCTTTGGTGACCTGCGAGATATTCTTGACGCTCCGCATGCGGAGCCGCATGTTGCGTAGTGAAGGCATTGTCTCAAACGCTTCGCGTGAAGGCGGAGGGATGAAGACAACTTTCAGCCTTCAGCCTTCATAATTCATCCCTGAATTAGCCCTGCCAGCCCGCGTTGAAGGCCTTAATCACTTCCTTCAACTTTTCTTCCGTCTCGGGCGCGATGACGTTCTTCTCGGCGATGTCACGGCCAATTTCCGGGTTGGAGGTTTCCATGAAGCGCAGGAAAGCGGCTTCCCATATCTTCATCTTGTCCACCGGCACGGTATCGCAGAAGCCGCGCGTCCCGGCATAGATGAGCATGACCTGATCTGCCAACGACTGCGGCTCGTACTGCGGTTGCTTGAGGATTTCGGTCAGGCGATAGCCCCGGTCGAGCTGGCGCTGGGTGGCCTTGTCGAGGTCGGAGCCGAAGGTGGCGAAGGCGGCCAGTTCGCGGAAGACGGCCATATCGCCTTTGAGCTGACCGGCCACCTGCTTCATCGCTTTGGTCTGCGCGTCGCCGCCCACACGCGACACGGAAATGCCCACGTTCACGGCTGGGCGAATGCCGGAGTAGAACAGATCGCTTTCCAGGTAAATCTGGCCGTCGGTGATGGAGATAACGTTGGTAGGAACGTAAGCCGACACGTCGCCGAGGAGGGTCTCGATGATCGGGAGCGCCGTCAGCGAACCGCCGCCGCGCTCGTCCGAGAGCTGGGCCGCACGCTCCAGCAGGCGCGAATGCAAGTAGAACACGTCGCCCGGATAGGCTTCGCGGCCTGGCGGGCGGCGGAGGAGCAGAGAAACCTGGCGGTAGGCCCAGGCGTGCTTGGAGAGATCGTCGTAAATGATCAGGGCATCGCGGCCCGTCTCCATGAACTCCTCGCCCATCGCGCATCCGGCATAGGGGACAATGTACTGCATGGCGGCCGGGTCGTCCGCCGAGGCGACGACGATGATTGTGTAATCCATCGCCCCGGCCTTTTCGAATGTGCCGAGAACACGGGCAATCTGTGCCTTCTTCTGCCCGATGGCGACGTAGATGCAGATGAGGTCTTTGCCCTTCTGATTGATGATCGTGTCAATGCCAATGGCGGTCTTGCCCGTCTGCCGGTCGCCGATGATGAGCTCGCGCTGACCGCGGCCAACGGGGATCATCGCGTCAATGGGCTTGATGCCGGTCTGCACCGGGCGCTTGACGTCTTTGCGCTCAATCACACCCGGCGCGATGCGCTCGATAGGGCGAGTCTTGGTCGTATTGATTGGGCCTTTGCCGTCAATCGGCTCACCCAGGGCGTTGACCACCCGGCCAATCAGCGCATCGCCCACGGGCACCGACGCGATGCGGCCCGTGCTGCGCACCATCATCCCTTCCTCAATGCCGCCGTAGTCGCCCATGATGATGATGCCGACCGAGTCCTGCTCGAGGTTGAAGGCGACGCCCATCACCCCGTTGGCGAACTGCACTAATTCCTGGGCCTGTACCGCTCCCAGGCCCGAGGCGCGCGCAATCCCGTCACCCGCCTCCAGCACATTGCCGACATCTTGTGCTGTAAGCTTAGGCGCGTAAGCCTCAATTTGCTTTTGCAGTGAAAGGGTCAGGTCTTTGACGAAATCAGACATGGAAACTGGCCTCCGTGGGGCTCCCGGCGGGAGCGCAGGTATGAAGTGAGTGGGCAGAATTCCGGCTTGGGTGCGTCGCATACCAAGCCGGGAAGGTCTCCATATATTTGGGTTGTAGCGCCTGAATGTAGATGAGGCTGGTGCCCGAGTCAAATGCGCCGTGTTTGTGTGCGTAAAATATACTGCAATCGATATGAATTGTCCAGTCGTTCACAAACGAAAATGGATCAACGGAAGGCATAGAACAAAAGAACGTTACAACTGGAAGCCTCCGGTCGCCCGGATGACTTTCTGATCATAATTGTCCACGAACGTGAGCAATTGGGACTTGAGGGCCTGCCATTCCTCGGTCTCCAGGATCTGGTGCATGGCTTTCAGACTGCGCGTAATGCCGCCGGTCATGATTTGCGGGGAATTGCCGTACATGGTGAGCCAGGCATCCGTCGGCTCCAGCCCCAGGCGCTGTAAGCCGGGAACCCACTCCCGCACCATAAACTCAAAATACTCCTGATCTTGCCCAGCCTTGATATCCCAACTCATCAGCAATTTGACGGCCATGCTGTTTCTCCTTACGCCGCCTTGTAATCGAGCAAGACCACGTGCGTTTCGTCCGGCAAGCTCGACTTGGTAAGCTTGAGGCTGGCTTCGGGTTTGAGCGTGCCCAGGCCCATCTCCTTGAGGAACTTGCTCACCGGTTCCAGCTTGACCGTCACCGCTTCGGTGCGATAGTGCATCGGGATCACAATCGAGGGTTCAATCAGCGAGATGACTTCGGCGGCCTGCGCGGCGCTCAGCCCCCCGCCTCCGCCCACGGGAACCAGCGCCACGTCAACCGAGCCTAAATCTTCGATTTGCGATTGCGTGGGGACGTGATCCAGATCGCCGAGGTGGCAGACGGTGAGCCCCTCGAAATCAAAGAGATACAGCGTGTTGCGTTTCGTTTGGGCGTCGTCGGCTTTCTTGCGCCCGTTGGTGCGCGTGGTGGAGATACCGGTGATGAACACGCCACCGATCTCGTATTCGCCGGGGCCGGTGAGCGCCCGCGACTCACCCTTCACCGCCTCCAGGTTGTTGTGTCCAGGCGCGTCGTGGCTCACTGTAACGATATCCGCTTTAAGGCGGAGCGCGGGGTAGCCGATGGAGTCGTCGTAAGGGTCGGTCACAACCGCCGCCATTCCCCGCTCGACCATTCGAAAGCATGAATGACCGTACCAGGTGATTTCCATTCCGAACTTGCCTCCTACACGCGGGATTATAGCAGAGGGGGAGGGTCTGACCAAATCTTAGCCAGCATAGCGAGACGACTGCTATACTAGGGGCATGCTGCAAGAATTACTGATCCATGGCGGTCGAATTGAGCACCAGGGTGATTGCACCCGCCTGAGCGTACCGCCTACCACTCGCCGGGCGTATACCAACGCCCAACTCGACGACTATCATGGGCTGCGGCGGGCCAATTTCCCTAACCGTCCACCCCTGCGCCTGAGGCTGCGCGCCCGCGCCTCGCACCCCAACCCGCCGGGCACGCTAGGGTTTGGCTTTTGGAACAATCCCTTCTCGTTCACGGGAGGGGTGCTGGCCGCCCCGAACGTGGTCTGGTTTTTCTATGCTTCTCCGCCTTCTAATATGGCGCTGGCCGAGGGCGTGCCGGGCTGGGGTTGGAAGTCGGCCACGCTCAACACGGGTCGCTGGCCCTCGCTCGTCCTCGCCCCGGCGGCGCTGGCTGCTGTCCTGCTCACCCGTCTGCCCGGCCTGGACCGCCTGGTGATGGCCGCCGCGTACCGCGCTGTGCAAGCTCATGAAGCTCTGCTAGACGATGTGTCGCTGACCGACTGGCACGACTACGAACTGGAATGGCAGCCAGATTCTGCCATCTTCCGCGTAGATGGCGCGGAACGCCTGCGCTCCCCTGCCCCGCCGCGTGGCCCGCTGGGGTTCGTGACGTGGATTGACAACCAGTACGCGATTGCGTCGCTGGAGGGAAAGTTCGGCTTTGGGTTGTGCGAGGTGCGGGAGGAGCAGTGGCTGGAGTTGGAGGGCCTCACTATCGGATGATAAACGCGAACGGCCTCTGGTTCGTCCGGTTCATGTAGCCCCGCGCGTCGCGGACAAAAACTTTCCAGTAGTACGTACCTGAGCTCAGGTTGGGCGGCTGCCAGCACGTATCGTTCAACCAGCCGCTATCGGCAGGTTTGGGGCCGACGACGACGACCCTAAACTCGAACGGCGCTTGCCCGGCGGTGCGGTGTAGGCTCCAGCACAACTCCGGCGGTTGGTCAAAGCTGCTGTAGCTGCTTGGGCTGACTAGCTGGGGGTTGAGGAGAAGAATACCCCTGGCAGGCACAACAGCAATGGGTTGTGTCACCGTAAACGTCAGCGTGAACAGTATATCCGCCAGTACGGGATCTGTAGCCAACCCCCAAGTGCCAGCGCTCGAACGCCCAACAGCCTTAATAGGGACACGAAAGAAGGCCCCCTCAGCCGTGCGGGTAATTACACTGCTGACCCAACTGCCATCAGTTATTGCCGGACCCCGCAAGATTTTTGTGCCGCTGATCGGGCCACTCAACAAAACCTGAAGGCGAAAGATGGTATCGCGAGGTACCGCGAGGCGGAGAGGTACTTGCTCTCGATCCCGCGAGACTCTAATAGGTGGCAGACGCTCAAACACCGCAGGCGGCGGATTAATGAGCGTCAGTTCATCCCACCCCAAATTGTGGGATCGGGCCTTCTCCAACAAATAATCTATCTCATCCAGCCCCTCCAACGGCAAACAATCGCGCTCCACCGCATTAGGCTGGACGAAGAAGTGCAGGTGCGGGTTACCGCTGCTGAGGCCGGTGTGGCCAGCGTAGGCCACCACCTGCCCCTTCGTCACCGGCTCGTCGGGGCCAACCACGATTCTCGACAGATGCATGAACCCGCTCACCCGCCCATCTGGGTGCAGTAGCAGCAGAGTCAGCCCGGCGTCATCGCGCTTGCCGATGAAAAATACTTGCCCGGCCTGCGGGGCCAGCATCGGTATATTCTCCATGCTGCCCGAGGTTGGGATCAGGTCAATCGCGCAGCGTTCCTCGTAATAGTTGCAATTGTGGTCGTAGGGCGTGAGGGCGTTGCACGGCCCCCGGCTGACCAACCACTCCCCGGCCGGGACGGGCAAATGCCAGCCCGAAAAGTTGGGAGTTGCCTGGGCCGGAGCCGCAACGATAGGCCGGGGCCCGACAAGCATACAGAGCGCTGCAAACCAACTCAAGCAAAATGAAAACCTCTTCGCGCCCCTGCGTGTGGGAAGCATTTGTGGACGAAAAACCGGCTTTGGTATAATCATCGTCGAGGTTTTGTTATGCCGTTCTCGCGTCGTGAATTTCTGAAATTATCCGGCCTGGCGCTGTCTGCTGCCATTCTACCACCCCCCCCACCCGACGAGGCGCCCCGCCCCATCACCCACCTGGGTCGCGTGCCTCGCAGCCTGGGGATTTATGACCGTCCGTCGTCACAAGCCACCCAGGTTGGCGTTCTGCCCACTGACAACGTATTCAACATCTATGCCACAGCGCCGAGCGAAGACGAGCGCTACAAGCGCCCGTGGTATCAGATGCGGCGCGGCTACGTATACTCCGGCTTTGTACAGCCGGTGCGCTGGCAATTGCAAACGCCCGCGCTCGACGTGCCTACCGAGGGCTTCCTAGGTGAGATCACCGTCCCCCTCACCAGCGCCCGAGCCTGGTATACGCCATTAGCCACCGAAGTTTACCGGTTCTACTACAGCACCACACACTGGGTCATTGACGCCCAGACCGACGACAACGGCGCCATCTGGTACAAGCTGGCGGGTGAGCGCTCCATCCCCAACTATTGGGTGTTGGGAGAGCACGTGCGCCGGGTGGGGCCGGACGAGTTGACGCCCCTTTCGCCCAACGTCGCCGACAAGCGGATCGAGGTAGACCTGGCGCAGCAAACTTTCCGCTGCTTCGAGAACGGCGCCCTTGTACTAGACACTTTGTGCTCCACCGGCACTTACCTGCGCACCGAGAACGGCAAGCGCATTTACGGCACGCCCGCCGGAGACTGGGCCATCATACGCAAGCGCGCCTCGCGCCACATGGCGGGAGACGATGGCGCTTCGGCCGATTTCTTTGATCTGCCCGGCGTGCCATGGGTGAGCTACTTCCACTGGTGGGGCACGGCCATGCACGGCACGTACTGGCACAACGACTTCGGCACCCCGCACAGCCACGGCTGCATCAACCTGCCCTGCGAGACGGCCAAGTGGGTCTATCGCTGGACCCTGCCACAGGCGGGGCTGAAGAAAGACGAGACGCTGGGCGAGGGGACGCCGTTGATTGTGTCTTGAACGCTATGAGCCAACGCGCACTCTTTGAAGGCCTGGTGAGCGACGAAAGCGGCCAATCCGTGGACGTGGCGTACGTAGGCGACACGGCCCAGTACGTCGTCTTCGACGGCGGCTTTCGCTTTCACATTGACGCCGAGGGCGTGGATCGGCAGGTGTTGGCCCAACTGCGTGAGCAAATTCTGGCGAACCGCGAGGCCGTGACCGAGGGCACGCTGAAGATGTTGGGGCAGGAAGACTTGTTCACCAAGGCCATGGTGGACGCCTCGCTCAACAACATGGAGGCCAACTTCAATCAACTGATCGCGCAAGGATTGCCGGAGAACGCCCGCGCCTATTTGGGGATGCTGGGTTTCCGGGTGGTGGTGAATTATCACGGCGAGGTCGTCAAGCTCGACCAGCCGGGCATCGCAGCGCCGGACGATTCAGACGAATGAATTCCATCCTTCGGCGGCGGCTCCCCTGGTTGGTGCTTGCCGCCCTGTTCGCCGCCGCACTCGCCTGCAACCCGCCGGGTGTTCAAAGCCCCGACACGGCCGGCACCGTCAACGCGATCAGCACCTCGGTACAGCAAACGTTGGTCGCCCAGATCACCCCTGCTCCGACTACCAACACGCCGTTGCCTCCGACCATCGCCGCATCGCCAAACCCCACGACGGCGCCCACCTTCGTCGCACCTTCTCCCACAAGCACGAGCCTTCTCACGCGCCCAAATGGGCCGATCATCCACGCCAGGCACAGCGCCCTCGCGCCGACGATAGAGGGGGACCTGAACGAGTGGGGTGTCTTGCCCAACACGATTGACGACATCGTCTTTCAAGCCGCCAACTGGTCGAGCACAGCCGACAACAGCGCACTTTTCGCGGTGGCCTGGGACACCACCTACCTCTACCTCGCCGTTCAAGTGACAGACGACGTTCACGTCCAGACTCAGCATGGCGAGTTACTGTTTCGCGGCGACAGCTTAGAGTTGCAGTTCGATGCGGACTTAGGAGGCGACTATAGCAGCGCTCAATTGAGCGGCGACGACTTCCAATTAGGCCTCTCGCCGGGAGATTTTACGGGAAATGCGCCGGAAACCTATTTGTGGAATCCTCGCGCACAAGCCGGGCAACCCATCGGGGTGGTGCTCGCGGCAGGGCCGGGCGAAGGTGGAGGCTATAGGCTGGAAGCCGCCATCCCATGGGCACTGTTCAACGCAACTCCGGTCGGGGGTAAAGCCTACGGCCTCGCTCTCAACAGCTCCGATAACGATACGCCAGAGACAGCAGATCAACAGAGTATGATTTCGAGCGTCCCTACTCGCACCCTAACTAACCCGACGACGTGGGGGACGCTGGTCTTGGATCCATAAGCGCCTTAATCACCCCCAACACCGCCTCCCCGCTCTGCCGAAAACCCTCCACAGCCAGTTTATCCACCGTGTCCTGTGAGGTGTGCACAACCCACGCAGCGCGCCCAATCGTCATCAGAGAGAGCGCGTCGAAGCCGCGTCGGGCGAAGGGGAGATGGTCAAACAGCATGCCCATCAAGCGAAAGCGCCCTAACGGGATCCCCAATTCGTTACACATCTGCCTGACCAAGTTGAGCAAGCGGCCCCGCCCCCCCGCGCAATATAGTTTGCCCGCCATTCCGATACTGTCCAGATTCACGACAGATAAGCCCCCCTCCCTGGCCTGACGGCGCAATTCAGAGTCGTGAGCGCGTACATGAGCCGCCGCTCCCATTAAGGCAAACTCCTCGGCGCTGGTGATCAACACCGTGAGGTGCAGCTTATCGCGCCAGCCTTGTTCCTGACCCAAACATTCGGCCAGGTGCAATGCCAAACCGACGCCGGAAGCGTTGTCAATCGCGCCGGGTGAGAGGTTGCCCACGTCTAATAACAGCAACGGGATGCTTGCCAACAACGCCGCCAGCCCGCACAACGCCGCCGCCGGGGTGGCGCCGGGGAAGGCCACGCGCACCAACGTCAGCCCAGCCATCGTCGCCGCCCCCAGGCTGACGATCATGAACAGGGCGACGCGCATGAGGATGGGAATGAACTGGCTCTTCGAGTCTGAGTGCGCAACGAGATATAAGTGCGGCCGTGTGATCTGATCCGAGTCATCTGGCAGCCGAGCCACCAGGTTCGTGGCCCGGTAGTGTCTCAACCTCTTCTGCCAGAATGACGATGCGCGATTCCCAGGCGCCAGCGAGGCAGACTCCGCCCACCGATTGAGGCGCTCAA
>Ga0184637_10002438_pt1 | contig 11990 bp, 12 predicted proteins | sample PLM3_127_b2_FD_133143 | JGI IMG/M metagenome (GOLD analysis project Ga0184637, IMG submission 133143) | Groundwater sediment microbial communities from an aquifer in East River, Colorado, USA - PLM3_127_b2 | ecosystem: Environmental > Terrestrial > Soil > Riparian zone | place: USA: East River...
AAGAGCGTGATCGCCGTGGCGTTGATCGACAGGAACAGCACCATCGAGTCGCTGGCCACGCCCGGATGGGGATTCAGCGTCTCCAGCTCGCGCATCGCCTTGAGCCCGAAGGGTGTCGCGGCGTTGCCCAGGCCCAGCACGTTGGTGGCGAAGTTCATCACCATCGCCGCCATCGCGGGATGCTCGGGGGGGACGTCCGGGAAGAGGCGGCGCATCAGCGGCGCGATCCCGCGCGCCACGGCCCGCAGCAGACCGCCGTCGGTCGCCACGCGCATCAGGCCGAGCATGAACACCATGAAGCCGGTGAGGCCGACCACGAGCTGGACGGCGCTCTTGGCGCCGTCGAAGGAGGCTGCGGAGACCTCCTGCATCCGCCCGGTGAACGCCCCGTAGACGACGGCGAGCAGAATCAGCCCGAGCCAGATCCAATTGAGCACGGCACCCCCCATTGCGCCGATGGCTCGATCGCTCGATTGCCCGGCGGCAGGCTCCCGGATAAGCTGCCTCGCGTCAAGCGAACCCTCTCCCCGCGTGTCCTCGTCGGGATCCACGTGTCACCCTCGCAGCCGAAGCTCCGCGGCGTGCTGGTCGCTTTCGTCTGCTGGCTGGCAGCACCGGCGCGCGCCGCGGACGGCCTCGCGGCGCGGCTCGACGCGGCGCTGGCTTCGCCGAGCCTGCGCGGAGCGCGCGTGGCCGCGCTGGTGGTCGATCGCGACGATGGCCGCGAGCGCTACGCGCGCGACCCGGATCGGCCACTGATCCCCGCCTCGAACCTGAAGCTGCTGACGGCGTTGGCTGCGCTCGAGGCGTTCGGCCCGACCCATCGGTTCACGACGGAAGTGCTCACCGACACGGCGCCGGATGGCCACGGAACCGTGGCGCGGCTGATCCTGCGCGGCGGGGGCGACCCGGCGCTGACCTCCGAGGACGTCTGGCGGCTGGCGGCCGACGTGCGGCGCGCCGGCGTCGTTCGGGTGCGCGAGGGACTCCTGCTGGATGACGGCGCCTTCGACCGGGAGCGCTGGCATCCGAGCTGGGGCGCGGTCTCGGCACGCGCCTACCACGCTCCGATCAGCGCGCTCACGGTGAATTACGGAGCGGTCGGCGTGACGCTGATCCCGGGCGCTGCGCCCGGCGACCCCGTGCGCGTGATGCTCGACCCGCCCGTGCCGTTCTTCCGCGTCACGAACCGCGCGACCACCGGCGCGCCCCGGGCAGGGCTCTCGCTCGCGGTCGAGCGGCGCGCCGGAGACGGGGTCGAGAATGTTCTGGTGTCGGGGGTGGCGCCCGCCGGGAGCGCGGCGCAGACCGTCTACCGCAGCGTGCTCGATCCGACCCGCTACCTGGGCGCCGTCCTGCGCATGCAGCTCGAGGCCAACGGCGTGCACGTGGGAGACGAGCTGGCGACCGGCCCCGTGCCCCCGGAGGCGACGCCGCTGATCTCCTTCCGCGGACGCACGCTCGGAGAAATCGTCCGGCTCTTCCTCAAGTACAGCAACAACGAGATCGGAGAGGGCCTGGTGAAGGCGCTCGCCGCGCGCACGGCGGCGGGCGGGGCGGGCTGGAAGCAGGGCGTCGACGCGGTGCGCGCCGAGCTGGAGCGAGCCGGACTCGACACCCGGCGCATCACGCAGGTCGACGGCTCGGGCCTCTCCTACGAGAACCGGGTGTCACCGCGCAGCCTGGTCTCGGCGCTGCGGATCGGCACCGGCTCGTTCCGCTACGGTCCCGAGCTGCTCGCCGCGCTCCCGATCGCCGCGGCTGACGGCACCCTCGAGAAGCGCGCCGAGGGGGCTGCCAACGCGGTGCGAGCCAAGACCGGACTGCTCACGCGCGTGACCGGCCTGTCGGGCCTGGCGCAAAACAAGGACGGACGCGTGATGATCTTCTGTGTGCTGGCCAACGGCTTCCGCGGCGACGCCGAGGCGGCGATGGACGCGCTCGACCGCTTCGTCGCGGTGCTCGTCAGCGGGTCTGAATGAACCAACCCCGATTCGACATTTCAGTAGGGGGGATGCGGCGGGGGGTGGGCTGCGGCGAATGGCTCGCCGGTTCTCTTCTCGCGCGCGTGTGCCAGAACTCACGTCTGTGGCGTCGAGGAAGGGAGCGCCCTGCGCGGGCCGGCTGCGCTTGATTTCGCCTCCGCCCACCCCCCGCCACATCCCCCGACGGCGACCAATGTCGGATCGGGGCTAAGAGCGACCGCGGCGCTGGGCGTAGGCTTCGAGCACGAGGCTCGGGTACTGGTCGGGCATCGCCGCGCCCAGACGCAGGCGACGGTCGATCCGGCCCGGACCCCAGTTGTAGGCGGCGAGCGCCATCGAAAGGCTGCCGTAGCGGTCCGAGAGCTCCCGCAGGTAGGCGACGCCGAGCCGGATGTTGATGGTGGGGTCGAACAGGGTCTGGGGTCCTACCCAGTGGATCCCGAGCCGCGCGGCGAGCTCCTCGCCCGTCTCCGGCATCACCTGCATCAGCCCGATCGCGCCCACGGGCGACACCGCGAAATTGTAATACCGGCTCTCGACGTGCATCACGGCCAGCACCAGAGAGGGCTCGAGCGCGTGGCGATGGGCCTCGCCGACGACCGTGCGGGCCACCGCGTCGACCTCGCCGGCGGTCAGACCCGTCGGCCGCCGGGACAGGGCGGTGGCGATCGACGCGACCTCCGCCTCGCGAGCCCCCGGCGCCACGACGGCCGCCAGCGGCCCCGCGGACACGGAGGGCAGCGGGCCGGGATCCGGCGCGAAGAGGCTGCAGGAGAGTCCGGAGAACGCGACGCACGCGAGCGTCGCGAGCCAGCGTCGGGCCATGTTCAGATCGCTCCCAGCGGCGAGAGGCCGAGGGCCTCGATCGCCAGCAGGTTGTTGAGCACGGCCCAGGCCGTCGAGACGACCAGGACCGCGAAGCACACGCTCTTCGCGGTCCGCGGGAACAGGGCGGTCGAGAACAGAAAGACGACGGCGACCAGCGTGATCGAGCTGTCGATCAGCAAGCCCGGCACGAGCCCGAAGGTCGCGAACAGCCAGTCGGCGAGCGGATTGATCTCGCTGACGTTCCAGCCCGCCACAGGACTGCGTAGACAGAGATACGTCGTCCAATGGTCGGCGGCCGTGAGCACGACGGTGAGCCCTGCGAGCCAATGCAACATGCGTTCGCCCCTGCGCCGCAGCGTCGTGGCTGCGGTCGAGGGTCGAAGGAGCAAGAGGCGTGCCGTGGAGGGCGATTCGCGGGAATCGCCGGGCGGGTCGCGAGCCTCGGCGCACGCTTGCCGGCGCGTGGAGTGTCCGCGAGCTGCGCACCCGCAGGGAGGTGGGTATTTCACTTCCCTTTTTCGGGCGGTGTCGGAAGCGGCGAGGCGCCCGGCCGACGCCCCGCGCGGGATCGCGCGGGGCGTCGGGGGCGGAGTCGACGAGGAAGCGGGCCCGCTCTGGTCGGGCCCGCCGCTGCGCTAGCGACCGCGCTTCATCTTGCCCCTGCCGAGCAGAAGCCAATCGATCGAGACTCCCTCCTTGGTCGCGAGCGTGATGAGGAAGTCCGTATGCGGAGTGGTGCCGCTCTCGTAGCGGTTGACGTTCTGCTGGAAGACCCCGAGGTCGCGCGCGAACTGGCGCTGGGAGCGCGTCCCGCGTACCTGGGCGAGCCTCTCCGGGAGCTTCCGCTTGAGACGAGATACCGACGCTGAGGCCATGCTTCATCCTTCCTTGAAGTGCGTTTCCGGCGGGGGCAACCGCCTTCCCCATCCGGGGAGCTGTTCACGGCACCGTCACAACTTGTTGTCGCGACCTGTGCGTGTGAGCAGAGGATACGCTGGGTTGCGGTCTTTCTGATCTCGCGGGCCTCGAAACAGTTTTCGGTGACCCGAGAGGAGCGGCAGTGTAGATACTGCTACACGTTTCAGCAAGGCAGCCATCGCGATTCGTCGCGCTGCGGATGCGGCGACGGAAGGTTGTGGCCGTGGGGAAGAATCCACGCACGGCTCTGGGACGCGGGCGTGCACGCGGCGGTGCACCCGGCGATTGCGCGGAGGACGGACGTGCGCGTGACCGGAGGCAGGCTCGGGGGTCGGCGTCTGCGCGCGGCTGCTTCGGGCACCCGTCCGACGGCGGATCGGGTGCGCGTGGCGCTGTTTGCGCGGCTCGGCGATCTGGACGGCGCGCGCGTGCTCGACTTGTATGCAGGGACCGGCGCGCTCGGGATCGAAGCGCTTTCCCGCGGGGCCCGGGAGGTCGTATTCATCGAGCGCGCGCCGCGCAGCCTGGCCGTATTGCGCGCGAACCTCACGAGCCTCGGGCTGACCACCGACTCCCGCATCCTCGCGGGCGACTCGGTCCGCGGCGTCCAGCGACTTGGACGCGAGGCTGTGCGTTTCGATCTCGTGCTGCTCGACCCCCCCTATGCCGCCGGTGAGGTCGGGCGCGCGCTCGAGGCCCTGATGACGGCGTGCGTGCTGGCAGCGGGCGCTGCGGTGGTGGTGGAGAGCGGACGACGGCATCCTGTCCCCAGCGTCGAGGGGCTCGCCCCGGTCGACGAGCGCCGCTATGGAGACACCGTGATCACGCGACTGGTAGCGGCCGGGCTCGCCGAGCGAGCGGGGTCCGCGACCACGACAGCCGGCGCGGCGGGCACCGCCGCAACAGGAGGCAGGGGCACTGCATGACGACCCGACGCATGCCGGCCGCGGTGGCGCTCTTCCCCGCGAGCTTTGACCCGCTCACCAACGGCCACCTCGACATCTTGCGCCGCTCGCTCAAGGTCTTCGACGAGGTGGTGGTCGCGGTTGCGGTGAACGTCAGCAAGCATTCGACCTTCACGCTCGCGGAGCGGATCGCGATGCTGGAGTCCACCGTCGGGCACGAGCCGGGCGTGCGGGTCACGTCGTTCGAGGGCCTGATGGTGGACTTCGCCCGCCGGATCGGCGCGAGCTGCGTGATCCGGGGCGTCCGCGCGATGTCGGACTTCGAATACGAATTCGAGATGGCGCTGATGAACAAGCACCTCTACCCCGAGATCGAGACCCTCTTCATGATGGCGAGCCAGCAGTACCTCTATGTGAGCTCATCGCGGCTCAAGGAGCTGGTGCGCTTCGGCCGCGATGTGAGCGAGTTCGTGCCGGCTCAGGTCGCGAAGCAGCTGCGCGAGAGAATCGGCAAGAGCTGAGCCCGCCCCGCCGATCGGGACGCGGAGGGGGCGGCGATGACCTCACGCGCCGACTCGCCGCCGGCGCCCGTCTGCTCCGGGTCTGAGCTGCACGGCGCGGGTTGGCGTTTGCCCGTGCTCCCGTTAACCTCGCGGCGAGCCAGGGTTTTTCGAGGTCGTTGCCGATGGAGCAGCCGCGCGTCCTGCTCGCGGTGAGCGGGGGAATCGCAGCCTACAAGGTCCCCGAGTTGGTGCGCGCGCTGAAGCGCAACGGCTGCGCCGTGCGCTGCATCCTGACGCGAGAGGCGCACGAGTTCGTGACGCCGCTCGTGCTCCAGACGCTCTCCGGATCCCCCGTGCGCAGCCATCTATTCGATCCCAGCGAGGAAGGCGAGATCGATCACATCGCGCTCGCCGATTGGGCGCAGCTGCTGCTGGTGGCTCCCGCGACCGCGAACCTGCTCGCGAAGCTCGCGCTCGGACTCGCGGACGATCTCGTCTCGGCCGTCGCGCTCGCGACCCGGGCGCCGATCGCCGTGGCGCCCGCCATGAACGTGAACATGTGGCGTCACGCTGCGACGCAGGCCCACATGGCCGTGCTGAACGAGCGCGGCGTGCGGTCGATCGGTCCCGAGTCGGGCGAGCTCGCCTGCGGCTGGGAGGGCGAGGGGCGGATGGCCGAGCCGGAGGCGATCGCCGCTGCGATCGCGCCGTGGCTGGGCCCCCGGAGCCTCGCCGGCGAGGTGGTGCTGGTCACCGCCGGGGGTACGCGCGAGCCGCTCGACGCCGTGCGATTCCTCGGCAACCGCTCCTCCGGGAAGATGGGATTCGCCGTCGCCGCCGAGGCCGCTCGGCGGGGAGCCGAGGTGGTGATGGTGGCAGGCCCCAGCGCGCAGGCGACTCCGGCGGGTGTGCGTCGCGTCGACGTCGAGACGGCGCTGGCGATGCGCGACGCCGTGTTCGCCGAGCTGCCGCGCGCCACCATCGTGATCAAGGCCGCGGCGGTCGCCGACTTCCGGCCTGCGGCGCCCGTCGCCGGAAAGCTGCGCAAGGAAGACCTGCCCGAGGGCGCCGGACTCGCGCTCGAGCTCGTACGCAATCCGGACATCCTCGCGGAGATCTGCCGCGACAAGGGGCGCCGCGTGGTGGTGGGCTTCGCCGCCGAGAGCGGAGATCCGGTCGAATCGGCGCGCCGCAAGCTGGCGCGCAAGGGCTGCGACCTGCTGGTCGCGAACGACGTCTCCGAGCCCGGCGCGGGCTTCGACGGCGACCGCAACACCGTCGTCTTCGTGTGGCCGGGCGGCGAGGTCGAGCGCCTGCCCTCGCTTTCGAAGGCGACCGTGGCCGGGCATCTGCTCGACCGCGTCGAGAAGCTGCGCGGGGCACGCGGATGAGGTTCGGGCGGGCGGCCCTTGTCGTGCTCGCGCTCGCGCTTGCGGCGGGCGCGGCGGCGGCGGGCCACGTCAACGTGGTGACCATCGCGGGCTCGATCAACCCGGCGTCGTCCGACTACCTCCAGCATGCCATCGAGCAGAGCGAAGCCGAGGGCGCGATCGCGGTGCTGATCGAGCTCGACACGCCCGGCGGCCTGCTCGCCTCCACCAAGGACATCATCCAGGCGATGCTGAATGCCAAGCTGCCGATCATCGTGTACGTCACGCCCCAGGGCGCTTGGGCCGCCTCGGCGGGCACCTTCATCACACTCGCCGGACACGTGGCCGCGATGGCGCCGGGCACCAGCATCGGAGCCGCGTCCCCGGTGAGCGCCACGGGCGGCGGCGGTGAGCAGGACGATCAGGGCCACCGTCAGAACGTGGCGGAGGAGAAGGCCGAGAAGTTCACCACGGCCTTCATCGAGTCGATCGCCAAGCAGCGCAAGCGCAACGTGGAGTGGGCGATGCGCGCGGTGCGCGACGCCGAAGCCATCACCCAGGACAAGGCGCTCGAGATCGGCGTGATCGACCTGGTCGCGACGGATCGCGCGGATCTGCTGCGTCAGATCGAGGGGCGCGAGGTCGCGCTGAACGGCGAGACGCGCAAGCTCTCGCTGGCGGGCGCCGAGATGCGCACGCTCGCGATGACGCCGCTCACGCGATTCTTCGATTTCCTCGCCAGCCCCGATGTCGCCGTGCTGCTCGTGATGGCCGGACTGCTCGGGCTCTACATCGAGTTCCAGCAGCCCGGCATGATCCTGCCCGGCGTGGCCGGTCTGATCTGCCTGGTGATCGCCGCCATCGCCTTCCAGATCCTGCCGTTCTCCTGGGTGGGGCTGCTGCTGATGCTGCTCGGGATGGCCCTCGTCGCGACCGAGGTGTTCGTCCCGGCGTTCGGCGTGCTCTTCGCCGCCGGCATCGCCTGCTTCCTGTTGGGAGGCTCCCTGCTCTTCGACCTGCCGGACGTCTCCGACCTGACGGTCTCCTTCTGGTCGGTGCTGGTTCCCAGCGTGGCCGGCTTCGCGCTCTTCGCGGCGGTGGCCGTGTTCGCGGTCGGACGCACGCTGCTGCGCGCGCAGACGACGGGCGTCTCCGAGATGCTCGGGCTGGTGGGCAAGTGTGCGACGCCGCTGGCGCCGGAGGGCAAGGTGTTCGTGCGGGGGGAATACTGGACGGCGGAGGCCGACGAGGAGATTCCCGCCGGAGCGCGCGTCGAGGTGACGGCGGTCGAGGGCATGCGGCTGCGCGTGCGCCGCGCGTCCGGAGATCACTGACCGCGGCCGAGCGGTCCGAGGGGAGGGGACATGGGGCTGGGTTTCGTCATCCTGATCGGGACGCTGGCGGCGATCTTCGTGCTCGGGATCCGCATCCTCGCAGAGTACGAGCGCGGCGTCGTCTTCCGGCTCGGCCGCTTCAACGGCAACAAATCGGCCGGATTCCGCTGGCTGATCCCCGGTGTCGACCGGATGGTGAGGATCAGCCTGCGCGAGATCGTGATGGACGTGCCCGCGCAAGAGGTGATCACCCGCGACAACGTCTCGCTCAAGGTGAACGCGGTGCTCTACTTCCGGGTGCTCCACCCCGAGAAGGCGGTGATCCAGGTCGAGAACTACCTCTACGGCACCTCGCAGCTCGCCCAGACGACGCTGCGCAGCGTCTGCGGGCAGGCGGAGCTCGATGAGCTGCTGGCCGAGCGGGAGTCGATCAATCAGAGGCTGCAGGAGATCATCGACCAGCAGACCGAGCCCTGGGGGGTGAAGGTGCGCAATGTCGAAGTGAAGCAGATCGACCTGCCTCCCGAGATGCAGCGCGCGATGGCGAAGCAGGCCGAAGCCGAGCGCGAGAAGCGCTCGAAGGTGATCCACGCCGAGGGAGAGTTCCAGGCCGCGCAGCGGCTCGCGGAGGCCGCCAAGGTTCTCGCCACGCAGGAGTCGGCTCTCCAGCTCCGTTATCTACAGACGCTGGCCGAGATCGCGACCGAGCAAAACTCGACGATCATCTTCCCGGTGCCGATCGACATCTTCCGCCCGTTCTACGAGATCGCCAAGAAGCGCGGCGGGGACGGCGCGTAGACCATGGCGCGCGAAGATCCCAAGCTCGGGGCCGAGGAACGCGTACGCCGCTCGGTGGCGCGGACGCTCGGAAACACGCTGTTCGCCCTGGTGTTGCTGGCGCTCGCCGCCGGCTGGGCCTGGCTCGGGTTCTACCAGCTCGGGCCCGGCCAGGCGGCGATCATCCTTCGGCTCGGGCGCCACGTCGACACCGTGGGCGACCCGGGCCTGCAATGGCACCTGCCGACCCCGCTCGAGACGCACGAGATCGTAAACGTGCAGGAGATCGCGCGCGAAGAGTTCGGCGCCCGCAGCACGGCCGAGGGCGCCGCTCGCGAGGACGCTCGCGCCGAGGCGAGCATGCAGACCAGCGACAACAACATCGTGCAGCTCGGCTTCGTGGTGCAGTACGTGGTAAAGGACGCTTTCGCTTCGCGTTACCGGCTCGCCGAGCCCCGCGCCACGTTGCGCGATGCGGCGCAGGCTGCGGTGCGCGAGGTCGTGGGCCGCATGACGATCGACGACGTGCTGTCGAAGCGGCGAGGCCAGGTGGCGGGCGAGTCGCAGGAGCTGCTGCAGCGGATTCTCGACGATTACGACGCCGGCGTGACGGTCACCTCGATCGAACTGCAGGACGTGCAGGCCCCCGAGCCCGTGCGGGCCGCCTTCGACGACGTGGTCGGCGCGGCGCAAGACGCGAACCGGCTGGTCAATGAAGCCGAGGGATATCGCAACGAGATCCTGCCGGGAGCGCGGGCCGAGGGGGTCGAGCTGACCGAAGCGGCAAGCGGCTACCGCGAGGCGCGAGTCGCCGAAGCGACCGGTGAGGCTCAGCGCTTCGTGGCGCTCCAGCAGGAGCACCGCAGGGCGCCGGAGGTGACGGAGAAGCGGCTCTATCTCGAGACCATGGAGAGCGTGCTTCCGAACGCCGAGAAGGTGGTCATCGAGCCGGGGGCGGCGGGCCTGCTTCCCTATCTCCCGTTGCTGCGCGACACGGCAGGGGGAAAGCGGTGAAGCGCCTGATCCTGTTCGCGGTCGTAGCGCTGGCGCTCGCCGTCGGATTGCTGGTCGCCGGAAGCTACGGGTTCGGACCGGTGGTGATCACGCGCGAGGGGGAGCAGAAGATCATCCTCACGCTCGGCAACCCGCGTACGGTGACGCAGCCGGGCATTTCGTTTCGTCTCCCACTGATCGAGGCGGTTCGCAGCTACGAGCGGCGCCTGCTCTATCTCAACGCGCCACCCAATGCGATCCAGACCCGCGACCAGGAAGGCCTGGTGGTCGACAACTACGTCGCCTGGAGGATCGCGGATCCCGTGCAGTTCTTCTCCTCCTTCCCCGCCGGCCGCAGCCAGGCCGAGCCGCAGATCGATCAGGTGGTGCGCGCGGCGGTGCGTGAGGTGGTGGGTCAACACACGCTCGCCGACGTGCTCACGGGCAAGCGCAGCGAGATCATGCAGGTGATCACCGACAAGACGAACAAGGCCCTCGGAAAGTTCGGGATCGAGCTGGAGGACGTGCGCATCAACCGCACGGAGCTGCCCAAGGGCACCGAGGAGAACGTCTACGCGCGCATGAAGGCCGAGCGCGAGCGTCAGGCGCGTAAGTTCCGCGCCGAGGGCGGGGAGCGCGCACGCCGGATCCGCGCGGAGGCGGACCGCGAAGCACGCGTGATCGTGGCGGGTGCGCGGCGCGACTCCGAAATCGCCCGGGGCGAGGGTGACGCCCAGGCGGCTCGTATCTATGCGGAGGCGTATGCGACGGACCCGAAGCTCTATGCCTTCGTTCGCAGCCTCGAGGCCTACCGCAAGACGCTCGGCCAGGGCACCACGCTCGTGCTCTCACCCAAGTCCGAGTTCTTCCGCTACCTGGATCGCCCGGCGCCAGAAGGCCAATAGCTAGGCCGCGATCCGGGAAAGGCGCCAGGCGCCGAAGCCGCCGAACACCGCGAGCAGCAGCCAGGGCGCGTTCGCGGCGAGCGCCACCCCGGCGGCCGCCAGCGTCGCAGCGGCGGTGCGCAGGGTGTAGTAGACGCAGACCCAGGCGATCCCGAGCAGGCCCGATACGGCGAGGCTCTTGCTGCGCTCGACCCCGAAGCCGAGCGGCAGCGCGAGCCAGCTGAAGAGGGTCACCGTGAGCGGGTCCGCCAGGCGGCGGTGCAAGCGGCCACGCGCAGCGACCGCGTCGCGTCCGTCCGCGGCGCGCACTTCGATGTACTCGCGGAGCTCGTTGATCGAGAGCCGCTCGATTCCGGCGTCGAGCAGGGCGAGGTCCCGGGTGCCGCCGAGGTCGAGGACCTTCTCGGAGACGCGCTCGGTCCGGGGGGGCGCCTCCGGACGCGACGGATCGAAGGAGCGCCGCATCGCGTCGGTCAGGATCCAGGCGCCGTCTTCGACGGCGACATGGGCCGCGTGCAGGCTCTCGACCAGGCGGCCGCTGGCATCCAGCCTGAAGACGTTCACGCCGTGGAGGCTGCGGGTGTCCTCGTCGGCATCGTGGATGTTGTAGATGACATCGCCCCTGTGGTACCAGAACGAGCCGCGGCGGAACGCGATTCCGGATTCGGGCCGGGCGAGATCGTTCTCGCTGCGCTCGGCAGACAGGACGAGGGTCTCGTTCACGGCGAGCGCCACCAGCGAGAGCAGGAGCGAAGCGAGCATGACCGGAGGTACCAGGGTGCGTGGGGAGACGCCGCCGGCCTTGAGAGCGAGGATCTCGCGCGCGCGGGCAGGGCCCCCGATGCAGAGGAAGGCCGCCGCGAACGAGGCCGCGGGGATGGTGTCGCGCAGGTACTCGCTCGGGATCCGCAGCAGGAAGTATCGTACGACCCCCGCTGCCGTGCGGCTCTCGACGACCTCGTCGAACTCGAGCAGCATCTCGATGATCACGATGGCGAGGATCGAGCCGAGCAGGATCGTGAAGAACAGGCGCAGGTAGCTCGCGAGGAAGAGGCGCGAGATGATTCGCACCGCCGGAGTCTAGCATTGCGCACCATCGCAGGAAGCGCGTCGATCCGTGAGCCGCTCGAGCGACCGATCCTCACGGTCGGAAACTTCGACGGCATCCATCTCGGTCATCGCGCGATCCTCGACACCGTGACCCAGCGCGCGCGCGCCGTGAAAGGCGAGGCGGTCGTCTACACCTTCGACCCGCACCCGCGCAAGGTGCTCTCGGCGCACGCGGCTCCCCGCCTGCTCACCACGCTGGAGCAGAAGCTCGAGCTGCTCGCGCTCACGGGCGTCGACGCCGTGATCGTCGAGCCCTTCGACCTCGCCTTCGCACGAACGCCGGCAGACGTCTTCATCCGCGAATTCGTCCATGCGCGGATCCGCCCGCTCGAGGTCTACGTGGGCTACGACTTCCACTTCGG
>Ga0184637_10002439_pt1 | contig 11989 bp, 9 predicted proteins | sample PLM3_127_b2_FD_133143 | JGI IMG/M metagenome (GOLD analysis project Ga0184637, IMG submission 133143) | Groundwater sediment microbial communities from an aquifer in East River, Colorado, USA - PLM3_127_b2 | ecosystem: Environmental > Terrestrial > Soil > Riparian zone | place: USA: East River...
GCGCTGGACGCGCGAGCCCGACCCCGCCGACTTCTTGTGGCGCTCCGCAGCGCGGGGGCCGGCCAGGGCCAGCAGCCCGAAGCCGAGCAGCGCGCTGCTGGACGGCTCGGGGAGCACGATCGCCAGATGAACGTTCTCCTCGACCCCGGCGTCGCTCGCGATCAGCTCGCTCAGGTAGACACGCGCGTTGGCTGATGTGGAGAAGTCGGGCACGAAGTTGGCCGGCGTGCTGCCGGTGAGCATCGAGGCGCTGAAATCGAAGAGCTGGACGCCTGCCACGAATCCGATGCCGTCGGGGTCCGGGGTGATCGCCGGGGTCACCACGAACTTCCCCGATTCCCAGATGTCGATCGTGGCGAGACCCACCGAGAGGTCATTGATCAAAGTGATGACGTGGAGATCCTGACTCACGTCGATGAGGTAGTTGCCGAACGCGAAGGTGAGCCGCGCCGCTCCGACCTCGCCGGGGGGGCCGCCCGAAGGCGTGGGGTCGACCTCATAGCGGCCGGTCACCGACAGGCCGTTGAACACCGAGCTGTCGAAATGCGCGTCGGCACCGAGGCTGACGATCCCCTCGAACTCGATCACGAGCGCGGCGGCAGCGGTCGGCAGGCAAGAGAGCAGCGCAAGGGTCGCCATGAAGGTCCGCATGCGCATGGGTGGGGCGGACGGGCGGCATGTGTCAGGGCGCGTCCGAGCTTCGCGCGTGGCGTGGGCTAACGCCCTCGGAACAGCGGGTCGCGCTTCTGGAAGAACGCGCGGAACGCGTCTTTCGTGTCCTCGCTGCCGGTGTTCACGCTCTGCGCCATTCCCTCCGCGTCGAGCGCCTCGGCCATACCTGCGCCGAACGCGTTGTTCAGCAGTCGCTTGCTCATCGCGAGCGCGAGCGGCGGACCGGCGGCGAGGCGACCCGCCCAGTCCTCGACCAGCGCGTCGAGGTCGGCGTCGGGTACCACGCGGTTCACGAGCCCGATCCGCTCGGCCTCGTCGGCCGAGATGATGTCGGCGAGCAGTGCCAGCTCCTTCGCGCGGTGCAGGCCGACGAGGCGCGGCAAGAGCCACGATCCGCCGACGTCGAGCGACAGCCCGCGGCGCGCGAAGATCTCCGACAGACGGGCGGTCGACGAGGCCGCGATCAGGTCGCAGCCCAGAGCCAGGTTGAGCCCCGCACCGACCGCAACCCCGCGAATCTTCGCAATCGCCGGCTGCGGCAGCTGGTGCAGCGCGAGCGCCACCGAGCCGTAGAAGCGCATCTGCGCGAGCTGGTGGCGGTCCGGCGTGCCGTCGCCGGCGAGGTCGGCCCCCGAACTGAAGTCAGCCCCGGCGCCGCTCAGCACGAGGACGCGGTCCGAGGGGCTCTCCGAAACCTCAGTGAATACTTCGAGAAGCTCCTCGAACATCCTGTAGTCGATGGCGTTCTTCTTGTCAGGTCGGTTCAGGACCACCGACACGACCCCGCGCTCGTCGCGCTCCACGATCAGCGTCTTCACTATCAGGGGCCTCCTGCGAGGAGTCTCGCAGCCGGCGCCCGCGGCGGGCAAGGCCCGACCTTCCCGGCTGTAGAATGGGCGCCGTGGATGCGCCGCGCGCGTGACGAGCTGGTTCGGGCAGACCTTCGCCGCGCTCGCGTTCGCGCCGTTCCGGATCCTGTGGCTCGGGACGCTGACCTCGTTCCTGGCGTTCTTCATGTCGACGGTCGTGAACAGCGTGGTCGCGTTCGAGCTCACCGGCGCGAACCGATCCGTCGGGGCGGTGATCTTCGCCCAGGGTTTCGCGATGCTGCTGCTCGGCCCGTTCGGCGGCGCGACCGCCGACCGCTGGCCGAAGCGCCGCGTGATCGCGGTGGGGCAGGGCGCGACGAGCGCGGTGTTCGTCGCGCTCGCGGCGCTCGTCGTCTCCGGAGGGATCGCGGTCGCACACCTCGCGGCGAGCGCGTTTGCGCTCGGCGTCTGCTTCGCGTTCGTCGGACCTGCGCGCCAGGCGCTCGTCGTCGATCTGGTTCCGACGCAGCGGCGCGGCAACGCGATGGCGCTGGCGCAGATCGCGAACAACGCATCGCGCGTCGGCGGGCCGGCCGTCGCGGGCGCGCTGCTGGCGTGGGACGCGGTCGGTGCGACCGGCGCCTATCTGACGATGGCGGTGCTCTACGCGCTGGCGGCCGCCAGCCTCGCGCTGCTGCCGCGCTCGCACGGCCGCGTCGGGGTCGCCACCCACGTCCTCGCCGACGTGGCCGACGGCCTGCGCTACGTGCGCGACCAGTCGCGCCTGCGGATCCTGCTGCTGATGTTCGTGGCGGTCGTGATGGCGGGCTTCCCGTACGTGGCCGTGATGCCTGGCTTCGTCGCGAACCAGCTCGGCCGCGGTGCCGAAGCGATCAGCCTGCTGATGGGGATCGCCGCGTCTGGCGGCTTGTTGACCAGCGTGCTGGTCGCGCGCTACGCCGACGCGCCGCGCGCGCGCGCGCTCACATCGGGCCTCGGTACCGCGTTCGCGCTGGCGCTGTGCGCGCTGGCGTCCGCTCCGAGCTATGCGCTCGCGGCGGTCGCCTCGTTCGCGCTCGGCGCGGCGAGCGGGGGTTTCCAGACGCTCGCCAGCGCGGTGATGATTCACGCCACCGAGCCCGCTTACACGGGGCGCGTGATGTCGCTCACGATGATGGCGTTCGCGGGCTTCGGCGTGATGGGGCTACCGATCGGCTTCCTGGCCGACGCCGTCGGCGAACGCGGCGCGCTGGTCGCGATGGGTCTCGCCGTAGGTGCGGCGGTGGCGGTGAGCGGGCTCGCGCTGGCGCGGCTGGACGCACGGGCGGGGAGCGTGGGCTAGTCCTGGGCCAGGTTGGACGTCTCGAAGCAGGGAGGACGCGGCGTGGAGAAGGTGGATCTCGAGCGCTTGTTCCGCCTCGACGGAAGAGTGGCGATCGTCACGGGCGGCAGCCGCGGAATCGGCCGCGCGATTGCCGAGGGCTATGCGCTGGCGGGCGCCAAGGTGGTGATCGCGAGCCGCAAAGCGCAGGCGTGTGCGGAGACCGTCGAGGCGATCGCGAAGCGCGGCGGCGAGGCGCTGGCCGTCCCGACGCATCTCGGCGAGCTCGACCAGCTCGAGCGCCTGGTCGCCGCCGCCGTCGATCGCTTCGGCGGCATCGACATCCTGGTAAACAACGCGGCCAACCCGCTGGCGCTGCCGTTCGGATCGGTGACGGCGGAGGCGTGGGAGAAGTCGTTCAGTGTGAATCTACGCGGCCCGGTGTTCCTGACCCAGTACGCGCTGCCCGCGCTCACCGCGAGCGGGCGCGCGTCAGTCGTCAACGTGTCGAGCGCGGGCGCGTATCTGTTCTCCGCGCACACCCACATGTACGCCGCCGCGAAGGCGGGGCTCTTGGCGTATACGCGCGCGCTGGCGGCCGAGCTCGCGCCGCGGAAGATCCGCGTCAACGCGATCGCCCCGGGCACGATCGACACGGACATGGTCCGGAACAATCCGCCGCAGATGCAGGAGGTGATGGCGAAGGCCTCGCTGCAGGGCCGTGCCGCCCACCCCGACGAGCTGGTCGGCTTGGCACTCTTTCTGGCGAGCGACGCGTCGAGCTTCGTCACCGGCGCGACGATCAACATCGACGGCGGGCTCGTGCCGCGCTGACCCGGCTCGCGTGTCGGCGATCACGAACCTGGCCCGGACAGGTTCCGATGGGAGGGGCGGAAAGCCGAACGCCGCGCAGCGAGGCTAGGATCGGCGCAATGGGCATGCTCGACGGCAAGGTCGGGGTCGTCACCGGCGCGGCGCAGGGGCTCGGTCGCGCGACCGCACTGCTCGCCGCCCGCGAGGGCTCCGCGGTGGTGCTGGCCGACGTGCAGCCCGAAGCCGGCGAGGCCGCAGCGGCGGCGATCCGGGGGGCTGGTGGCGACGCGCGCTTCGTGCGCACGGACGTGTCGGTCGCCGCGGACCTGGAGAATCTGGTGGCCCGCGCCGTCGAGACCTTCGGCAGGCTGGACTGGGCCTGCAACAACGCGGTGGGTGGCGCCGGCGGCTTCGGACCGCTCCACGAGATCGACGACCGCACGTGGGATCGCACGCTCGCCGTGACCCTCTCCGGGGTCTTCTACTCGATGAAGTACGAGATCCCGGCGATGCTCGCGAGTGGGGGAGGGTCGATCATCAACATCACCACCGCCGGCGTGATCAAGGGCGAGGCGATGCTCGCCGCGTACGTGGCGGCGAAGGGCGGCGTGGACGCGCTGACGCGCGCCGGCGCGTCCGAGTACTCGGGCCGCGGAGTGCGCGTGAACAGCGTCGCGCCGGGCGGCTTCGAAACGCCGGCACTGATGCGCTATTTCGATCGCTTCCCGGACAAGAAGCAGCTCACGATCGCCACCAACGCGCAGCGCCGCCTGGGGCAGCCCGAGGAGGTCGCGCAGCCTGTGATCTGGCTGGCGTCCGACCGTTCGTCCTACGTGACCGGAGCCACCGTCACGTGCGACGGCGGTGTGATGGTGAACTCGCACCTGCTCTGAGTGCGCGCGATCGCTACAGCGCCGCGAGGCCCTTGCCGCGCTCGCCGGCGAGCAGCAGGCGCGCGATCTCCGAGACCTCCTTCGCGACCGACGCCTGCCACCAGCGTTCGAGCAGGCGGTCGTGGATCCAGCCGAGCGGACCCCAGCCGAAGTCGACTTCCTCGACGTGGCGCAGGTGGGTGCCACCGGCTTCCTCGCGGATCTCGAACCAGGCGTGCAGGCCGCGGATCACGCCGCGCACCAGCGTCACGTCGATCGTGTGCGGCGCTTCCCACCGGTAGTTCGTGATCACCGAGCCGGGCGCCACGCCCAGGAACAGCCCGTCCTCGCGCGCGATCATGCCGTCGCGCGTCTCCGCGATCCGGGTCACGCCGGTGATCTTCGTGTCGGCCTTGGTGTACTGCGCCGGGTCGAGCACGAAGTCGAACACCTCTTGCGCGGTCACCCCTGCGACGAACTCGTTGCCTTCGCCCCGGATCATGGATCGACCTCCGCTCCGGCGGCGCTTGGCGCCGCGCGCGACAGGATACCGGCCCCGGACAACGGGAACGCGGTCGTTCTTCGTTCGGTGCTCGAACGGCAATCGCGCCGCTAGACTCGCGCCGAGGCCCGACGTCGACGTGACCCACGAGTGGTGAGCGGGGAAAAGCAGCGTTCGAGGCGGCGCCGGCTCGCGTGGGGCGCCGTGCTCGCGCTCGTGTCGGCCGTGATCGCGTGGCAGATCGCCGAGCGCGCGATCGCGGTGGACCGGTACCGGCCGCAGATCGAGGAGGCGCTCGCGCGCTTCACCGGGCAGCCCGTGTCGATCGGCGACCTCGACCTCGCCTGGCACCCGGTTCCCTGCCTCTCGGCCTTCGAGGTATCGATCGGCACCGGTGATTTCCGGGCGACCGCGGCGCGCCTCGACGTGTTCCCGGTGCTGCGCGCGCTGTTCGCATGGCGGCTCGAGATCGCCAGCATCGAGCTCATCGAGCCGGTGCTGACGCTGCCCCCGACGCCGGGACTCCTGGCGTCGGAGTGGCGCCGCACGCTCGCTCACATGAAGGCCGCGCGCGCGGGATCCCCGCCGCGGGATGCGGACTTTCGGATCCATCGCGTGCTGGCCGAGCAGGCCTCGCTCCGCTTCGGCTCCGGGGATCCGCATCCGATCCTCGCCTCCGTGACCGCGAGCGGGATCGGGACCGACGCGATCGCGCTCGAGCTCGAGCTCGAGATCCCGAGCGCCGGCGCGCGCGCCACGGGCACGCTGGTCGTGCCGGCGGGGGAGGGCGGCGGGCTGCGCGGGGAGCTCGCGGTGAGCGGTGTGCGGCCCGATCGCCTCGCAACGCTGCCGGAGCTGCTGCACTCCGAGTGGCAGGCACGCGTCGAGCTCTCCGGATCCCTCGCACGAGAGCTGCGTGTGAAGATCGACGGCCGTTTCGAGCCGCGTTCGCCGCACGCGATCGGCGGCACCGTCTCCGGACGGGCACGCGTCGCTCCGGGCGGCGCGACCCGCGTCGAGCTCGACGTCGGAGCGGAGGGGTTGGCGATGCGCGGCTCGGGCCGGCTGTTCGCCGGAAACCGCTCGAAGCTGCGCATCGATTCGCTCACCGCGCGCGGCGCCGCGCTCGCCGCGCTGCTCGCGTCGCTGTCGTCGGGCGAGGGCGGCCTGCGCGCGGCGCCTGACGCGGCGCTCGAGGTGCGCGACCTGGAGCTCGCGATCGCGGGTGCGCGCCGCCCGCGGCTCGTGTCGGGTGGGATCGAGGCGCGCGGGATCGAGGCGAGCTGGAACGAGCATCCGCTCGCCAGCGATCTGCACCTCGACGCGCAGGTCGCCGACGGAGCGATCCGGATCGCGGAGATCCGCGGAGGTCCGGTCGACCTGCGCGGTGTCATTACCCCCGATACGGAGTGGCGTCGCTTCGCGCTGGACCTGACCGGAAGCGTCGGCGTCAGCGACGCACTGCTGCACGCGCTCGGGGTCCCGGAGACCGTCCGCGACACCGCGGGCGTCGTCACGCTCGAAGAGCTGCGCGCCGAGCTGCCCGCGCCGGCGGATGCACCGGTGCGCTTCACGCTGCGCGCGCACCTCGCGGATGGCTCGCTGCGCTTCGACACCGACGCGGTGTCGGAGAGTGTGTCAGGCGTCGACGTGCGTCTGGCCGGCGGCGCCGACGCGCTGCGCGTCGAGGCGCGCGCGCTGGCCGCCGCGCTCGGTCCGCTCTCGGTCGCGGCCGACGTCGAGCCCGCCGAGGGCAGGGCGCGCGGCACGCTGGCGTTGACGGCGGGGGTGGGTGCGGGCTTCCTGCGCGACGAAAGGGCGCGCCGGCGGATCGCGCCGGTGCTGCGCGCGTACGGCAGCGGCGCGTTCGATTTCACCGTGGAGCGCGTGCCGGATACCGCCGCTGATCACCGCATTCGAATCGAGCGCGCGCAGGCGCCGCGGGTGACGGCCGCGCTGCTGCTGCGCTCCGGCCGCCGCCGCGATCGCGTGCGCGACGTCGACGTCGCTGCCGAGCTGCCCGGTGACGCGCTGCGCGGGTTCCTGTCCGAAGCCGCGCAGACGAGCGGCGCGGGCTCGCTCCGCGTACGGAGGCCCGGCTCCGACAAGGCGTTCTCGGTCGAAGCCGATCTCTCCGGGCTCGGTGTCGCGGTGGGCGAGTTCGTCGAGAAGAAGCCGGGCGAGCCGCTCCGGGTGCGCGCCGAGGGAAAGGCCGGCTCCGCGGGTTGGACGCCGACCCGGCTGGTCGTGGCTTCGGGTGAAAGCTCGGTGCCGCTAGTGCTGACGGAGAGCGGCATCACCGCCACGGATCTCGACCTCGATCTCGGCGCCTGGAGCTTCCTGCTCGTCGACAGCGCGCGGGCGTCGGGTCACCTGCGCGGCGCGTTCGACAGCGCGACGGCGGCGGCGCAGCTCCAGCTCGCCGAGGTAGCGCTGCAGCTGACACCGGACGTCGGCGTCGACGCGGTGGACGGCGCAATCGAGATCGCCGGCGACGACTGGAGCGTCCGCGAGCTCCGGATCCGCGACGCGCAGTCCGACGCGGTGCTGGACGGGGCGGTCCGGCAGGGTCACGTCGAGGGAAGCCTGCGCGGCCCGAGCCTCGACCTCGACTTCGTCCGCGCGCTGGTCGAGCAGGTCGACGCGCTGGTTCCGGAGGATGAACACGACGCGCCGCCGCGGATCTCCGGCGACCTCGCGGTGGCGCTCGATCGCGTCGGGTACGGCCGCGGCGAAGCCCGGAATCTCGTCGCCGCGATCGCGGTCGCGGACGGCGATATCCACATGCGCGACCTCGCATTCGACGCCGCCGAGGGTCGCGTCACCGGGCAGGTCGATCTGGACGCGCGGGAGGAACAACCCTCGCAGCTCGCTCTCGAGCTCGACTTCACGGACGTCACCGGACCATTCCTGGACGAACTGTTCAGCGAGCAGCCGCGCGGCCTCCGCGGCGTGTTCACCGGAAAGCTCCACTTCGCGGCGCCGCTGCACGACGACTACCACGAGATCTTGGCCGCCGCGGGCGGTTCGCTGACCGTGACCGGCCGCGACGGCACCTTCGGCCGGCTCGGCATCACGACGAAGATCGTCACCGTGCTGCGCTCGACCGAGACGCTGCGTCTGAAGCTCCTGGTGATTCGGGACGAGGGCTTGGTGTACGACACAGCGAAGGCCGAGCTCGTGATGGAACAGGGGCGTCTGGCGATCCGCGCGTTCGATCTGGATTCGACCAGCTACGCGCTCACCGCGACCGGCGAGATCGACTTCCGCGGGGATCGATCGAAGGTTGGGATCGAAGTGAACGCGATCAAAGGGATCACCGGGATCGTGGACCAGATCCCGGTGGCCGGCGACGCGCTCAAGATCGTGAGCGTGCGCCTGGTCGCAACCGGCTCGCCCTACGACATGAAGGTCGGCGTCGCGTCGATCACCGACCAGCTGCTAGGCGTCGGCATGGCCGGCCCGAAGGCCGTGATCAACGGCGTCCGCGACGCGCTGCGGCTGCTGCGCGGAGCGACGACCTCGCCCGAGCCGGCCCCGGTGCCCAGCCCGGAGCCAGCGCCCGAAGCGGCAGCGTCGCCTGCTCCGGAGGCCGCACCTGAAGCCGCTCCCGTTGCAGAGGACGAGCCACCGCCCGCGCCCGAGGTCCCCGAAACTCCGCGCTAGCAGCTATCCGCTTGGCCCTGGAGAACGAGAACGCCCGCCGACCTCAAGCCGACGGGCGTCTCGACAAGGCGGTAGCGGGGGAGTGCTCCGCGCAGTTGTCCCCGCGCTTGCCGATCGCGCTCGAGCTCCCAGTGGCGGGTCGAGCGGCGGCTTGATCCGAGCTGGATGCCCCGATTCCGGTGGTCTTGCCTGTGAGCGGAGCAGCTCTGCGAGCTGGGGTCAGCGCTGCCTCTCTTGTCCGAGCCCGCGGCGGCCAATCGAGGTGCGGTGCTCTTGCATCGCCCCACGGGGGATTGATGGGGGCTGTCATTAGCACCTAGGGCGTGAGAGACTTCCCTTCCATCCCACCGCATGCCTCCCCTTGTCAGGTGCAAGCCCGTGCATCGCCCCCGCGGCTCGGCGGATCCCGGAGGGGTCCGCCAGAGAGGGCAATTCAAGTCGCGCTGCCCGGGTTGGGGAATGGCACCGGAACTCCAGTTGACTCTTCTCAAAGAGGCACTCGAAGATCCCGATGCGGGCACCGATTGCCACGGCTTCCCGCGAAAGCTCTGGAACGCTCTCGGAGGCGTGGTGTTCGTCGGTGTCTCCGCCAATTGCAATCCTCCGGAGTACAACTGCTACCCCGAGGTTCCCCTTACAGCCTTGCGTTCTGTCCTCCTTGAGCGCGCGGAAAGGTCCGTCGATACGTTTACCCCGGCGAAGGCAGACTAATGGAGCAATTCCGAATCAGGATCGAATGGACAGAGCCGGATCCCGACTGGGACGGTCTCGACGCTGCAACATGGGGGCGCGTCGGATTCTTTGTCGGTGATGATTGCATTACCTCGAATCACCCGGCGGATAGCCGTGTTCCGGGCGACTCAGAGTTTCTCGAAGGCCCCATATCAGGGCTCGCGGAGTGGGTCGCTGACAACTTTGTTCACGTTCTTTGGGCAATAAGAACGCCTTTTCCGATCGAAGAGATTGGCGTTAACGCACCACCAATTCCTGGCCTAAGGCAGGCGTCTTCGGGATGGTCTGAATATCCCATCGATTGCGACATGAACCAGATGGGGGTTTGGCAGCATCGCCACACGTTCGGCCACGCCGATTCGCCTCTAGCACTCCCGTCGATCGTCTTCCTTCCTGAGCCGAGATACGTGGCTCTCGCAGTGGACTATCCGAATACGGCGCTGGACCCGACCGTAAGGTTCACCGCTCCCTCGTCGCGCCCATGGCCTCACCTCTATGTGGTTCGCAAGGAACAGCTGGAGGAGGAGCTCGGAACATTCATCGAGCGCGTGATCAACCAGGCATCGTCAACCGAGGAAGCAAAGAAGTGGGCGGCGTGGCTGTCGAATCGTTGGGAACGATCCCGCTCTGAGGCGGCTGATCCCGAGACTAGGATCCGAGTCGCTCTTGGCGACGAGCTATCTAGCATTGTACGCGACGCACGGAGCACCCACCCAAGGATCGCGGACACTCTCGCCGATTTCCTGCTTGATTGCTCTTCAAGCGTGCGTGAGATCTCCTCCTTTCTGACAGAGCAGCTCTCCAGTCACCTGGAACCTGGCGGGCCGGACGGTGCTGCCTGGCGGCGGATTGCTAATTCTGGAATGGATCTATCGGCCCCGCTATTCGAGCAGGGTTATCAACTCGCGCGCCGAGTTAGGTCGTTTCTTCGCGAGGAGGTCGCACCACTACCGACTATTACAGCGCTCTTGGCGCGAGTTGACGTTGAACGCGATGAACCAGTTCATACGACCGCATTCAGAGCCGCAGCATTTGGTGGTCGCCGATTTGCGCGGATCGTTCCATCTGCTGACGATGAACGCATGCGGTCGGTGCCGTCATATCGCTTTGCGGTCAGCGCTGCCCTCGGAAGACTTCTCGCGGCGGCTTGTATTGATCCATCCAAGCCTATTGCAACTGCCCACGGTCGATATGCACGCCTATTGGAGACTCGCCGTGCAAACGCTTTCGCGGTCGAGTTGCTCTTGCCGCGGCGAGTGTTGGAGGTGCGCGCCTCGGTGATCCGAGAAGAGGGGAGAGTGCCCCAGGCGCTCTGCGAGGATTACGGCATATCCCAGAGCGCCGCCAATTGGCACGCGTATAACGCAGGCGTACTTTCCCTTCGGGCATAGCCTCACTCGCGATACGGGCTGTCTGGCGCTGCCGTCAAGGCTGGCGCCGTTTGGTTTGCCCGTTCCGACTGCGCCGCCGGAGCCGAGCTCGGTGAGGGTGAAAGGTGCGCGTCGGGCCGCGCAACCATCGCGAGTGAACCCTCCCTCGCGTAGACTCGTGGCAGGCCCCTACCCAATCTCCTCCGATCGGTGTGGACCAGTTGACCGAGCGAGAGCAAGCAGGCGACGAGATCCGCGCGAAGCTGCTCAAGCTGGCTGCGCGAGGCGACACCGCGCTGCGCACGATGCTCCGCGAGCTGATCGTCATCGACTGGTTCGCGCTCCAGGCTGGCGCCCCCGGACCTCTCGGCCTGATTGGGCAGGCGGCTGCCGATCGGGACCTCGGGCCCGAGACGCGCTCATGGATCACCGAGCTCGCGGCATCCACGGGCGACGATTCAGGCGTCGAGAACTTCGACGAGCTGCCGGGTGCGCGGGGGAGTCTCGGATACGCACTCGGCATGACGGACGTGGTGCTCAGCGCGATCGGTGGCCGTCCAGAGGCGCTCGATTCGCTGGAACAGCTGACGGGGCGTGACTTCGTGGGCCGCTTCCGAAGGCTCGCTCGGGGGCGCGGACACCCGGACGAGAACGCGGCCGAAGATGCGCTCTCCGTGCTATGGGAGCTGATCGCCGAAATCGCAGTGTCCGGCGCCGAGAAGGGGCGCCGTCACCTCTACGATGACCAACGCGCAGCGCTCGCTGGGACGGTGGACAAGGCGATCTCGGACCACGTAGGCGGCAAGCGGAAACCCATCCCGAAGGCGCTCCGGAAGGCGCTCCCGCTCGACGAGGAGACCGCTGCGCCGGCGGATTCCAGCCTGACCCTCGAGGAGAGAATCGCGCTGAGCCAGGTGCTCTCGGCTGCTGCGCTCACCGATCGGATGCGTGAGGCGATCTCGCTGCGCTTGCAGGGACTCGAAGGCGAGGCGTTGGCCGCTGCTCTTGGCACCGGCACCTCGGCGGCCGAGAAGCTCTGCGCGCGCGCGATAAAGGAATTGCGAAAAACCTGCAAGGGGCATGGGGGGGATTTCTAGGGCTCGCCGGGACTAGAACCTATCCCAATAACGCGCTGACGACGCTATGGTTATCGGTGCCTGCCGCAAGTGCGGCCCCCATCCTCCACGGCTTCCCCCTACGTGGGGATCTGTCCGATGGGTTTGACGGAAGAA
>Ga0184637_10002441_pt1 | contig 11984 bp, 10 predicted proteins | sample PLM3_127_b2_FD_133143 | JGI IMG/M metagenome (GOLD analysis project Ga0184637, IMG submission 133143) | Groundwater sediment microbial communities from an aquifer in East River, Colorado, USA - PLM3_127_b2 | ecosystem: Environmental > Terrestrial > Soil > Riparian zone | place: USA: East River...
CTCGGCCCTCGAACCTGAATTTCCTATGCGCCAACTCATCCTCGATACTGAGACCACGGGCCTGGATCCTTCGCTCGGGCATCGAATCATCGAAATAGCAGCGGTGGAGATCGTCAATCGCCGTTTCACCGACCGGCATTACCACCAGTACGTGAATCCCGAGCGGGAGATCGAAGCCGGCGCGATCGATGTGCACGGGATCACCGGCGAATTCCTTCGGGACAAGCCGAAGATGCGCGAGGTGGTGAAGGAATTTCTTGATTTTGTTTCCGGCGCCGAACTGATCATCCACAACGCGGCGTTCGACGTGGGTTTCCTCGATCACGAACTGGCGCTGCTCGATCTTCAGCCGATCAGTCACTTTTGCCCGCTGGTCACCGACACGCTGAAGATGGCCAAAGGCCTGCACCCCGGCAAGCGCAACTCGCTGGACGCGCTGTGCGAGCGTTACCAGATCGAAAACTCCGCGCGATCACTGCACGGCGCGCTGCTGGATGCGCGCCTGCTGGCCGAGGTCTATCTGGCGATGACCCGCGGCCAGGACAGCCTGCTGATGGACATTGGCGAGTCGTCCTCGCCCCTGCTCGACGGCGCGCTTTCCGACGAGAAACTGGAGTTGATCGTGCTGCGTCCCACGCCGGACGAGCTTGCCGCCCACGCACGGCAACTCGAGGACATCGACAAGGCCGCCAAGGGCGCTTGCGTCTGGAAGAAGCTGGACCGAACGATGTAAGGGAAGGGCCATCTGGCGCGTTAGGCCGGAAGACAGGGGAGTAATTTGTCTGGTCGGAAGTCACGCGGGTTCGGCTGCCGTGAACGGTAAAGTCATAAACCCAACCGGATTGGGTTTTATGCTATAATGCCAACTATCAAGAGAATTGACGGGCTCAGGTGGTTGTCTATCCGAATGATCATCGCCCCGTCCATGTGCATGTAATTGGGAACGGCAGCGAGGCGGTATTCGAACTTCACTGTCCCTTCGGGCCGCCGGAATTGCGCGAGAATTATGGTTTCTCGCTGAAGGAACTTGGAAAGGTCAAAGGCGCATTGGCCGAGGTTTTGAATTTCCTTTGTGCAGAGTGGAGCAGAATTCATGGAAGTCCGTAAAGACGAGTTTATAGCTGCAAATCGGCAAGCCGCCGACCGGGTGCGAAAAACTCCGATCGCAACGGATGCACGTTACGATCGCAGTACAGACCGCGTTGTGATCAGTCTTAGCAGCGGGATTGAGGTAGCGTTTCGTCCTCGCCACGCGCAAGGGATCGAACATGCCAAGCCTCACCAACTCGCCAAAATCGAAATTACACCCTCGGGTCTCGGTATTCATTTTCCGAAGCTGGATGCGGACATCTATTTGCCGGCGCTGCTGGAAGGTTTCCTGGGCTCAAGGCGATGGATCGCCGCGGAAATGGGCAAGATCGGAGGCAAGGCATCAACGAAAGCCAAATCCGTTGCCGCCCGGCGTAACGGCAAGCTCGGTGGACGACCGAAGAAGATCAAAGAGACAGTTTGAGGCGGGCTGATACCGGGCCGGACGGGGTTCCCATAGGGAGATTTGGTGGGTGGTACTGGGATCGAACCAGTGGCCCCTGCCGTGTGAAGGCAGTGCTCTACCGCTGAGCTAACCACCCGCGCGAGAGGGCGCAATTTAACCATAGCGCGCCGCCGCGGGTCAATTTGGTGGCTCGAAATCCGGCTCAATCGGTCGCGTACAATACCGCCTTTTCCCGATGCCGTTTTCCGATGGTCCGCACCCGTTTCGCCCCCAGCCCGACCGGTTATCTGCATATCGGCGGCGCACGCACCGCGTTGTTCTCCTGGGCGTACGCGCGCAAGACCGGCGGCAAGTTCATCCTCCGCATTGAGGACACCGACACCGAACGCTCAACAGTGACTTCCACGCAGGCGATTCTGGATGCGATGCAGTGGCTGGGGTTGGATTACGACGAAGGGCCGTTCTACCAGATGCAGCGGCTCGACAGATACAAGGAAGTTGCGCAGAAGCTTCTGGAGCAAGGCAGGGCGTACTACTGCTACGCCAGCAAGCAAGAACTCGACGCGATGCGCGCGGAGCAACGCAAGAAGGGCCTGAAGCCGCGCTACGACGGCCGCTGGCGCCCCGAAATCGCCAAGGGCAAAACACCCCCGGCAGGCGTGACGCCGGTAATCCGCTTTCGCAATCCCGACGACGGCGAGGTGGCCTGGGACGATCTGGTCAAGGGGCACATTGCGATCGGCAACCAAGAACTCGACGACCTGGTCATTCTGCGTGGTGACGGGGTGCCGACCTACAACTTCGGCGTGGTCGTGGACGACTGGGACATGAACATGACGCACGTCATCCGCGGCGACGATCACGTCAACAACACGCCCCGGCAGATCAACATCTTCAATGCGCTCGGTGCGCCGGTGCCGAAGTTCGGGCATATCCCGATGATTCTTGGTGCGGACGGCGAGCGGCTTTCCAAGCGTCACGGTGCGGTGAGCGTAATGCAGTACCGCGACGAAGGTTATCTGCCGGAGGCTTTGGTCAACTACCTGGCGCGCCTGGGCTGGGGGCACGGCGATGCCGAGATGTTCACCCGCGAGCAATTCGTCGAATGGTTCTCGCTGGAGGCGGTGAGCCGCTCGCCGGCCAAGTTCAACCCCGAGAAACTTCAGTGGTTGAACAACCAGTACATGAAAGTGTCCGACGACACTCGTTTGGCCAGGCTTGCCGAGCCATTCCTGAAAACCGACGGTTGCGACATTTCCAGCGGGCCGAGACTTGCGGACGTGGTTGCACTGTTAAAGGAGCGGGTCAATACAACCGAGGAGCTGGCCGACGCGGCGGTATATTTCTATCGTCAACTGCATCCCTCGGAAGAATTGCGTGCGCAGCATTACACGGCGGATGTCCTGCCGGCGATGAAAGCGCTGCGCCAAAAACTTGCGTCGGTGGAGTGGAACCGCAAGGTGCTTGGCGCCGCGGTCAAGGAAATCGTGGCTGCGCATGGGCTGAAGATGCCCAAGCTGGCGATGCCGCTGCGGGTGATGCTGACGGGCACGCCGCACACCCCTTCGATCGATGCGGTGCTGGAATTGATCGGCCGCGAAGAGGTGCTGAAAAGAATGGACTTGGAACTCGCGGCTTTCCCACGTTAACCCGGCGAATCGACAAAAAAACGCCACCGCAAAGGTGGCGTTCCTTGTTTTGGCGACCCCACGGGGATTCGAACCCCGGTTACCGCCGTGAAAGGGCGATGTCCTAGGCCTCTAGACGATGGGGTCCCGTCGGCAAATCTGACTTTCGAGTGGTGGAGGTAAGCGGGATCGAACCGCTGACCTCTTGCATGCCATGCAAGCGCTCTCCCAGCTGAGCTATACCCCCACGAAAGGGGCGCATTATACGGGCCGAGTTTGTCTCTGTAAAGGAACTGGAACAGTGGGTTAGAATCGTGAACTACCACTGGCGAAGAATTGCGATGCGCAAACTCAAACCCGTAACTCCGGGCGAACTATTGCTGGAGGAATTTCTGAAGCCGATGGGGATCAGTCAGTACCGCTTGGCGAAGGAAATCCGCGTTCCCGCGCAGCGCATTGGCGACATCGTGGCCGGCAAACGCGCCATTACTGCCGACACCGACTTGCGCCTATGCCGGTTTTTCGGCCTTTCCAACGGATATTGGCTGCGCGCTCAGGCTGGCCATGATACGGAAGTCGCGGAACGTGCTCTGGGTGCCAAGCTGGCGAAAATCAGACCTTGGACAGACGGTGATGTTCATGGAGGTCGCGCTCAACGCCGTGCGTAAACCCGCTGATCTGGCCATCGAGATCGACCGTTAATACAATTATGCAGGCCAGACCCCTTCGCTTTTTTCCAGGCCAGACCCCTTCGCTTTTTTCAGGCCAGACCCCCTCGCTTTTTCCAAGGAGCAACCGATGACTTCTGTTGCGTACCGAATATTCTATTCACACAAGAATCAAGGCCAGCGATCGTTGTTGAACGATGACGAGATCAATTTGGCTTTGATGCGATTCCCGGATGATTGTCAGCATCGATTGCCATCTGGATCTACTGTATCGGTTGCCCTTTCCGTCAAGGGATCAAGTGTCTTCGTAATTCATAGTCCGGCTTCCGTCAGTGAAATCCAAGCAGCCGTCAAGGCAAGTGCCGATAGTCTCTACCTCTATGGAGAGCTTCAAGAGTCTGTGCCCCCAATAGTTGTGCGCTAGTGTCTGAAGGAGACACGCCATGAAGGAGGGACGAAAAGACAGGACGGACAGACTCTTAGAACAACGCAGTGGTCCATGGGGCAGTTCATCTCAAAGCTATATCGGTCACGCGACAGACTTGTTTGTTCAATCTGCAGAGCGTGCACGTGCGTCCGATGGAAACTGCTCAGCGTATGCATTGTCAGGGGTGCCGGTTTTGCTTTCAGCATTGAGGGCTGTGCTGATTGAGGCGAACAGCGGACTGTATGGGCGTGGACGGGATGCTCAATTGCTTGAGAGATTAGGCGGCAATATCCCGGAGGGAGTCATGGTTTGCGAGAAGTATCAATTCAGTCCTGAAGACAGAAATAAATTGCCGCTCCTATACGAAGTTCGAAACGAGATCATTCATCCGACTCACCGCCCAGCGGGGACCTCGCACAACACTCCCCTTGGGATGCTTTGTATCAGAGAGCTTGGGCTGTTGCAGAGTACTGGCAAGGAAGACTCTGATTACATCTGGATCGAGCAACTACAATCCCATCGGCTATTCCGTTGGGCCTTTCTAATAATTGAAAACGTCGTAGCCGTAGTTTTGCAGCAACATCACTCTTTGGAAGAGGATTTTAGCTTTCACATGCAGTCCTACAAGCGATACAGGGAATTGGATATTCACAGTAGATCGTCGATCATCAGGGAGGTGTGCGATGGCGCTGATCAAGTGTGAAGAGTGCGGGCATCAGGTTAGTGACACGGCGAAAGCATGTCAGGGGGAAAAAAAGGGGACACTACCCTTTGTTTCGAACCAAGATAAATAAGGGTAGCGTCCCCTTTACTTTCTATCCCCTTTACTTTCTATGATCGCGCCGAAGAAATTCAAGAGGCTATGCGTAGCATGCGGTACCGTTGATCCAAGAATAAACAAAGAGCATTTCTGGCCTGAATGGCTAATTGCCAGAACCGGGACATACCGCACGAGCGTTCGCTTTACTGACACCAAACGAATAAATCCTCGCGCATTGGTCGTCCCACTGTGCGTGCGATGTAACACCGATTTTGGACGCGAGCTTGAAGCACCGGTTTCCCGAATCTTTAGCGACTTGGAGACGGGTCGAGGACTTGCGGATGTTGAAGCGGAACTACTGATTCGTTGGCTTTGGAAGTTCGAAGGCCTCGCATGGAGCTTCGCGCATCCATATAACAGATACACTCAGCGGTACACCCTAAGGGAGCGAGTCCTACAGCCGATAGACGAGATCCGACCAAATCTCACACTTGCCATCTCATTGGCCGAAACGATTAGCCCTAGGTTTCGTGACGCTCCTATGGGGCTTGATTCGTGGAACGAAGCCAACGCAATATTCGTCGCCGGCGTCTTCTCACGAGTGGCACTAATGGTTCTCGAAAGCCAATTCGCGACCGAGGTACCGAGACAATTCTCTACATATCGATTGGCTGACCGAAACGCGCCCGATCGCAATACAAAGCTCTTCTATCCTCAGACTGGATTTCCGGACTGTACGCAAGCCGTCAGAGTGACCCGAGACATAGCGCTCTACCTTTCTCATGCACATGATTTGGAGGCGAGAAATCGTGTCGGGTGAACGCCCGAGATCTAACCGTAGGTCGAACGGACGGGTCTTACGCACAGTGCACTGCCAGCCGATCAGCTTGCTGGCCCGCCGTTCACCAAGACGTTAGGCCACAACTTTTCCCACTGGACAAGAACAGGAGGAAATATACATGCGCAGGGGTCTATTTCTTGTATCGATTGTTTTTGCAGCACCCGCGTATGCGGTGTCCTACGAGATTGACGGAATCAAACTTGGTGCAAGTCTCAAGACATTGAACAAGGAGCAGTACTCCTGCTCACCGAGTGTTCTTCCCAACGAAACTCAATGCATTAGGAAAAAACCGGGAACTTTGTTCGGGGTTCCAGCCAAGAAAGTCGAACTCATGTTCAAGAATGAGCGTTGCTACATTATCTTTGTGGGCTTCGCTCCAGGTGACACACCTAAGATTGGCAAAGCGCTTGAACAGAAATACGGGGCACCGAGCAAGGCCGCTCAAGTCCTAAAGGGCGTCTATCAAGTCAAGTGGCAGCAAGGCAATAAAGACTTGGTGCTAAACAGGGACGACAAGAGGGGCACAGCAGATGTCACGATGGCCGAGTATTAGTAGTTCGTCTGAATGCTCTCGGGCTAACCCCGTGGTCGAGAGTAACGCCCCAAGAGCTGCGCTTTTGGAGGTGCTATGGGGTCAGGCCTATACTTTATAGTCCGGCGACGATCCGTTCCAGTCGTTCGTCGTTCGGGAGCGCTTCGATTTCGCTCTGGATCTGCGCCACCCGTCCGATCGTCACCCCCGCCATTTGGGCCACTTCCCGCAGCCTCGGCCCATTAGTCCTCCGAGAAAAGTGAAATTGTTGACAGCCGGGACATCGTAGGGGGAAGATCGACACGGGCCGCGCCGGGGGATTTCCCCGACAAATCGGAGTGGGAGGATTGCTCCCATGACGATACGCGGAGACCATGATCCAATCGGAGGCCAAGATGGACAATAAGATGGAGGAGATGCATCAAGGTCCGAATGACCCTACGGGTTCGCCGCATGGGCTGGATCAGCGGCGGCGAGACCTGTTGCGCCTGGGGCTGGCCGCGGGGCTGGCTACCGGAATGACCGCCGGGGTGGCGCCCGGCTTCTCCGCGCGGAAGGCCCTGGCCCGGGTCGGCACCAACACGGAGGGGGTGGCCCCGCCGAGCGTGGAGGAACTGAGCCGGATTGCCGAGCAATATCACCTCACGATCAGCCAGGAAGACCTGGCCACCTACCGCGACGTGATGGACGGCACCCTCGGCTCCTATCGCCGAATTGCGGCGTTGGCGGAGCCCAAGCTCCCGGTGAAATATCCCCGCACGCCTGGGTATCGGCCTGCTCCAGAGGGGAACCCGCTCAACGCCTGGTACTGGAAATGCTCGATCAAAGGCGCCGCAAGCGGCAAGCTCAAGGGCAAGCGAATCGCGATCAAAGACAACACGTGCGTGGCGGGCGTTCCGATGATGAATGGCAGCGCGTTGCTGCAAGGCTATGTTCCGGACGTGGATTCCACGGCGGTCACCCGCATCCTGGACGCCGGCGGGGAGATTGTCGGCAAGGCCGTCTGTGAGGACCTCTGCTTCTCCGGGGGCTCCTTCACTTCCGCGACGGGCGCGGTGCTCAATCCGCACAACCCCAAGTACAACGCCGGCGGATCATCGAGCGGCTCGGCCGCCCTGGTGGTGCATGGAGATTGCGAGATGGCCATGGGCGGCGATCAGGGGGGCTCCATCCGTATTCCCAGCTCGTGGTCCGGTTGCTACGGGCTCAAGCCGACCTGGAGCCTGGTGCCTTACACCGGCGTGATGCCCATCGAGGCGACGCTGGACCACACGGGCCCCATGGCGATGAGCGTCGCCGACGTAGCGCTGCTCCTGGAGGTCATCGCGGGCAAGGACCCGATGGACCCGCGCCAAGGCGAGGTCAGCACGAAGCCTTACACCAAAGCCCTCACCGGTGACGCCAAAGGGCTCAAGTTCGGCATCGTCACGGAGGGATTCGGCTGGCCGGGTGCCTCTGAGCCCGATGTGGACAAGGCCGTACGCGCAGCGGCTGGCGTTTTCACGCAGAAGGGGGGCACGGTGAAGGAGATCTCCGTTCCTATGCACCGGGACGGGATCCATATCTGGAACGCCGTGGCCGTGGAGGGGGCGTTGGCCCAGATGGTGCTCCACGACGGCATGGGCCTGAACTGGCAGGGCTACTACACCACTTCCCTGGTCGATCACTACGGCCGGGCCCGGCGGGCCATGGCCGACAATTTCTCCGATACCGTCAAGCTGGTGATCCTGCTCGGGCAGTACATGGCGGACAAGTACTACGGGCGGTATTACGCCAAGGCCCAGAACCTCGTTTATTCCCTCAGGGAGGCCTATGACAAGGCCCTGAAGGAGGTGGACATCCTCATCATGCCCACCACGCCGATGAAGGCCATGCTCCTTCCCCCCGCCAAGCCCTCCTTGGGCGAATACTTCGGCACTGCGTTGGGGATGATCCAGAACACCAGTCCCTTCGACTGCACGCACCATCCGGCGATGAGCGTTCCCTGCGCCAAGTCGAACGGCCTGCCGGTGGGGATGATGCTGGTCGGGCGCCTCTGGGAGGACGACATGGTCCTGCGGGCCGCCCACGTCTTCGAGCAATCGGGAACGTACCGCTGAGCCCGACCGGTCGCCGAGGGGCGGCGAATGCCCAGCCCGCGCCCCGGGCTGTAGTGCGTTCGTGTGGGACACACCATCGCGTCGAGTGATCTTTCCTCGCCCGCCCGCGGTCTGCTGTGCGCAAGTAGACAACGGGTCACAAGCAGACAAGCGTTCAAGTCTTGCTTCTTGCATTACGCGCGGAAGAGTTAGCCGTCACGTTCGCTTCAACACCCGCCCCGGTCGCTTCCCACTCGGCTTACCGCCGCGCCAAACGATCGATTCATTGACGATCACCGTGTCGATGCCCTTTGCCTGCTGAATCGGTTTCGCGAAAGTGGCTGCTGCATCTACGGTAACGGCGTCGAACACGGTGATGTCTGCATACGCACCTTCTCTCAATACGCCGAGGTCTTTCAGACCGAAGGTCTTTGCACCGTCCACTGGGTCGGGTCTTGGCAACGCATCGATCCGGCAATGCAAGACCCTAGGATAGGAGTGTTACAGGCGCTTAGCGGCGCCCTTTTAGCGGTCGCGACACGTGCGCCGCAATGACATTCGGCGCACTGTGACACTTTGCGGCGATGGCATGTGTTGAAAGTTCGGTGCTCCCATCCGTCGGTTTTCCGATACCTCCTTATGTACACTCGGAAATAGAGTGCCCTCTAACGACATTCGACCTGTCATCATTCGGACACCTCGAACTGGCATGGCCATTGCGACATGGAAGGTGCGCCGGCGGGAGTCCGGAGACCTAAGGAAATCTGCCGCCTATAGGCATGCGATCCCCGGACTCCTCCCGTGCGCACCCTTTGTGGGTATTTCTCTCGAAAGATAAAAGGGACGCTACCCTTATTTATCTTGGTTCGAAACAAAGGGTAGCGTCCCCTTTACTTGTTCGTCCCCTTTTACTTTCCTTCTGGTAGCGTGGTCAGCCGCGGCCACTATTGGCTGGCGTGTCTTGGAGCCTTTGCCTGCCCCTTAACTCTTTGCTGCCAAGCATGGAGCTTTAGCGCCGTTCACAGATCAAGAGGACTCGCCCCGGTTTTACGGACATCAATTTATGCATCTCCAAGCTTTCTTGCACTCATCCGGGCTGTCTCCCAATTCTCCCAATTCGGGTCGGACCACCACAACGCCTTGATCTGTTTGCGTAAGGCCGTAATATAGGCCCCGTTCAGGCGCTTAGACGCGCCTTTTTGGTGGTAAAAAGCACGCATTAAGGAAGCAAACCGATGCGATGCCGCGCGCCAACCGCCATTTCCTTCCCGGCCTTGTCTGGCACCTGACTCACCGCTGCAGCAAACGGGATTTTCTCCTCAAGTTCGGCCGCAACAGAAACAACTACCGGCGTTGGCTCTACGAAGCGCGCAAGCGATTCCAGTTGTGCGTGCTCGATTACGTGGTCACATCCAATGTATAGCGTGGTCCGACCCGCGACTCGCGGCGACGTTGATAACTAACCGTGCTCTGTACGTTGGCCAACAGACGTCGCGCAATACTTGGCGTACCTTGGCGTCTGGTGATCTAGGCCCCATGACCCGGCCGCATCGGCAATGGTCAGAAGCGGAGCGGTCAAACGGGCGGTTTGCGCAACTATGGGCAGACTACATGGCCATTTATGTTAACGAGGAGAAAACATATGAAGTTCAATTCCGGAATTGCAGCGGCGATCGTGCTGAGTTTTGCCGTCGCGGGACTTACGGCTTGCGAAAAGAAGGGACCGGCTGAGCGTGCCGGCGAGAGTATCGACAATGCTGCAAAGAATGTCGGCGAAAAAATAGAGGATGCCGGCGACAAAATCAAGGATGCCGCGAAAGACGCCAAGAAGTAACGAAGCACGGAATTGCGCGCCGGCGACCGCAACGGCAAGTGGTGAAGGATTGCTTCTTGCACCAGGGTCAGGCGAGGGCGTCAGGCTGACCCGTCAGGATTCCGCGTGGCAGCGTGATGTGTCAACTCCCACTACAAAGGCCACGCAGAGGACCGCTATTCGCCTAGCAACTCCGCGACGGGGTGCAATTGCTCAACATGCTGTGATATTACCTTTGCGATGAAAATGATCGGAATACCCAGTAGCATGCCCCATATGCCCCATAACCACGACCAGAATAGCAGCGCGATGAATACCGCTGCTGCATTCATGTTGGCGATTCTCCCGGACATCCAGGTGGTGACAAAGATGCCTATCACCGTGGCAATCGCCAATGATGTCCCCGATACCAATATAGCCATCCACAGCGAGTCGAATTGGAGGAAGGCTGCCAATCCGGTGGCTCCTGCGGTGACGACCGGACCGAAGTAGGGGATAACATGCAATAGGCCCGCGGCGACCGCCCACGCTCCCGCGTTTTCCAAGCCGATCCAGCGGAACGCGATCCAGCTAAGCAGCGCCACGAGCAGGTTGGTCACGAACAGCATGAACATATAGCGCTGGATGGACTCGTTGATGTCATCGAGGATGTGCACGGTGATCTTCTTCTTCGACAGGGACGGTCCCGTCAGTAGTACGAGCTTTCTCTTGAAGGTGTCGCCAGATACCAGGAGAAAGAAGACCAGGAAACCCACCATGGCCGCTTCCCCGACGAATCCCAAGGCCCCCATGGAACCCGCCCATAGCACGTTGCCGAGCTTGAACCCGGGCGGATCGACGACGACATGGGTGGCGGGTTTCCTGGCGGCCGACGGCTCGCTCTCCGACTGGCCGGTCGCTTTTTCGATCTCGCGCGCAGCAGTCTGTACTTTCTTCATGTCAATGAGCTGGTCAATCTGCAAGCTGGCGAGCCGCGCGGACAACTTGCTCGCTGCTTCGGGTAACTGCTCGACTATCGCCTGCATCTGCCCACGCAGCGCGTAGGTCCCCAGCCCGAGTGCGCATACAACGGCCAGCATCACAATGCTGGCACCCGCAATCCTGGGAACCTTGATCCGTTCCAGCCACACTACGACGGGATTCAGGGTGTACGCGAGAAAGATCCCCACCAACAGGGATATGGCAAAGCTCTGTGCCCACTGCAGGGCGAATACTAGAGCGAGCGTAGCCAGGATGCCAAGCGCCACGCCTCGGGTATCCACCGGCACGCGAACCGTGAGCTGGGTAGCGTCCGACGTAACCTTCTCTTGAGTAGCCGGAGAATCAGCTGCTGGAAGTTCTGCGCTACCCCGGGCTTCCGGGTTCATTTGCGCTGGAGTTGGAATGGGGACGGTGTCCATCGTAAAGTCTTGTCCATAGTTCTCTCATCAGGCTGCTGCCGAGCGATATCGCGGCGCGGGCGCTGACTGTACAACCCGGATTGGACGGAGGGATCCTTCGCGGCTGAAGGAAAGGCCCTCGATAGCACACGGGCGAAGGCAATCAGCTTCAGCGCCCTACCGAAGAGCTTATTGTGAGAGCCGCGCGGGCGTTTAGTGTTGCTCGGCCTAGAGGCTTGGCGCTTGGTGAAATTTCCGGCCGCAAATCCCAGGCCTCCAGCCAAAAGCAGCATTGCCGGAGAAGTCAACCGGCTGTGTATACTCTGGCCAAGCATGGACGCGCGTACTCCGACCAGCCGTCTA
>Ga0184637_10002442_pt1 | contig 11984 bp, 11 predicted proteins | sample PLM3_127_b2_FD_133143 | JGI IMG/M metagenome (GOLD analysis project Ga0184637, IMG submission 133143) | Groundwater sediment microbial communities from an aquifer in East River, Colorado, USA - PLM3_127_b2 | ecosystem: Environmental > Terrestrial > Soil > Riparian zone | place: USA: East River...
CCATCACCATCGCGGCCGGCGTGAGCATCCTGCCGCGGAACACCGTGCAGAAGGAGGTGGGCATCCGCACGCTCGCCACCGTGGCCCTCGACATCGCCGACCTCGTGCGGCCCGTAGGAATCATCCATCGGCGGCAGAAGCCATTGACGCCGACGGCGGCCCGCTTCGTGGAGTTGCTGAGGGAAGCCGCCCGCGAACCCTGATCCCTGCCGCGGCGCGTAAATCCTTGCCGTAGCAAACACTCTTCGCTAGACTGGGGCTGAACTGCCCAGGTCCAGACGGGCAGAGTACGAGAACTGCACGATGAGAATCCCGGCTCGGTGGGCGGCCAGGGTCTGCACGTGAGAGCGCTGGCCACAAGGCATCACGGAGGAGAGGATTTCGATGGCTGAGACGGTGGCTCCCGCGACGAGTGCCCAGAAGACTCGGAAGGAACTGGATCGCGCGGTGATCCGCTTCGCCGGAGACTCCGGCGACGGGATGCAGCTCACGGGCGAGCAGTTCACGACGGAGTCGGCCTGGGCGGGGAACGACATCGCCACGCTTCCGAACTTCCCCGCCGAGATCAGGGCGCCGGCGGGAACGCTGTTCGGCGTGTCGAGCTTCCAGCTTCAGTTCGGCAGCCAGCGCGTGTACACCCCGGGTGACCGTCTGGATTGCCTCGTGGCCATGAACCCGGCCGCCCTCAAGGTGCATCTGCGCGATCTCAAGCCGGGCGGCCTGCTCATCGTCAACACGGCGTCCTTTGATGAGCGCAACCTCACCAAGGCCGGCTACCCGTCGAATCCGCTGGACGATCCGACCTTGGCCGAACGGTATCGGCTGCACAAGGTCGACATGACGGGGCTGACGCAACAAGCCATCCAGGACTTGCCCCTCAACGCGAAAGAGAAGGACCGGACCAAGAATTTCTTCGCCCTGGGCCTGGTGTCATGGATCTACACGCGGCCGCTGGAACCGACGCTCGAGTGGATCCACAAGCGCTTCGCCAAGAACACGGTGTACGCCGAGGCCAACACGCGCGTGTTGAAGGCCGGCCACGCCTTCGGGGAGACGGCGGAGATCTTCGCGGAGCACTACGCCGTCGAGGCCGCGGAGATGGCGCCCGGTGTGTACCGGGCCATGACGGGCAATCGCGCGCTGGCGTGGGGACTGCTGGCCGCGGCCCAGCGCTCGCACGTGCCCATCGTCTACGGCGCCTATCCCATCACGCCAGCCAGCAGCATTCTGGAGGAGCTGGCGCTCCACAAGCGCTTCCGCATCCGCACGATCCAGGCCGAGGACGAGATCGCGGCGGTGACCGCGGCCATCGGCGCCTCCTTCGGCGGCGCCATCGGCGTCACGGGCTCGAGCGGCCCGGGCATCGCGCTCAAGGGAGAGGCCATCGGTCTCGCGGTGACGGCGGAGTTGCCGCTCGTGATCTTCAACATCCAGCGTGGCGGCCCCTCGACCGGCTTGCCCACCAAGACCGAGCAAGGCGATCTGATGCAGGCCCTGTACGGCCGCAACAGTGAATCGCCCGTGGTGGTCATCGCTCCCGCCTCGCCCGGCGACTGCTTTTACATCGCCTACGAGGCCGTGCGCATCGCGGCGAAGTACATGGTCCCGGTGATGGTGCTCAGCGATGGCTACCTCGCCAACGGCTCCGAGCCCTGGCTGATCCCGGACCCGGAAACCTTGCCGTCCATTGATATCCAGTTCCGCACCGAGACGGAAGGCTTCTTCCCATATCTGCGCGATCCCGCCACCTTGGCGCGGCCCTGGGCGCGCCCGGGTACGCCGGGGCTCGAGCACCGGATCGGCGGCCTCGAAAAGCAGGACGTCACGGGGAACATCTCCTACGAGGCAGAGAACCACGACCACATGGTGCGGATGCGGGCGGAGAAGGTCCGGCGGGTCGCTCAGGAGATTCCGCCGACGACGATCAACGGGCCAGCCACGGGCGACCTGCTGGTGGTCGGCTGGGGCGGCACCTACGGCGCCATCACGGCGGCGGTGGAGCAGGCCCAGCTGAGCGGAAAGTCGGTGGCCTCCATCCACCTGCGTCACCTCAACCCGCTGCCTCCCGACCTCGGTCACATCTTGCGCGAGTACCGCAAGGTCCTGGTGCCGGAAATCAACAGCGGCCAGCTGGTGCGGGTCCTGCGCGCGGAGTACCTGGTCGACGCGGTGGGCTTCAACCGCGTGCGCGGTTTGCCCCTGGCGAGCGACGAGATTCACGAGGCCATCAACCAACTCCTGGGGAGTCAGTCATGAGCGCAGCCGGAGCGGGCGCCGCCGCGGCCCCGACGCCGCCGTACACGAAGAAGGACTTCGAATCCGATCAGGACGTGCGCTGGTGCCCCGGATGCGGAGACTATGCGATCCTGAGCGCCGTCCAGAAGTTCATGCCTGACCTCGGGATTCCCCGGGAGAACATCGTCTTCATCTCGGGCATTGGATGCTCCAGCCGCTTTCCGTACTACATGAATACGTACGGGTTCCACACCATCCATGGGCGGGCTCCGGCCCTCGCCACCGGACTCAAGGTGGCGCGTCCCGATCTCAAGGTCTTCGTGGTCACCGGTGACGGCGACGGGCTTTCCATCGGCGGCAACCACATGCTCCACGTGCTGCGACGCAACGTGGACGTGACCATCCTGCTCTTCAACAACCGCATCTACGGGCTGACCAAGGGGCAGTACTCGCCGACGAGCGAGCTGGGGAAGATCACGAAATCGACGCCCATGGGCTCGGCCGACCGGCCGGTCAACCCGCTGTCCTTTGCCCTCGGCTGCGGGGCCACCTTCGTGGCGCGCACCGTGGACCGCAACATCCCCCACATGGAGCAGATGTTGCGGCGCGCGGCCGCGCACAAGGGCACGGCGTTTCTCGAGATCCTCCAGAACTGCAACGTGTACAACGATCTCGCCTGGAAGGCGCTCTACGACAAGGAGTCGAAGCTCCAGTACGAGCTGCGCCTCGAGCCGGGCAAGCCACTGCTCTTCGGCCCACCCGCGGATCGCAAGGCCCTCATCATGGAGGGGGTAACGCCCAAGGTGGTGGCGGCCAAGGATGTTCCCGAGAGCGCCCTCTGGATCCACGACGAGCAGAACCTCAACGCGGCCAAGCTGATCGCCGACCTCTTCGCACCGGACTTCCCGATCCCCATCGGGGTCCTCTCGGACGTGGCCGATCCCGTCTACGAGGACATCATTCTCGACCAGGAGCAGCGGGCCATCGCGGACCGCGGGCCGGGCGACATCGCCAAGCTCCTGACCTCAGGAGATACCTGGAAGATCGGGTAGTCATCGCCACCAGGATGTCCCGCGCCGGTTCGGCACCCGACCGGCGCGGATGCGTCCGGAGTGAGCCATGCCTCTGACCCCCGTCCTCGTCAGCCAGCTCGAAGCCATCGTTGGACGCGATGGCCTCGTGACGTCGGTGGAAGGCCGCCTGGTCTACGAGTGCGACATGCACACCTTCTACAAGGGCGCCCCCGACGCGGTGGTGCTGCCCACCAGCGCTGAGCAGGTGCGGGAGGTGGTGCGGGCCTGCCGCACGGCCGGCACGCCGGTGGTGCCGCGCGGGTCCGGCACGGGCCTCATCGGTGGCGCCATGGCCCCGCGCGGCGGCGTCATGGTCGCCACCACGCGCATGAACGGCATCCTCGAAGTGGATCTCGCCAACCGCTGCGCCACCGTCCAGCCCGGGTTGATCAACCTCTGGCTCTCCCACGCCGTCCGCGAGCGGGGCTACTTCTTCGCGCCCGACCCGTCGAGCCAGATGGTGTCCTCCATCGGGGGCAACGTGTCGACCAACGCGGGGGGCCCGCACTGCCTCAAGTACGGCATCACCACCAACCACGTGCTCGGACTTCAGCTCGTCACGGGCGCAGGCGAGCTGGTGTGGCTGGGAGGCAAGACGCTCGACCGGCCCGGGTACGACCTCACGGGGGTCGCCGTGGGGGCGGAGGGCACGTTCGGTCTGGTGACCGCGGTCATCGTTCGGCTCCTCCACGAGGCCGAGGCCGTCAAGACAGCGCTCGCCTGCTTCGCGTCGATGGAGACGGCGGCGGAGGCGGTCTCCGCGATCATCGCCGCCGGCATGACGCCGGCCGCCCTCGAGATGCTCGACGACGTCATCATCCGCGCGATCAACGCGGGCTCCGGGGCTGGCTTCCCTGACCGGGCGGCGGCCGTGCTCTTGATCGAGCTGGACGGACCCGGGGCAGAAACCGAGGAGCAGACCGAGCGCGCGGCCGCGATCTGCCGCGAGCGCGGCGCCCTCGAGGTCCGGGTGGCGCGCGACGACGCCGAACGGGCGCTGCTCTGGAAGGGGCGAAAGGAAGCGGCGGGTGCGGTGGGACGCCTGGCCCCCACGTACTTGCTCCAGGACGCGGTGGTCCCGCGGTCCAAGCTCCCGCTGATCATGCGCGAGATGGCGGCCATCGCCGCCCGGCACCAGGTGCTCATCGCCAACGTCTTTCACGCCGGCGACGGCAATCTCCATCCCTTGATCTGCTACGACGAGCGTGTCCCCGCCGAGCTCGAGCGCGCCAAGCGCGCCAACGAAGAGCTGCTGCAGGCGTGTATCGCGCTGGGGGGCAGCGTGACCGGTGAGCACGGTCTCGGGCTCGACAAGGCCAAGAACCTCCCGCTCCAGTATGCGGACGTCGACCTCAACTTCATGTATCGCCTCCGCCGCGTGTTCGACCCCGACGGCCTCATGAATCCCGACAAGCTGCTGCCCAGCCACCCCGCCTGTGGCGAAGGCTTCCGCCCCGCGCGGCCCTCGCTACCGGCCGGCGCCTGGATCTGACGCCATGGCGGTGTCCACGCGCACCCTCGGTCAGGCGCTCGGCGCCATCGTGGGGGATCACGCCGTCCGCCCGGGCGAGAACGCGACGCCCGTCGACGGCGTCGTGCCGCGCTGGATGGTGGAGCCAGGCTCGGTCGCTGACCTCGGCCGGGTGGTCGCGTTTGCGTGCGACGAGCGACTCAAGGTCGTGCCGCGAGGCAGCGGCAGCACCATGGCCCTGGGCCATCCACTGCAGCGCGCGGACGTCCTGGTGGATCTCGGTCGGATCAACGAGATCGTCGAGTACAACCCCGACGACCTCACGGTGACGGTGCAGGCCGGAGTGACACTTGACGAGCTCGGTGCGCGCCTGCGTCCTCGCTCCCAGTTCCTCCCCCTCGATCCGCCGGGTGGGGCCCGCCGCACGCTCGGCGGCATCGCCGCCACGGCCGCGAGCGGGCCGCTGCGCGCGCGCTACGGCACGATGCGCGACCTCCTGCTCGGCATCCGCTTCGTGCAGGCGGACGGGGTCGTCACGTGGGGCGGGGCCAAAGTGGTGAAATCGGTGACCGGCTACGACGTCCCTAAGCTGATGGTCGGTGCGCTGGGCACCGTGGGGATCCTGGCCGAGCTGACCCTTCGCCTGCATCCTGTCCCGGCGTGTGAGCGCACGTGGGTCGCGACGTTCCCGAGCCCCGAGGCGGCCCAGACCTTCGTGGCCGCGGTCGTGGATTCGCCGCTCCAGCCGAATCGCGTGGAGTGGTTGAACGCGGCGGCCGCGCACGTGTGGGGCGTGGCCGAGACGGCGGCGGTGGTGATCTCCATCGGGAGCGTGGAGGCCGCGGTGCGCGCGCAGGAGACGCGGCTCGAAACGCTGGCCCGTGGCGCGGGCGGTGCGTGGCGTCCCGCCGATCCGCACCTGTGGCTTCGGCACGGCGCGCCCGATCCGGTCGCACTCGACGGGATCACGCTGCGGATCGCGACCTTGACGAGCCACCTCGCCCAGACCGTCCGCGGCCTCGAACGCGCGGTTGACGCAACGGCGCCCTCGGCCACCGTCGCGGTGTCAGGCTGCGCGCCCCTCGGCGTCTTGCGCGCCCACGTCCTCGGCGTCAGCGCGCAAGACGGAGCCGCGCTCGTGACGCGGCTCCGCGAGGTCCTGGCCCAGGTGGGCGGCACGGTCGTGGTGGAGCACGCGCCGGTGGCGCTGCGCGCGGCCGTCGACCCCTGGGGCCCAGTAGACCCGCCGGCCTTCGCCCTCATGCGCGCGATCAAGCAGCAGTTCGATCCCCAAGCGATCCTGAACGCCGGCCGCTTCGTGGGCAGTCTCTAGATGAAAGCGACGCCCCGAACGAAAGGGGGTATGGGGGCCATGTCGGGGCCCCCATGTCGCGACGTGAAAGCGATGCCCCGAACAGAGGGGCGTCACGGCTCCGCCGCGATGCCCCGAACGAAAGGGGGTATGGGGGCCATGTCGGGGCCCCCATGTCGATAGTGGCCGCCGGACCGAGTCTCGACGAGCTGCGCAAGTGTGTGCACTGCGGCATCTGCCTTCCGCAGTGTCCGACCTACCGCGTCCTCGGCGAGGAGATGGACTCGCCGCGCGGGCGAATCTATCTGATGCGCGCCGCCGCCGAGGGGCGGGCCGCGGTGACCGAGACCTTCGCCCGGCACATGGATCTCTGTCTGGGCTGCCGGGCGTGCGAGACAGCCTGTCCGTCCGGCGTGGCCTTCGGCTCGCTGCTGGAAGCGACGCGCGCTCAGCTACGAGATCGCCCCGGCCGGGCGCGCGATGGTTGGGTCGAACGCGTGATCTTCGCCCTGTTCCCGCACCCCGACCGCCTGGGGCGGCTGCTGCGCGCGCTGCGCGTGTATCAGCGGTCCGGCCTGCAGTTGCTCGTGGCGCGCAGCGGTGTGCTGAAGACAGCGACCTCCCTCGCCGCCCTGGAGGCACTCCTGCCCGAGGTCCCGGCTGCGCTTTCGATCGCCGAGTTCACCCCGGCGCAGGGGCCGCGGCGCGGGCGCGTCGGCTTTCTCACCGGATGCGTGCAACGCCATCTGTTTCCCACCGTCAACGCGGATACCGTGCGGCTGCTGGCGCTCGCCGGGTACGAGGTGGTCGCGCCCCGCCGCCAGGGATGTTGTGGCGCTCTCGAGCTGCACGCGGGGCGGGAGGACTCGTTTCGCGCGCGCGCCCGCGCCCTCACCGAGGCGTTCCCCGCCGGCTTGAATCTCGACTTCGTCGTGACCAACGCCGCGGGCTGCGGCTCCACCTTGCGCGAGTACGGCCGTTGGCTCCCCGGATCGCCCGACGCCGTACGCCTGGCCGACCGCACCCGTGACGTGAGTGAGGTGCTCGTCGGATGTGAGCTGCCGCTGGGGCCGCTCGAACTGACCGTGACCTACCACGACGCGTGCCACCTTGCGCACGGCCAGCGGGTGCGCAGCCAGCCGCGGGTGTTGCTGCAGCGCATTCCGGGTCTGCGGCTCGTCGAGTTGAAGGACAGCGACCTGTGCTGCGGGAGTGCCGGCGTCTACAATCTTCTCGAGCCGGAGATGGCCGATCGCTTGCTCGCCATGAAGCTCGACCGGATCGGTGAGACGGGGGCGCGGATCGTGGTCGCGGGCAATCCCGGCTGCGTTCTGCAGATCGCCCGGGGGGCGCGCCTTCGGGGCCTCGATCTCGAGGTGCGACACCCGGTCGAGCTGCTCGCGCGCGCCGCCGACGCGGCGGAGCGGGAAGGGGTGCTGGCATGAAAATCCGCGTGCGCGATCACGTGACCATTCAGGCGGACAAGATGGCGAAGGTGGCGTTGGCCGCTACCCCGCGGGCCCTACTCGATCTCTACTGCCTGGCTCCGGGTCAGGCCCAGAAGCCGCACGCGCACGGCGATCAAGACAAGATCTACTTCGTTCTCGAGGGGCGCGGCCGGATCCACCTGGACGGCAAGGAGGAAGCCGTGGCGCCGGGTGAGGCGGTGGTCGCCAGGGCGGGCGCCATGCATGGCGTGGTGAACGACGGGACGGATCCCCTCCTCCTCCTCGTGGTCGTCACGCCGCCCCCGCCCCACGCGTGACGCCTCCGCTGCGCGCGGCGCTGATGATCACCTGCCTCGGCGACGTGTTCTATCCCGAGGTCGGGGTGAGCATCGTGCGCCTGCTGCGCCGGCTCGGCGTCGCGGTGGACTTTCCCGCGGGGCAGACGTGCTGCGGCCTGCCTCTGTTCAACTCGGGCTATCACCGTGAGGCCGCCGCGGTGGCGCGGCGCACCGCCGCGCTGTTCCGGGATGCGGACCACGTGGTGGTCCCCTCGGGCTCGTGCGCGTGGATGGTCAAGCACGAGTACCCTGGCCTGCTGCCCGATGAGCCGGCGCGCACCCAGGTGCGCGCGCTGGCCTCCCGGACGTACGAGCTGTCCCAGTTTCTCGTCCACGTGCTCGGACGGACGGAGTTCACCGGCGCCACGCGTAGTCGGGTGACCTACCACGACTCCTGTCACCTGCTGCGGGGGCTTCACGAAGCGCAGACTCCCCGGATGATTCTCCAGCGCCTGGCCGGGGTCGAGCTGGTGGAGCTGCCGGGCAGCGACGAGTGTTGCGGCTTCGGAGGCTCCTTTTCGGTGCGGCTCCCGGAGGTCTCCACGGCGATCCTCGACAAGAAGCTGGCCAACATCGAGGCCACGGGGGCCGACTGCGTGGTGGCCTGCGACGCGGGATGCCTCATGCAGATCGGCGGCGGACTGAGCCGACGGGGCTCCCGGGTGCGGGCGGTGCATCTGGCCGAATTGCTGGACACGGGAGAGCGTGCCTCGTGAGCGACGGCGCCCTGGCCACTCCGTTCCGCGCGCGGGCGGAAGCCGCGCTGCGGGATCCGTTCCTCCAAGAGGCCCTCACCATCGCCACCACGAAGTTCATCACCCTGCGTCGTGAGGCCTTCGCGGAATTCCCCGAAGGGGAGGCCCTCCGCGATCGAGCCCGGGCCATCAAGGAGGCGACGCTCCAGCACCTCGACCAGTATCTGGAGCAGCTCATCACGAGCATCGAGGCGCGCGGCGGGCACGTCCACTACGCGACCACCGCCGCCGAGGCGCGCACCATCATCGTCGACCTCGCCCGGCGCGCCGGGGCCCGGACCGTCGTCAAGTCGAAGTCGATGGCCACCGAGGAGATCGACCTCAACGAGGCGCTGATCCATGCCGGGATCACGCCGGTGGAGACGGATCTCGGCGAGTACATCATCCAGCTCGCCGGCGAGCGTCCCTCGCACATCATCGCCCCGGCCATTCACAAGACGAAGGGGCAGGTGGCGGAGCTGTTCACCAGGGAGCTGGGCCGCGCCGTGCCCGCCGATCCCGAGGAGCTGACGCGCGTGGCGCGCGCCGAGCTGCGGGAGAAGTTCCTCCAGGCCGAGATGGGCATCACCGGGGCGAACTTCGCCGTGGCCGACACGGGGACCATCGTGCTCGTCACCAACGAGGGCAACGGGCGCATGGTGACCTCCCTGCCGCGCGTACACGTGGCGGTGATGGGCGTCGAGAAGGTCGTGCCCTCGATGAGTGACCTCGTGGTCTTTCTGGCCATCCTGGCCAAGAGCGCCACCGGGCAGAAGCTGTCGGCGTACACGACCCTGGTGCAGGGCCCGCGGCCGGCGGGCGAGCTGGAGGGGCCGGAAGAATTCCATCTCGTGTTGCTCGACAACGGGCGCATCGACCAGATCGGCGGGCCGCTGCGCGAGTCGCTGGCCTGTCTGCGCTGCGGCGCCTGCCTCAACGTGTGCCCGGTCTACCGCCAGATCGGCGGCCACGCCTACGGCTACACGTATCCGGGGCCCATCGGCATTCTTCTGACGGCCATGCAGCACGGCCCCGAGTCTGTGAAGGATCTCGCGCACGCCTCGTCGCTCTGTGGAGCGTGCGCGGAGGCCTGTCCGGTGCGGATCGATATTCCCCGAATGCTCATCGAGCTGCGACGCCAGGTCGACGAGCGCCGGATCGCGCCCCGGGAAGAGCGGCTCATCTTCCGCGGCCTGGCCGCCACCTTGACGAGACCCGCGTGGTACCGGCTCGGCGCGCCGTTCGCCCGGCTCCTGCAGCGCCCCTTCGTTCGCGGCCGGATGATTCGACGGCTGCCGCTCTTCCTGGGTCGCTGGACGCACACGCGTGACCTGCCCGCCGTCGCCTCGCGCACCTTCACGGAGCGGTGGCCCGAGCTGTCGCGCGAGGCAACCCCGCGATGACCACGAAGGCGGAGTTCCTGGCGCGCCTCCGCCATGGGATGCCGCAAGGGCAGGGATCCCTTGCCGCCGAGGTTGCCGACCGGCCGGCACATCCAGCCGAGGCCGTGGAGGTCATCCGCCGGCAGCTCAGCGAGCGGTGGCCCGAGACGCTCGCTCGCTTCCAGACCGAGTTCGAGCGCGTGGCCGGGGTGTTCCATCGCGTGCCCACCGCCGCGGAGGTGCCGGACGTGGTCGGCCGCCTGGCCCGTGAGCGGCAGGCGCGTCGTCTGATCGCCTGGCATCCGGAAGCCCTCGGCGCCGACTGGAGCGCGGCGCTGACCGCGGAGGGACTCACGGTCGAGCTGATGCCGCGGGGCGAGATCGACGACGAGCCCACCCGGCCCGCGCTGCGCCGCCGCATCGCCGAGGCCGATCTCGGTCTCACCGGCGCCGACCTGGCGGTGGCGGAAACGGGGAGCCTCGTCTTGATCGCTGGCCGGGGGCGCCCGCGGTCGACCTCCCTCTTGCCTCCGTGCCACGTGGCGGTGTTCGGACGAAGCGCCCTCGTCGAATCGCTGGCCCAGGTCAGCGCCTTCTTCGAGGCGTGGCACAGCGACGCCGCCCCGGAGTGGAAAGGTGGCGTCATCAACGTGATCACCGGCCCCAGTCGGACGGCTGACATCGAGCTGACCCTGATCCGCGGCGTACACGGACCACAGGAGCTGCATGCGATCTTCGTCGAGGCGGATGCACCGACCGCCACGGGACGGCATGGCTGAGCGCCACTTCACGCGGAACGAAGCGGAGGCGCTCATCCCGAGGCTGACCGCGATCATGGAACGTGTGATGAACGCCCACACGGAGGCCACGGCGCGGCAGGAGCGGCTGCGCGCGGAGCGGCAGCGCATCGAGCTGTCGGGAGGTGGCGTCCTCGATCGGACCGCGTGGCGCGACGACAGCGAGGCGCTGAAGCGCGCGACGGACGCCGTCCGCGAGGGACTCGATGCGATCCACGCCCTCGGCGGCGTGCCCAAGGATCTCGCCCTCGGCCTGGTCGACTTCCCTTCGCTGCGTGGCGGTCACACGGTGAACCTGTGCTGGAAGTACGGCGAGCGCGACATCCGATTCTGGCACGGGCTCGACGAGGGCTACGCGGCACGAAAGCCGCTCTGATGCCCTACGCGGCCGTCCTCTTCGATCTCTTCGACACCCTCGTGCTCTTCGACTCGGCCCGCCTGCCCATGGTGGAGATCAACGGCAAGCGCGTGCACACCACCGCTCGCCTGCTCCACGAGCGCCTCGTGGACGACGTCCCCGGCGTCTCCCTGGAGACCTGCTACGGCGCGCTGATCGACAGCTGGCGGGAGGCCGAGCGGCTCCGCGCCCTGGATTTCCGCGAAGTGCCGGCAGCCGAGCGCTTTCGCGACTTCCTGCGGCGGCTCGCCCTCGATCCCGACGCGGTCCCTCCCACGCTGATCCCGGACCTGATCAACACGCACCGACGCGAGCTGGGGCGCGCCGCCGAGTTTCCCGCGCATCACGGTCCGTTGCTCAGGGCGCTGGGGAAGCGGGCGCGCCTGGCCGTGGTCTCCAACTTCGACTACACCCCGACGGCGCTCGACATCCTGGAGCGCGCGGGAGTCGCCGACCTCTTCCAGACCGTGGTGGTTTCCGACGAGGTCGGCTGGCGCAAGCCTCACCCCGAGATCTTCTCGCGCGCCCTCGCGCGCCTCGGCGTGGCGCCCGCGGACGCCCTCTTCGTGGGTGATCGTGCGGACATCGACGTGGTGGGCGCCCAGCGCATGGGCATGCCTTCCGTGTGGATCAATCGCGGAGGACAGGCCTTGCCCGCCGGTATCCCGCCACCCGATTACGAGGTGCGCGACCTCGCGGAGCTGGCGCGCATCCTCGAGGTGACCGACTGAAAACATGGGGGGCCTCGAAGGGGGCCCCCCATACCCCCCGGACGCTCGTCGCGCCCCGGGGAACCC
>Ga0184637_10002443_pt1 | contig 11983 bp, 17 predicted proteins | sample PLM3_127_b2_FD_133143 | JGI IMG/M metagenome (GOLD analysis project Ga0184637, IMG submission 133143) | Groundwater sediment microbial communities from an aquifer in East River, Colorado, USA - PLM3_127_b2 | ecosystem: Environmental > Terrestrial > Soil > Riparian zone | place: USA: East River...
ATTTTGCGTTCGATTGGGATTCCTCTCGATTGATTCATGAGCTTGTCGCCGCGACGCGTGTTCTCACTGCTGCTAGAATCACCAGCGGTGAGCCGATCACATGAAACTATATTGGGTCGAGACGGCCGATCGAGCGGAGGACTGGTTCGTCGTCGCGCGGAGCGCGAGGCGAGCGGCGCGGTGGCACGAGCAGGCGGAGGGCTACGCCTCCGGTGACGCCGTGGCGACGCTCGTGCTTCGCATCCCGAAAGGTCTGGAGGCGCGGGAAGGCTGGCCGACGGACGACCTCCTCGAAGCCTGCGGTGCGCGAATTCAACGGAGCGAGACACCCCGGGTGGTAGAGATCGGCGGAAAGCGATTCCTCGAGGGCTACCTCGAGAGCGAGATTCGCCAGCGAGCCGATGACGGGTTCGAAGCCCTCGGCCGGGGACGTCCCAACGAGACGAAACGGCGTTCCTTCCACTGAGCCACTGAGGCACTGAGGTCCCTGGGGCATCCCCTGATCGGATGACGGTTGATACCACATGGCCTCGAAGACTCACCCTCACAAGTGGCGATTCCAGTCGCGGTTCCGACGCGGGGCTTTCGGCTGGCGCTCCGAGCCGGCGATCCGCCGCGTGAAGGAGGCAGTCTCGGAGATCCGGAAGGTCGCGCGCCGGGACGAGCTCGTGGCCGCCGAGGGCGTCGTCCGTTTCCTGGAACGGCTCTCACCCGCCCTGGAGCAGGTCGACAGCTCCTCCGGCGCGATCGGTATCGCGGTGAACCGCGCCATTGCGGAGCTCGTTCCCATATTCGCGAAAGCAGGGGCGGACGACGAGACGCGCATGGCGTGGCTCGAGCGGCTGTTCGCCGCGCACGGGAAGGACGAGATCCCTTATATCGAGCGCCTGGCCGATCACTGGGGCGAGCTCTGCGGCTCGAAGCACATCGCGTCCCTCTGGGCTGACCGCCTGCTCGACATCACCCGCATGGCGCTCAGTCCGGATAAGGACCGGCGCGGCTTTTTCCACGGGACCACCGCCTGTTTGGGCGCTCTCTTCAGGGCGGAGCGGTACGAGGAGATCCTCGAGCTCGTCGACGGCCAGGTCATCTGGCCATACAAGCGGTGGGGCGTGAAGGCGCTTTCCGCGAAGGGACGTCGGGCGGACGCCGTCCGCTACGCGGAAGCTTGCCGGAGCCCGTGGGCCAGCGATTGGGAGATCGATTTGTTGGGCGAAGAGTCGCTCCTCGCGAGCGGGCTCATCGACGAGGCTTACCGACGCTACGGACTGACCGCGAACCGGGCGCCGACCTATCTCGGCTGGTTCCGCGCCGTCAGGAAGAAGTACCCCATGAAAGCGTCCGGACAGATTCTCGCGGACCTGGTCGGGCTTACTCCCGGCGAAGAAGGGAAGTGGTTCGCCGCCGCCAAGGACGCGAAGCTCTTCGACGAAGCCATCGCCCTCGTGAATCGAACCCCCACGGAGCCGCGCACCCTCATCCGCGCCGCACGGGACTACGCCGAGGAGCGTCCCGCGTTCGCGATCGAGGCCGGCCTCGCAGCTCTTCGATGGCTCGCCTCGGGCTACGGCTACGAGGTGACCGGCGCCGACGTCTGGTCCGCCTACACCCACACCATGGAGGCCGCCGCGCGAGCGGGAGTCATCGAGCCGACGCGCGAAAGAATACGCGGCCTCGTCGCCGCCGAAACCTTCGACGAGCGCTTCGTCACCCGGGTGCTGGGAAGAGAGCTCGGGCTCTGATTAAGGAGGCCAGGCGCGGCAAAGCCAGATCATCACGACCTACGGGGCGGACGCTCTCATCGATCGGGTCGATCAGGCGGTCCTCGTGAGGGGACTCGATGGCTCTCGGGAGCGGTCGGGAAAGGCGCGATCCGACCGCCGCTCTTCGGGTGGGTGAAACGGACCCTTGCCCGGCCACACGAAGTGTCTCGAGTAGGCTTCCTCGATCTTGCGATGTCCCGTCTTGGTGAATCGCAGCCGCCGTCTCGCACCCTTGCCCCAGCTCGTATATACGGTCGTGGAGGGCAAGAGATTGAGTTCGTGGGCGTGGAACCCCAGGATTCGCAGGAGCCTCGCGAGCCGCGTGAGGTTGCCCTCGATGACCCTTTCCAGGTATGGCACCCGTCCGCGGCGCCAATCCTCGAGGCGCTCCGGCGCCAGCACGTTCATGCGGATCAGGACGTCGACCGGGGCAACGACCTTTCCCCGCGCGAGGATCTGCTCCACGGCTCGCGCGACTCTTGGATAGAGCGGGTCTTTGCGATACGTGTCGACGGTGACGGTTGGCTTTGAACGCGCGCTCATCACTCGAAGGCCCACGTCCTTCTGCTGTCATGTCATCACGCCGGAGCTTTGAGCGCAACCCGGGAACAGGCACATCTCGTGACAGGAGCGCGGGCGCTCGGCTCCCGCGTCTAAGAGATTCGATCGACCCGGTACTCAGTGGTAGCCTGGCCCGGTTTCGGAGATGACGCTCGCCAAGCGCTTGGAACGGCAGTTCGGGCCGGGAGATCGCTCCCGCGGGCGGGAGTACTTCGGAGAAGGGCGCGTGCACATCGTGAGGGCGAGCGAGCTGGGCGCCCTCGCCACGGTTGCGGGCTCGCGGCAGTATGTCGTATTGCTCGATTGGTCCCAGTTGAGCGAGGACGGGCTTCTCTTCGCTCGCTGCGACTGCCCGCGCCACGAAGAGGGGATCTGGTGCAAGCACATCTGGGCAACCGTGCTCGCTCTCGACGCCCAGGGAATAACGCTCCGTACCGGGTCCCCGGAAATCCATCTCGAATTCGACGACCCGGAGTTCGACGACTTCGGGGAGATGGACGACCCCGATGATTGGGAGGAGGAGCCCGCGCCGCGAGGTCCTGACTGGGAGCAGAAGCTGACGGCCCTCGAGCGCTTCCTTCTGGTCCGTGGCCGGGACGGGGAGGGCGTGAAGCGCGAAGCGGGAAAAGAGATCCTGTTCCAGATCGATGCCGGCGCCTCTCGAGCGCAGGGCGAGCTGGCGGTGTCGTTTTCGAGCGAAAGCGAAAGAGGGACGGCGCGTGGGGCAAGATCCGGCCGGCCCGCCTTCGGCGCGCGGATATCGCCCCGATCGAAGACCCTTCGGAGTCAGTGCTTCTGGAGCTTCTGTTCAGCCTGGGCGCGCGGGAAGCGCTCACTCGCGGCTGGATGTGGGGCGAGCTCAAAGTGGGAAGCGCGACCATCCCGTCGGCTCTCAACGAGCTGATCGTGCCGCGCCTCGCGAAGACGGGACGGCTTTACTGGCGCGCCGACCATCCAGAGGGGGAATTACCGCCGCCGCTCGCGTGGGACGACGGCCCCCCGTATCGTCTGACGCTCGGGCTCACCAGCGCGGATGCCGGGAAGGGTACGACCCTCTCGGCCTCGTTTCAGCGCGGAAACGAGGAGCGATCGGAAGCGGAGGTGGTAATCCTGCTGAGGTCCGGACTCGTCTGCTTCGAAGACCGCATCGCGTGCTTGGAGAACCCCGGCGACGCCTTCTGGGCGTCGATTCTCCGGGTGACCGGCCCCATTACCGCCCCCGAGAAGGACACCGACCAACTCATCGAGCGGCTCCTCAACCTTCCCGTGCGTCCGCCGATCGAGTTGCCTCCCGCGCTCGCGATCCGGGAGGTAAAGGTCCGCCCGACGCCCTGGCTCCGGTTCCTTCGGCCCGGTCCGCACGACTCGGCGCTGAGCGCGAAGCTCCAGTTCGACTACCAGGGAACGGTGTTTGACGCCGGGGACAGGAGGCGAGGCATCTTCAAGAGAGGCTCGTTCACCGCGCGCGACTTCGATTTCGAGCGGGCGAGCCATCAGCTTCTCGCACAGCTCGGATTCGACTCCATCCCTGGGTCTCGTCCATTCTGGACGCTCGAAGCGAAGAGGTTTCCGAAAGCCGCGGCGCGGCTCATCGAGGAAGGGTTCATCGTGCTCGCGGAAGGACGCCGCGTGCGGACTCCGCGCGCGAGCCGGCTCACGCTCGCGAGCGGGATCGACTGGCTGGACCTCGAGGGGGAAATCGACTTCGAGGGAGAGGTGGTGTCGGTGCCGCAGATTCTGGAGAGCCTCGCGCGGGGAGACCGCTTCATCACCCTCGGCGACGGAAGCCAGGGAATGCTTCCCGAGGAGTGGCTCGAGCGAGCGGGAGTCCTCCAGGCGCTTTCCCCGGAGCGACGGGAAAAAGCACTCCGGTTCCGCCCCTTTCACGCCCTTCTCCTCGACGCGCTCCTCGAGTCCGAGAATCCTCCGCCGCACCAAAGAACAGGTCCTGCCAGAGCTTCCCGCGAAGAACGAGCAGACGATCCACTGTCCGCTCGAAGGCCGCCTGCGCAAGCTCTACGAAGAGCTCCGGCGGCACTACCAGCGCTCTCTCTCCGAGCGCATCAAGGGCGCGGGATTGTCCGGCTCCAAGATGTGGGTGATCGAGGCCCTGCTCCGGCTGCGCCAGGGGGCCTGTCACCCCGATCTCCTGGAGCGCTCCGGGAGCGCCGACGGTTCGGCGAAGCTCGACGCGCTCCTGCCTCGGCTGGACGAGGTCGTATCCGAGGGGCACAAGGCGCTCGTTTTCTCCCAATTCACGACCTTTCTCGCCATCGTCCGGAAGCTTCTCGATGCGCGGGGGCTTTCGTATGAGTACCTGGACGGAAAGACGCGCGACCGCAAGCGGCGAGTCGACCGGTTTCAGACCGATCCCGACTGCCGCCTCTTCCTCGTGAGCCTCAAAGCGGGCGGGCTCGGTCTCAACCTCACCGCCGCCGACTACGTGTTCATCCTCGACCCCTGGTGGAATCCGGCCGTCGAAGCCCAGGCAATCGACCGCGCGCACCGAATCGGTCAGGAGCGCCCCGTCTTCGCCTATCGGCTCATCGCCGAGAACACGGTCGAAGAGAAGATCCTCGATCGCAAGCGGAGCAAGCGCGAGCTCGCGGACGCCATCCTGGTTCAAGACGGCGCTCTGATCCGGAACCTTACGGCCGAAGATCTCGAGCTGCTGCTGAGTTGAGATGCGGGCCTAGCGCTCGCCCCTCCGCATGCGCTCGAACGCCTCGACGTTCCCCATCGCGTCGTTCACCGGGTTGTCCCTCCAGAAGGCACTGGATGTAGCGAAAGGAGATGTAGGCGTCGTCGCTGACGTGCGACCAGAGAAAATACTGCAGTCCGAGAGTGAGCCCGCAGGCAACTAATAAGACGACGACACCAACTCGCCGGTCGGGAGAAGTCACGTTTCTCCCATCTTACGGAACGCATCGCCCGCGCGACTAGCGCGAGGGAGGATTCCCGCCTCGGATCTCGTCTATACGAAGGAAAGGGAGGTACAATGACGACATGTCGAGGCCAATGGAGACTCTCGAGCAGCGCCGGTTCACGGTCGAGGAGTACCACCGGATGGGCGAGGCCAGCATCCTGGCACCGGGTGAGCGGGTCGAGCTCATCCGGGGAGTCATCCGTCAGATGAGCCCCAAGCGCCGGAAACACGTTGTCGCGGCCACGAAGGCCTTCAGGGTCCTCGACAAGGCGCTCGAGGGCCGCGCGACCGTGTATCTGGAGGCGCCGCTCGGTCTAGAGGATCTGGATTCCGAGCCCGAGCCCGACATCGTCGTGTGCTCCAACCCCGATGTCGAGTCGTATGGAACAACGGAAACCAAACCCCTTCTGGTCATCGAGCTCGCGGATTCGTCGCTCCGATACGACATGACCGAGAAGGCGGCGTTGTACGCGGACGCCCAGATTCCGGAATACTGGGTGGTGAATCTCGTGGACCGCGTGCTGGAGGTTCATCGACGACCGCAGAACGGGGCCTATGAGACGTGCTTGCGCGTTCCGTGCGGCTCGCGGATTTCCCCGGAGGCGTGGCCGGAAGTAGACCTCGACGTATCCTCGTTGTTTCCGAAAGTGCCGTGAATCGCCCGGGGATTCGGGCTCGAGAACTCGTCCTTCTCCGTGTGATCCCCATTCGGGGACGACGACAGGAGGAGTCGTGGATAAGGCAAAGAAGCCGCCCGTCCTGGAATTCTGGCTGACCATGAATCAGTGGGTGCAGTTCACTCGCGTCATGGAGCGCTGTCATCGCGCCGCCGGGGGACCGGTGGGACCGGCGGAGTGCCTGCAGATCATCTGCCGTAACTACTTGGAACGGCCAAGGATTCGCGGGGGCCGGCTTGAAAGTCGCCACGATATGCCAGGGTAGTATAATTGGTAGGACGTATGAGAGCATATCGATGGCAAAAACCAAGGTATCGGTAACCATAGAGCAGTCCGTGCTCGAGCGAGTCGACCGCGCGTCAGTGGGTATGTCGCGAAGCGAGATTGTGGAACGAGCCTTGAAACGCTGGCTGACCGACCGACGGCGCCTCGAGTTGGAAGAGCAGATTGCAGCGTACTACCTGGATCAGCAGGCGGACGAGGCTGCAGCCGATCGGGAGTGGTCCGAGCTCAGCGCGAATCAGATCGGAAAGACCTGGAGTTGAATCCTCGGCCGCTTCGGGGTTGCCTCTATTGGGTGTCCATCCCCGGGGAACGGACTCGCAAGAAGCGGCCGGCCCTTGTTGTTTCGGTCGATGCCCGGAACAGGCTGGCCAGCGACGTTCTCGTCGTCCCCGCGAGCACGGTTCGCCGGGATTCTCCAACCCACGTTCGACTGAAGACCGGAGAAGGTGGGGCCCCGAAAAACTGCGTCTTGAAATGCGAGCAGATCACGACTCTCCCCAAGGACCTTTTGAGCGAGCATGCCATGGGCGGAGAACTGTCGAGGCCCCTGATGGAGCAGGTCGAGCGAGGGGTCTTGCGATCGATCGGGATTCCGCTCGATTGACCGAGCGCGGAGGCGTGCTTGTCTACAGCGCCCTCGCGGGCGCCCAGAAGCGCCTCACGTTGACACCGTTATCGACGGGAGTTTTCGTAGTCGCCACTTCTTCCTTCTTGGGTTGTCGGGAAAAGAAGGATCACCGCTTGCCCGTACATACGCGTGGATCAAAGGAAATTCGTTCGAACTTCAAAACGGGACCTCTCCCATACTCCACCATCTCGTTTTCGAGCCCGTAAGGCAACGCCGAGAGCTTGCCTGGAAGGCAGCATTCTCGAAGTCGCCAGGAACATAAGGTCGTCCCCACGGGGTAGAGGACGTCCAAGGGTGACGTCATCGTCACTCTTCCGCGGTCGGTTCGTCAGCGATCCCTGACCGCCGACGCGGCGGATGCGCTGCCCGACCCGGCGGGGTTCCAGACCAGGTCACGGTGAACGATTCGGGGCAGTGCCTGTGAAGGTCCAGGCCCTCCTGCATCACCTCGTTGGCGATGAGGATCATCGGGTTTCGGTCGCCCCCTCGTCGAGCCCAAACTTCTGACCCATGACGATTTGAAACCACCGCTCCCGATCCTTGACGACTCGGAACATCTTCTCGTCCGCGCTCCCGGCGAGGAACGGCTCGTAGATCACGATGGGCTGGTGGGTTTGCTCCGCTTTGCATCGAATGCGGTCCCGGATCCATCGGGAGTGGAGAACGCCGCGCGGAGGGCATCGACCGGTCGAGAGATTCTTGAAGGTGATGGGGGAGGCCGGAATGCGCGGGGGAAGAGAAGGCTAGCACGAAGAGGGAGGACGGAGGATTCGGGTTCTCTTTGTCGTCTCTCTGTGAAAGACCCCTGGATGGGGTTCGAGGTACAATTGATTGTGCGAGTGGCCACCGGAAGGGTAATCGATGGAAAGGTCGTCGTGGAAGGCGAACCTCTCGTCGAAGGCTCGACAGTCACCGTGTTTCTGCCTGAGCCCGATGAGGAGATCGAGCTGACGTCGGAGGAGGAATCCCGGCTGGCGCAGGCGGTTCGAGAGGCGGACGAAGGAGATTTCATCGAGGAGGATGCCGAGCGGTTCCTCGATGAGCTCGACCGGCAATCGTGAAACGTCGTCGGCTGAAGCTCCTCCGACGAGCGTCCAACCAGATATCGGAGGCGGCAGTGTGGTGGTCCGCTAACCGTCCTTCGGCTCCAAAAGCTCTTGTTCGCGACCTTCGTCAAGCCCTGAGAGCTATCGCCGAGCAACCCAACGTCGGTCGGCGCGTAAAAGGCGTCAAATTCGAGAACGTCCGAAGGGTGCACCTGACCCGCATTCGGTACTATCTCTACTACCGTTTGAACGTCGAGGACGACACAGTTGAGATCTTGGCCTTCTGGCACTTGAGTCGCGGTTCGGATCCTCCCTTGTAGGTCCTTGGAGTCGTCGATCGCGAGAGGGGTCATCGGCTTTCCGTGAACGTCCAGAACCGCCGCGGCCAGGCGCGTCGAGGAGAGGCCACCTCGAAAGGCGGCGTCGACCTCGTCCAGGGAAAGCGCGACTCTGTCGCCAGGCATCTCGATCGGCGGAGGCTCCGGAAGCCGATCCACATCAGGGAGGCCGAAGGTCCAGAGCGAAGAGTCGGCTCTCGAGCTCGGGGTGGGGGAGATCGAGCGCGAGGAGTCCCTCTTCGTCCTCGTAGATGGGATTGCGGCGTCTCCGGGACTTCTTGAGGGAGAGAATCATATCGCCCGCCCCCGAATGCGCGCCGGCCTCCTCCAGCCGCCCGGCTACCGATTCGAGCGTCATGGGGCCGCCGTTTTCGAGGAGCGCCACGATCGTGAGGTCGAAAAGTGTTACGGGGCCGAAGGGGCCGCGACGCCCCACGAATTCCTCGACTCGAGGAACCCGGAGCGTCTTCAGGCGATCGCAGTAAGCATTTGGAGAGACCACGAACCCCTCAGCCATGAGGCGGCCCCGCCCAGCGTTTCCGCGCTCGATCCAGGAAGGAAGACCGCTTGGACACCAGACTTTTCACGACCTTCTCGAACCCGGGAATGAAGGAGGACTTCCGGTGGTGACGTTTTCGCACGTCTTTGACCGTCGCCTCCCATTCCTGGCCCAACCCCGCCTTCTCGTAGCACCTCTTCGCCCGCGCGAGGTGGGAGAGCGCGAATCGATAGTACTTGCTCTTCGCTTCGTCGACGATGCGAAGGCCGAGTGAGCGGTAGAGCCTCGCCGCCAGCCGTGCTCGTCGACATGGCCGTAGGCCCGATGGAACCGATCGAGAAGCACGCGAGCGATCCGGCCGAAGGCCAGAGCGACCTGGACTTTGCTCGACACCTCGGGGCCGAGCTCTCCCCAACGTCCCGCGAGGATTCCCGAAAACAATGCCTCGGGCTCGTCGACGCGGTCCCGATGCGCCACGATGAGCTGGTTGGAGAGGGGGAGCGTCGAGTCATCCCTCGCTTAGAGGAAGAGGGCCTCCCACAGCCGTTGCTGCTGCTCGGTTCAGGATCGGCGTACAAGCGACGAGAGCCGAGAGCGCTTGCCCAGACCGGCAAGCGTCAAGAGTCCTCTCTTTCGTGGGATGGCGGGCTTTTCGAAGTCCAACGCCTCGAGGGCGTATTGGTCGTAGAGGTGACTCGAGTCGTGTTCTCCCGGCTCGACCCAGAAAGCGTCCAGGATCGCGTTCGCGGCCGGAGTGACGCGCAGGGTTCCCGGAATGACCAGCCCGTACTCCCTCAGCGACGAGAGATACGCGCCCAGCCCGCCCAGCTCGTTCTGACGAGAAATGAGCGCAAAATCGAGCGGCAGCGGCGTCGTTCCAGGAAACCACGCCCGCTTGGCGCCAAGGACGCCGCGCATGGCATCCTCGTCACCTCGCGCGAGCTCGCCCTCCCGAAACTCCAACGTGGCCAGCGCCCAGAACCGCTCCCATCGCTCGAAAAGCCGCGTCCGCGTCTCGTCGTCACCGGCGTAACCGTATTTCCGGATAGCGATCTCCGCGAGATGGAGTCCATAGAGAACAACCGCGTAGTTCTGGGCTCGGTTGGTGCGGGTCGTGAGGCCGCGAAAGAGCCACAAGCCGACCTGTTGACCGAGGTAGTCGAGTGCGAGGGGATCCTCGGCCGTGAAGTCCGAGTCGGATGCCAGCGGAGCAGATCAGAATAGCCCGGTTGGCGGATTGTCGAGCACTTGCAGCACGACGCTCATTCCAGCGATTCGTAAGGGTCGTTTGCGGTTATATCGAGATACTTGGACGGCCGCGAAACACTGCTCCGCGACCCCCTTCCGCGGCTAGTTGAGTCAACGTATTGAACACTATGTTAGACCGCAAACTGCACACTCGACGATGGCTCACGCCCTTTGCAGCGCCTGCCACACACGTGGGCATTCGGAGAGAGCCGCAGGATGACACACCACCAATAGCAGTCTCGTAGCAGATTATAATTGAGGAAGGGGAGGCTCGAGATGCCAGCGTCAACTGCTTTCGACCGGATCACCATCGAGGTCGGAAAAATGAATGGCCAGCCCTGCATCCGCGGGCTGCGCCTCACGGTGCGCCGCGTCCTCGAGGCTCTGAGCACCTACGACTCTCGGGAGGAGCTTCGAGCTGATCGCCCTTCGGTTCAATGGGCCTTCGAGGCGACGGCTCCCCGCGTTGACAGCCCAAAGTCGTCCATGGTTCACTGCGCGTCATGAGAAGCGAGCGCGCCATCCCGAAGCTTCTCCATTCGACTCGAACCTGGCGGGCCGCGGCCTGCGCGCTCGGCGTGACGGTGGTCTTCCCGTTCTTGGCCCAGGCGGCACCGAGCGAGGAGCAAGCGCCCAGGCAACAGGCCCGGGTCCCGACGAGCCACGCCGCCGTGCACGAGGGCCCGGGGTCGGGCTCCGCGCTTCTGGTGCTGGTCCCACGGGACACCGTCCTCTCCGTCATTGGGCGACGGGGAGAGTGGGTTCAAGTGGAGCTTTCGCCGGAGCTGAGGAAGACCGGGATCGTCATACGCTGGTACGAGGGGAAGCACGAGCTCGTAAGGCGTAACCGGAGCATCACCATCGGGGACGAGAAGAGCGGATGGATGCACGACTCGACCGTCGTGATCACGGACGTCGACGCGCGATGAACCGGAGCGACAGCCGAAAGTCGTCTCGCCGTGCTCCCGAGCTACGGCGAGCGGCGTCTCATCTGTAGGTCCTGCGGCCGACCATCCTGCCGACGAGCTTCGCCGGGTCGGCATTCGGCTTCGGACGGAACATCTGCGTCCGGTCGTTCTGGATCTCGGTGACGTAGAGATTGCCCTCTTCGTCCACCTCGATCTGGTGCGCGCCATCGAGCTGGCCGGGGAGCGCGCCGTGCTCGCCGATGTCCAGGATGTACCGCCCGTTCAGGTCGTACTTGACCAGCCTGTCCGTCGTCCAGTCCGCCACCCAGAGGTAATCGTCCTCGGTGACGATGTGGGCGAGCACCTGCGAGTTGTGACCCGTGGGCCACATCTCCAGGAATTTGCCGTCCTCGTCGAAGACCTGCATGCGGCTGTGCTCGCGATCCGCGACGAAGATCCGGCGGTCCCGGCTGACGCCGATGCTGTGGACGGACCAGAACTCGTTCGGACCCGGATTGGCGGGGTCCACCGGCGGCTGGCCCCAGTCCTTGACGAAATTCCCGTCGGGGTTGAACTTGGCAACGCGCGTGCCCGCGTAGCCGTCCGCGACGAAGAACGTGCCGTCGGGGAGCCAGCAGATGTCCGTCGGACGGCTGAAGTTGTTCGGGCCCCGTCCGGGCACGCCTCGTTCACCCAGCGTCTTCACCAACCGGCCGTCGTTGGTGAAGACGTTGATCTCGTGCATGTCGTCGTCGACGATCCAGAGGTGCCTCTCGGGATCGTAGGGGTTCATCAAGAGCTTGTGCGGGCCGCGAGCGACTTCCCCGAGTCCCGTGCCCCTCCCAGGCGCGAGGTACGCATCGTGCTGGAGCCACTCCTCGATCGTGTTGCCCTCCCGGTCCACGGCGAAGAGTATGTGGTGCCGCCGTATGTCGTAGTCGCGGTTTTCTCCGGCGTAGGGGCGCCTCCCGGTGTTGGTTCGGGGCGGGTCGAGCAGAGATGCGTAGATCCACGGCGGGGCGCCGGGAGGGAGCTCGATCTCGCCGCGCTGGCCGACCCAGACCTTGTCGACGCTCTCGGCCCAGACCCCGGAGCCCGAGCCCC
>Ga0184637_10002444_pt1 | contig 11977 bp, 13 predicted proteins | sample PLM3_127_b2_FD_133143 | JGI IMG/M metagenome (GOLD analysis project Ga0184637, IMG submission 133143) | Groundwater sediment microbial communities from an aquifer in East River, Colorado, USA - PLM3_127_b2 | ecosystem: Environmental > Terrestrial > Soil > Riparian zone | place: USA: East River...
AGGAAGGGCTGCGTCTGGCCCGCGACCTCCGGCCCGACGCCATCACGCTGGACGTGATGATGCCCGGGCTGGACGGCTGGGCCGTGCTCACCGCGCTCAAGTCGGACGGCGCCACCGCCTCCATCCCGGTCGTCATGCTGACGATGCTGGACGACCGAAGCCTCGGGTATGCCCTGGGGGCCACGGACTACCTCATGAAGCCGATCGACCGCGAGCACCTGGTGGCCGCCCTGGCTCCGTACCGGCGCGAGCTGCCAGTGCTGGTCGTGGACGACGACCCCGACGTGCGCTCGCTCCTGCGCCGCATGCTCGAGCGGGAGGGCTACGCGGTGGCCGAGGCGGACAACGGCCGCGTCGCCCTGGACCGGGTGCGCGAGCGCGTGCCCGGGGCCATCCTGCTCGACCTCATGATGCCGGAGATGGACGGCTTCGAGTTCCTGGAGGAGCTGAGGCGGGACGAGACCGGCCGCGCGATCCCCGTCATCGTCGTCACGGCCATGGACCTCTCGCCGGAGGACCACCAGCGTCTGAACGGCTCCGTGGAGCGCACCCTCCAGAAGGGCGCCTACGGCCACGACGCCCTGCTGGCCGAGGTGCGGCGCCTGGTAGGGGCGTCCCTGCGCCCGCGGGGAGCGGAGGGGTCGTGAGGCCAGCCCTACCAGGTCAGCGCGAGGTACTGGCCCTTCGCGATCGACGCGACGCTGCGGGCGATGACGTCACTGTGCCGCTGGATGCGAGGCCAGCTCGTGGTCGGGAGAGCGAGGATGGCCAGACCACGTCCCGTCACATTCTGCTGATGCCGCAGGTTACGGTCCGTCGTGATCAGCACATCGAACTCACGCTCCGCCACCGCGAGGAGCTCACCGTTGCTCAGGGTCGACCAGCCAAGCTCGAAGGCCGTCAGCACTTCATGCCCCCTGAGGGCGAGCCGCAGCGGAGCGGGAGTCCCTTGATCGAAGAGGATGCGCACGGAAGCCCGGGCCTAGGCCTCCGTGAGGCTGCGTGCCGCGTGCTCGAGCACGGCTTCGACATGTCGGCGCGGAACGCCCGGAAACCACTCCAGGAACTGGTCGATGCTCGCGCCATCCTCGAGGTTCTCGAACAGCGCACTCACGGGCACCCGGGTTCCCTTGAAGATCCAGACACCGCTCAGCTTGCTCGAGTCTCGTTCGACGGCTTCGCAGCGGGTCCAGTCGAGCATGTACTGACTGTAAGGCCGGGCGCGACGCGGCACAAGCATGGCTTGCGAGCTTCGACGGGGAGCGCACCCTCGCGAAGGGCCCTCGAGGGCGGCGGCGGGCAGGCCATGCCCCAATGACAGCGCGGGTCTTCGTCGCGGCAAGACCGGATTGCTGGAGGCAGTCCGCTGCTGGCCGGGGCTGCTCGTCATGCTAGACTTAGTCAACTTAGTCATGAGGGTCATGCGATGGCCACGCTGATCAACGTTCACGAGGCAAAGACGCACCTCTCGCGGATCCTCGACCGGGTGCATCGCGGCGAGGAGATCATCCTCGCCAAGGCGGGAAAGCCCTATGTCCGTCTGGTGCCGGTGCGCCCGGTCAAGAAGCGGAAGCCCGGGCTTCTCAAGGGCAAGCTCACGGCCAAGTTCTTCGAGCCATTGCCCGAGCAGGAGCTCGCTGCCTGGGAGCGATGAGAGCTCTGCTCGATACGCATACGGTCCTCTGGTGGCTGTTCGACGACCGTAGGCTCTCGGGTCGGGCCCGGCAGACGATCGGGGACTCCGCCAACGAGATCCTGGTTTCGAGCGCGAGCGGCTGGGAGATCATGACGAAGCACCGGCTGGGCAAGCTCCCACAGGCGGGCGAGGCGGTCAGGGACCTCCGCGGCGCCATCCAGCGGGCAGGCTTCGAGGCCCTGCCGATCTCCCTCGAGCACGCCATCGAGGCCGGGCGCCTGGCCTCGCCCCATCGCGACCCGTTCGACCGCATGCTGGCCGCGCAATCGAGGATCGAGGGGATCCCCCTCATCACGGACGACCTGGCCTTCGCGAGCCTCCCCGCATCGACGCTCTGGTAGCCGTGGCCTTCCTGGAGGCGCTGGGGCGAGACGAGGCGGGGCGCGGGATCCCCATCATCGAGGTCACGGCCATGTATCCGACGCGCGGGTCCGGCTCAGGCCCTCGTGTGGACGAGCGTCAGCTCCGGCATCGGATAGTCCCGCGCGTTCCCCGTGGCGAGGGCGGCCGCCTCCGTCACCGCAGTGGCGGCGATCAGGCAGTCGGCGAGCTCCAGGCGGCGCGCCCGCTCTCGCCGCTTGAACTGCCCTGCGAGCTCCGCGACGGGGCGGGTGACGTCGAGCAGCACGAGGCTGTCCAGCAGTGCGGCCGTGCGGGCGCGCTCCTGGGGACGCATCCCCGCGTGGATCTCCGCGACGGAGATGACGGAGCAGCAGGGGATGGCGTGCTCGGTCACGCGCAGGAGGAGCGCCTGGGCCGTGGCACGTCCCCTCAGGAGATCGATGAGGACGTCGGTGTCGATGACGACCTTGCTCACGTCGTCCGCGCTCAGGTCCTCCGCCGGACCTGCCGGGTGGATCGCCGCAGCGACCGCACGAACCGCCGCGTGCCCCTGGCGAGCTCCGGATGCGCGCTGTCCTTCCATGCGCCGAAGCTGTCGGTGACGGCTTGCCGGAACCGGAGACGCTGGAGCTCGTTCCGCAGGGCCTCCCCCACGACTCGACTCTGCTGGCCGCGAGGAACGGCGCGGCGCAGCTCGTCGAGGAGCTCCGCCGGGAGAAGGAAGTTGGCCTGCCGCATCGATTCGCCCATGAGCCGCCCCTCCAGATGTCTACACGATCACCTATATAATCACATAGGCCGCGCATGCCCTCAACCCCTCGCGGGCTCTCACCTCCCGGGGCGGCCGTCCTAGCGTGGACTATGCGTGAACACAGGCGCCACCCTCACCCTACCCTCTCCCTCCACCACCCCGCACCTGCGGTGCGGAGGGAGGGAGAGGGGGCCGTTTTCGATCCCCTCGCCCCTGGAGAGGGAGAGGGTTAGGGTGAGGGGGCGGGCCGGACGCGGGACACGCGTTCGTGAGTAAGGCGGGCTAGCGCATGGCCAAGGTCCGCATCACCAAGGCCCAGCTCGCCGCCGAGGTCGCCTCGCTGCGCCGCTCCCGCCAGCGCGCGGCCACGCGCGCCGAGCGGCTCGCGCAGCAGCTCACGGGCGCCACCGCCGGGCGGAGGCAGGCGGAGGCGGCGCTGGCCGAGGCCCTGGAGCGGCAGACCGCGACGGCCGCCATCCTGCGCGCCATCTCGCGGTCGCCGACAGATATCAGGCCGGTGCTGGAGACCATCGTCGAGCACGCGGGCCGGGTGTGCGGAGCATCCGACGCCATCGTGTTCCTCCTGGAAGGCGACGGGCTGGTCAGGGCCGCCCATCGCGGCCCGGTCCCCATCACCGAGCGCGACCTCAGCCTGCCGATCGGCCGCGATATCCCCTCCGGGGTGGCCGTCCTCGAATGCCGGACGGTGCACGTCGAGGACATCCAGGCCACGTCGGAGTTCCCGAGGGGCCGAGAGATCGCCGAGCGGCAGGGCTTCCGGACCTCGGTCTCCGTCCCGCTCGCCAGGGAGGGAGCCGCGCTCGGAGCCCTCCTCATCCGGCGGGCCGAGGTGCGGCCGTTCACCCCCGAGCAGATCGCCCTCCTGGAGACCTTCGCCGACCAGGCGGTGATCGCCATCGAGAACGTGCGGCTGTTCAACGAGCTGCGCGACCGCACGGGGGAGCTGCAGCGCTCGGTGGAGCAGCTCACCGCGCTGGGGGAGGTCGGGCAGGCCGTCAGCTCGTCGCTCGAGCTGGAGACGGTGCTGACGACCATCGTCGCCCGGGCCGTGCAGCTCTCGGGGCTGGACGGGGGCTCCATCCACGAGTACGACGATGAGGCCCAGGAGTTCACGCTGCGCGCCTCGCTCAATACCGACGTGGGAGTCGAGGAGCGGCGGGCGACGCGGCTGCGCCGGGGCGAGGGCGCGGTGGGGCGCACGGCGGTGACCCTCCAGCCCGTGCAGGTGGCGGACATCACCGTGGAAGGGGCCTACGAGAGCCGCCATCGGGAGACTTTGCTCCAGGCCGGGGTTCGGGCGCTGCTCGCGGTGCCCATCCTCCGCGAGGGCCGCCTGATCGGCAGCCTCATCGTGAGCCGCAACGGGCCGGGAGAGTTCCCGCCGGAGACGGTCCAGCTCCTCACCACGTTCGCCGCGCAGTCGGCCCTGGCCATCCAGAACGCGCGGCTGTTCCAGCAGCTCGAGGTGGCCAACCGGCACAAGTCGGCGTTCCTCGCCAGCATGTCCCACGAGCTGCGCACGCCGCTCAACGCGATCATCGGCTACTCGGAGATGCTCCAGGAGGAGGCGACGGACCTCGGACAGCAGGGTATGGTCCCCGACCTCGGGAAGATCAACACGGCGGGCAAGTATCTGCTGGAGCTGATCAACACCATCCTCGACCTCTCGAAGATCGAGGCGGGCAAGATGGAGCTGTACCTGGAGCGGTTCCCGGTGGCGACGCTGGTCGAGGAGATCGGCGCGCTGATCCAGCCCCTCGCCGATCGCCGGGGGAACAGCTTCGTCACCTGGTGCGCGCCGGAGGCCGGCGAGATGCGGGCGGACCAGACCAAGGTCCGCCAGGTGCTCTTCAACCTCCTCTCGAACGCGTGCAAGTTCACCGAGGGCGGCATCGTCTCGCTGGCCGTGCGGCCGGAGGAGGCGCCCGAGCCACGGGCGCCCTGGATGGTGTTCGAGGTGACGGACACCGGCATCGGCATGACGGAGGAGCAGGTGGGGCGGCTCTTCCAGGAGTTCTCCCAGGCGGAGGCCTCCACCGCCCGCCGGTACGGCGGCACCGGGCTCGGCCTGGCGCTGTCGCGGCGGCTGTGCCGCATGATGGTCGGGGAGGTCGCGGTGAGGAGCAAGCCGGGCCGGGGCAGCACCTTCGCGGCGCGGCTGCCCGTCGAGGCCGAGGACCACTCGGCGGCGGGTACCGGGGTGGATTGACCACGATGCTCCACTCGGTGTTCAATCTGCTGTCCCACCATTCATGACCCGGGAGACAGCCATGGCCAAGATCCTCCTCGTCGAGGACAACGAGATGAACCGAGACATGCTCTCGCGCCGGCTGCAGCGGCGGGGGCACGACGTGGTGGTCGCCCCGGACGGGGAGCAGGGCGTCGCCATGGCGCGGGCCGAGAGCCCGGCCCTCGTCCTCATGGACATGAGCCTGCCCGGCATCGACGGCTGGGAAGCCACGCGGCTCCTCAAGGCGGATGCGGCCACGCGCGGGACCCCCGTCATCGCGCTCACCGCCCACGCCATGGCCGGCGATCGCGAGAAGTGCCTGGCCGCCGGCTGCGACGATTTCGACACCAAGCCCGTGGACTTCGAGCGGCTCCTGGGCAAGATCCAGGCGCTCCTGGCGCGGCCCGCCGCCTCCTGACGTGGACCCCACCGAGCTGGCGCACCTGCGCCACGAGCTCCGCACGCCGCTCAACCACATCATCGGCTATGGCGAGATGCTGCTCGAAGAGGCGCGGGAGGCCGGTCGCGGCTCGCTCGCCGACGCGCTCGGCCAGTTCCTCGACGAGGCCCGGCGGCTGCTCGGGCTGGTGAACGAGCGGCTGGCGCCGGGAGCGAGCGAGGCGACGGATCTCGACCTCCCCGCCCTGGCCCGCGCCGTGGCGGAGCCGCTGAGCGCGGTCACGGCGCTCGCGACGGGGCTGCGGGCGGGCGCCGAGGCGGCGGGGGCGGCGGAGATGGTGCCCGACCTCGACCGGATCCTGCAGGCGGCGGGCGATCTGCGGCAGCTGGTCGAGCCCTCGGCCGGGCGGGCGGCGGCGCGGCCGGAGCGGTCGGCCGGCCGGGCCGAGCGCCCGGTGTCCGGGTCGAAGGGGCTCATCCTGGTCGTGGACGACGACATCAACAACCGCGAGATCCTGGAGCGGCGGCTCCACCGCGACGGCTATGCCACGCGTGCCGCGGGCAATGGCCAGCAGGCGCTCGAGGCGCTCCGGCCGGAGGCCGGCCCCCCGGTGGACATGGTGCTGCTCGACGTGATGATGCCGGTGATGGACGGCCACGAGACCCTGCGGCGCCTCAAGGCCGATCCCGCCACGCGCGCCGTCCCCGTCCTCATGATCTCCGCCCTGGGGGAGATCGACAGCGTGGTCCGCTGTATCGAGCTGGGGGCGGAGGACTACCTGCCCAAGCCCTTCGAGCCCGTGCTCCTGCGCGCCAGGATCGGGGCCTGCCTCGAGAAGAAGCGGCTGCGCGACCAGGAGCTGCGGCAGGCCCAGGAGCTGGCGGAGTGGAACCGCAACCTCGAGGCGCGCGTGGCCGAGCAGGTGGCCCAGCTCGATCGGCTCGGCCGTCTCAAGCGCTTCTTCTCGCCGCAGCTCGCCGAGCTCATCCTGGAGGGCGGCACGGAGGATCCGCTGCGCAGCCATCGCTGCGAGATCACCGTGGTGTTCCTGGACCTGCGCGGCTTCACGGCATTCGCCGAGACCGCCGAGCCCGAGGAGGTCATGGCCCTGCTCGCCCAGTACCACGCGGAGATGGGGCGGCTCATCCTCGCCCACGAGGGCACCCTCGAGCGCTTCACCGGCGACGGCCTCATGGTGTTCTTCAACGATCCCGTGCTCGTGCCCGATCCGGCCGTCCGCGCCGTGCGCATGGCGCTGGCCATGCGCGACCGCGTGGGCGAGCTCGCCGCGGGCTGGCGGCGGCAGGGCCACGACCTCGGCGCGGGCATCGGCATCGCGCAGGGCTTCGCCACGCTGGGCGCCATCGGCTTCGAGGGCCGCATGGACTACGGCGCCATCGGCACGGTGACCAACCTCGCCGCGCGCCTCTGCGCGGAGGCCGCGGCGGGCCAGATCCTGGTCGCCCAGCGCGTGGCCGCCGCGGTGGAGGAGGTCGCCACCCTCGAGGCGCTGGGCCCGCTCTCCCTCAAGGGCTTCGGGAGGCCGGTGCCCGCGTTCACCCTGCTGGGCCCCCGCCTGCTGGGCCCCCGATAGATGGCGATGTCGGCCGAGATGGCGCGCTGATCACCGATGGGGGAAACCCGCGTCGATCTCCTGCACCTCCTCGAGGACCTCCGGGACGCCTATCCGGGTCCGGCCGAGGAGACCATCCTGACCGAGATCGTCGCCAACGCGCTCGACTCCGGCGCGACCCGCATCAGCGCGCTGGCCGACCCCGCGGCCGGCGCCTTCACCCTGATCGACGATGGCGAGGGGATGCGCCGGCGCGAGCTCGCGCGGTACCACGACCTGGCGACGAGCACGAAGACGCGTGGCCAGGGCATCGGCTTCGCGGGCGTCGGCATCAAGCTCGCGCTGCTGGTCAGCCGCGAGGTGGTGACGGAGACGCGCCGCGGCGCCCGGCACGTGGCCACGTCGTGGGCCCTCGCCGGGCGGCACCGCGCGCCCTGGCGATGGGTGGCGCCGCCCGGCCTCGTGGCGGCGCGCGGCACGGCGGTGCGGCTGGCCCTCGACAACCCGCTGGCGCCGCTGCTCGACGGGGGCTTCATCGAGGCGGCGCTACGACGCCACTTCCCTGCCCTCCTGGACCCGACCTTCGGAGAGATCCTGGGCGCGCACTACCCGGGCGGCATCCGCTTCGTCGTCAACGGCGAGGCGCTCGCGCCGGAGACCGGGCTCGCCGGCGAGCGCGCCCCGCTCGTGGTGCGCGTGGCGCGCAAGCGCAAGCCCTCGGCGCTGGGCTATCTCGTGCGCGCCGCGGGGCCGCTGCCCGAGGACCGGCGCGGGCTCGCGGTGAGCACGTTCGGCAAGGCCATCAAGCAGGGCTGGGACTGGCTGGGCGTCACCCCGGCGGCGGGGGATCGCATCGGAGGCCTGATCGAGGCGCCGGCCCTGTCGGAGTGCCTGACCCTGAACAAGGGCGACTTCGTGCGCACGGGCCCGCGCGGCGCGCTCTATCTCGCGTACCGCAAGGCGGTGCAGGAGGCGGTGAGCGCGCAGCTCGCGGCGTGGGGCGATGCGCCCGTCGAGGCCGACCAGAGCCGCCGCCGCGCCGCCCGCCCGGTGGAGCGCGACCTCGAGACCGTCCTGGTGGACCTCGCCGCGGACTTCCCGCTCCTGGCGTCGCTGGTGGAGCAGCGCAGGGGCGGGCAGCGGGCGCTGCCCGGGAGCGGCGGCGCCGGGTCGGACGCGGGCTCGACCACCAGCCCGGGCGCCGCGGCACAGACCGGCCCGGAGCTGGTCCCGAGGCTCGGCTCCGCCACCGCCGCCGAGGCGTCGCACGCGACCGCGGCGCCACCCGCGGATCCAGCGGGCGAAGGCCGCGTCGTCCCTCCGGCGGGCCCCACGGCGTCCACCCTTCCCGCTGGCACCGCGGCGGGCGCCGGCCCGGCGCGCCGCCCGGCGCGTTACGGCCTGAGCATCCAGTTCGTCGCGAAGCCGGATGACCTCGAGCTCGGCCGGCTCGTCGATTCGACCGTCTGGGTGAACGAGGCGCACCCCGCCTACCGCCGCGCGCTGGCGTCGCGCTCCGAGGGCTACCACGTCGCCCTCGCCGTGGCGCTGGCTCTCGCCTCGCTGGCGGTGGAGCCGGCGCGCGAGCACGCGTTCGTCACCGCGTTCCTCGCGAGCTGGGGCGAGGCCCTCGAGCGCCGGGCGCGCCGCGGCCGCCGCCCCCGCGCCTAGGGCGGACGCTCCCCCTCTCCCTTCCAGGGAGAGGGTCGGGGTGAGGGTGGGTCACCTCCCGCGTGCTCGTTCCACCGTCCCCCTCACCCTGCCCTCTCCCCAGGGGGAGAGGGGAGATGAAGCGGCCCACGTGCGCGGGTCGGTCTCCGTCACCCTGCCCTCTCCCCAGGGGGAGAGGGGATCAAGAGGTCGCGAGCGCGATGCAGGCGAAGGCGACCTTGGCCGTCGTGGGGACGCCGAAGCGGGCGGTGTGGCGGGCGGGCAGGCCGCGGGGGAAGTGGCGGACGTACTCGGCGTTGATCTCGCGGTAGTCGGCCGGGTCGGTGATCAGCATCGTGACCTGGACGACGGCGTCGAGCGAGGAGCTCGCGGCTTTCAGGATCGCCGCGACGTGCTCGATGGCCCAGCGGGCTTCCTGCGTGGCGGTGCCCGCGCGCGGCTGGCCGTCGGGGCCCGAGCCCCCGCTGGTGCCGGAGACGAAGACGAGGCCGGCGGCGCGCGTGGCGCGGGAGAAGGCGCCCGGCGCGGGGGCGTCGGGCGGGTCGAAGAACTCGATCATGCGCGGTCCTCCTGGCCGGCGGCCCGGCCCTTGGTGGCGAACTGGCGCTCGTACACCGCGCGCAGCTCGGCGAGCGTGGTCGCGTCGCGGGGCGCTTTGTCCTCGCGGATGCGCGCGATCCGCGCGAAGCGCAGCGCCAGGCCCGACGCGTAGGTCGGGCTCCGCTGGATCTCGTTGTACGCCACCTCCACGACCACCTCCGGCCGCACGCGCACCGTGTAGCCGTCGTCGGCCGTGGCGAGGGCGCGCAGGCGCTCGGTCATGGCGGCGAACTCGTGGTCGGTGAGCCCCTTGAAGGTCTTGCCCACCTCGGCCCAGCCCTCGCCATCGCGGACGGCCAGGTGATAGTTCGACAGCCAGCCGACGCGCCGGCCCGAGCCGCGGTCGGCGGCCACGATGACGCAATCCGCCGTGTCCGCCACCTTGAGCTTCAGCCATCGCTTGCCGCGGCCGCCCGGCTCGTAGAGGCTGCCGAGGTCCTTCGCCATCACGCCCTCGTGGCCGCCCGCGAGCGCGCGCGCCTGGAAGGCTCGCGCCTCGTCCGCGGAGCCGGCGACGACACGCTCGGCCAGGTGTCGCCCGCCCGTCGCGCGCGCGAGAGCGTCCCAGCGCGCGGCGTAGGGCTCGTCGATGAGGGGGCGGCCCTCGAGGACCAGGCAGTCGAAGAAGTGCACGGTGAGGGGCAGCGCGTCGACGAGGCCCTCCACGCCGTGGATGCGACGGAAGCGCCGCATCAGCTCCTGGAAGGGCAGCGGCCGCCCGGTGGCGTCTCGCGCCACCACCTCGCCGTCGAGGATCAGCGGGGTCCCGCCGAGGTCGCGGCGGGCGATCTCCACGACCTCCGGCAGGCTCCGGGTCACGTCCGAGAGCCGGCGGCTCCAGATGGCCACCCGCTCACCTTCCCGGTGGAGCTGGATCCGCGCCCCGTCGTACTTGAACTCGAGCGCGGTGCGCCCCCCGTGCGCGGCGAGCGCCGCGTCCGCGTCGGCGGCGACCTCGGCGAGCATGGGCGCCAGCGGCACGAAGGGCCGCGGCCTCACCGCGGCCAGCGCGGCCGGCCCCTCGCCGAGCGCCAGCTCGGCCACCGCCGCCAGGTCGCCCAGGAACAGGGTGGCGCGGCGCACCGCCTCCACGGGCACGCCGGCGGCCTGCGCGACGGCCTCCATCACGAGGCCCTCGGAGACGCCGGTGCGCATCTCGCCCCAGATGATGCGCCCGACGACGTCGCGCTCCACCGCGGAGGCGCGGGCCGAGAGCGCGGCGAGCCGCTCCTCGCGCCGCCGCCGCGATCCGGCGCCGCTGGCCGCCGCGACGGCGGCAAAGGCCTCGGCCACGTCGGCGATGGCGAGCGCGGGCTCTACCACCGCTTTCGTGGCGGCGGGCAGGCCGCGCACGTTCAGGACGCGCGAATCGGAGATGGGGAAGGCCCGCCCGGTGAGATAGGCCACGGCGTGCCCCACCTCGGCCCGCGGCAGGGCCCGCAGGTAGTCCGCAACCAGCCGGCGCTTCTCGATCCGGCCGGGGGTTGCCGCGAGGCGGACGCACAGCTCGGCCAGCTCCCGGAACGGCGCCATGCGCCCATTATCACGCCCTTGCGCGGAGGACCAGCCCAAAGGGTTCCTCGGCTCAGCCAAGCGCCATTCCGGACATCGTGTGGACCCGAATGCGGTACTGTTTGAGCATGAAGATCGTTTCGATCGACGAGCTGAAGAAGAATCTCTCCTCGTTCATCGACGAGGTGGCGGCGGGAGAGCGCATCCTGATCACCCGACGCGGTCGACCCGTCGCCTCGCTCACGGGGGCCGATGTCGAGCACGTGCACGTGGGGCCCCGGGCGGGCCGGGGCGCGCTCCGCCCAGTGCTGAAGTCCGCCACCCTGGGCGCGTACCTCCACGTGCTGGCCGATGACCGCCGGCCGCGAGCCGGCCGCTCGTCGTAGCCGGTCAAGGCTGCCGGGCGGAATGAGGCCGGCTAGACGGCGGCGGTGCCGACGAGGAGCGCCTGCGCGCGCGCGCGCAGGTCGTCGGGCAGCGCGGTGGGCCGGCGGGCGTCCATGTCGAGGTGGACGCCGCTCTGCTCGAGGGTAGCCACGAGGTCGCCGGTGACGGCATGGGCCATCCGGTGCAGGAGCCGCATCGACGAGCCCCCCACGTGCAGGATCCCGGTACGCACCCGCACCAGGTCGCCGGCCCGCAGCGCGCCGGGGAAGCGCAGGCGGAACTCGAAGGTCGAGAAGCCGCGGTGGCGGTCCCTCATGTAGGCCGGCGTCATGCCGAAGCCGGCGATGGCGTGGGCGTTGGCGGCGGAGAAGCGGTGGATGTAGGCGGGCCAGGCGGCATGGCCGCGAGCGTCGAGCTCCCAGGGGCTCACGGTGTCCCGCGCGCTCTCGACGAAGCCGCGGTCGCCGTCGGGCGGCGCGGCCGGCGCCACGCCGCGGGCCGGCTCCGGAGCGCTCGACCACTGGATCCGCAGCGACTCCGCCGCCTCGCGGAGCGCGGCGCCGGACGCCACGGCGACCGCGCGCTGCTCCACCGTGGTGCAGAGCGTGCCGCTCGCCGACTCGAGCACCTCGTGGGCGAGGGTCAGCTCTCCGCCCTCGATGCCGAGAACACCGCTCCGGATGTGCAGGATGTCGCCCATCCGCAGCTCCTTGAGGTAGCGCACGCGGCATTCGGTGACGGCGCCCGCCCCGCCGTCGAGGCCGAGGGCGTGGAGCAGCGCCGCCGTCGCGTCC
>Ga0184637_10002445_pt1 | contig 11976 bp, 11 predicted proteins | sample PLM3_127_b2_FD_133143 | JGI IMG/M metagenome (GOLD analysis project Ga0184637, IMG submission 133143) | Groundwater sediment microbial communities from an aquifer in East River, Colorado, USA - PLM3_127_b2 | ecosystem: Environmental > Terrestrial > Soil > Riparian zone | place: USA: East River...
ATGTCCCCAACCATAGGCAGTGCGAGGCGATCCGCTGCAACTCGGCGGCGATCACCCGGAGATACTGCGCGCGTCTGGGCACCTCGATGGCACCCACCTTCTCGACGGCGGAGACGTAGGCCAGTTCCGCCGTCATGGCCGCCACGTAGTCGGTCTTGGAGGCGATGCTGGGGTACTGCACGTAGGTGAGGGTCTCCGCGAGCTTCTCGTGGCAGCGGTGGAGGTAGCCGATGACGGCGTCCACCGCCACCACGGTTTCACCTTCCAGGGTCAGGATCGCGCGGAACACGCCGTGGGCGGACGGGTGCTGGGGCCCCATGTTCATCATGAGGCGCTCGTTGCCCCCGTATCCCATCTCGACGACCGTGCGTCCGCGGGTGTCGGCCATGCGGGCTGGCTACTTCATCGGTGACACGGTGGTCGGAGTGAGAATCGTGGACTGCATGTTCACGAGGAGCGGGGTAGCCTTGCCGAGGAAGGCCTGCCACTCGGGATCCTGGCCGACCTTCGCCCGCGTGGCCGCGCGCTCGTTCAGGTCGCGATAGGCCCACATGTGGACAACCTCGTTCAGCTGGCCCATCTCGGTCTGCCAGAGCCCCACCCGGCGCGAGTATTTCTCACGGACGGGTTGAATGGCCTTGAAGTGGTTGAGCCATTCGCCGGCTCTGCCGGTCTGGGTGCGGTACCAGCGGAGCTCGTAGAGGTGCCCCGCGTCGGCGGGCGGCTGGAGCGGCAGCACGGCGGACAGGACTTTGTTCTCCTGGGCGAGGATCAGGGGCCGGATCTGCGGGACATAGCCCTTCGTCCACTCCTCGTTCTTGGCCAGCTCTCCGCGCAGCCGGTCGCGCTCCCCGAGGTCCGGGTAGCCCCACAGGTGTACGTACTGGTTCAGGGTGCCGAACTCCGTGGTCCAGCCTCCCTCGAGCTTTCCGTATGTATCGCCGCGGAGCTTGCGGCCGACCTCGGCGTTGAGTTTCAGGTACTGCGCCTGCGTTCCCGGCACCAACGTGTACGTGCGCAGCTCATAGATCATGCGTCGGCTCCTTTGGCGCGCGAGGCAAGGGGCCTCAGCGATACGGGGTGAACGGCATGTCGACGGCGTAGTCCTTGCGCAGAGGATGCCCCTCCCAGTCGTCGCCGAGGAGGATGCGCCGGAGGTCGGGATGACCGTCGAAGGTCACGCCCAGCAGGTCGTAGCACTCGCGCTCCATCCAGTCGGCGCCGCGGTAGAGCCCGGTCAGGGTCGGGCAGTGCGCCTCGCCCGGGGGCAGCTGACTGCGCAGCATGACCACCAGAGCGTCGTCGAGGTTCTCCAGACGGCAGAGGACCTCGAGCCCTTTGTCCTTCCAGTCGATCGCGGTCAGCCAGTTGAAGAACTGGCACCCCAGGTCCTCCTTGACCACCCGGGCCACCGGCTGCCACTGCCCGGGGAGAACGCGAAGCGTCACCAGTCCACCCTCATGAGTCGGCTCCACGCCGCACCGCTCGCGGACGACCTCGACGGCCTCGGCGGCGGTCACGCGCTAGTCGTGGCGGTCACGCGCTAGTCCTCGGGTGTGAGCGCGGATCGCGTGCCGGTCTTCTGGAACTCCGCCACTTTCTCTTGAAGTTTCAGCAGGCCGTACATGAGCGAGTCGGGGGTGGGTGGACAGCCCGGCACGTAGATATCGACCGGCACCACGCGATCCACGCCCTTCACCACGTGGTAGCCGTGGCGGAAGGGTCCGCCCGAGTTCGCGCACGAGCCCATCGACACCACCCACTTGGGATCGGGCATTTGGTCATAGATGCGCTTGAGCATAGGCGCCATCTTGATGGTGACGGTGCCCGACACGATCATGAGGTCGGAGTGACGAGGCGAGGCCCACGGCACCATGCCGAACCGCTCCACATCGAAGCGCGACGCGAACGTCGCCATCATCTCGATGGCGCAGCAGGCGAGACCGAAGGTGACGGGCCACAGCGACGACTTCCGCGCCCAGTTGAAGATCTTGTCCGTGGACGTCGTGGCGATCCAGCCGCCCGGCATGTGATGGATGGCCTCGGCGATGTCGGCCAGCACCTCGCTGGTCTTGTCGTTCTGGCCGCGTTCCTGGTGGTATTTCTCCCACTCCTGGAGGTCTTTCACGTCGCTCCAGACGGGAGCGGGAATCTGCGGGAGGGGAGGCTTCACTTCCACTCGAGCACGCCCTCGCGGTACGCGTAGAGCCAGCCGAGGCCGAGGATGCCGACGAAGGCGGCCATGGTCCAGACGGCTCCGAGTCCCATCGTGCGCAGCACGAGGCTCCACGGAAAGAGAAACACGGCCAGCGCGTCGAATACGATGAACACGAGCGCGACCAGGTAGAAGCCAACGGGAAACTGCACCCACGCCTCGCCGATCGGCTCGGCTCCGCACTCGTAGTTCATGAGCTTCACAGGGTCGGGCCGGGCCGGTCGGAGCAGCCTCGCCATCGCCAATGACACCACGCTGAAGGCGACGATGAGGACAGCGAAGATCAGAACCGCCACGTAGCCGGACAAGCCACTCCTCCAGAGGAAGTCGACTCGATGGCGCAGTATACCATGCACGGCTTGGTGCGATCGGGAGGCTAGCCCAACAGGCCACCCGTCAACGGGCGCGCGCGGCCCGCGCGAACGGGGGCGGGGGGATTTGTCCCACCGCGGTCCGAAAATCGGGAGCTCCAGAGCCCGCGCCACAGGCTCGGGGCCGGCAGGTGGGCACATTTCTTCGGCGTGGTCTTCGGCACGAGCCGTGCAAAGATGATCTGTCATGAGCCCCGGGGGCCACTTCGTTACCACAGCCTTGGCCTGTGCGGTCGCCGCCGCGACCGGCTCGCCTGCCCTCGCTGTCGGCGTCGCCGTCGGGGGCTTCTTCATCGACGTCGACCACGCCGTCGACTATGTGCTCTTCGACCGCCAGCGCGATCTCCGCCCGGCGATCTTCCTTCGCTACTACCTGGAGGGACGAGCGCAGCGTCTGGTCCTCGCCCTGCACTCCTACGAGTTGTTCACCGTGCTCGCCGGACTGGCGTGGTGGCTGCAGGCACCCTGGCTCGTCGGCTATCTCATCGGCGGGCTCATGCACCTCGCGCTGGACATCGCCTTCAACGGCAAGCTCACGCCGCGCAGCATCTGGGCCTTCTACAGCTTCGTCCATCGCGCCCGCCACGGCTTCTCGGCGAGAGTGCTGCTCGGCGAACCCAGACGCAATCCGGCGAGCCGCCACTTCTGGGTCGACTTCTTCCGCGGGAGCGCGCCACCGCCTGTGGTAGACTCCGCGGCGAAATCATGCGAGTCCTCGTGGTCGAAGACGAACCGCTCGTCGGCGATGTCCTCCACGACTCGCTGACACACCTCGGTCACGAGCCCTCCGTCGTTCACACCGCAGAGGATGCGCTCGCCAGTCTGGCGGGAGAACGCCCCGACGTGATCCTGCTCGACGTGCGGTTGCCGGGCATGAGCGCGACCGACTTCCTCCAACTGCGCTCCATTCGGGAGTTTGGGGTGCCCATCGTGGCGGTCTCCGGGGTGGCCAACGAAAACGAGATCCGCGACTGCCTGCGGTACGGCGCCTTCGACTTCATGCCCAAGCCGGTCTCGCTCGCGCGGTTGCGCCAGGTCCTGACGTACGCGGGAACACGAGCCGGCAGTGGCCGTCCCGTGGAGGGCGCCACGCGAGATCGTCGGCGGGCGGCGCGGGTCGCCGTCGAGATGCCGGTGCTCATCTTCGGGGACGACGGGGCCCGGTGGGAAGGCGTCTCCGTCGACCTGAGTGCGTTCGGGATGAAGGTGCGCGCCGAGGCCCCGGGCGGCATCGGCTCCACGGTCACCCTGGTGTTCACCCCTCCGGACGAAGGCCTTCCCGTGAGGACGCGGGCGCTGGTCTTGCGGCACGTGGACGGCCACGCCTTCTACTTCGTGGGGCTCTCCGACGAGTCCTTCCGGCGCCTCGCGGCCCTCGTGGAGCGCCTGGGCTAGAGACATGGGGGGCCCAGCCCCGGGCCCCCCAAGCCCCCCGCGCTCGTCACGCCCCGGGGAACCCGGGGCGCTCCTCGATACTCGGCGCGATCACTTCAGGCAGGGTCGCCTAGTGCGGCGAGCGCCCCCGCGCGGTCTCCCGCCTCCAGCCGCTCCACGACATGGGCAGCCACGCGCGGGGCTTGCGTCTCCCCGTCAGGCCCGGCGAGGACGAGCGCGCGACAGCGCTGGATGAGAGATCGCGCGAGGCGGTAGTCGCCATCACCGGCCGCGGCGAGATCGGCCGCGCGCGACACACGCGCCAGCAGGTCGTCGAAGGTCGACTCGAGTCGGCGGCGGACCTGCCCGTAGCCCTTCACGAGCCGGGCCGCCTGGGCCACCTCGCGCGACAGCTCGATGTCGCGCCCTGCACACCGCTCGACCAGGTCGAGCCAGCGCTCCATGCGAGCGTGCTCGTGATGCGCCCGGTACGACGACGGCCGCAGACGCCGGCAACGGGCCAGGAGCCAGAGACGGAGGTAGCCCGACACGGTGGTGGTGCGGATGTGCTGGCCGAGCGTGGGGCGCCCGTTCGGCCACCGCCGCTCGGCCCACCGCGCAAACGGCGCCACCAGCCGATGGGGAAGGATGCCGTAGATCTCGTCGAGATCGGGCTTGAGGTAGTCGGTGACGACGACCTCGGCCGCCGGATCCCGGGCCTCCCGGCGAATGCGCTCGAAGCGAGACCAGCGCGTCTTGAGCTGAGCGACGCGGATGGCATCCTCGTACGTCATCCAGACCGCGAGCAGCCGCGCCACCAGCCGGGCCAGCTCGGGATCGCGCGCCATGAAGGGGCGCAACCGGTCCAGATAGCGGCGAGCGTAGCGCGAGTCCTGGTAGTCGACGAGGCGGGCCAGCGCCGTGCTCACTATCGACCGCAGAGACTCCGTGAGGCCCGCCACATCGCTCGTGAAGTCCGGGGGCACCGCCACCCCGGGCTCCGCGGTCGCCGCATGACCATGACCTTCCGCCTCCGTCATCGCCCGCGCGCGCGCGAGACCAGCCTCGAACCCCTTCAGGTTGGCTGACACCTGAACGCCTTTGCCCTCGATGGCCTTGCGATAGGCGGCCTCGCTCACCGGCAGCACGCCGCTCGCGGCCAGCGCCCCGAGGAGTACCGCGTTGGCCTCCGTGCCGTGCTCGCGCGCGAGGGCGAGGGCATCGAAGAGGATCAGCCCACGGGAGAACGCGCGCGCGGCCCTCCGGAGGTCTTCTACTGGATAGATGCCGCGCCCCGTGGCCGTCTTCTCGTGGATCGCGTAGAGCCGGTGGGAGCTCGCCACGATCGTCGTCCGCGATGGGGAGGGAAAGCCCAGCTCGATGGCCCGCCCGACTTCCAGGAATTCGGGCGCCAGAAGAACGTCGAGCGCTCCCGGCACGGGATAGAGCGAGAAGACGGGCGCCTCCGCGCTCTCCTGTCCTTCGTCGAGCAACAACTCGACGTAGTACGACGTCGAGCCCGTGCGCTGGGCCACGCCGGGGATCGACGTGCTCTGGACCAGATAGCCGTCGGCCAGCGCGGCTTCCACGATCCATTCCGCCAGCACGCCCCCGCCCTGCCCGCCCACGGCGGGAATCAGCACGCTGATGATGCGGGGCTCGTCCACTGCGTGTCTCTTACGCGCCCACCGCCGCCAGCCGTCGGATGACAGCCCGGCGCGTGGCCCCCAGCCACCGGGTCCACCAGCTCGGGTTGCCGACAGTCTGCATCTCGTAGAAGGACGGACAGAGCATCGCCGCGTGGGCCACCTCGCCGCACACGCCGCAGCCCACGCAGGTCTCGTCGACGTGGGCGATGGGGTCCTCGCGCAGCGGATCGGGATTCTCGCGCAGGGTGAGGGACGGGCAGCCGTTGAGGCGCATGCAGGAGTGGTCGCCCGTGCACACGTCGGGATCGACACCAAAGCGCGGCTGGGCCACCGTGCGCCCCCGGGCGGCGAGGGCCCGGAGCCGGGGTCGCTCGCGGCGCTGGCGCTCGAGCTGACACTCGCCCTTGGCGATGATCACCTTGAGCCCGCCCTCGCGCGTGGTGAGCGCTTCGCGCAGGGTCCGCATCAGCGTGCGGATGCGGTAGGAGTTCACCGTGCGGATCCACGTGACCCCGACCCCCTGGAGGGCTTGCGGAATGGTCATGGACACGGGCTCCCGCCGCGCGTTGGTCCCCGTCGAGGGCAGGTGGTGCTGGCCGGTGGCCGCGGCGTAGAAGTTGTCGAGGATGACGAGCACCGAGTCCTGCTTGTTGAGGACGGCGTTGGCCACGCCGTTGGTGAGCCCGTTGTGCCAGAAGCCGCCGTCACCCATCACTGACACGATCCGCTTGCCGAAGAGCGGGGCCACCGCGCTGGACGAGGCCAGCCCCAGCCCGTAGCCGAGGACCGAGTTGCCGACGTTGAAGGGCGCCTGGGTGGAGAAGGTGCTGCAGCCGATGTCGTGAGCGACGTGGGTGTCGCCGATGGCGGGATCCTGGTGCTTGAGGATCTTCATCGCGCTGAAGACGGGTCGCTCTGGACAGCCCGTGCAGAAGGAGGGCGGCCGCTTGGCCACCGGCTGCGGCAGCACGGCGCGGACCTTCTGCTGGTGAGCGGTGAGGGCCTGGTAGCGCGCCTCGATGGTCGTCGCCGAGACCGAGCGCAGGGACGACGCGGTGAGGAAGCGCCGCAGTCCGGCGATGACCAGGCCGGGGACGTACTCGCCGGCCGGCGACAGCACGTCCTTGCCGGAGATCTCCACGTCGAGCCGTGCCTCGTGGGCGAGCGCCTTCAGCTCGCGCTCGATGTAGTTTGGCATTCCCTCCTCGACCACGAGGACCCGCCGCTTGCCGCGCAGGAAGCCGATCAGCTCCTCGGGGACGAGCGGATGCAAGCAGTTGAGGACGAGGAGCGGAATGGGGGTTCGCCCGTGAACGTCGGCGATCCCGAGAGTGCTGAGCCCGCGCAGGGTCGTGCTCCACACCCCGCCCTGCATGACGATCCCCACGTCGCTCTCCGGACCCGGCACGTGCTCGTTGAGCCGGTGCTCGACGACGTAGCGCCGCGCCGCGGGCAGCCGCTCCTCGAACTTCCGCGTCTCCATGGTGTAGGTGAAGGGCGGCAGGTTGATGCGCTCGATGCTGAAGCTCGGCGTCTGCAGGGGCGAGCGCATGCTGATGGCTGGCGTGACGTTGTCGCGGCAGACCATGGTCCCGCGCAGGTGGCACGCGCGGATGCGGATGCTGAAGAACACCGGCTCGTGGCACGCCTCGGAGAGGCCGAAGCCCTCCTGCACAAAGCGCTGGAAGCTCGGCAGGGTGGTGCGCGGATCGAGGAGCGGTACGCTCGACTTGAGAGCGGCCGAGTGTGTCCGCTCTTGAAGAATGGACGCCCCCTCACCGTAGTCCTCGCCGATCACGATGAGCGCGCCGCCGAGCACGCCCGCCGAGGCCACGTGCGAGAGCGCGTCGGACGCCACGTTGGTGCCCACCACGGACTTCCAGGTGACGGCGCCACGCATCGGGTAGTTGATGGAGGCGCCAAGAAGCGCGGCGGCCGCCGCCTCGCTCCCCGACTGCTCGAAGTAGACGCCCATCGGCTGGAGCAGGGGCCGGTTGGCGTCGGCGAGCACGTCGATGAGGTGGGAGACGGGCGCGCCCGGATAGCCCCCGACGTAGCTCACCCCGGACTCCAGGAGAGCCTTGGTGATGGCCAGGATGCCTTCGCCGTGCAGCACCTGGCCGGCGCCGTACCCGAGCTGCTTGACGTCTTCCGCGAACGATCGCTCCATGGCCTCAGCTCACCTTCAACACGGAGTGGAACCCTCGGGAGTCGCGACGATTCTACCCCAACCATGGGAGCCCACCGGGCCCGCGCGCGCCGCCGAGAGGCTCATCCCGTCAGGCGCCGCAGCTGGTCCAGCACGGTCGTCATCGAAGGATAGTCGCCGATCGTCGAGGCCACGTGGCGCCAGCGGAGACGCCCGTCGGCATCGACGATGGCCACCCCCGACAGTCGACGCGGATCGCCGGTGACGGCGCCCTGCCGGCTCCCGCGGCGCCAGGCCCGCCAGTAGTTCAGGTACGTGGCAGGATTCAAGAGCAGGCCCGGCCCGATGCGACCGATACCCAGGACGCGATAGAGCGCCGCGTCGGCGTCGACGAGACAGGGAAAGGGCATGCCCTCCTGCATGAGCCGGCGCGCCTGGAAACCCGCTCCGGTGCCCACCGCGACGACGCGCGCACCTACCTTCTCGATGGCCGGGTATGCCTCGCGCACCTGCGCGAGATAGTCGAGGCAGGGGATTCAGCCGTAGTAGCGCAGACAGACGAGGAGGAGCGGCCGCCCGCGCCAGACGGAGAGCTCCACCTCCTCTCCTGACCCGTTCTTCAGCCGGACTCCAGGGAGTGTGCCGCCAACCTGGATCGCCCCGGTCTCCTGCCGCATACTTCCGCAGTCTAGCCATGGCGCACATCTCCCGCACCCTCGAAGTGCTTGCCGTGGCCACGCGGCTCGGGCTGACCTCGTTCGGCGGCCCCGTGGCCCACCTCGGATACTTCCACGAAGAATACGTGCGCAAACGGAAGTGGCTCGACGAGCAGCGCTACGCGGATCTGGTGGCCCTGTGCCAGTTCCTGCCCGGGCCCGCCAGCAGCCAGGTCGGCATCGCTGTGGGAATTGGGAGGGCGGGCCTGCCGGGAGCCATTGCGGCCTGGCTCGGCTTCACGCTTCCGTCGGCGATTGCGCTGGTGATCTTCGCTTTCGCCTTGGCGCGAGCCGGCGTGACGGACGCGGGCTGGCTCCACGGTCTCAAGCTGGCGGCCGTCGCGGTGGTGGCGACCGCCGTGTGGGGCATGGCGCGCTCGCTGGCTCCCGATCGCGAGCGAGCCACGCTCGCCATCGCGGCAGCCATCGCCGCGCTCGCGGCGCCGACGGCCTGGATGCAAGTGGCCATCATCGTCGCGGCCGGGCTCGTGGGCTGGCGACTCATACCAGCCAGCGCCGGCGCGGCCACGCCGCATGAGCCCGTCCGCATCTCGCGCCGCCTCGGAGTCATCTCGCTCGCCGTCTTCTTCGCGCTCCTGATCGCCTTACCGCTGGCCCGACAGCTCTCGCCGAGCACGACGCTGGCCGTCTTCGACAGTTTCTATCGATCGGGATCGCTCGTGTTCGGCGGCGGCCACGTGGTGCTGCCGCTCCTGCAAGCGGAGGTTGTCCCTCCAGGCTGGGTGACCGAACAGGAGTTCCTCGCCGGCTACGGGGCCGCGCAGGCTGTGCCGGGCCCTCTCTTCACCTTTGCCGCCTACCTCGGCGCCGTCATGCGGCCACCGGCCCCACACGGGGTAGCCGGCGCGGCGCTGGCGCTGGTCGCGGTCTTTCTCCCGTCGTTCCTGCTCGTGGTCGGGGCGCTGCCCTTCTGGGACGAGATCCGGACACGAACGGGCTTCCAGGCTGCACTCCGGGGCATCAACGCCGGCGTGGTGGGGATCCTGCTCGCCGCGCTCTACCACCCGGTGTGGACGAGCGCGGTGGCCACGCGCGCCGACGTCGTCATTGCGCTGGCCGCCTTCGCCCTCCTGATGTTCTGGAGGGTGCCGCCCTGGCTGGTGGTCATCGCGTGTGCGCTCGCCGGGCAGGTGGCGTCAAGGGTGGCCGCGTAGGCGAGCCGAGCAGTTCCTGACGGCACAGTCGCCAGAGTATGCTGAGGGCGTGCCGGCGTGTCGGAACTGGCAGACGATCTGGACTCAAAACCCAGTGCCCGCAAGGGCGTAGGGGTTCGACTCCCCTCGCCGGCACCACTCTCTCTCCCCGCCGCTACGGGCGCCCGGAGTATCTGCGATACAGCTGTTCGGCCAGCGCGTGGAAGGCCTGATCGGCCTTCGGCCCGGAGATGTTGGTGACCAGGACCACGGCGAAGTCGTGCTTCGGTTGCAGCAGGATGTGCGCGAGGTTCTTCTCGTTCGATCCGCCGTGGTAGACGAACGGCTCCGGCGCCCACGGGAAAGTCACCTCGCCCCAGCCGAGGGCATACTTGCCGCGCGAGGGCGTTCCCGGCGCCGCATCCGGACGGTCCGGCATCGAGATGACCGGACTGTGGAGCTTCCGGAGCGTGTCCGGTCGCACCAGCCGCGGAGCTCGCCGGCCTTCCCCCGCGTTCCACCCTGCCCACTTCGCGAAGTCCAGGAGCGACATGTGGCCGGTCCCGGCGGGACCGATCACGAGCGGATTGTCGCCATCGGGCCCGGCGAGGAAGGCCTTGAGCTTGCCGTTGACCACGGCGTGGCCGAGGGGCGCGTCGATCTTGCCCAGCGTCGCCTGGGGGCCAAAGCCCGCAGACGCGAGGCCGAGTGGCTTGAACACACGCTCCGTCACCAGTTCCTCCCACGTCTTGCCGCCGACGCGCTCGAGCATGGCCCCGGCGAGCGTGTAGCCCATGTTCGCGTAGGCGAACGTGGTGCCCGGCTCCGCGGCGAGCGGCTGCGTGCTCCACTGCTGCACCATGAAGTAGCGCAGATCGTCGAGGTTCCCGTCCTAGGAAGCGGTCCTGCCGAGGAGATCCCCGAACGCGGCGTTGTCGCTCGGGATCCCGCTCGTGTGCGACAGGAGCTGCTGGAGGGTCACTCCTCGCAGGCCCGGCGTCATGGTGCCGGCCAGCTCCGGGAACACCTCGGCGACCGTCGAGTTCCACCGAAGCTTGCCCTCCTCGACCAGCATGGCCGCGAGCAGCGCGGTGATGGCCTTCGTGTCCGAGCCGAGGTGAAATCGATCGCGGGGAGTGACCGGGATCTTCTCCCCGGCTTTGCGAGTGCCCACGGCGCCGGCGGCGACAATCTTCCCGTCCTTGACCACTGCCGCGCCGAGCGCCGGCAGGCCGTAGGTGGGCAGGTACCGCTCCAGCAACGTGTCGAGGCTGGTCTGCGCCTCGGCGAGGGCCGCGGCAAGGATGAAGAGGGCCGCCGCCAGGCTCGTCAGCACGGAACGAATCGTCATGGCCCCGATCATACCGAGGGCCCCGTTCCTTGACACTGTTCAGCCGGCCTTGTAACGTGACACCTCGCGGTGGGGCTGTAGCTCAGTTGGGAGAGCACAAGGCTGGCAGTCTTGGGGTCAGGGGTTCGAGCCCCCTCAGCTCCACCAACCTCAAACCACAATCCGGACGAGGCAGGCGGCCACGGCGTAGATCGTGGCCTCGCCGCGCGAGGCGGTGATAGCATCGCGCCGTCATCGTGACGTCGGCACACGCCTCCGCCGCGCATCCCATCCCCGTGAGCCTCGTCCTCGTGGTCTACAACCAGATCGCCCTCACGCGTGCGTGCCTCGACAGCCTTCGGGCGACCACGCGCCCCTTCGAGCTGTGCGTCGTGGACAACGCTTCCCGCGACGAGACGCCCGCGCATTTCGCCCGCTGGGCCGGTGAGTGGCCGCTCCGCTACCACCGCAATGCCGAGAACGTCGGGCTCATCCGCGCACTCAACCAGGGCGCCGCACTGGCGCGGGGCGACGCCCTGTGCTTCCTGCACAACGACACCGAGATGCTCGATCCGCGCTGGCTCGAGACGCTCGAGCACGCCGTCGCGCGCGGCGACCGGGTAGGGCTCGCGGGACTCTACGGCGCCCGGCGCGTTCGCCGCGACGGCCGCTACGCCGGACGGAGCATCGTTCATGCGCTGTCCGACGGACCGACCGTGCGCGAGCCGGTGACGGAGGTCGCCGCCGTCGACGGGGTGTGTCTCTTCCTGCCGCGTGCGGTCTTTGCCGAGGTTGGCGGCTTCGACGAGGGCTACGGCTTCTTTCACGGCTACGACCGTGACCTGTCCTTCGCGGTTCGAGCCGCCGGCCGCCGCTGCGTGGTGGTGAACGCCCCGTTCATCCACCGGGGCGGTGGGACACGCACGGGACCGGCGGCGCCGGTGAGTGCCGCCCGGGACCTCTCCCAGCGGCGCGGGGCCCTGGCGCGCTTCGCCCAGAAGTGGAAGCATGCGCTCCC
>Ga0184637_10002448_pt1 | contig 11966 bp, 12 predicted proteins | sample PLM3_127_b2_FD_133143 | JGI IMG/M metagenome (GOLD analysis project Ga0184637, IMG submission 133143) | Groundwater sediment microbial communities from an aquifer in East River, Colorado, USA - PLM3_127_b2 | ecosystem: Environmental > Terrestrial > Soil > Riparian zone | place: USA: East River...
ACCGGCAACACCATCCAGCGGCGCTCGGCTAGGTGCGGCGCGAGGCGGTGGATCACCTTGCGTTCGAGCGCGGTCTCGCGCACCAGCCCCACCTCGCCCTGCGCCAGGTAGCGCAGGCCCCCGTGGATCAGCTTCGACGAACGGCTCGAGGTTCCGGAGGCGAAGTCCTCGGCTTCCAGCAGAGCCACGGAGAGCCCGCGCAGCGAGGCCTCGCGGGCCGCCCCCGCCCCCGAGATGCCGCCGCCGATCACCGCGCAGTCGAAGCTCTCGCGCTCGAGGCGGTCGAGCGTGGCGGAACGGGCAGGTGTCGCGAGCTCGCCCATGCTCTCCTATCGGCTCTCGGCGGACGCCACGGTAGCCGAGGCCTCGAGCTCGCGGAGATCGATCACCACGCCGTTCGGAAGCTCGCGTTCGAGCAGCGCCCAGATCTCGGCGGCCACCGCCCGGGGCTCGCGGAGCTGGCCGGTTTCGAAGAGCTCGACGAAGCGCGCGACCTCCGGAAAATCGCCGGCCGGCGTGTCGCGGATCTGCTCCTGCATCGCCGTGGCCACGATTCCCGGCGCCACGGCCAGCACGCGCACGCGCCCGCCGCGGCGTTCCTGCTCGGCCCCGGCCGTGCGCACCCATTGGTCGACGGCCGCCTTGCCCGCGCCGTACGCCGACCAGCCCGGGTAGACGTGATGTGCGGCGCCCGAGGTAATCAGCACGAGTCGGCACGGGGCGCGCGTCGCGCGGGCGGCGCGCAGGAAGGCGTCGCCCAGCACCTGCGGGCAGGCGGCGCCCAGCAGCACGGCGCGCCGGTAGGCCGCGGCATCCACCTCGCCGGCGAAGCCGATCGGCTCCAGCGTACCCGCGGCGTGCACGAACACCACGCGCTCGCCCGCGTAGCCCCCGATCTCGCGCGCGAAAAATGACGTGACGCGCGCCCACTGCTTGGGGTCCGCCAAATCGGCGGCCAGATGCTCGAGGCCCGGCGCGCCGCGGCGGGAGACGTCGACCACGCGCGCGCCCGGCCAGGGCACGCTGCGCGCCAGCGCCAGGCCGATCCCGCTGGAAGCGCCGGAGACGATCACGAGGGAGCCCGGCATGGCGCGCGACCGCTCAACCGGCGAGCGAGAGCGGGAGCGAGCGCAGGCCGCGCAGCACCGTGGTGGGCTTCCAGTCCGGATGGGAGACGTCGCCGTCAAATTTCGGGGCGCGCGCCAGCAGCGAGGCCAGCGCGAGCTGCGCCTCCGCGCGCGCGAGCCCGGCGCCGAGACAGAAATGCGCGCCCTGGCCGAAAGCCAGGTGGCGGTTGTCGGCGCGCGCCACGTCCAGGCGGTCCGGCTCGGCGAACTGCGCCGGATCCCGGTTCGCGGCGCCGATCACGAGCAGCGCGCCCTCGCCCTTCGGAATCGCGACACCGGCGATGGAAGCGTCCTCCAGCGCGATCCGCGCCGTCGCCTGCACCACGCTGTCGAAGCGCAGGAATTCCTCGACGGCCGAGCGCATCAGGCCGGGCTCTGCCACGAGTCGGCGGCGCTCGCCTGGATGGCGCAGCAACGCGAGCACGGCATTGCCGATCAGGTTGGTGGTCGTCTCGTGCCCGGCGACCAGGATCAGCACGCACATCGCGAACAGCTCGTCCGCGTCGAGACGATCGCCCTCGACCTCGGCGCGCACCAGCGCGCTGACCAGGTCTTCGCGCGGCCGCGCGTGCCGTTCGGCGACGATTCCGTCGAAAAAGCCGCGCATCTCCGCCAGACAGCTCTCCGCCGCGGCCGGCGCCTCGGGCGTGAGTATCGCCGAGGGCTCCGTGAGGGCGACCAGGGCCTGCGACCAGCGCAGGAAGTCGGCGCGGTCGCCGCTCGAAACGCCGAGCATTTCCGCGATCACGGTCACCGGCAGGGGGAAGGCGAAATCGCGCACCAGGTCGTAGTCGCCTCGCTCGAGTGCACCGTCCATCAGCTCGTCCACGATCGCCTGGATGCGCGGCAGGAGCTTCTCCACCACCCGCGGCGTGAAGGCCTTGTTCACCAGATTGCGCAGCCGCGTGTGATCGGGCGGGTCGCGCATCAGCATCATCCCCAGGAACATGGCGCGGAATCTCTCCCCGAAGAATTGCATCGGCGAGAGGGGGCTCTGGAAGAGCTTCGAGCGGGTGCGGTCGACCGAGAAGCGCGGATCGCGCAGCACGGCGGCGATGTCGGCATAGCGGGTGAGCACGAAGACGGGAAGCAGCGGGTGCTTCTGGACCGGATCCTCGCGGCGCAGCTCGTGGTAGTGGGGATAGGGATCGAGGCGGTTCTCCGGGGTGAGTGGATTGAAGACGACCGCCATGGCGCGCTCCTCGCTCGCTTCCGCCGCCCCGCGCCGGACCGAGGGTACACGAGGGGCCCGGGCCCCGCCGAAGATGCGGCCTACGGAGGCGGCGCCCTGGCGCGCTGTCTACACTGCGGCTCCGGCATGACCCCCCTCGAGCTCGAAACGAATCTCGCGCGCTTCCTGGAGGGGCGCCTCGGCTCACCGGTCAAGGTGCGTCATCTCGAGCGCAATACCGAGGGCTTCTCGCAGGAGACGTTCTCGTTCGACGCCGAGCTCGGCAACGAGACCCGCCGCTACGTCGCCAAGCGCGAGCCGGCCGCTGGCCTGCTCGAGCCCTATGACCTCGAGCCGGAGTTCCGGGTGCTGCACGGCCTCACCGGAACGGACGTCCTCTCGCCGCCGACGCCCTGGTTCAGCGACGACCCGCGCGTGCTGGAGCGGCCCTTCTACCTGATGGAACGGCTCCCGGGCGAGGTGCCGCTGCCCACCGCGGGCGTGAGCGGAAGCGGGCCCTTCACGCCTTCCGAGCGCGAGTCGCTGGCCGGGCAGATCGCTGCGGCGCTCGCGCGCCTGCACGCGGTCGACTGGCAAGGACTTGGCTTCCAGTTCCTGGGCGTTCCCGCCAGCGGGCGCGGCGTGGCCGAACGCGAGCTCGCGCGCTGGGAGGAGCGCATCGCGCGCGCGGGCTTCCCGGTGCCGCCGCTGCTCGCCGACGCGCTCGCGTGGCTGCGCCGCAGCCTGCCCGACGCGGGCGAGATCACGCTCGTACACGGCGACTTCCGACTCGGCAACTGGCTGGTCGAGCAGCGCGGCGACGGAGCGACGCTCCTTGGTGTTCTCGACTGGGAGATGGTGCACCTGGGCGACCCGCTCGAGGATCTGGCGTGGTGCAGCAGCGAGCTCTGGCGCGCGGGAACGCCCTGGGCCGGCGCCTTGCTCCCGCCGGAGGACTTCGCCGCCGGCTATGCCCGGGCCTCGGGCCGCGCCGTCGACGCCGAGCGGATGGCCTTCTACCGCGTGCTCGCGGTGGTGAAGATGATCGCGATCATGCTGACGGGGATTCGCGCCTTTCGCGACGGGCGCACGTCCGACCTCCGGATGGCGATCTTCGACCACCAGCTGCCGTTTCTATTCGCCCTGCTCGCGCTCTCGCGCGGCTGGCTCACGGGGGGATGACGGTGCTGATCCCGCTGGAACGCCTGATCGACGGCTGCCTGCAGACCCTGCGCGAGGAGGTGCTGCCGGAGGTGGCCTCGCGCGCGGTTCGCGGGCGCGTGTGGGCGGTGCTCGACGTGCTCCACAACCTGCGCGACCGCATCGAGGAAAACCGGGCGCCCGCGGAGATCGAGGCCCAATCGACGGAGGAGGCGCTCCTGCGGCTCGCCGCGGCGCTGCGCGCGGGCCCGGACCCGGAGGCCGCCGCCGGCCTTCTGCGCGCGCTCGCGGAGGCGCCGGCCGAGCCGCCGGCGGCCCGCGCATCGGCGCTGCGCGCGATGCTGACCGGCGCGATCGCGGCGCGGCCCCAGGGGCTCGGGGAGCCCGAGCGCGAGGCCCTGCGCGCGCACCTCGCGGCGCAGGCGGTGCGCGATCTGGCGCTGCTCAAGCCTTCGCTGCTCGCCGAAATCTCGAAGGGCTGACGCTTGCTCACCCACTACGATGACTTCCCGCTGCACCAGACCCCCGAGCCGGTCGCGCACCCGGCGACGGGCGACAAGAACTTCTATGACCGCTACTTCTTCAACGGCTTCGCGACAGACGGCAGCTTGTTCTTCGGCGCGGCGCTCGGCCTCTACCCCAACCGCCGCGTGATGGATGCCTCCTTCAGCGTGCTCGCGGACGGTCGGCAGCTCTCCGTGCACGCCTCGCGTCTCGCGCCCTTCGAGCGCAGCGAGACGCGCGTCGGACCCGTCGCCATCGAGGTGATCGAGCCGCTGCGCACGCTGCGCCTGCGGGTGGCGCCGAACCCGGGCGGGATCGCCTGCGATCTGGTGTTTCGAGCGCGCACGGCGGCGATCGAGGAACCGCGCGCGACGCTGCGCGCCGGCACCCAGGTCGTGATGGACTCGACCCGGCTCACCCAGTTCGGCCGCTGGTCGGGGACGCTCGAGCTCGAGAGCCGCCGTCTCGAGATCGAGCCTCGCGACGTGCTGGCCGTGCGCGACCGCTCCTGGGGCGTGCGCCCGGTGGGTGAGCGGGAAGCAGGAGCGCCCTCGGCCCCGCCGCAGCTGTTCTGGCTCTGGGCGCCGTTCCACTTCGACGACGTCTGCACGCACCTCGGTGTCTTCGAGGACGAGACGGGCCGGGCCTGGCACGCGGGCGGCGTCACGACCCCGGCCTACGACGGCGGCCGCTCCTTCCCGGACACCGCCGATCCCGGCGCGGAGCGCGCGGCGCGCGTCACACACCAAATAAACTGGGAGCCGGGAACGCGCCGCGCGCGAAGCGCGCGGCTCGAGCTGGTGCCTCACGCGGGTGCGAGCGCCGTACTCGCGCTCGAGCCCCTGCTCCGCTTCCAGATGCTGGGCCTCGGCTACGTGCACCCGGAGTGGGGCCACGGGCTCTGGAAGGGTGCCGAGGCGTTCGGCGCCGAGTCGTGGAAGCCGGCCGAGCTCGCGCCGCTCGATCCGAGGCACATCCACGTACAGCAATTCTGCCGGGCCCGTTGGGGCGGGCGCCAGGGCTTCGGCGTGCTCGAGCAGCTGGTGATCGGGCCGCACGCCCCGTCGGGCTTCCGGTCGCTCCTCGATGGGGCCGCCTGAGCGTGTCGCCGCTCGCTTCGATCGTGGTCGGCGGCGTGCTGATGAGCGGGATCGCGCTGCTCGGCGCGGTCACGTTCTTCCTGTCCGAGGCTGTGCAGCGCAAATTGATCCTGCCGCTGGTGGCCTTCTCCGCGGGCTCGCTGCTCGGAAGCGCCTTCTTCCACATGCTGCCCGCGGCCGTGCGGGCGGATCCGTCGGGCCTGGGCGTCTGGATCTGGGTGCTCTCGGGCTTCTCGCTCTTCTTCGCCTTCGAGCAGGTGCTCCACTGGCACCGCTGTCACCACGCACAGGGCGACCCCGCCAGCACGCTGCCCACGCTGATCATCGCCGGCGATGCGCTGCACAATCTGCTGGGCGGGATGGCGGTGGCGGGCGCCTTCCTGGTCGACGCACGGCTCGGTGTCGCGACCTGGCTCGCGGAGGCGGCGCACGAGCTGCCGCAGGAGCTCGGCGAGTATGGCGTGCTCCTGCACGGCGGCTGGAGCCGGCGCAAGGCGCTGGTCGTGAACGTGCTCTCCTCGCTGCCGTTTCTGGTGGGCGGGCTGCTCACCTGGGCCGCGTCACTTCAAATTGACGTCGCCTTCCTGGTTCCCTTCGCGGCCGGGAACTTCCTCTACATCGCGGCCTCGGATCTGATTCCGGAGGTGAACCGACACCACCGGCTGGCGACGGCGGCGCAGCACTTCGCGGCTTTCGCGGCGGGAGTCCTGGTGCTGCTCGCGATCCGGATCGGCCTCGCGATCTAGCATGCGTGCGCAGGTGGCGCCTTGGGGCCGCGCGCCCGATGGGACGGCGGTCGAGTGCGTGACGCTCGCGAGCCCGAGCGGGGTCACGGCCGTGCTGCTCTCGTGGGGCGCGACGCTCGCGCGCCTGCTCGTCCCGGATCGCCAGGGCGTGCCGGCAGACGTGGTGCTCGGCTTCGACGATCTCGCCGGCTACACCGGCCCGCACCCCCATTTCGGCGGGACGATCGGCCGCTACGCGAACCGCATCGCAGGGGCGCGCTTCTCGCTGGGCGGGCGCGTCCATCGCCTCAGCGCGAACGAGCCGCCGCATCATCTGCATGGCGGCGCCATCGGCTTCGACCGTCGGCCCTGGCGCAGCCAGGCGTTCCAGGCGGCCGGAGAGGCGGGGGTCGTCTTCCGGCTCGAGAGCGCGGATGGCGACCAGGGGTATCCGGGCGCGCTCCAGGCGGAGGCGCGTTATGCGCTCAGCGAGGCCGGCGAGCTGCGCGTCGAGCTCTCGGCGAGGGCCGACGCCCCGACCGTGGTCTCGCTCACGCAGCACGCCTACTGGAATCTCGGAGGCGGCGGGTCGGTCGACGTTCTCGACCACGAGCTCGAGGTCGCCGCGGACTCCTACCTGCCGGTGGACCGCCAGCGAATCCCGACCGGCGAGATCGCGCCCGTCGCGGGGACGGCGCTCGACTTTCGCCGGCCGCGGGCGCTGCGCGAGGCGCTGCGCGACGCACCGGATGGCCTCGATCACAATCTGGTGTTGAGACGGGACGGCGCGGTCGCAGCCAAGCTTCGCGATCCCCGAACCGGACGCGTGCTCGAGCTCTCGACCACCGCGCCGGGGCTGCAGCTCTACGCGGGGGGCGGGCTCGACGGCTCCTGCCGCGGTCGCGGCGGCGTCGCCTACCAGCGCCACGCCGGGTTGTGTCTGGAGCCGCAGCGCTTTCCCGACGCGCCGAACCGGCCGGGCTTTGGAACGGTCGTGCTGGAGCCGGGAGGCCGCTACCTCGAGCGCTCCGTGTACCGCTGCTTCGCGGATCCGAGGGACCGACAAGATTAGAGCGGAGGGGGCCTGCCCGGGCCCAAGTGCCATCGCCCTCGTCGCTCACCGCCGGGTAGACCGCAACCCTCGGCTCACACGAACGAGAGTGGGCGCCTCCGCTCTAAGTCGAAATCGAGCGCGAACTTTATCACCCGCAGCGCGCGCGAAGCAATCGAAGCAGGCGAGTTCGTCGAGAAACATGCTTCGGTCGGCGAAGGAGTTTCCGCGGCAGGACCCCGGGCAAGTGGACGCAAGCCAGCTTGCCCTAGATGCGACTGGCAGCCGCCCGCGACTCGACGAAGCGACGATAGGCGCGCGTCGGGAAGAAGCTGAGGCCGAGCGTCACGGCTGCCAGCGTGCCGAGCGCCGACGTGATGGCGATCGTCGTCAGGATGATCGGGCCGGCCGTGTCGAGGCGCACCTCGGTGGTCGTGCCCGAGACCATCACGTAGATGCCGCGCGCGACGATGTCGGAGAAGCCCATCGCCGCCCAGGCGACCGCCCACAGCCCCAGCAGCAGGAAGCGGTTCGTGACGAGCGGGTCGGCCAGTCCCAGCCGCAGGCGCCGTCTCGCGGCTGCGTAGTAGCGCAGCGATTCCGCCGCGAGCCAGTAGTAGGGAGCGACTCTCGCCAGGTAGAACGCCCAATAGGCGATCCCAGGAAACACCTTCACCGTGAATCCCTCGGTCAGCGCCTGGGCGCAAGCGGCGGCCACCACCAACAGGCTGCCCGCGGCGGCTGCGGTGCGTGCGCTCGCCGACTCGCGCCGGAACGTGAGCCAGGTGAAGAGATGCAGCCCGGCGGTCCCCAGGCAGTACGTGAAGGTCGACGCTGCCAGGACCAGCGCGCCGTGGAGAGGACTCAGCGCGAGCGAGGGATCCGCGAGCCCTACATACACGCTGATGTTTAGACCGGCCCCCAGGAAGGCCGCGAACAGGAAAAAACCAGCCAGCCAGAACTCAGGACCGAAGCCGCCTTCGCGCCACGCGAGTCGGTACAGCCGATACCCGATCGCGAGGCTGAGCAACAGATTGACGAGCGTCACCGAAGCGCTGATCAGCGCGAGCATCCGCGACCCCCCCGGGCTCCCCGGCTATCGGCCATTTTCGGCCGCGGGTTGACCGGAATCGCCGCGGCGGGGTGACCGGGCCGCCCGGTCTTGGGTAGACTCGGCCTCGCCGCGGCCCATCATGCACGTCGACCACACCCCCACCCAGAAAGCGCTGCGCGCCGAGCTGCGCGCGTACTTCGCGAAGCTGATCCCGCCGGAAGTGCGCACCCAAATCCGGTCGATGGAGGGCGGCCCTCTCCAGCGCCGACTGATCAAGAAGATGGGCGCCGACGGCTGGCTCGGCGTGGGCTGGCCCACGGAGTGGGGGGGCCAGGGACGCACCGCGATCGAGCAGCAGATCTGGTTCGAGGAGGCGCGGCGCGCCGGCGCTCCCCTGCCCTTCGTCACGCTCAACACCGTCGGTCCTGCGCTGATCGCGCGCGGGAGCGAGGCGCAGAAGCGGCGCTTCCTGCCGGGCATTCTGGTCGGCGAGATCCACTTCGCGATCGGCTACACCGAGCCGGGCGCGGGCACCGACCTCGCCGCGCTCGAGACGCGGGCCGTGTGCGAGGGCGACGTCTTCGTGGTGAACGGAACCAAGATCTTCACCAGCGGTGCGGACGACGCTGATTTCATCTGGCTCGCCTGTCGCACCGACCCATCGGCGGACAAGCACAAGGGCATCTCGATCCTGATCGTCGATACGAAACTGCCGGGGTTCTCTGCGACTCCGATCCACACCCTGGGCGGCGGCCACACCACCATGACCTACTACGACAACGTCCGCGTGCCGGCGGAGATGCTGGTGGGCGAGCTGAACGGCGGCTGGAAGCTGATCACGCTCCAGCTCAACCACGAGCGGATAGGACTCGCCGGCTTCGGCGCGTCGGCGCTCCAGCGCTACGACGAGGTGCTCGCCTGGGCGCGCGAGACGACGGATGAAGCGGGCCTGCCCGTCGCGCACAAGCCGTGGGTCCAGATCGCGTTCGCCGAGGCGTGGGCGCGCCTCGAGGCTCAAAAAGTCTGGAATTGGCGGATCGCGTGGGAGCTAGAACAAGGCAGGCTCGATCCCGCTCGCGCCTCGGCGGCGAAAGTCTACTCCTCCGAGACGCTGATCGAAGTCTACCGCCTGCTGCTCGACGTGCTGGGCGAGGCGGGAGCGCTGCAGACGGGCTCGCCCGGCGCCGTGCTGCGCGGACAGATCGAGGTCGACTGGCGCGGCTGCCAGATCAACACCTTCGGCGGCGGCGTGAACGAGATCCAGCGCGAGATCGTCGCCATGCTCGGGCTGGGGCTGCCGCGTGCGCCCCGCTAGCGTCCGGAGGCGCGGCGCATGAGCGGGGAAGAGCTGCTGAAGCGGCTGCGCGCGATCCTGGGCGTGCGGCTCGGCGATCCGGTCGTGGCGCGCGACCCGGTGAACCTGCCGATGATCCGTCACTGGTGCGACGCGATCGACGATGGCAACCCCGTGTATACCGACCCGGAGCTGGCGGCGCGCTCGCTGCACGGCGGCATCGTGGCGCCGCCCACCATGCTCCAGGCGTGGACGATGCCCGGGCTGGTGCCGAAGGAGGTACGCGAAGCCTGGAGCTCCGCGGGGATCTTCGCCGCCCTGCGGCTCCTCGACGAAGCGGGCTTCACCTCGGTGGTCGCCACCAACTGCACCCAGGAATACCTGCGCTACCTGCGCCCCGGCGACCTGCTGAGCTCCGAAACGGAGATCGAGGACGTCTCCGAGGAGAAGAAGACGGCGCTCGGAACCGGCCACTTCGTCACGCAGCGCACCTGGTATCGCGACCAGCACGGCGAGCCGGTCGCCAGCATGCGCTTCCGGCTGCTCAAGTTCCGCCCGGCCGCGCGCGCGAGCGCCGCGCCTCCGGCTACTTCGCGGCCGCGCCCAAAGCCCGCCCTCACCCACGACAATCGCTTCTTCTGGGAGGGCGTCGCGCAGCGCGAGCTGCGCATCCAGCGCTGCAACGCCTGCCACCGGTTGCAGCATCCGCCCGGCCCCATGTGCGCGGGCTGTCACGGGCTCGATCTGGGCTTCGTGCGCTCGCAGGGACGGGGCACCGTCTACAGCTTCGTCTACGCGCACCACCCCGCGATCCCGCCCTTCGAGGTTCCGAACCTGATCGTGCTGGTCGAGCTCGAGGAAGGAACGCGCATCGTCTCGAACCTGGTGGGCGCCGCGCGCAACCAGGTCTGCATCGGGATGCCGGTCGCGGTCGAGTTCGTCGAAGTCGAGCCGGGACGCCTGCTGCCCCACTTCCGGCCGGCGGCCGCGTAGGAGAAAGAGCCGTGGATTTCTCCCTCAGCAGCGAGCAGGAAGCGGTGCGCGACCTGGCGCGCAAGATCTTCTCGGAGCGCTGTAGCGACGAGCGCACCCGGCAGCTCGAGCGCAGCGGCGTCTGGTACGACGAGGCGCTGTGGGCCGAGCTGGTGAAGGCGAACCTCGCCGGGCTGGCGCTCCCCGAAGACGTGGGCGGAAGCGGCTTCGGAATGCTCGAGGTGGCGCTCGTGCTCCAGGAAACCGGGCGGTACCTCGCGCCGGTTCCCTGGTTCGCGTCCCTGGTGCTGGGCGGGCTCCCGCTCGCCCGCTTCGGGAGCCCGGCGCAGCGCCAGCGCTGGCTGGTGCCCGCGGCGGGCGAGGGCTTCGTCCTGACGGCGGCGCTGGTCGAGACCGGGAGCGCCGACCCCTCGCGCCCGCGGGTCACGGCGCGCCGGGACGGTCAGGGTTGGCGTCTCGACGGGGTCAAGGAGTGCGTGCCGGCGGGAACGCTCGCGGGACTCCTGCTCGTCCCGGGAAGGACACCGGGAGGAGTCGGCGTCTTCCTGGTCGAGCCCGGCAGCCCGGGCGTCACGCTCGAGCGCCAGCTGGCGACCAGTCGCGAGCCGCAGGCGAGATTGACGCTCGACGGCGCGAAGCTCCCCGAGGACGCGGTGCTCGGCGATCCGAACGGCGGCGCCGAGATCGTCGAGTGGCTGCTCGACCGCGCGCTGGTGGGGCTCTGCGCGATTCAATTGGGTGTCGCCGAGGAAGCGCTCCGCCGCACCGCCGAGTACACACGGACCCGGCGGCAGTTCGGGCGTCCGATCGCGTCCTTCCAGGGCGTCACGCTGCGCGCCGCCGACGCCTACATCGACCTCGAAGCCATGCGCTCGACGCTGCTGCACGCGGCCTGGCGCGTCGCCGAGGGGCTTCCGGCGCGCGCCGAAGTGGCGGCGGCGAAATGGTGGGCCTGCCGCGGCGGCCAGCGCGTCGTCCACACGGCGCAGCACCTGCACGGCGGCATCGGGGCGGACATCGACTATCCGATCCACCGGTTCTTCTTGTGGTCCAAACAGCTCGACGTGACGCTCGGCGGCGCGAGCCGCCAGCTCGCGAGGCTCGGCGCCCTGCTGGTGGCCGAGCCGGAATCGGAAGCTTGAATGGCGCCGCGGCTCGCGAAGACCCGCCGGCTCTCCGAGGTGGCCGTCGGCGATCAGCTCCCCGCGCTCGAGATCCCGCTGACGGCGACCGTCATCATCGCGGGCGCGCTCGCCTCACGCGACTACCAGGACGTGCATCACGATCGCGATCTCGCCGTGAAGCGCGGCTCGAAGGACATCTTCATGAACATCCTCACCACCAACGGCTACGTCGGTCGCTTCGTCACGGATTGGGCGGGCCCGGAGGCGCTCTTGCGCTCGGTCGACATCCGGCTCGGCGCACCCAACCATCCGGGCGACTGCATGACGCTCAGCGGCCGCGTCCTCGCGAAGGCGGACGGCGTCGTCACCGTCGAGGTGGTGGGCGCGAACCGGCTCGGCAACCACGTGACGGGGACCGTCACGCTCGCGCTGCCGGCCTGAAGGCGGGGCCGCCACCGTGCCGGCCAGCGAATGGTCGTTCCCCGGCAAGGCTGCGATCGCCGGCGTCGGTCAGACGGAGTTTTCGAAGAACTCGGGGCGCAGCGAGATGCGCCTCGCCGTCGAGGCGATCTCGGCGGCGCTCGCCGATGCGGGACTCGAGCCTTCGGACGTCGACGGCTACTGCGCCTTCACCATGGAAAACAACCCGGCGATCGAGATCA
>Ga0184637_10002450_pt1 | contig 11956 bp, 9 predicted proteins | sample PLM3_127_b2_FD_133143 | JGI IMG/M metagenome (GOLD analysis project Ga0184637, IMG submission 133143) | Groundwater sediment microbial communities from an aquifer in East River, Colorado, USA - PLM3_127_b2 | ecosystem: Environmental > Terrestrial > Soil > Riparian zone | place: USA: East River...
AATGCCCGGATCGCCGAGCCACAGGTCGAACAGGATCGCCGCCGGCACGATCGGCACGCGCACCGGGCCGACCGGCACGCCGATCCTGTGCTCTTCGAGCCAGCGCATCACGCCACCGGCCGCGTCGAGGCCGAAGGCGCTGCCGCCGGCGAGCATCACGCCATGCACCTGGTCGATCGCGTTTTGCGGTGAAAGCAGGTCTGTCTCGCGTGTGCCGGGCGACGACCCGCGCACGTCGACCCCTCCGACCGCGCCGGCTTCGGTCAGGACGACCGTGCAGCCGGTCGGCCGCCGCTCGTCGGTGTGGTGGCCGACGCGAACGCCGGCAACGTCTGTCAGGGTGCCATTCATCGTTGGTGACGGCCCGTGGCCGTCACCACGAGCTATGCAAACACTCCCGCAGTGTCGTGCATCGTCGAAGAAATTTCACCCAGGTGATGCATCGTGTCGCCGAACGTCATTTCCAGCACCGTCAGCCGCTTGAAATAGTGGCTGCCGGCGTACTCGTCGGTCATGCCGATGCCGCCGTGCAGCTGCAGGCATTGCTGGGCGACGAAGCGCATCGAGTTGCCGAGCTGCACCTTGGCTTGCGACAGCGCGCGTTTGCGCGCGGCCGCATCCTCGCCGAGCTTCAGGCTCGCAAAGTAGCTCATCGAGCGTCCGAGCTCGAGTTGCATCTTCACGTCGGCGATGCGGTGGCGCAGCGCCTGGAAGCTCGCGATCGGCACGCCGAACTGCTTGCGCGTGTTCATGTACTCGACGGTGAGCTCGACCAGCTTGTCCATCAGTCCGACCGCTTCGGCGCAGGCCGCGGCGATGCCGACATCGACGCCACGCTGGAGCGTCGCCAAGCCGTCGGCGGTGATCAGCGTGGCGGGCGTGCCTTTCAGCGTCAGCTCGGCCGCGCGCGCGCCGTCTTGCGTCGCATACGCACGCACGCCCAAACCCTCGGCGCCCTTCTCGACGAGAAAGAGCGCGATGCCTTGCGTGTCGGCGTCGGCACCCGCGGTGCGCGCCGGCACGATGAACGCGTCAGCCTCATCGCCGGCGGGCACGATGCTCTTCGCGCCGTCGATGACCCAGCCGCCGGACGCCTGCCGGGCCTTCGTCGTGACATGGTTCAAGCGATAGCGCGCGGCTCGCTCCTGGTGCGCGAGCACGACCAATACAGACGCGTCGGCGATCTTGGGCAGCCATTTGTCGCGCAGCGGCGCATCGGCGGCAGCGAGCAGCGCCGGCGTGATCAGCGCGCCTTGCGCGTAGGGTGCATTGACCAGCCCGCGGCCGAGCTCTTCCATCACGACCATCGCGTCGACCGCGCCGAAACCCATGCCGCCTTGCGCCTCGGGCACCGCCAGACCGGTGAGGCCGAGCTCGGCGAGTTCGCCATAGACCGCGCGCGTCTTGCCGCCCGCCTTCGCGATGCCGTGCCGTTTCTCGAAGCCGAAGCCTTTGTCGACCCAGCGGCGCACCGCGTCGCGCAGCGATTCCTGATCGGATGTGAAGTCGAAGTCCATGTTCAGCTCCCGAGGACGGTTTGGGCGACGATGTTGCGTTGCACTTCGTTTGATCCGCCGTAGATCGTCGTCTTGCGCAGGTTGAAGTAGGTGCCGGCGAGCGGCGCGGTATACGCGGCGCCGACGTACTCGCCCTGCCATCCGGCTTCCATTGCATCGTGGAGGTAAGGCACCGCATACGGGCCCGCGGCCAGCATCATCAGCTCGCTGTAGCGTTGCTGGATCTCGCTGCCGCGGATCTTCAACAGGCCCGCGACGTCGAGGCTTTGCTTGCCGCTCTTTTCGGCGCTCAGCACGCGCAGCACCATCATCTCGAGCGCGATGACCTCGACCTCGAGCTTCGCGATCTCGTCGCGAAAACGCGCGTCGTCGTAGACGCCTTCGGCTTTCGCGATGCGCTTCAATCGCTCGAGCTCGCGCTTGCTGCGGTTCACGTCGGCGATGTTGGTGCGCTCGTGCGCGAGCAGGTACTTGGCGTAGGTCCAGCCCTTGTTCTCTTCGCCCACCAGGTTGTCGACCGGCACCTCGACGTTGTCGAAGAACACCTCGTTCACTTCGTGCTCACCCTCGATCGTGATGATCGGGCGCACCGTGATGCCCGCGCTCTTCATGTCGATCAACAGGAAGCTGATGCCCGTCTGTGGCTTGCCCTCGTTGCTGGTGCGCACCAGGCAGAAGATCCAGTCGCCGTGCTGGCCCATCGTCGTCCAGGTCTTCTGGCCGTTGACGATGTAGTAGTCGCCCTTGCGTTCGGCGCGTGTCTTCAGCGACGCGAGGTCCGATCCCGAGCCCGGCTCGCTGTAGCCCTGGCTCCACCACACCTCGCCGCTCATGATGCCGGGCAGGTGGCGCTTTTGCTGCTCGGGCGAGCCGAAGGCCATGATCACCGGCGCCACCATCACCGGCCCGAACGGCATCACGCGCGGCGCGCCGGCGAGCGCGCATTCCTCTTCGAACAGGTGGCGCTGGATCGCATTCCATCCGGGCCCGCCGAATTCCTTCGGCCAACCCCAGCCGTGCCATCCCTTCTTGCCCAGGATCTTGGCCCAGCGCTGGACATCATCGCGCGACAGGCGCAGTGCGTTGTGTACCTTGTGACTGATCTCCTTCGGCAGGTTGTCGGCGACCCAGTTGCGGATCTGGGCGCGGAACTCGAGTTCCTCGGGGGTGAAATTCAGATCCATCGTTTGTCTCCGGCGGGACGTTGGCGAGTCGCCCGATGTTTTAGCACGGTCGTTCCATTTTGTACTGTCCCTGCCGTGACAGGGCAAGCAAAGGTACGCCTGCCGATAATGCGCCGCCATGCCGCTGCCTGTCGTCCCCTCGTATCGCACCACGGTGGGCGCATTGGCATTCGGCCAGTTGCTGTGCTGGGCGGCGCTGTACTACGCGTTCTCGACGTTCGTGCTGCCGATGCAAGGGGCGCTCGGATTCGACACACCGGCGCTGATGGGCGCCTTCAGTTGCGGGCTCGTCGCGTGGGGCGCGTGCAGCTACCTCGCCGGCGCGGCGATCGATCACGGGCACGGCCGGCTCGTGCTGACGCTCGGCGCGGCGCTCGGCGGTGTCGGCTTCGTGCTGTGGTCGCAAGTGCAAAGCCTTCCCGCGCTTTACGCGGTGTGGACGCTGATCGGCGCGGCGATGGCGATGACGCTCTACGAGCCGGCGTTCAACGTGCTGACGCAGCGCTACCCCGACAGCTACAAGCAAGGCATCACGGTGATCACGCTGGCGGGCGGCTTCGCGAGCACGCTGTCGTTCCCGGCCGCGGCCGCGCTGATCGCGACGATCGGCTGGCGCGACGCGTTGATCGCGATCGGCGCGGTGCTGCTGCTTTGCGTCGCGCCGCTGCACGCGTGGGCGTTGCGCGGGGCCTTTTCCTCTCCCTCCGGGAGAGGGCAGGGTGAGAGCGCGGCGGTCGGGTTGTCGCTGGCCCTCACTTGCAGTGCGCAGGGCGGCTTGCAAGCCGCCCTCGCTCAGCGGGCTCGCCGCATGCGGCTCGAAACCCCCGCTTCGCCCCCAGCCCTCTCCCAGAGGGAGAGGGAGCCCAACGCGACGGTCCGCGAGGCGTTGCGCGCGCGACCGTTCTGGCTGCTCACCGCGACCTTCACGCTGTACGCGTTCGTCGTCGCCGCGGTGTGGGCGCACATCATGCCGATGTTCGCGGCGCTCGGCCGCACCCCCGCGCAAGCCGTCGCGATCATCGTGTGGATCGGGCCGGCGCAAGTGCTCGGCCGCTTTCTGCACCTCGCGTGCGCGCAGTCGATGACGGCACGCACGCTCGGCCTGATGGTGCTCGGCGCCATGCCGATCGCGCTGCTGCTGCTCGCACTGGGCGATCACGTCGCTTCGATGTTCGTCTTTGCGCTGCTGTTCGGCTTCGGCAACGGCGTCGTCACGATCGTGCGCGGGCTGCTCGTGCCCGAATACTTCGGCCGCGGCCATGTCGGCCGCATCGGCGGCGCGATGGTCGCGTTCACGCTGTTCGCCCGCGCGGCTGCGCCGCTCACGGCCGCATGGCTGCTGCTCGCGCTGCCGGGCTATCGCGAATTGCTGCTGCTGTTCGCGGGTATCGGCGCTGCGGCGCTCGTCACCTTCGTGATCGCGCGCCCGGCTCGCTGAGGCGCCGCGCCGGCGTCCGTCAATGCAGCATCCGCCGGGCCGCGGTGATGATCTCTTCGTCGCTCGGCGAAACGCCGATCTGACCCGGACTGTCCGGTGCCTCGATGGATGACCAACGAATCGTGCCGCTCGCGTCGATGAGGAACTGCCCGTCGATCTGCCCCGCGTGCTTGGCGAACGACTCCTCGTCGGCCGGCATCGTCTCGAACCCGTCACGCTTGTCCATTGCTTCGGCAGCCGCAAGGAAGCTGGGCTGCCCGGGCAACTCGGCGGCCGCCAGGGACGGGGTCTGCCCGAGTTGTTGCATCGTCGTGTTCTGCGGCCAACGCAGCTGGCCGGGGTCGGTCGAATCCGGAAGGATCTCGAACTCTGGCAATCCGAACGCTCGGTGCGTCTGCACGTCGGGATCGGCCGCCAGCACCACGGAGGTCGGCCGGTACTTGAAATACTGACGCGCACGCTCGGGTTGCGTGTTGACGACGGCGACCGTCGCCACGCCTTCACGCGCGAGCTTTTCCTGCGTCGTGGACAGGCGCGCAAGCTGCTGCCGGCAAAACGGACAATGCAGCCCACGAAACAATGCGACGAAGACGGCGCTCTTGCCGCGGTAGTCGGCGAGCGACACGGTGCCATCGCGGTTGACGGCCGGCAGCTCGAAATCCGGCGCGCGATCGCCGGGCTGCAAGGGGTGATCACTCAGGCTCATGTGGGCAACCCTCCGGGTTCACGTGAGGAAAGGCAGCACGACCAGCGCGTCGGGGTCGAGTCCCGCTCGCTCGCAAGTCTCGCGAGCGCGTTGCATGTAGCGCTCAGCCCGCACATAGTCGTCCAGATCCAGGTACAGCGTCGCGAGGCCATCGTAGCAAGGAAAGAGCAGCTGCGGCTCTGCGGTTTTCTCGGCCAGCGTCAGCGCTTCCTCGTAGTAGCCGAGCGCTCGTGCCGGCTCGCCATGGCATTGATAGATCTGGCCCAGCACGACCAGCGATACGGCGAGGTGGTCGAGTTGCCCCGCGCGCCGGTCGATCTCGATCGCCGTGTTGGCCGCGCCGATGCCTTTTTCATCGCAGCGGTTCGTCAGCGTGCAGTAGGCCACCGCCAGGTTGGAGTACAGGCGCGACTGCAGCCCCAGATCGCCCACGCGTTGGGCGGTTTGAAGGCCGCGCTCGCACGCGTCGATGGCACGCCGCGGGTCGCGCGAGCTGTACAGAACGCCGAGATTCGAGAGCGCGCGGCACTCGGCTTGCGGCAGGTCGGCGCGACGCGCAATCTCCACGCTGCGCTCGAGCCGCGCGACGGCTTCGTCCAGGCGATCGAGCCGCGCGAGCGTCACCCCTTGCGTGTTGAGCGTCAGCGCGATCGTGCTCGCCGCCTCCCGCCGCTCGTCGTCGGTCGCGGCCGCAAGCCGCTCGACGCCTTCGAGCGCGCATTGCGTCCAGCGCATCGCCGCCGTGTTGTCGCCGCTGCGAAACGCAAGCTGCCCCATCTCCTGGTGCAGCTTGGCGCGTTCGATATGGGGTACCGCTTCGTCGATCAGCGCGAGGCCGGATTCGAGGCAACGCCTGGCCTCGTCGCGCGCACCCGTTTCCCAGTGCATCGCGGCGAGCTTGCGCAGGATGCGCGCTTCGGCGAGGTGATCGCCGCTGCCGGCGTGACCGTCTCGCGCCGTACAGAGGTACTGGATCGCCGCTGCGCTTTGCCCGACGGGCGCGAGCACCTCGCCGAGCCGCTCTTGCACGGCCAGTCGCGTGATGGCATCGCCGCCGCTGGCCTCGAGCGTCTGCAGCGCCAGCTCGTAGTGCCGGATCGCATCGGCGTTGGCGTAGATGGATCGCGCCCAATCGCCGGCCAGCACCAGGTAACGCACGCCCTTGGCCTTGTCCACGCTCAGGCGAAAGTGATGCGCGAGCGTTTCCAGCTCTTCGAGGCGCCGCGGTGCGGCGCCGCACTCGCGCTCGAGCACCTCGCCGATGCGGGCATGCAATTCGGTGCGGCGGCGCGCCAGCAGGTTTTCATACGCGACCTCCTGGAAGAGGCCGTGACGAAAACGATAGCGGTGCTCGGGCCCGACTTGCGAGATCAACCCGGTATCCACCAGCAGGTCCAGCGCTTGCGGCAGCGTGGCCGGGTGGGCCGCGACTTCGCGCAGCAGCTTGCGCGCGAACACCGGGCCGATCACCGCCGCCTCGAGCATGACCTCGCGTGCGCGGCCCGGAAGCCCGTCGATGCGCGCGAGCAAGAGCCCGTGGATCGTCAGCGGTACCCGCACTGCACCGGACCCCGCTCGAACGGCCCAGCGGCCCTGCTGCTGGTGCAGCACACCCTCGGCGATCAAGGCTCGCACGAGTTCCTCGAGGAACAGCGGGTTGCCGCCGGCGTGCCCGACGATGCGCGCGCGCAGCTCGTCGGGAAGGTTCGGCGCCGACGTGCCGAACAGCGCGACGAGCATGCGCTCGCTTTGCGCTTGCGAAAGCGGGTCGAGTCGCAAGCAGGTGTGCACGGCCTGAGCAGCCGCCATCGCGTCGAGCGCAGCGCTCGGCCGCTGCGTCACCAGCAGCATCAACTGTCGATCGGGCAGCGCGTCGAGCAGGAAGCGCAGCAGTTCGACCGAGGCCGCATCGGCCCAATGCAGGTCTTCGACGATCAGCAGCAACGCGCTCGTCTGCAGCCGGCGTTCGACGGTGCCTAGCACCGCGAGCAAGAGCTGGCGTTGCAGCTGCTCCGGGTCGAGGTGCCGCGCGGAGGCATCGTGCGTTTCCAGACCGAGCACGACGGCGAGAAAAGTGCAAATGCGCTCGGACTCCTGCGCGCTCGCACCCATCGAAATGAGCGCCGCGGAGATCTTTTCGCGCGCCACGCCGGGCGCATCGTCACGCGCCACACCGTAGGCATCGCGCAGCAGCGCCGCGGGCACGCCGTAGGTTCGCTCGCCCAGCGACGAGCACGCCGCCCGGCGCACGGCGATGGACGCCAGCTGACCCTGCGCCTGCAGCCGCGCAAGGAATTCCGATAGCAGGCGCGACTTGCCGGTGCCCGCTTCGGCAACGATGCTCACGAGCTGCGTTCGGCCCGCAAGCATGCCGTGCAGCGCCCGGGTCAGCTCGCCCAGTTCGTGGTCCCTTCCGATCAACGGCGCCGCGAGTCCGTGCCCTTGCAGGCCGCGCGCGGAGTTCGGCGCTGCAAGCGCTGCGTCGACACGATAGGCATCCAGAGGTTGTGCCTTGCCCTTCAGCGAGAGGCCGCCGAGCGACTCGAAGCGAAACGCATGCTGCGTGAGCAGGTAGGTCGAACGACTGACCACGATCTGCCCTGGCCCGGCCGTGCCTTGCAGGCGCGACGCCGCGTTCACCGTGTCCCCGGTTACCGCGTAGGCGTCGGCGTGATTCGATCCGATGCGGCCCGCGACGACCGTGCCCGTGTTGATGCCGATGTGCAGCGCCAGCGGCTGGCCGAGCCGCGGCATCCACGCAACGCTCAGCGCGGCGACCCGCTCTTGCATCGCCAACGCCGCGCGCACCGCGCGCTCCGGATCCTCGTCGTGCGCGACCGGGGCGCCGAACACCGCCATCACCGCGTCACCGACGTACTTCTCGACGAAGCCGTCGAAGTGCTGGATGGTGGCCGACATCTCGTTGTAGAGATCGGTCTGCAGCGAGCGCACATCCTCCGGATCGAGCTGCTCGGAAAGCGCGGTGAAGCCCGACAGATCCGCGAACAGCACGGTGACGGGGCGGCGGTCCGCCTGCGTTTCAGCGGCGTCCGATGGCATGCCGAGTCGCCGCCCGCACTTCGGACAGAAGGCGAACTCGGGAGAGGCTTCAAACCCGCACGCAGCGCAGGCCATCGTGAGTCCTCCACTCGGCGACGATCAGCGCGATGGTAGCCCCGCGCTGCCCGCGCGAGTGTGCCGGCGGACAATACGCACTTGGGGCGGCACCGGGCAAAGGAGATGAAGTATGGATCTGACCTCGACTGCTTTTGCGAAGGGCGGTGACATTCCTGCGCGCTACACGTGCGAAGGATCAGACGTCGCGCCACCGCTGACGTGGAGCGGCGTTCCGGATGGCGCGAAGAGCCTGACGTTGATCGTCGACGATCCGGACGCTCCGGACCCGGCGGCACCGAAGATGACATGGGTGCACTGGGTGCTGTACGACATCGCGCCGAGCGCGACCGGCCTTCCCGAAGGCGGCAAGCCGCTGCCCGAAGGCACCCGCGAAGGCCTGAACGACTGGAAGCGCACCGGCTACGGCGGACCGTGCCCGCCGGTGGGCCGCCACCGCTACTTCTTCAAGCTGTACGCGCTCGACACACTGCTACCCGATCTGCGCACGCCGAAGAAAGCCGATCTGGAGAAGGTCATGCACGGGCATGTGCTCGCGCAGGCGGAGCTGATCGGGACATACCAGAAAGGCAAGGGCGGTTTCTGAAGCGTACTGCGATAGAACTCGACGAAGGCGCGAACGATCGCCGGCATGTGACGGCCCGGTGGAAAGACGGCGTACAGACCGCCGGTGGGCAAAGACCACCGCGGTAGCAGGCGCACCAGCCGGCCGGCACTCACGGCTTGCGCGGCGCTGTACTGATCGAGCACCGACACGCCGGCGTCGATCTCGAGCAGCGAGCGCAGCGTCGCCGCCGAGTCCGCGCGCAGCCTGCCCTTCATGCGCACCGTTTGGATCGTCCCGTCGGCGGCGCTGAACTTCCATGTGAGCGGCGAGCGCAGCAGGTCGAGCGCGACCCATTCGTGGTCTGCCAGGTCCTGTGGTTGCCTGGGCCGCCTGCCGGCACGCTGCAGATACCCCGGTGAAGCCACCACCTGCTGCTCGAAGTCGCCCAGCTTGACGGCGCGCAGCGTGGAATCGCGCAGCCAGCCCATGCGCATCGCCACGTCGATCCCTTCCTTGACCGGATCGACGACGCGATCGCTGGTGCGCACGTCGATTTGAACCTGCGGATGCAGCAGTGCGAACGCTGACCACACCGGCGAGCGACTGCACCGCATGGTCGACGCTGTAACCGATGCGCAGAGCGCCTTTCAGGTCGGCGGATCGGCTGCCGACCTGCGCCAGCGTTTCCTCGACGCTGCGCAATGGAGGAATCGATTCGGCATACAGCGCCTGTCCCGCATCGGTGAGGGCCACGCGGCGCGTCGTGCGGTTGAACAGGTTGGCACCGAGTTGCTTCTCCAGTCGTGCGATCTCGAGGCTGACCTTCGCCTTCGCGATGCCCAGCCGGTCGGCGGCCGCGGTGAAGCCGCCGGCCTCGGCCACCGCCGCAAAGATCAGCAGCGCGTTCAGGTCGACACGGCCGGTGCTTGCCATGGTTGCTCCATTGTTCAGGAATCGATGACAGTCAATTCTGTGCCTTGCTGTTTATCTGATCAATGTCCGCAGCGATCATCGACCCACCTCAACACGAAAGGTGATCTCCATGAACATCGCTCTGATCGGCGCCAGCGGCTTCATCGGCTCCGCGCTGCTGAACGAGGCGCTCTCGCGCGGCCATCGCGTGACGGCGCTGGTCTCCCATCCCGAGAAGCTGAGCGCTCAGCGCAATCTCGAGCCGGTCAGGGCCGACGTGCTCGACGGTCCGGCCCTGACGAACCAATTGCCTGGGCACGACGCGGTGATCTCCGCCTTCAGCGGCCACGCCCAGACCGACGTCTACGGCTACTACGTCGAGGGCATGCGGTCGATCATCGAGTCGGTCAAGCGCGCCGATGTGCCGCGCCTTTTGGCCGTCGGTGGCGCGGCGAGCCTCGAAGTCGCGCCCGGCGTGCAACTGCTCGACACGCCGGAATTTCCGGCGCAGTGGAAGGCGACTGCGCAAGGAGCCCGGGAAGCACTGCGCATGTTGCGCGAGGAAGCAAATCTCGATTGGACGTTCCTCAGCCCGTCGGCGCATATCGAGCCCGCCCGGCGCACAGCCAGGTTTCGCCTCGGGTCCGATCAGCTGTTGAAGGACGAGAACGGCGACAGCCGCATCTCGCTCGAGGACTACGCCGTCGCGATGATCGACGAGCTCGAGAAGCCCGCGCATTCGCGGCAACGATTCACGGTCGGTTACTGAAGCGAGCTGCTGCTACTCGCGCCAGCTGTTGTCGATGCGGTCGATCACGCGCACCATCGCATCGAACACGTCTTCGCCCATGCCGACGCGCGTGTTGAGGTTGGGCGCGTCGATGGCGCAACTGCGTTGCACTTCCTTGGAAATCGGCGTGCGTGCGCCGAGCGCGGCGCCGGCCACCTGCACCTCGCAGGCGCGCTGCAGCGCCCACAGTGTGTAGAACGCCTTCGGCAGCGTTTCGCTCCACACGAGCAGCCCGTGGTTGCGCAGGATCAGGGCCTGCTTGTCGCCGATGCTGTTCAGCAGGCGTGGCCCTTCGTCGGCGTGCACGGTGATGCCTTCGAAGTCGTGGTACGCGAGGTTGCCGGCGAGTTGCGCCGCGTAGAAGTTCGTGATCGACAAGCCTTCACTCGCGCACGCGACCGCCATGCCGGCGGTGGTGTGCGTGTGCATGACGCAATGCGCATGCTCGATGTGCGCGTGGATCGTCGCGTGCGGCGTGAAGCCGGCCGGATTGATCGGCCAGCGCGACTCGCCGATGATGTGGCCCTCGAGATCGACCTTCACGAGGTTCGAGGCCGTCACCTCGCTGTAGTGCAGGCCGAAGGGATTGAGCAGGAAGTGCCGCTCGCGGCCGGGCACGCGCAGCGAAATGTGGTTGTAGATCAGCTCGCTCCAGCCGAGGTGGTTGAAGATGCGGTAGGCCGCGGCGAGTTGCAGGCGAGCCGACCATTCGTCCTGGGGCGTATTCATTCTTCGTCCTTCGACAGCGCGGCTCTCAGCGCCGCTTCGATCTGCTGGGGTGTCGCGTCATCGATCGACGCTGCGAGATAGGCATCGGGACGGATCAGCACGAAAGTGCCGGCCCTGGCTTCGAGGTGTTGCGCAAGTGCGCTGTCGGCATCGACGGTGCGCAGCGTCAGCGGGCAGCGTTCGGAAAGGCTTCGTGTGCGCTCGGCGGCCGCACGATCGGGTGAGAACCACAGCCCGACGAAGCGCGTGTCGTCGCGCAGCAATGCCATCACCGAGCTGCCGTCGAACGCGATGTTCTGTACGGATCGGCCGCCCCGCGGCAGCCAGCGTGACACCACGTAGTCGTTGGCGACCGACATGCGGCCGGTGTTGACCAGCGGCCGCGCGAACGTGTGCCGCCGCGCGAGCGCGACGACCGCGCTTCTCAGCAGGCGCTCGGCAGGTGTGCGCGGCGCGAGGAAGCGCGCGGTGCGGCTCGTGACCTTGAGGTTCTGCGCGGCGGCCGGCTGCCGTTCGGCGTTGTAGCTGTCGAGCAGCGTTTCGCCGGCCTGGCCCTGCAGCACCAGCGCGAGCTTCCAGCCGAGATTGGCGGCGTCCTGGATGCCGCTGTTGCCGCCGCGCGCGCCGAAGGGGCTGACCACGTGCGCGGCGTCGCCGATGAAAAACACGCGGCCGCATCGAAACTCGTCGAGCAGGTGGTCGCGGTACTGGTACGGACCGATCCAGACGAATTCGAACTCGACGTCCGGTCCCAGTTGGCTGCGCAAACGCGGGCCGGCGACCTCGGGTTGGCTGACGTGCTCGGGATCGGCGTCCTCGGCCATCTGATAGTCGATGCGCCAGACCCCGTCGCCCATCAGGTGCTGCCACACCGCGCGTCCTTCGTTGAACGGCGCGTCGACCCAGGTCCAGCGCTCCACCGGCAACGGTTTCCTGAAGCGCACGTCGCTGATGCACCAGCGATCGGTGCTGCGCGAGACATGCGCGTCGAGACCGAG
>Ga0184637_10002451_pt1 | contig 11951 bp, 9 predicted proteins | sample PLM3_127_b2_FD_133143 | JGI IMG/M metagenome (GOLD analysis project Ga0184637, IMG submission 133143) | Groundwater sediment microbial communities from an aquifer in East River, Colorado, USA - PLM3_127_b2 | ecosystem: Environmental > Terrestrial > Soil > Riparian zone | place: USA: East River...
AATAGTCGCTCGGATCGCCCAGTTCCTTCTCGTAGCGAGTCATGTACTCCTGGACGTTGGGCAGCATGATGAGGTTGGTCCCCGAACCTTCCGACCAGGGTTTGTAGAGGGTGGAGTTCAAGGCGTCCAGCCCCACCCGCTCCAGGAACTGGCTGTCCACGTTCTCGACATCGGAGTGGACTCCTACCCACTGGCCGTTCACCATCATGTGGACGGATCGCGCCCGCGGCGAATCGACGCTGTTCCGTTCCATGAGCTCGTAGGACAGCCGCGTGCGTATGAGCGACTTGTCCACGTACTCGGCGTTGAGATTGAAGTTGTCGCGGCCGGCGAAGAGGCTGGTTTGGAGTTTGACCTTCCACGATTTCTTACGCAGCGACCGCGACACGTTGCCCCGGTAACGGCAGATAGCGTCTGGCAAGAGGATGCCGTCGAAGACGGCGTCGCATTCGACGTAGGTATCGGATGAAGGGTTGTCGTTGAGGACCTCGAGCCAGTTGGGAGCGATGAGCACCTCGGCGGTCGGCAGGCTGGTGGCGCTGTGGGGAAGCGAGGTCCCGCTCACCACCGCGGAGGGGCCGGACGTGTTTTCGAAGGCGTCGACCGCCCGCACCCGGTAGTGCCAGGTCTGGCCTGCGGCAGCGGGATCCAATCGGCGCGACACCCGCTCGAGCGGCAGGCCGACGGGCGAGAAGGGCCCGCCCGCGTTCGCCGACCGCTCGACCACGTAACCGGCGAGATCATCTTCGGGCCCGTCAGCCCAGTCGAGCCCGACGGCCAGGTAGTTGTTGGCGGCGGTGACCCCAGTGGGCGGCGCTGGGGGTATGGCATCGGGATCCCGGGAGACGACCGATATCGCCGAGATCGAAACAAAACCAATGTCCCGGTGGAACTCGACATTGAGCTGGCCGTCGGCCACTGTCACCGGAACCGTGAAGTCGATCGCGTAGTTGCGCTGGACCAGGGCGTAGATGTCCAGATCTGACAGCAGCTCTTGTCCTTCCATGCGCACGTCGAACTGATTCTCCTCGGTCGAGTGCCTGAAGATGTCAACCAGGTGGAGCGTAACCAGGTAGTTTCCGTTCGGCACGTCGAAGCGGTACTCGGTGAGGTTGAAGCGAACAAAGCGATAGAGGTCAAAGTCCGGCGTGCCGCCGATCACCTCCCAATTGCTATAGCAGCAATTATTGCCATCGATGAAGCCGGCGTCTCCCGAGGTGTAAGGACGGTCCGCGGCGAAGAAGGTGCCGTCCTGGGCGGTGTAGTTGCCCCCGGCACAGTTCAGGTGGAGCTCATAGGCAGCCGCCGACGTTGCGGAAGCCATTACGAGTACCGCGGCGAAAAAACCCAAAACGGCCGGGCAAGCGGAGCGCGCTCCTGGCATGTGGAAGATCCTCGGCGGGCGGGCGACGTGGTCAGAGAAGCTCTGACAATGGATCCTGGCCACTATTGTACTCGATCTTGCCCGATGCGCCAGCCCGAAGAAGCCGCCCGAATGAGCCTCAGAGTTGACTCGCCTGAACCCCCCGACTAGACTCCGGAACGCCAAATCCCAGTAGAAACGGATGTTCAGGACTCCTTTCCATGCTTTTCACCGCCAGCTCGGGGCCAAGATGGTGGATTTCTCGGGCTGGGAGATGCCGCTCCTCTATGAGGGCATCATCCCCGAGCACCGCCAGGTGCGCCAGGCGGTAGGGGTTTTCGATGTCTCCCACATGGGCGAGTTCCGGATCCGAGGCGCCGGCGCCGAGGCCTTCCTCGAGCGCATGGTCACGAACCGGGTCTCGGGGATGGCGGATGGGCAGGCGCTCTATACCGCCCTATGCTACGAGCACGGCGGAACCGTCGATGACCTCATCCTCTATCGCCAGGGGGCAGGCGACTACCTGATGGTGGTCAACGCCTCGAACATCGAAAAGGACTTCTCCTGGCTCAAGGACCACCTCGCCGACGGGACTTGGGCGGATGTCGAGCTCAAGGACATCTCTCAGGAGACGGCACTTCTCGCGGTCCAGGGACCGCGGGCGCCGGAGCTGGTGGGACGGCTCGCCGGGACGCCGGTCGACGACATCGCCTACTATCACTTCCGTCGCGGCCGGCTGGGAGGCGCCGAGGCGCTCATTGCCCGCCTGGGCTACACGGGAGAGGACGGCTACGAGCTCATGTTCCCCGCAGCAGCGGCCGGCGAGGTCTGGGAGCGCATGCAGGCCACGGGCTCCGATCTGGGTTTGCGCCCGGTCGGCCTGGGAGCGCGTGACACCTTGCGCTTCGAGGCGGGTTTCTGTTTGTACGGGCACGAGCTCACCGAGAACGTGACCCCGCTCGAGGCCGGCATTGGGTTCGCGGTCAAGCTCGACAAGGGCGATTTTGTCGGTGGCGAGGCGTTGCGGCGCCTCAAGGCCGCCGGGCCGCCGCGGCAGCTCGTCGGAGTGGCGATGGAAGGATCCCGAATTCCGCGCCAGGGATGCGCGGTCCGGCGGGACGGCGACCCGATCGGCGAGGTGACGAGCGGGATGTATTCGCCGACACTCGAAGGAGCGTACGCGCTCGCTCTGGTAAGCCGCGGGGCAACACGCCCCGCCGACCGGATCGAAGTCACGATTCGCGACCAGGGCTTTCCGGCTCGCATCGTGGACAAGCCTTTCTACCGGCGGCAGCGCTGACTCGAGCCGGCGGGGGCCGGCGCGGAGGATTCATGGCCGAGACCACCATTCCCCAGCACCTGCGGTATACGCAGGACCACGAGTGGGTCGAAGTGGAGGAGGGCGTCGCCACGGTCGGGATCACCGACTACGCCCAGGGCGAGCTCGGCGACGTCGTCTACGTCGAGCTACCCGAGATCGGCGAAAAGGCGGTCCAGGGCAAGGCCTTCGGCTTGGTCGAAGCGGTGAAAACCGTGGCCGACCTCTTTGCCCCGGTGTCCGGAGAGGTGGTCGAGGTGAACCACCTCTTGGGCAAGAACCCGGGCCTCCTCAACGAGTCGCCGTACGAGGAGGGATGGATCATCCGCATTAAAGTGACAGATGAAGGAGAGATCGATAACCTATTGAATTCCAAAGGCTATGCAGACCATATCGGCGCCTGAGAGAATCCGCGAAGCGGCGGTGCGAAGGCCGCGCCAGGGTGAGGTGAACCGGGGGTGAGCCGCTACTCCCAAAAAGGGGATGCCGAGCGGCGGGCGATGCTCGCCGCAATCGGCGTGGCGAGCATCGACGACCTCTTTGCCACCATCCCGCCGAGCCTGAGACGAGCGGGGCTCCTCAACCTGCCGCCCGCTCATGGTGAGGACCGACTCATGCGGGTCCTCGGCGCCTTGGCGGCGCAGAACGGCGACGCCGGCCGCATGGCCTCGTTTCTCGGCGCGGGGATCTACGATCACTTCGTGCCCGCAGCGGTGGGGGCGGTGGCCGGCCGCTCCGAGTTCGCCACCGCTTACACGCCCTACCAGCCCGAGGTCAGCCAGGGCACGCTCCAGGTGATATTCGAGTTCCAGACCCTGATCTGTGAGCTCACCGGCATGGACGTGGCCAATGCCTCGCTCTACGACGGCGGCTCGGCGCTGGCCGAGGCGGTGCTGCTGGCTGTGGGGGCCACTCGCCGCCGGCGAGTCGTGCTGCTTGGGGGAGTCCATCCTTACCATGCGGAAGTGGCTCGTACCTACGCCACCGCCGCCGGGTTGCGCTTTACCACCGTGGCTTCGCCCGAGGGAAGCACTCCGGCCGCGCTCTTGGCTGAGTCTCTTGACGGCGATGTGGGTGCGGTCGTTGTCCAGCAGCCAAATGTCTTTGGCCTGCTCGAGGACGCGGGCCGGCTCTCGGAGGTGGCCCACCGGGCTGGTGCCCTCCTCATCGCCAGCGTGGATCCCGTCTCCCTCGGGGTCTTGGCCCCGCCCGGCGAGTACGACGCCGATCTGGCGGTGGCGGAGGGGCAGTCGGTCGGTACGTACGCCAACTTTGGCGGGCCGGTCCTGGGATTCTTCGCCGCCAAGCGCGAACACCTGCGGCGGCTCCCGGGACGGCTGGCGGCGGAGACGGTGGATCGAGATGGCCGCCGGGGATTCGTCCTCACCTTGCAGACGCGGGAGCAGCACATTCGGCGCGAGCGGGCCACCTCGAACATCTGCACCAATCAGGGACTCATCGCCACGATGGCCACGATCAGCATGTGCCTGCTCGGGCGGCGCGGGCTGCGCGAGGTGGCCGAGCAGTGCTTGAAGAAATCGCACTACGCGGCGCAGGCGCTCGAAAAAGCGGGCGCGTCGCGGCTCCATCCCGGGCCCTTCTTCCGCGAGTTCGCGGTGCACGCACCGGGCGGAGTCGAGGCTCTGATCGAGCGCGGGCTCACGCGCATGATATTGGCTGGGGTGCCGCTCCGGCGCCTCGACCCCAACTTCGAGGACGGTCTCTTGGTGGCGGTCACCGAGCGGCGGACTCGCGAAGAAATCGACCGTCTGGCAAGCATTGTGGCTGAGGGCAAGTCGGCAGGCGCCGGGCCATCGGAGCCGATGCGGCGCGACGCGTTGGCTGCCGAGCGGAGATAAGCGCATGGGGAAGAGTGCCGACGCGGCCCCACGGCTTCCAGGCGGGGTGCCGCTCGAGCCCTTGATCTTTGAGCGGTCGGTGCCCGGACATGTGGGCTACCGGATCGAGCCGCTCGATGTGCCCGACGTGCCGGTCGAGGAGCTGGTGCCGGCCTCCCACCTGCGTCGCCGCGAGCCTCGTTTCCCCGAGGTCACCGAGCCCACGGTGGTGCGGCACTACACGCGGCTCTCGGTGCTCAATCATCATATCGACCGCGACGTCTTCCCGCTCGGATCGTGCACCATGAAGTACAACCCCAAGGCAAACGAGGCGGCGGCGGCGCTGCCCGGTTTTGCCGCGCTCCATCCTCTGGCGCCTGAAGCGGCGGTGCAAGGCGCGCTCGAGCTCATGGCCCGGCTTGCGGATCATCTGGCCGAGCTGACCGGAATGGACCGGGTGAGCTTGCAGCCGGCCGCAGGGGCGCAGGGCGAGTTCACCGGGCTTCTCATCACCCGCGCTTACTTCCGCGACCGGGGTGAAGAGCGTACCCGCGTCATCTTCCCCGATTCGGCCCATGGGACCAATCCCGCCAGCGCCGCCATGGCCGGCTTCGAGCCGGTCGAGATCGCCTCCAACGCTCGCGGCCTGGTCGATCTCGAGGCGCTGGAGCGCGAGCTGGACGGACGAGCGGCTGCCTTCATGCTCACCAATCCGAACACGCTGGGTCTATTCGAGGAGGAGATCGGCGAGATCGCAGCTCGGGTGCATCGGGCCGGCGCCCTGCTCTACCTGGATGGCGCCAACATGAACGCCCTCGCCGGTGTCGCTCGTCCCGGGGACATGGGCTTCGACATCTGCCACTTGAACCTGCACAAGACCTTCTCCACCCCGCACGGCGGGGGCGGCCCTGGCGCCGGTCCGGTGGGTGTCAAGGCGCCGCTCGAACCTTATTTGCCGCGCCCGACCATCGAGCAGCGTGGGGGACGTTACGTCCTCGACTGGGACCGTCCGCACTCGGTCGGCAAGCTGCATTCGTTCTACGGCAACTTCGGCATGCACGTGCGGGCCCTGGCTTACATCCTGGCGCTCGGTCCGGACGGGATCCGCGAATGCACCGAGAACGCGGTCCTGAACGCCAACTACCTCAAGTCGCTCTTGGTCGGCGAGTACGATTTGCCCTATCCGGCGCCTTCGTTGCACGAGTTCGTGCTCTCGGGCGAACGCCAGAAGGCCCACGGGGTGCGGACCACCGACATCGCCAAGCGCCTGCTCGATCACGGTTTTTACGCCCCGACGGTCTATTTTCCACTCATTGTTCGCGAGGCCATGATGGTCGAGCCCACCGAGTCGGAGACGCGGGGTTCCCTGGATCGTTTCGCCACGGCCCTTCTCGATATCGCCCGGGAGGCGCGGGAGACCCCCGATGTGGTGCGCGACGCGCCGCACAAGACTCCGGTCCGCCGGTTGGATGAAGCGCGGGCTGCGCGGGAGCTCAAGCTCAGGTGGGAGCCGGAGGGATAGAGAAAGAAGCCGGCGGGCTCGCCTGGGCGGCCTGGCCGGCTGCCGAGCGGCCGATGCAGGCGACCGCGGTGGCCATCGCCCTGGTCGCCGCTGCGTTGGGCCTCGCGACTTGGGGGCGCGACCCGCTGCTTGCGTTCGTTGGTCTGATGGTGCTCTTCCTTTCACTGTCGCGATATTTTCTACCGACACGATATAAGATCGATGGTGAGGGAGTGGAAGTAGCCACGGCTTTCGGTCGCTCGCAGCGGCGCTGGTCTACGCTGAGGCGTTTCGCCGCCGATCATCGCGGGATCACCCTGAGCCCGTACGCCCGGCGGTCGTGGCTCGATCCCTACCGTGGTGTGCGGCTCCTTTATCATCGGAACCGGGACGAGGTGCTGGCGGCGGTGGCGGCGAGGCTCGCGCCGCGCGGTAGCTGATGGCGGGCTCGGCCGAAACTCACTTTTCTCCCGAAGATGAGGCCCTCATCGAGTCAGTGGCCATACGGGTGGTGAAGATGGGGATGGCCACGCCCGCGGTGTTCTTCCTCGAGTCGGTCAAGCCATTGAGCTTTCTTGGGAGCCAGGCCCTCATCTTCTTCGAGCCCTTGGTGCGATCGATCTTTCACCTTGCGCAATACGAGCGGTTCGCACGCTTGATGGAAAGCCGTGATTCGGTCGAGCGGTTGCTCGAGCGGATCGAAGCGCTCGATGAGGAGGCACGAGTACGCGAGCGAGCGGCGCGGGAGGCGGCGCGCGCCGCTCGGCGCACGGCCCGCGCAGCTCGTGGCTCAGCTGGGAGCCAGGATCGCCAGGATCCGGAAGCTCACCAGTAGTCCGTAGCCGGCATTCGGGAGAGCCCCGCCAAATGGTCGCTAAGTCTCCTCCGCCATTGAACTGATCACAAAGTTGTCTCTTGACAACGATGGATGCACGGCGTTCTTGCGCTTCGGGAGCGCGAGGCGAGAATCAAGCAAGTTGACAGATCCGCGCCAAAAACCTATCCTTCATCAAGGCCACGGAGGACGCCACGCATGCACCGCGTTCTTTCCCTTCCCCTCATGCTGTTCGTTATCGTCCTAACTGTTCTTCTCCATCTTCCGCTGGCTTCCGCTTTCGGTGAGCTAAGCCTTCGTCAAGATGCTGTGGCTTCGGCAGGCGGGGGACAGTCCGTCAACAGTGAGTACCGTCTATCGGATACGATTGGGCTTTCCTCGATCGGGGTGTCCGCGAATCCAGGGGTTCGAGAGACGGTGGGCTTCTGGTTTGGCTCGTTGGTGAATGTGATTGCGATCTCCGAAGTTACGTCTGGGGTCCTCCCGGTTACGACCCGGCTGCACCAGAATCACCCGAATCCCTTCAACCCGACGACTCGGATCGCTTTCGACATAGCTGGCCAGGCTGGTCGGGTTGTCCCCACGCACCTTCAGATCTTCGATGTGGGGGGCCGACTGGTCAGGACACTGGTGAGGGACAACCTCGCCCCGGGTTCCTACGAATGCATCTGGGAGGGGCGTGACACCCGTCTCCACCCCGTGGCGAGCGGCATCTATTTCGGCCGGCTCAGCGCAGGAAAAACTACGCAAGTGAAGCGTCTCGTGCTGATGAAGTAAACTACAGGGGAAAGCAGGTGGGCGATCCCGCGCGGTCAGCTCGCGCGTAGCTCGAGCGGGCGAACTCGAGCGGGGCAGCTCGAACGGGGACCGACGGGGGTTGAGAGCAGGAGGTTCAAGCGATGGGTAAGATGCTCCAGAGGTCACGCTGGAGATTCGGAACCGCACTCGGGGTAGGAGCCCTCTCCAGAGTCATGCCGCTCAGAGAGGCGCCCCTGAAAGCCGTCTTGCTGAGAGCCGTCTCGCTCGGCGCTGTCTTGCTCCTCATGATGATGGCTCCGCAAGCCCAGGCGACCGTTCCCCCCCTAGTTAACTATCAAGGCTTTCTCACCGACGAGAACGGGGATCCGGTGAATGGCCCCGTGACCTTAGCCTTCGCCGTCTTTCCCGATAGCACCGGCGGCGCGTCGGTCTGGGGTCCGAGCCAGTACGACAACGTGACCTTGGTTGATGGCGTCTTTCACATCATCCTTGGCGCAACCACCCCGTTGCCTCAGTCGCTGTTTACCGGCTCCGTCCTGTGGCTCGAAACCAGTGTGAATGGTTCGCCGGTCTTGCCCCGCCGGAAGCTGGTCTCGGTTCCGTATTCGCTGCGCGCGGCGGTTGCCGATTCGCTCGCTAACACGAGTCCCGGAAATGTTTGGAGCGTGGATGGCGACAATATCTATCGTCTGCTGGGCAACGTCGGCATCGGGACATCCACCCCCGATCAGAAGCTGACGGTCAATGGGGCGATCCATGCCACCGATCGCGTGATTGCTTCGGTGGTCGAAATCACCGGCGGGGCCGATCTTGCCGAGCCGTTCATGATCAACTCCGAGGAGGCCGTGCCGGCGGGCGCCGTCCTGGTCATCGACGATCGGATACCGGGCCGGCTGAAGCTGAGCGACACTCCATATGACGTCCGCGTGGCGGGTGTGGTCAGCGGGGCCGGTGATTTGAGCCCGGGCCTCATCATGAGCCAGAACGGTGCGTCGCACGGGGGCGTCAACGTGGCCCTCAGCGGGCGAGTCTATGTGCTTGCCGAGGCTTCCAACGGTCCCATCAATCTTGGCGACCTGCTAACCACATCGGCAACCCCTGGCCATGCGATGAAGGTGACCGACGCGGTTCGTTCGCCGGGCACCATCATCGGCAAAGCGATGAGCGCGCTGGAATCGGGGCGTGGTCTCGTGATGGTGCTGGTTTCGCTCCAGTAGCTCTTGCCCATCATGCTCATTCCATTTATCGCATCGACTGCGCGGGAGGGCGCGATGAGGTCGAAAACGGCGCCGGCTTCTCTTGCCGCGTGCCTTCTCGTTCTGCCTTTGCTCGTGCTGGAGACGCCGGCAGCAGGGAAGGAGCCGCTCAATCCAGATGGCCTGGCGCGGGAACGCTATCTCAAACGGGCGGACGAGAACGGACATGTCCCAATGGACGCCTTGATCCGGGCCAAGGAACATGTCGACTACATGCGCAGCCAGCAGACCGCCGACGCCGGCATCTGGGATTGGCAGTGGCTCGGCCCGGGCAACATCGGCGGGCGAGTGAGGACCATTCTGACTCACCCCACGGTTCCCGGCCGGATGTGGATCGGTAGCGTGGCCGGCGGGATCTGGAGAACCGATGATGGCGGTCTGGGTTGGACCCCGGTTGATGACTTCATGGCCAATCTGGCGGTTACATCCCTGGCCATCGACCCGATCAACTCAAACATCATGTACGCGGGGACTGGAGAGGGTTTCTACAACGGCGATGCGTTGCCGGGCGCCGGCATCTTCAAGAGCACGGACGGCGGGGTGACGTGGACCCAACTGGCGAGCACCAACAATTCCGCCTTCCGCTACGTGAATCGGCTTGCTCATCACCCGACAACCTCAGGCACAGTGTACGCGGCAACTCGCTCGGGCGGGGTGCAAAAGACCACGAACGAAGGAGCTACCTGGACCTTGGTGCTCGCCATCAGCGATGCCGCCGACGTTAGGATCGACCCCGTCAGCCCGAACCGGGTGCTGGTAGGGACGTGGGGCTATATCCCGTTTTCCACGTTTGGAGACGTCTACTATTCCGACGACGATGGGACCTCATGGAGCAACGAGACTTCGGGTGCGCCCAACGAGCTCCCGGCGGGCGCGGGCCGCTGCGAGGTCGCGTTCGCCGGCAATGGTTTCATGTACGTCTCGGTGGACCAGAGCGGCGGGCAGGTTTGGCGCTCTACCGATCAGGGCGTGACCTGGGCCCTCCGGAGCTCAGGGGTGAACTATCTCGGGGGGCAGGGTTGGTACGACAACACCATCTGGGTGGATCCGTTCGACGCCAATTTCGTGATCGTGGGGGGTGTCGACCTCTGGCGAAGCACCAACGGCGGATCGACATTCGTGCGGATAAGCACCTGGCAGCAATACCACACCGGGCTTTCTGCCCATGCGGATCAGCACACGGTCGTTCCCCACCCGGGATACAACGGCACCACGAACCGGCAGGTTTACGTTGGCAATGACGGCGGTATCCAGACGGCGAACAATATCGCCACGGTGACGTTGATCTCCGGCTGGACCAACTTGGCCAACAACCTGGGCATTTCTCAGTTCTACGGCGGTGCGTCTTCTCCCGATGGAAGCCTGATGATCGGCGGCACCCAGGACAACGACAATCTCCGTTACACCACGGCTGGAGGCACCCATTGGTATCAGGCTGAAACGGGCGACGGCGGGTATTGTGCGATTGATTTCACCAACTCCATGACCCTCTATGGCGAATATGTGAATCTGCGAGTAGAGAAGAGCACGAACGGCGGCAACAGTTACTTCGCGGCGATCAACGGTCTCGCGGACGCAGGCACGGGCAATGCGCTGTTCATCGCGCCCTTCGTCATGGATCCGAGCAATGCGGCTACTTTGGTCGCCGGAGCCAGAAGCATCTGGCGCACGGTCAATGGAGCCGGTGTCTGGACATCGATCCGGGGCCCTCAGTCTGGAAACCCGATCGGCAGCGCGGTCGCAATCGCGAACCAGAGCTCGTCGATCATCTGGGTGGGATACAACAACGGCTTGATATCGAAGACGACTGATGGCGGGGCTAACTGGACCAATGTGGACACCGGCGTGCCCAATCGATTTGTGACTGACATCGCGATCAGCCCGTGGGACCCGAATCAGGCCATTGCCACCCTGTCTGGGTACAATCAGGACAACGTGTGGCTGACCACGGACGGGGGAAACTTCTGGTTCCGACGCACCGGGTTGCTCCCGCACGATCTACCCGCGCTACACGTGAGCACCGTGGTCTATCATCCATCGGTTCCGAACTGGATCTATATCGGAACGGATCTCGGCGTCTTCGCCTCCGAGGACCTGGGCTTGACCTGGAGTGCGACGCCTCGATACGAAAACAACGAGGGACCGGTGAACGTCGAGGTCGATGACCTCTTCTGGCATGGCGGTCAGTATTTGGTTGCGGCAACCCATGGCCGCGGCATGTTCCAGAGTCGGCCGCTCGGCGTGGTCTTTGTCGATGTGGCGTACAACGGGCCTGAGGACGGGTCGCAGACCAAACCCTACAACACCATCCAGGAGGGTATCGCCGCCGCCGGTCACGGGACCACGATCTCGGTCAAGGCCGGGGTCTACCCCGAGGCCCCGCTCAGCTTCACCAAGCGAGGGGCGGTGATCGCCACCAACGGGACGGTCAGGATCCAGTGAGCGCCTGGGTGTGGCCGGTCAGACAGCTCGATCGGTGATGAGCAGGGAATGAATCCCGACCAGATCCGCTCCATCCTTGCTACCGATTGCGGCTCGACCACCACCAAGGCGATCCTGATCGAGCGGACCGGGGACTCCTACCGGCTGGTGGTGCGCGGCGAGGCTCCGACCACTGTTGAAGCTCCGTTCGAAGACGTGACCCGCGGCGTCCTGAACGCGATCCGCGAGGTCGAGGAGCTTTGCGGGCGCCCGATCCTGGACGGCGACCGGATCATCACCCCGCAGTCAGGCGACCGCGGCGTGGATCTTTACCTGTCCACATCCTCCGCCGGCGGCGGCCTGCAGATGATGGTGACCGGGGTGGTCAAGCAGATGACCGGGGAGAGCGCCCAGCGCGCCGCCCTCGGTGCCGGCGCCATCGTCATGGACGTCATCGCCTCCAACGACGGGCGGCTGCCGCACGAGAAGATCCGCCGCATCCGGCAGCTCCGCCCCGACATGATCCTCATCTCCGGGGGCACCGACGGCGGAACCACTCAGCATGTAGTGGAAGTGGCCGAGCTCATCGCCGCCGCCGAGCCCAAGGCACGCTTGGGCGCGGGGTACGAGATGCCGGTCATCTTCGCCGGCAACCAGGCG
>Ga0184637_10002453_pt1 | contig 11947 bp, 6 predicted proteins | sample PLM3_127_b2_FD_133143 | JGI IMG/M metagenome (GOLD analysis project Ga0184637, IMG submission 133143) | Groundwater sediment microbial communities from an aquifer in East River, Colorado, USA - PLM3_127_b2 | ecosystem: Environmental > Terrestrial > Soil > Riparian zone | place: USA: East River...
CCACGGCTAGCTGCCCACCTTGGCGGCGGCCTGGGCCGCGGCGGTGGCCGGGTCCGGCGCCGGTGCCGTGTCCCTCTGCTCCGGGGGCGCCTCGGCCTGCGTGGGCGGAGGCGGCGGCGGCGCGCTGGGCGGCAGCTCCTCGGGCACGCGGTCTTCGCGGCGCGCGGCCTTCCAGGCCGGGTCCTTCTCGGCCGCCTTCATGTTGATGTACGGCGAGCGGACGTACACGTCCTCGTAGAGCGACTCGGCCGTGGGGAAGGGGCTGTTCTCCGCGAACTGCGCCGCCTCCTCGATCTGCGCCAGCACCTCGCGGTCGACCTGGTCCAGCTCCTCCTGGGCGAAGCGCTCCTCTTCCACCAGGCGCTTGCCGAAGAGCAGGATGGGGTCGGACTTCATCATCTCCTCGACCTCTTCCCGCGTGCGGTACTTGCCGGGGTCGGACATGGAGTGGCCGCGGTAGCGGTAGGTCTCGGCCTCGATGAGCGTGGGCCGCTTGTCCTTGCGCGCGCGATCGATGGCTTCGCCCACCACGTTGCGCACCGCCAGCAGGTCCATGCCGTCCACTTCGCGGCGCGGGATGCCGTAGGCCTGGCCGCGCGTGTAGAGGTCCTTCACCGAGGAGGCGCGGCCCACGGAGGTGCCCATGCCGTAGCGGTTGTTCTCGATGATGAAGATGACGGGCAGGTCCCACAGCGCGCTCACGTTGAGCGCCTCGTGGAACGCGCCTTCCTGCACGGCGCCGTCGCCGAAGAAGCAGAGGCAGACCTGGTCGGTGCCGCGCAGCCGGATGCCGTAGCCCATACCCGCCGCGATCGGCAGGTGGGCGGCCACGATGCCGTCGCCGCCGAAGTTGCCGCGCGGCACGTCGTAGAAGTGCATGCTGCCGCCCTTGCCGCGGCTGATGCCGGTGGCGCGGCCGCACAGCTCGGCCATGAGCGGGCGCACGTCGGTGCCGCGCGCGATCGAGTACCCGTGGTCACGGTAGTAGGCGATGAAGTAGTCGTCCTCGCGCAGCAGGCTCATGGCGCCGACGCCCACCGCCTCCTGCCCGATGTAGAGGTGCAGGAAGCCGCCGATCTTGCCCTCGACGTAGAGCTGCGCGCAGCGCTCCTCGAAGCGGCGGATGAGCAGCATCTGGCGGTACAGCGCGAAGGCTTCGTCTCTGTTCATTTCTTCACCGGCCGGCAAAGTATAACGCGGGCCGCACGGACACGCCGCAAGCCGCGTTAGGCTTACGCCCGATGCGCGTCTCCTTCGCGCGGGCAGCGTTCGCACTGGCCCTCTTCGCCCCTGCGCAGGGGGCGTCGGCCCAGGGTCTCGGCGACGGTGACGTACGCGGCATCGTCCTGCGTGCCGCGTCCGAGGCGCAGCGGCTGGGTGCGCGCGGCACCATCGCCGTGGTCGATGCCGAGGGCGCTCCGCTGGCCGTGTTCCGGATGAGCGGTGCCGCCCCCGCGAGCGCGGTCGAGGGGCAGGCGGCGCGTCCCGTCTCCAGAGGGTGCGGGAGCGAAGGGCTGGAAGGCCTGGCCCTGCCCGCCGAGCAGGTCGCGCTGGGAAAGGCGGCCACCGCCGCCCTGCTCTCCACCGGCGGCAGCGCCTTCTCGACGCGGACCGCCGCGTTCCTGTTTCAGCCGCACTTTCCGCCCGGGATCGACTTCACGCCCGCGGGCCCGATGTACGGGCTGCAGCTCTCCAGCCTGCCGTGCAGCGACCTCGGCGCGCCGGGCGCGGCCCTGGGCCTGGCCGGCGATCCCGGCGGCGTTCCTCTCTACAACGGCGGGGTCGTGGTGGGCGGCGTCGGCGTCGAAGGGGATGCGGTCTACGGCGTGGACGAAGGTCCGTACGACCAGGACGCCTCGTGGGAAGAGAGCGCGGCCCTGGCCGGCGCGTCGGGCTTCGAGGCGCCGGTCGATCTGCGCGCCGAGCACGTCGTCGTGGACGGGATCCGCCTGCCGTACACGAACACGGCTCCTGCAAGCGTGGCCACCGCGGCCGTGGACGGCACGGACCTGCTCGCGCCGCGCGCGGCCGGTCCTTCGCGCCTCGTCTTCGCCGAAGCGGGCGGCACCACCGGCACGACGCTGCCCGGCCAGGGCGTGCGCGGCGGCAGCGTCCTCTCGGCGGCGGAGGTGTCGCGGACGATCGACCAGGCCCTGGGCCAGGCGGCGCGCACGCGCTCGGCGGTACGGCGGCCGCTGAACTCGCCCGCGCGCGTGACGGTGGCGGTGGTCGACGCCTCTGGCGCGGTGCTCGGCCTCTTCCGTGCCGACGGCGCGCCGCTCTTCGGCCTGGACGCTGCCGTGCAGAGCGCGCGCACGGCCGCCTTCTTCAGCGGACCCGTCGCCCAGGACGAGCTTCGCCGCGCCGGCATGGCCGCTTTCGTGCAGGAGGTGCCGCTCGACGGATCGGTGGCGTACACCTCGCGCGCCATCGGCTTCCTGGCGCAGCCGTTTCTGCCCTCGGGGATACCGGGCACGCAGCCCGGGCCGTTCTCCCTGGCGCCGCCTCCCGTCTGGAGCCCGTTCAACACCGGGCTGCAAGCAGAGCTGCTCTGCGACGCGCTGGCCTCCACGCTGTCCGGCATCGCCGTCCCGGCCTGCACTCGCGCCGCCGGCATCGGCAACGGGATCGCGCTGGCGCCCGGCGGCGTGCCGCTCTACAAGGACGGCCGCCTGGCCGGCGCGGTGGGCGTGAGCGGCGACGGGGCCGATCAGGACGACCTGATCGCGGCGGCCGCCAGCGTGGGCCTGGAGGCGCCGCCGGAGCGGCGCAGCGACCGCCTGCTCGTGCGCGGCGTTCGCCTGCCCTATCTGAAGTTCCCGCGCCACCCCGAGCTGTGAGCGTACGCGGACGGCGCGCAGCACGGTCCGTCCTCGCCGCCCTCGCCATCGCCGTCTCCGCCCTGGACGCCGCCGGAGCGGACCAACTGCTCGTTCTGAAGGATGGACGCCGCTTCCCGGTCCGGCGGCTGGAGCGCCGCGCCGGTATCGTGGTGTTCGAGACGACGGCAGGCGAGCAATACAGCGTCGCGGAGGACCAGGTGGTGGAGCCGCCGCTGGCCACGATCCCGCGCGCCGCTGCGGCCGCACCCGCGCCGGCAGGCCGATCCGCCGCGCGGGCGACGGGCGCACGCAAGGCGGCCGCGCCCAAGGGACCCGCGAACTGGACGGCGCCGCCTATGCCGGGATCCTTGCTGTTCCACACGGTGCCGGTGGCCCAGGCGTGGGACAGCGGCTTCCCGGACCTGGCACCGGCGCCGACGCGCAAGCCCACGCCAGCGCGTGGACCGCTCCGCGCCGGCGTGCCGCTGCTGGGCAGCAACGTGTTCCTCTCGCTATCGGGTGTGCTCGACGCCCCGGCCGAGATGCGCACGCTGCCCGTGGCCAGCGGCATGGTGACGGCCGAGCCGGACGGTGCCGAGTACTTTGGCCGCGGCGACGAGGTGTTCACGCTGCCGCGGGCGGCGCTGTCGGCCGAGCTGTTCCAGAAAGGTGGCGCCGCGCGCCCGCGCGCATGGGCGTTCAAGGCCACGGTCGTCTATGCGACCAGTTACCTGCGCACGCGCGAGAACGGCCTCGTGGGTGCGGACCCGCGCCTGGGGACGACGCGCGACCGGCAGCGGGTGGCGTTGGAGGAGGCCTTCGGCGAGGTGGAGCTGCTGCGCCTGGGCGCGTCCGGGTTCCTCTCCCTGCGCGCCGGCCTGCAGCCGTTCCTTTCCGATCCGCGCGGCTTGGTGTTCGCCGACACCAACCTGGGAGCGCGGCTGTTCGGGCAGACGCCCGACGGACGCCTGCGCTTCAACCTCGCCTGGTTCGACCTGTTGGAGAAGGACACCTACACCGGCCTCAACACGTTCCGCGACCGCCAGCAGCGCGTGATGGCGGCCGAGGTCTCGATCCCGGACGTGTTCGTGCCCGGCTACACGGTGTCGGTGAGCCTGCTGCGCAACGAGGACCGCGCCTCGGCCGAGCCGCACTACGACCGCGCGGGGCGGCTGGTGCGGCCGGCGCGCGTGGGCACGCTACGGCTGCACGACCTGGACGTGAACTACGTCGGCATCGTCGGGCAGGGACGCTGGGGGCCGCTGGACGTCTCGCACGCGACGTACGCCGCCTTCGGGTCCGAGGAGCACAACCCGATCGCCGGCCGCCGGAAGGAGGTCGTGGCGACCCTGTTCGCAGTGGAGGCGTCGCTACCCCGTGGCCGCGCACGCTATCGCCTGGGCACCCTCATCAGCACCGGCGAGGACGAGGTCAGCGACACGCGCGCGGCCGGCTTCGACGCCATCGTGGATGGAAGCGACTTCGCGGGCGGCCCCTTCAGCTACTGGAGCCGCACCGGCCTCGCGCTGCCGCAGACGGGCGTGCAGCTCAAGGGGCCGGCCAGCTTGATCCCCAACCTGCGCAGCAGCCGGCTGGAAGGCCAGGCCAACTTCGTGAACCCGGGCCTGATCCTCGTCAACGTGGGCACCGAGGTGCGGATCACGCCGCGCCTCACGGGCGTGGCCAACGGCAACTACCTCTGGTTCCACAACACGGACTCGCTGGAGCAGTTGCTCTTCCAGAACAGTATCGACACGTCGATCGGCCTCGACCTGGGCGCGGGCGTGGTCTACCGCAAGGCGGGCGGCGGACTGGTGGTGGCCGGCGGTCTCACGGCGCTCCTGCCGACCATCGGCTTCGACGACGTGTTCCGCTCGTTCTGCCACGTGCCCGGATGCGGACACGGGCGCAAGAAGCTGTACAACGCCTTCCTGGAATTGCGGGTCGCCTACTGAAGTCGTGAGCCGCCGACGCCCAGGGCGGTCAGGGCCCACGCGCCGCCGAGGAGCAGCGCGCCCAGGGCGACCGTGCCCAGGATGAGGCCGGTGAACAGGCCCTCCTTCGAATCGCCGGGGCCGCGGCCGGTCGCGAAGCGGGCGCGCACGGCGGGACGGAACATGTAGACGAGGATCGCGACCGACGGCAGCGTGAAAGTGCAGCTCAGGACGCCGATCCCCGCCAGCACGATCTGCGCGATGCGGGCCCACGGCTTCACCGTCCACAGCCCCAGCGCCATGGCGATGCTCACGAGCGCCAGGAACCCGCCGACGATCGCCGACACGATGCCGACGATGCCGCCCGTGCCCACCAGGCCGCCGATGCCGCTGGCCAGATAGAGCAGCACGCTCGCCATCCACAGCACGGCCAGCACGGTGACCGTGAGCGGCCGCTGCGACTCGGCGCCGGCCTCATCGGCGTCGTCGTCGAGGCCCTGCTTCACCTGACCGACCTTCACCTTCCCCGATTCGGTGGAGCCCGAGAGCGCGTACGACTTGGGCCGCGGCGCCGAGTGCGTCGGTGCGACTGGCGGCGGCGGTGGTGGGAAGGTCATGGGAGCCGTCGGCCGCGGTGGCGTCACGCCCTGGCTCGGCGCCGGTGGCGGTGGACCTCCCGGACGTGGCGGCGCGGCGGGGAAGGGGCCCGTCGAGGGCGTCATCAGCGTCGCCTCCGCGGAAGCGCCGCCCGGCTCCGGCTGCAGCACGATCCTCACCTCGCCCAGCGAGATGACGTCGCCCGGGCGCAGCACCGCGCGCTCGATGCGCTGGCCGTTGACGAAGACGCCGTTCGCGCTGCCCGAGTCGCGGATCGTCACCCCGTCGGGCCCCGTCTCCAGCACCGCGTGGCGGCGCGAGCACTTGACGTCGTGCACCACCAGGTCGCACGAGGGGTCGCGGCCGATGATGGACACGCGGCCCAGCAGTTCGACGTCGTGGGGCTGGCTGTCGGGGTACTTGACCTGCAGGCGCACGAAGCCTCGTCCTCCTCTCGTGCGGGCGCCGAGGAGCGCCCGCCGCGGCGAGCGATTCTAGCGCAACCTGGCCACGCCGGTTCCCTCGACGGCCGCGCGGGCCGGGATTATGATCCCCTGTGCCATGATCACTTCCGATCCCGCACGCCGGGCGGCCGCCCTGGCCGAAGTGCTCCAGCTTCTCGACCGCCAGGCCGTCCCGGAGGACCGCGAGCTGCTGCTCTCGTTCGCCCCCGTGGTCTACATGGAGACGCCCGACCGCGTGGTCTTCGGGCTCTCGCCCGAGGCCATGGCGGCGCGGCTCTACGACCAGTTCCGGTTCGTGGTGCGCGAGATGCCGGCGCCCACGCAGCTCTACCGCGGGCTGCCGGGCATCCACGTTTCGGCGCGCAACCCCAGCGAGGCGGAATGGGTGTCCAAGAGCCGCGCCGACGGCCTGCCCACCGAGATGACGGTGGTGCAGACGCACACCATCGACGCGCCCTTCATCTTCGAGAGCCTCAAGAACTACTTCCGCAAGGCGGCCCTGCGCGTGCTCTCGGCGGTGCACCCCATCTTCACCGTGCGCCGGCAGTGGGAGCGCATCGTCCACATCGGCGGCCCCCACGACGAGGGCTCGCGCGAGTCCTACTGCCACTTCCAGATCGAGCGCATCGACTCCAAGGAGCGCCTGCGCCACATCGAGCACCAGATCTTCTCCGTACTGAAGGCGGTGTTCACGGCGGTCGAGGACTTCCAGGAGATGCGGCGCGCGGTCAACGAGCTGGCCGGCCGGCTGCGCAGCCGCCGCGGCAAGCCCGAAGAGGCGGAGTCCGCGCGCGCGTTCCTGGCCTGGCTGCTCGACGACAACTACATCTTCCAGGGCGCGGTGCACTACCGCGTGGGGCCGGACGGCCTGCCCGACCGCATCCCGGAGAGCGCGGCGGGCGTGTTCACCGACCCCGAGCTGCTGCCGGTCGTGTTGCCGGGCCTGATCGAGGAGGTGGAGGCCCACCTCGTCCCCTCCGACACCGATTACCGCATCGTGGACATCGACTACTGCCACAACGCGGAGTCCATCTACCACCTCGAGCCCATCGACGACATCGTGGTGCGCGAGTGGGGCGAGGGCGGCAAGCTGGTCGAGGCCACGCTGCTGGTGGGCCGCTTCGCCAAGGGCGCCTTCACGCAGAAGACGGGCGACATCCCGCTGCTCAAGGACAAGCTCTCGTGGCTGCTGGCCAACAGCGACACCGCGCCCAAGAGCTACGCCTACCGCGAGATCCGCGCGCTCTTCAACCGCTTCCCCACCCGCGAGCTGTTCTACGCGAACGTGCAGGCCATCAAGGAGATCGTCGATCGCATCGTCTACATGACGGGCGACGACGAGATCGCGGTGCACTCGCGCAACGGGCTCGGCTACGTCACGCTGTACATCGCGTTCTCCCGCGCGCGCTACTCCGTGCGCACGGAGGCCGATCTCAAGCAGGCCCTCTCCGCCGAGTACGGTCCCATCTCGTTCAGCACCGCCGCCGACCTGGGCGCGGTGACGCTGGTCATCTTCTATTTCGAAGCCGAGCGCATGGAGCACGCCGTCGACGTGGGCGACGTGGCGCAGCTCACGCAGGCGCTCGTCTCCACCTGGGAAGACCGGGTGGCGGCGGCGGTGGAGGCCGAGTTCGGCGAGCGCGAGGGGCGGCGGCTGTTCGAGCGCTACGTCACCAGCGAGACGCGCAGCGGCATCTACCGCGAGAGCACGCCGCCCGACGAGGTCCCGCTCGACCTCAAGCACCTCGAGTCGCTGGAGGGCCGGCTGGAGGTGCGGGTGGTGCCGCGCAGGGCCGACGCGGTGGCGCTCAAGCTCTACTCCACCCAGCCGCTGCCGCTGACCCAGATCCTGCGCACGCTGCAGAACCTGGGACTGGTGGTCACCGAGGAGATGCGCATCCCGCTGGTGCTGCCCGACGAGCGCAAGGCCTTCCTCTACCGCTTCGAGGTGGAGGCGCCGCCGGAGGTGATCGCCTCCGTGCTGGCGGGCGAGGAGCGGTTCGTGGACGCGCTGCGCGCGCTCGACGAGGAGCGCGCCACGGACGATCCGCTCAACGGCCTGGTGCTGCAGGCGGCCATGACCTGGCGCGAGGTGGAGGTGCTGCGCACGCTGCGCAACCACCTACTGCAGGTCCGCACGCACTACAACGTGGAGACGGTCAACGGCGTGCTCCTGCGCAACAGCCTGGCGTCGGCGGCGCTGTTCGCGTGCTTCGCCGCGCGCTTCGACCCCTTGTTGCCCGGCGAGCGCGCGGCCCTGGCGGAGGCGGACGCGCGCCTGGCCACGGCCCTCGACGCCGTGCGCAGCCTGGCCGAGGACGAGGTGCTGCGCGGCATCTTCAGCCTGGTGCGCTCGGCGCTGCGCACGAACTTCTACCAGAAGCCGGAGCGGCCGGTCTTCTCCATCAAGGTCGACAGCCGCAAGGTGGAGGGCATGCCCTCGCCGCGGCCCATGTTCGAGATCTACGTGCATTCGCGGCTGCTGGAGGGCATCCACCTCCGCGGCGGCAAGGTGGCCCGGGGCGGCATCCGCTGGAGCGACCGCCACGACGACTTCCGCACCGAGGTCCTGGGCCTGATGAAGACCCAGATGGTCAAGAACGCGATCATCGTGCCCGTGGGCAGCAAGGGCGGCTTCGTGCTCAAGGGCAGCGTGCCCTCGCGGCCCGCCCTCGACGCCTACCTGGTCGACCGCTACCGCGAGTTCATCTCGGGCCTGCTCGACGTCACCGACAACGTCGTGGACGGCAAGGTCCTGCACCCGCCGGAAGTGGTGCGCCAGGACGACGACGATCCCTACCTGGTCGTGGCCGCCGACAAGGGCACGGCCCACCTCTCCGACACCGCCAACAGCGTGTCCGCCCAGTACGGCTTCTGGCTGGGCGACGCCTTCGCCTCCGGCGGCAGCGTGGGCTACGACCACAAGAAGATGGGTATCACCGCCCGCGGCGCCTGGGAATGCGTGAAGCACCACTTCCGCAACCTGGGCCACGACGTGCAGACCCAGGCCTTCACCTGCGCGGGCGTGGGCGACATGTCGGGCGACGTGTTCGGCAACGGCCTGCTGCAGAGCCGGGCCACCAGGTTGATCGCCGCTTTCGACCACCGCCACATCTTCATCGACCCCGACCCGGATCCCGAGAAGAGCTACGCCGAGCGCGAGCGGCTGTTCAAGCTGCCGCGCTCGAGCTGGAAGGACTACGAGGCCTCGCTCATCAGCACGGGCGGGGGGATCTGGGACCGCTCGGCCAAGTCGATCCCGCTCTCGCCCGAGGTGAAGAAGCTGCTCGACCTCGAGGCCGACAGCGCCAGCGGCGAGGAGGTCATCCGTCACATCCTCCGCGCGCGCGTGGACCTCTTCTACAACGGCGGCATCGGGACCTACGTCAAGGCTTCGACGGAGGACGACGCCGACGTGGGCGATCGTACCAACGACCGCGTGCGCGTCGACGGGCGCGAGGTGCGGGCGCGCGTCATCGCCGAGGGCGGCAACCTGGGGCTGACGCAGCGGGGACGACTGGAGTACGCGGCCACGGGCGGGCTGCTCAACACCGACGCCGTCGATAACTCCGGCGGCGTCGACACGTCGGACCACGAGGTCAACATCAAGATCCTGCTCGACCTCCTGCTGAAGATGAAGGTGCTGGGCAGCCGCCAGGAGCGCAACCAGATCCTGGGCGAGATGGCCGAGGAGGTCGCGCACCTGGTCCTCCTCGACAACGCCAGCCAGGCGCTGGCCATCTCGCTGGACAACCTGCGCAGCCAGGCCCGCTACGAGGAGCTGGTGGCCCTTGTCGAGGACATGGTGGGGGCCGGCATCCTGAACCGCAACGACGACGCCATCCCCGTGCGCGAGGAGCTGCTGCTCGCGCCCACGCGCGAGCGCGGCCTGCCGCGCCCGCTGCTGGCCGTGCTGCTCGGCCATAGCAAGATGTGGGCCTTCGAGATGGCGCTGCAGACCGAGTTCCCGGATTCGGAGGCCGCGCGCCCGTTCCTCGACGCCTATTTCCCGAAGCGCCTGCAGGGATTCGCCGAGCACTTCCCGGGGCATGCGCTACGGCGCGAGATCGTCGGCACCGCGGCCGTGAACACCCTGATCAACAACGCCGGCATCAGCTTCCTCTCCCGCGTCATGGCGGCCTCGAAGGCGGGTCTGGGCGAGGTGATGGCCGCCTACATCCAGGTCGACCGCGAGACCGGCGCCGCGGCGCTGCGGGAGAAGGTCCGCGGGGCCGGCCTGCAGGCCAAGGCCGAGCAGCAGGCGCTCCTGGAGATCGAGGAGCAGCTCGAGGCGCTCACCATCGCGCGCCTGGACGGCAAGGAAGCGACCGCCGCCGCCGCCGAGCAAGCGCTGCAAGAGGTCCGGGCGCGGCTGCCGGTCTAGCCAGGAACTCCCGACGGACGAGAGCCGCCCGCTCGCCACCACCGTGCTGCAGGGGCAGTGCCGCCTGTCGGAGTCCGTCATCTGGACGCTGCAGCGCGCGTTCTACGAAGCGGAAGGGCCGGCCGCGTGGAAGCCGAAGGGCATCCCCTTCTGGATGACGAGCAATCCCTACTTCGCGCGCGCCATGGCGCGCGTGGTGCTCGGGTTCCTCCGCGACCTGGCCGCCGTCCGGGGCGCGGGAGCGATCGATCTCAGCGCCCCGCTCAACGTGGTGGAGCTGGCCGCCGGGTCGGGGCAGTTCGCCTTCACGTTCCTGCGCAGCCTCCGCGAGCTGAAGGACGGCGTGCCGGGGCTCGACCGGCTGCGGGTGCGATACGTGATGACGGACTTCGCGGAGAGCAACGTGAGCGCCTGGCGGGCGCACGAGAGGTTCCGCCCCTTCGTCGAACAAGGCCTGCTGGACTTCGGGCTCTTCGACCTGGAGCGCGACGGTGAGCTGCGCCTGCTCCATTCCGGAGAGAGGCTGGCCGGAACCCCCAACGCGCTGGTGGTCCTGGCCAACTACGCCTTCGACAGCACGCGCCACGACTGCTTCCGGGTCCAGGCCCAGACGATCGCCCAGGACCTCGTCACGACCCTGGTGACGGGGGAGGGCGCGGCCGACCTGTCCGATCCCGGAGTCCTGGAGCGCATCCGCCTGCGGTTCGATGCGGTCTCCATGGCGGCGGCGTACTACGACGACGCCGTGTCGAACCGGGTGCTGGAGGGCTACCGGAAGACGCTGGGCGACACCACGTTCCTCTTCCCGATGGGCGCGATCGATTGCATACGGCGCCTGCTGGGCGTGGCCGGCCAGCGGCTCTTCCTGCTCTGCGGCGACAAGGGCGACGCCCACGAGGAGGACCTCCGGAGGCGGGGCGACCCCGTCATGACGCGGCACGGCGCCTGCTTCTCCTTCGTGGTCAACCTCAACGCCATTGGCCACTACTTCGAGGAGGCGGGCGGCCTGGCGCTGCACACGCTCCAGCACACGACGGGTTTCCAGGTGTCCGGCTTCCTGTGCGGGTTTCCCGAGAGCGCCTTGCCGGAGACGCGCCATGCGTTCCACGCGGAGACCGACGACTTCGGGCCCACCGAGTTCTTCACGCTGGTCAAGAGCATCTGCCAGAACTTCGCCGCGCCGCCGCCGGACGTGCTGCTGGCCCTGCTCAAGCTGTGCGGCGCGGATCCGGAGGTGCTCTACATCTACCGCGACGTCCTGGTGGCCCACGCCCGCCAGGCGAACGACGCCCAGCGCCAGGAGCTGCGCCGGACGCTGAAGGCCGCCTGGGACGGCTTCTATATCCTGCATCGGGACATGGCCTTCGAGCTGGCGCGCATCTCGATCGCGCTCTCCGAGCCCGAGGACGCGCGACGGTACTGCGAGGAGTCGCTGCGGCTGTTCGGCCGCACGCACGCCACGCTGGTGATGTTGGCCTTGAGCCATTCGCTGCTCGGCGACTACGGCGAGGGTCTGCGCGTGGTGGACGACGCGCTGGCGCTGAAGCCGGACTCGGAGCCGGCGCTCGACCTCAAGGCCAGGCTGCAGAGGGCGCCCGGGCGGGCATGATCGCGGCCGCCCTGCTGGCCCTGGCCGCCTCGCCGGCCGGCGATCTTGTCAACCCATCCGGCCCGCGCCCTCCATCGCCGTGGTACGTCGCCCTCGTCGAGCGGTACCGGAGCGGCGACCGGAAGGCCGCGGTGGCC
>Ga0184637_10002455_pt1 | contig 11941 bp, 7 predicted proteins | sample PLM3_127_b2_FD_133143 | JGI IMG/M metagenome (GOLD analysis project Ga0184637, IMG submission 133143) | Groundwater sediment microbial communities from an aquifer in East River, Colorado, USA - PLM3_127_b2 | ecosystem: Environmental > Terrestrial > Soil > Riparian zone | place: USA: East River...
ACCATTTCACGAGGGGTTGCCGCGCGGAATCCTCCGCGCCCGCGACCGCGACCATGGCGAGCGGTCCGACAGCCAGCACGCAGGGCAGGAAGCGCCGGTAGAGTCGCATGGCGGGAGGTTAGCCTCGCCTGCGCCCCACGTTCAACACTTTTTTAAACGCCTTTACTATTCGAACCCGTCCGCGTATCTTTCCGCGCCATGAGCGCTGAACCCGCTGCGGCCCGCCCGCCGGAGCTGGGGCTGCGGAGGACCCTCACGCTGTGGGACCTCGTCTTCTACGGGATCGTCCTCATCCAGCCGGTGGCGCCCATGGGCATCTTCGGCATCGTGAGCCAGGAAGCCCGCGGCCACGTCGTCACCACCATCCTCATCGGCATGGTCGCCATGCTGCTCACCGCCCTGAGCTACGGGCGCATGGCGCGCGCCTACCCGAGCGCGGGGTCCGCCTTCACCTATGTGGGCCAGGAGCTGCACCCGGGCCTCGGGTACGTGACGGGCTGGAGCATGGTCATGGACTACGTGCTCAACCCCATGATCTGCACGATCTGGTGCAGCAAGGCGGCCATGAACTTCGTGCCCGGGATCCCCTACCCGGTGTGGGTGGCCTTCTTCGCGCTGCTCTTCACGGTCATGAACCTGCGAGGCATCAAGCAGAGCGCGCGCACGGCGCAGGTGCTGACGGTGGCGATGTGCGTGGTGGTCCTGCTCTTCCTGGGCGCGGCCGTGCGCTACATCCTGGGCATCCACCTGGGCCGGGCCGACCTCGTCCGGCCCTTCTACGACCCGGCCACGTTCTCGCTGCCCGTCGTCCTCACGGGTGCTTCCATCGCCTGCCTCACGTACATCGGCTTCGACGGGATCTCCACGCTCTCGGAGGAGGCGGAGAACCCGCGGCGCAACATCCTGCTGGCCACCGTGATCACCTGCCTCATCACGGGCGTCCTGGCTTCGCTCGAGGTGTACGCCGCGCAGCTCGTGTGGGGCGACTGGAAGGGCTTCCCCGACGTGGACACCGCCTTCGTGCACGTGGCCGGCAAGGCGGGCGGTCCCATCCTGTTCGCGATCCTCAACGCCACCCTGCTCGTCGCGAACATCGGGTCGGGCTCGAGCGCGCACCTCGGCGCCGCGCGGCTGCTCTACGGCATGGGCCGCAGCGGCGCGCTGCCCGCGAAGCTGTTCGGCGTCATCGACCCCCGCCGCAACATCCCGCGCAACAACGTGCTGCTGGTGGGCGTGCTGGCCCTGGTGGGCGGTCTCCTGCTCAGCTACCAACTGGGCGCGGAGATGCTGAACTTCGGCGCCTTCATCGCGTTCATGGGCGTCAACCTGGCCGCCTTCACGCACTACTGGGCCCGCGGCCAGGACCGGCGCTGGCACGACTTCGTCCTGCCCCTGCTCGGCTTCCTCATCTGCCTCTACCTGTGGCTGAGCCTGCGCTGGCCGGCCAAGCTGGCCGGCGGCGTGTGGCTGGGCCTGGGCGTGCTCTACGGCGCCTGGAAGACGCGGGGCTTCCGCCGCAACCTCGTCTCTTTCGAGCTGCCGCCCGAATGACGCTGCGGGCGCGCACGGAGGCGGTGATCGGCGGCAACGCCGGCCACCTGCGGCGCCAGAACCTCGAGCGGCTGCTCTCCATCGTCATCGACCAGCCGGGCGCGTTCACGCGCGCGGAGCTGATCGAGGCCACCGGACTCTCGGCGCCCACGGTGGGCAGCCTGGTGTCGCACCTCATGCGCAGCGGCATCGTGAAGGACCTGGGCGCCGGTCCCTCGCGCGGCGGACGGCGGCCCTCGTTCATGGCGTTCAACGCGCGGCACGGCTACATCGCGGCCATCGACCTCGGGCCCACCCGCACGCGCCTGGCCGTGGCCGACCTGCGCGGCGAGATGCTGGCCCACGACGTGGTGCCCACGCCGTCCAAGGTCTCGCCGGAGGCGCTGCTCTCGCGGCTGGCCGCCGCCCTGCGGCGCGTCCTGGAGCAGGCGCGCCTGCCCATGGAGCGCCTGGTGGCGGTGGGCGCGGGGGCGCCCGGCGCCGTGGCCTGGGACACCGGCGTGGTGACGTTCGCGCCCAACCTGGGCGGCTGGACGCACGTCCCCATGCGCGACGTGCTGCAGCGCGAGCTGGGCGTGCCCGCCATCGTCGAGAACGACGTGAACCTCGCCATCCTGGGCGAGCGCTGGCGCGGCGCCGCCCAGGGCCATGAGACCTGCGCGTACATCACGGTAGGCACAGGCATCGGCGCCGGCATCATCGTCGACGGCCTGCTGCACCGCGGCCATCACTTCATCGCCGGCGAGATCGCGTTCATGTGCATGGGGCCGCAGTACGTGGACACGCGTCCTCATCGCTGCCTGGAGTCGCTGGCCAGCTTGAAGGCGCTGGCGGCCGCGGGGCCGCGCTCGACGCAGCGCGACCCGGCGAAGCTCGTCGCCGAGGCCTTGCGGGCGGGCGCGGGCAACCGCCAGCTGCGCAAGGCGGTGCAGGACGCGGCCGTGCTCATCGGGATCGCGGTGGCCAACCTGAGCGTGGTGGTGGACCCGTCGCTGGTCGTGCTCTCGGGCGCGCTGGTGGCCGAAGGGCTGCCGGTGGTGGCCGAGGTGCAGCGCATCGTGGCCCGCGTGGTGCCGGCGCCGCCGCAGATCGTGCTGTCGGCGCTGGGCAAGGAAGCGCCGCTGTGGGGCTGCCTGCTCATGGCCGCCGACGAGGCACGCTCGCGGCTGCGCCACCAGCTGAGGGCGGCCGCGTCCAACAACTGAGGAGGATCGATGGGGCTCCGCTGCACCGGCTCCGCCGGAATCGTGATGACGCTGCTGGCCGCCGGCACCACCTCCGCCGCCACCGTGCAGGAGCGGCTGGGACATCCCGCGAACGCGCGCCTCCTGATCATCCACGCCGACGACCTGGGCATGTCCCATTCCGTGAACCGCGCCAGCTTCGAGGCGCTGGAGCAGGGCTGGATCAGCTCGGCCAGCATCCTGGTGCCGTGCCCCTGGTTTCCCGAGGTGGTGCGCTTCGCGCGCGCGCACCCGGACGCCGACCTGGGAATCCACCTCGCCCTCACCAGCGAGTGGACCACCTTCCGCTGGCGCCCCCTGAGCGCCGCGGAATCGGTGCCCAGCCTGCTCGACCAGGACGGCTACCTGCCGCTGGTGGAGTCGACCGTCGGCCAGCGCGCGCGTCCCGATGAAGCCGAGAAGGAGCTGCGCGCGCAGATCGCGCTGGCCCGCGCGGCGGGCATCCGCATCACGCACCTCGACTCGCACATGAACTCGCTCAACGAGACGGGCCCCCTGCACGAGGTCTACCGGAAGCTGGCGCGCGAGAGCGCGGTGCCCATCCGCTGGGACCGGACCATGCAGGTGCCCGCGGGCGGCACCATGCCCGCGGAGGAGATCCTGGTCGACGGCACCGTGGCCCTGGGTCCCGGCGTCGACCCCAAGGCCTGGCGCGCCGCGTACGAGAGGCTGCTGGCCCCGCTGCCGCCCGGCGTGTACCTGATGGTCGTGCACCTCGGCTACGCGGACGACGAGATGTGGGGCGCCACCGCCGACCATCCCGACTGGGGCGCGGCCTGGCGGCGCTACGACCTGGACCTCGTGCGCAGCCCGGAGTTCCGGCAGTTCCTGAAGGACCAGGGCTTCGTGGTGGTGAGCTGGAAGGACGTGGCGCGCGCGCTGCCCGCGCCTCAGCGCTGAGCGATCGTCAGCACCTGGCCGGCCTTCACGTTCTCCATCCGCGTGGTGGTGCCGTCCGGCCAGCGCACCTCCACCGAGTCGGCCTGCGTGGCCTTGCCCAGGCCGAAGTGCGCGCGCATGTCGTCCTGTGAGATGTAGCTGGTGCCGCTGCGCACGTCACGGAGCTGCGTGGTCCCGCCCGCGCGCACGGTGACGAGGGCGCCCATGGCGTTCGTGTTGTGGCCCTTGCCGGTCAGCTTCACCATCAGCCACTGTCCGGCCGGCTCCAGCTCGTTGTGCAGCACCTGGGGCGGGCCGTCGAGGTCGTTGATCACGAGGTCGAGCCGGCCGTCGTCGTCGAGGTCGCCGAAGGCGAGCCCGCGGCTCACGCGCGGCTCGGTGAGGACGGCCCCGAACTCGTCCGTCACCTCCGCGAACTTCCCGCCGCCCAGGTTGCGGTAGAAGAGCCGCTTCTGCCGGTAGGGCGCGGAGGCGCCCAGCTTCGCGCGGTCGAGCTGCGGGTACACGTGCCCGTTCACGACGATGATGTCCAGCCGGCCGTCGTTGTCGTAGTCGAACAAGGCGGTGCCCCAGCCCACGTAGGGCAGGCTGCTGGCCGCGGTGCCGGAGCGGAACGAGACGTCCGTGAAGTGCGTCCCCTCGTTGCGGTAGAACGCGTTGTACTCCTCCGAGAAGTTGGTGACGAACAAGCTGAGCCGCCCGCTGCCGTCGTAGTCGCCCACCGCCACGCCCATGCTGCCCTGCTCGGCGCCGTCCTCGCTGACGGCCACGCCCAGGGGAAACGCCTGCTCCTTGAACGTGCCGTTCTTCTGGTTCACGTAGAGGAAGTTGGCGGTGGAGTCGTTGGCGACGAACAGGTCGAGCCAGCCGTCGGCGTCGAAGTCGAGCCAGGCCAGGCCCAGGCCGAAGTATCCGCGCGGGTCGTTCACGCCCGCGGCCACGCTCACGTCCGTGAAGCGCAGGTCGCCGTCGTTGCGGAAGAGGAAGTCGCCCTCGCCGGGCAGGCCGCGGGGCCCGCACTGCACGGGGATGCCGCGGTACTCGCAGGTCTTGCCCTTGCCGAACTCGGGCAGGCGGTCGAGGTCGATCTTCACGTAGCGGCTCACGAAGAGGTCGAGGTCGCCGTCCTTGTCGTAGTCGGCGAAGCCGCAGCCGGTCGACCACCCGCCGCCGGCCAGGCCCGAGCGCGCTGTGGCGTCGGAGAAGGTCCCGTCGTGGTTGTTGCGATACAGTCGGTTGCCGCCCAGGGCGGTCACGTAGAGGTCCTGGCAGCCGTCGGCGTCGATGTCGGCTACGCAGACACCCATGCCCCACCCGGGATGGCCCACGCCGGCCTTGTCGGTCACGTCCTGGAACTTCATGTTGCCCAGGTTGCGGAAGAGCGCGCTGCGCGCGGCCATGGGATCCTTCGCGGTGTCGACGGTCAGCGCGTCGACGAGGTAGACGTCGAGCCGGCCGTCGTTGTCGTAGTCGAAGAGGGCCACGCCGCCGCTCATCGACTCCACGATGTACTTCTTTTCGGGCGCGGAGTGGTGGGCGAAGACGATGCCCGACTGCGCGGTCACGTCGCGGAACGGTGGCGACGCGGCGTGTGTCGCAAGCGGGTCACGCAACGGCAACAACGCCCCTTCGAGATCGAGGAGGCTCTCCTTCGCCGCCGAGCTGGGATCCACTCCCGGGGAGGCGTCTTGCGAATGCGAGGCCGACCGAGGGCTCGTAAGGAAAAACACACAGAGGCACAGAGAACGGACGCGATTCACTGGCGCTCGCCTCCGCCGGCGAGGCCGCCTTCCCTGCGTATGCGCTCCACGCGTTCCTCCACCACCCGGAGCTGCTTCTGGTAGGCCGCGCGGTAGGTCTCGGAGGCGGTTTCCTCGCCGAGGCGCGCGTACACGAGGCTGAGCAGGTAGAGGGCCTTGGGCGACTCGGGGTCGGCGGCCAGCGCGCGCAGCAGCGCGTCGCGCGCGTCCGCGTGCCGCTCCTGCTTCATGCGCAGCATGCCCATCACGAGGTTGGCCGTCGGGTTCGCTTCCGCCTGGTCGAGCGCGCGCCGCGCGTGCTCCTCCGCCGCCGCCAGCTCGCCCTGGCCCTCCTCCGACTCGGCCAGCGCCGCCAGGCCCTCGACGTTGGCCGGCTCCAGCTCCAGCGCGCGCAGCAACACCTCGCGCGCTTCGGCATAGAGCTTGCGGTTGTTGAGGGCGAGGCCGAGTGCGACCAGCGTCAGCGGCCGGTCCGGCTCCAGCGCGCGCGCCTGCCGCAGCGCGTCCACCGAGGAGGCGATGGCACCCGCCTGCATCAGCGCCACGCCCAACAGATAGTGATGGCGGCCCACGCTGGGGCACATGCGCGTGAGCGGCTCCAGGGCGCCAATGGCGGGCGCCGGCGCGCGCACGGCCAGCGCGAGCTGCGCATAGGTGGACAGGACGTCCTCGGAGTTGGGAGCCAGCGCGCGCGCCTGCGCCAGCGAGGCCAGCGCGCCCTTCGCGTCCTTCTGCGCCGCTTGCAGGTGGCCCAGCTGCAGGAGCGCGCGCACCGAGGAGAAGCGCTCCGCGGCCGTCCGCAGCAGCCGCGCCGCCTCCTCGGTGCGTCCGCCCTCGGCGGCCGCCTGCGCCTGGGCCAGCAGCGCGTCGAGAGAGGGCGCTGCCTCGCGGGCGGTTGCCGGCCCTCGCTTGCGCGCGACACCGGGCCCGCGCGTGCCGGTCTGCGCCCCCGCCGGCGACGCGGCGAGCGCGAGCAGGGCCAGCGCGGCCGGCGCACGCTTCACGGCGTGCCTCCGCGGCGCTTGTCCTTCAGGCGCTGGAACAGCTCGAACTCCGCCTGCGCGCGGTCCGCGCGCCCCACCTTCTGGTAGGCCTGCCCGAGCTGATAGCGCACGTTGGGCGCCTCGGGATCGAGCCGCGCCGCGGCCTCGAGGTGCTCGACGGCTTCCGCGGCCGCGCCCTGGGCCAGCAGGATCTTGCCCAGGAGATAACGCGCATCACCGAACTCCGGGCGGGCCTTCAGCACGGACCGCAGCAGCGGCACCGCTTCCTCCGCCCGGCCCTCCAGCTCGAGCACGGTGGCCAGGTGATGCTGCGACTGGAGGTCGCCCGGATGCGCGCGCAGCTCTGCGCGCAGGGCCCGCTCGGCCTGGGGCAGCTCGCCGCGCTTGAGGTGGATGATGCCGAGGGTGGCGTTGGCCTCCGCCACCTGCGGATCGAGCTGCAGCGCGTGCTGCAGCGTGGTGACGGCCGCGTCGTAGTCGCCCTCCTGCGCGTGCGCCTGGCCCAGCACCACGTTCAGCTCGGCGGAGCCGGCGTGCCGGGACAGCATTTCCGAGAAGATGCGCTGCGCCTCGGCGGCCCGGCCGCTGCGCACGAGGGCCACGCCGTACGCATACTGCAGCGAAGGGTCGGCCGTGCGCGACGGATCGTCGCGCAGGAGGTCGGCGGCCTCGCCGTACGCCTCGCTGTTGAAGAGCGCCAGGGCCAGCATTCGCCGGAGCCCCGGGTCTTCCGGTGCCTGGGCGCGCGCGCGCGCCAGCGCCGCCGCCGCCACGTCGAACCGCTGCGTGTTGAAGTAGGCGACGCCCAGCGAGTACTGCACCTGCGGGAACCCAGGGTCCACCGCGGCCGCCTTCTCCAGCTCCTCCGCCGCGCGCGCGAAGCGCTGCGCCTGGGCGTGCATCACGCCGAGGTTGAGGTAGGCGCGCGCCAGCGCGGCCGTGGCCCGCCGGCGCAGATCCTGGCGGCCCTGCTCCGGCACGCCGGCGACAGGGGAGCCTTCCAGAACCGCCGGCAGGGCCGCCACCACGCTGCCGGTGTTGGGCAGGTCGGCCAGGTAGCGTTCGAGGTACTCGCGCGAGCTGCGCGCGCGGTCGGTCGACACGCGCTCGGCGTGCCCGAAGTGCGTGACCGCTTCCTCCGCGCGGCCCAGCCGCCGCAGCGCCTGGCCCAGCAGGTAGTGGATGCCTTCCAGGCGCACCTCGTCCGCACCCGGGCCCTGCGTCAGCTCCAGCGCGCGCCGCAGCGCGGCCTCCGCCTCCGGCGGCCGGTCCAGCGAAAGAAGCGCGCGGCCCAGGTAGTGGAACGCGTCGGCGGGCGGCGGCTGCGAGCGCGCCGCGCGCTCCAGGAGCGGCAGCGCCTCGGCCTGGCGCTGTGCCTCCACCAGCGCCATGCCCAGGCGCAGCGAGGCCAGGGGATCGCGCGGCGCGAGCCTGATCTCGGCCTGGAACTCGCGGATGGCCTCGTCCAGTCCGGCCGTGCCGTTCTCCAGCACGGCGATCATGCCCAGGTAATAGTGCGCACGGCGCACCGTGGGGTCCTGCTTCAGGGCGGCGCGCAGGGCCGCCCGCGCGGCATCGTAGTGTCCGAAGTCGCGGTAGGTGCGGCCGATGAGGACGTGCGTCTGGGGGATGGGCCGGCCCTTCACCACCTCCGCGAACAGGCGCGCCGCCGCGTCGTCCTTCTGCACGCGCAGGTAGCCGCTGGCCAGGGTGAAGGTCAGCTCCAGGTCCCGGGGCGCGGCGGCGTGCGCCTCCTCCAGCTCCTGGACCGCCTCCTGCGGCTTGCCGCCGGCCACCAGCGCCTGCGCCAGCAGCCGCCGCGTGGCCAGGTCCTGCGGCGCGCCCGCCAGCACTCGCGTCAACAGCGTGACGGCCTCGCTTGCATCCCCGCTCTGCAGAGCCACCAGGGCCAGCGATTGCAGCGCGCGCCGCGTCTCCGTGGCGGAGACGGCGGCGCGCTCCAGGGACGCCCGGGCTTCGGGCAGCCGGCCCGCCGCGGCATCAAGGGCGCCCAGGAGCAGCCAGCCCTCGAGCAGCGCTCCGCGGTAGCGGCTCTCGGCGAGCTGGACCTCGCCCGCGCGCAGCGCGACCTCCGCGGCAGACATCTCCTCGTCGAGCACGCGCGCGGGATCGGGGGCGGAGGGCTGAGCGTGCAGGCGCAGGGGTGCGAGCAGCAGCAGGACGAGGAGGGGACGCAAGAAGGATGGGGTCACGGCACCGCCTCAGATTCTAACGCGCGGGCGCCGGTCCGCCCTCCAGCCACGCCCGCGCGCGGGCGACCTGGGCGCCGTAGGCGGCGGGCGGCGCGGCTTCGACGAAGAAGCGGAGGTACGCGCGCGCCTCGTCCTCCCGGCCCCGCTGCAACAGCAGCGCGGCCAGCGCCAGCAGCTTCTCGGACTCGCGCCCGTCGAGCGCGACCGCGCTCCTCCACCGCCCCATCGCCTCGTCGACGCGGCCCTCCTCGGCGGCCAGGAAGGCGAGCGCGCTGTGCGCGCGCGCGGCCCGTGGGTTGAGGCGCAGCGCGTCCTCGAAGGCGGCCCGCGCCCGGGCGCGATCGTCCGCCATCATGTGCACCGTCCCCAGCTCCACCGCCGCCTGCGCGTTCGTGGGATCGGCCGCGCGCGCGCGCTCGAACAGGGTTTGCGCCTCGTCGAAGCGCCGCAGGCGGGCCAGCGCCAGTCCGTAGGCGGTGAGGACGTCGGGGTCCGCCTCGCCGCCGCGTACGGCCGGCTCGAGCAGGGCGACTGCTTCGCCGGCGTGTCCGGCCTGCGTGAGCGTGCTGCCCAGCAGCGCGCGGGCCATCGTGTCGGCCGGAGCCAGGGCCAGCGCCCGGCGCAGCGCGTCGATAGCTGCGGTGAGGTTCGCGCTCTCGCGCTCGAGCTGCGCGAGCTGGAGCCAGCCCAGCGCCATGTCCGGCCGCCGGCGCACCAGCTCGCGGCAGTGCTCGAGCGCGCCGCGAAGGTCGCCCTCCATGTACCGCGCCGCCGCGTCCTGCAGCAGCGCGTCGAGCGCGATGAGGCGCTTGGGGTCGTCGTCCTCCGAATAGGCGCGTCCCGCCGGCGCCGGCGCGCCGGCCACGTAGCCCAGGCCGCGCAGTCGCGCGCGCGCGTCCGCGTCCTCCGCGCTGCGCTCTACCGCCCCGCCCCAGGGCGGGACCAGCGCGCGCATCTGCGCCAGCCGCTGCGGCTGCTGGGCGGCCAGGTTGCGCGTCTCGTGCGGATCGGCCCGCAGGTCGTACAGCTCGGGCAGGGGAAGGTCGACGTACTTCACGCCGTCGCGGATCAGCCCGCGCAGCGGCGCCCATCCGCGGTTGAGCGCGCCCGACAGCGCTTCGAAGTACGTGGGCGGCGCGGGCGCGGGCGACAGGAGGTCGCGGCCGGTCAGCCCCGACGGCGCCGGCACGCCCAGCGCCGCCAGCACGGTGGGCATGAGGTCCACGTGAGAGGCCGGCGCGGTGACCACGCGCGGAGAGGTCCGCCCTGGCTCGTAGAGGACGAGCGGCACCTTCAGCGTCGCTTCGTAGGCGAAGATCCCGTGCGTCGCCTCGCCGTGCTCGCCCAGCGCCTCCCCGTGGTCGGCGGTGAGCACGACCAGCGTGCGCCCCCGTTTCCCCAGCGCCAGGAGCGGCTCCAGGAGCGGCTGCAGCGCGGCGTCGGCGGCCGCCACCTCGCCCCGGTAGGGGTTCCCCGCGAAGCGCGAGGCCCACGGCTCCCGCGGCCGGTACGGGAAGTGCGGCTCGTAGAGATGGATCCAGCACAGCCAGGGCCGCGCGTCCTTCGTGTCGAGCCACGCGCGCGCCCGCGCGACCGTCTCGGGCCCGCCGCGCTCCTGGACCAGGAACCCGGACGGCGCGGAGGCGTCGGCGAAGCTGTCGTCGTAGACGTCGAACCCGCGATCGAGGCCGAAGCGCGAGTCGAGCGGGAACGCGCTCACGAAGGCCGCCGTGCGGTAGCCGCGCGCGCGCAGGAGCGTGGCCAGCGTCTCGGTGCCGGCGGGGAAGCGGAAGCCCGCGTTGTCGCGCACGCCGTGCTGCTGGGGCCCGCGGCCGGACAGGATGTTGGCGTGCGAGGGCAGCGTGAGCACGTTGTGCGCGTGCGCGTCCGCGAAGCGCACGCCGCCGGCGGCGAGGCGATCGATCCAGGGCGTCGCTTCGCCCGGCGCTCCGTACGCGCCCACCGCGTCGGCGCGCAGCGTGTCCACGGTGATCAACAGGACGTTGGCGGGGGGATCCGGCCGGCGCAGGAGTGCAAGGCCAGCCCCGGCGGCGGCGGCGGCGAGCGCGATCACGGCCGTGGCCAGGGCCGTCCGGCGATGCCGTCCCGGGGACGGTGGCGGAGAAGCTCGGGCAGGCAAAGCGAAGCGAATCATAGACCTGCAGGCAGGGCGTTAAAAAAGCTTGACAGCCTGGTGACAGGATCGGTAAAAATATGCCTAAGACTTAATTAAGACCATTAACAAAGTAACCCGGAGGCAGGCCCATGCGCAAGGGTTTCGCGTCGCTGGTCGCTCTACTGGTGCTGGTGCCGCTGGCGGCGTACGCGCAGCGCACGAGCGGCACCATACGAGGCAACGTCACCGACGAGACGGGCGCGGTGATCGTGGGCGCGAAAACCACCGTGCGCAACGAGGGGACCGGCCTCACGCGGTCGACGAACACCAACTCCTCCGGCCTCTACTCCTTCAGCGACCTGCCCGTGGGCACCTACGAGGTGCGCGTCGAGCAGGATGGCTTCAAGGCCGCGGTCCAGAGGGGCATCGTCCTCAACGTGGCCGATGTGCGCGGCGTCGACGTGCAACTCGCCACCGGCGGCATCACCGAAGAGGTGGTGGTCGAGGGCAACGCGGTGGCGGTGCAGACGATCGGCGGCGACGTCTCCGGCCTGGTGACGGGCGAGGAAGCGCGCGAGCTGCCGCTCAACGGCCGCAACTTCATGCAGCTCACCCTGCTCATGCCGGGCGTGAGCGCGCCCGAGACGGGGCTCAGCCTGAAGGACAAGGGCCTGCTGGGCGGCTCCGACCTCTCGGTCAGCGGCAGTGGCGTCACCTCCAACCTGTGGACGGTGGACGGGGCCAACAACAACGACATCGGCTCCAACCGCACCATCCTCATCTACCCCTCGGTGGACGCCATCGAGGAGTTCAAGATCCACCGCAACAGCTACGGCGCCGAGTTCGGCCAGGCGGCGGGCGCGCAGGTGAACATCGTCACCCGCAGCGGGACCAACGAGTTCCACGGCAGCGCGTTCTACTTCGGGCGCAACGACGCCCTCAACGCCACCAGCTACTTCCTGGAGAAGGCCGACAAGCCCAAGGAGAACCTCGCCCGCCACGACTTCGGGTTCACGTTCAGCGGTCCCATCATCAAGGACAAGCTGCACTTCTTCGCCTCCGAGGAGTGGAACCGCGAACAGCGCGGCACCGTGCGCGCCTTCAACGTCCCCTCGGCCGCCGAGCGCAGGGGCGACTTCAGCTCGCCCCGGGC
>Ga0184637_10002457_pt1 | contig 11939 bp, 11 predicted proteins | sample PLM3_127_b2_FD_133143 | JGI IMG/M metagenome (GOLD analysis project Ga0184637, IMG submission 133143) | Groundwater sediment microbial communities from an aquifer in East River, Colorado, USA - PLM3_127_b2 | ecosystem: Environmental > Terrestrial > Soil > Riparian zone | place: USA: East River...
GCTCGGCGAGGTGCTCTACGCGCCCATCGACTGCGTCCTGAACGACGTGACCGTGGTCCAGCCGGATATCGTCTACCTTGCGGTGGAGAGCGCCTCGGGCATGAGCGAGCGCGGCATCGAGGGCCCGCCGACCCTGGCCGTCGAGATCCTGTCGCCCTCCACCGGCCAGATCGACCGGGGAGCCAAGATGCAGCTCTACGCACGCCACGGGGTGGCGCACTACTGGGTGGTCGATCCGAGCACACGGGTGATCGAGGCGTTCCACCTGGCCGGGCCGGCCTATGACCTGGCCGCCCGCCTCGACGGCGCCGCACCCGCCGCCTTGCCGCCCTTTCCCGATCTCGCGATCGATCCGTCCGCCGTCTGGCCCTGAGGTCCTCGCGCGGTCGTTGGGACCGCGCCGCTCAGGGCCGGTACGGCGCCACCTCCACCCGCGTGTCGTTGTAGCAGGCGCCGCCCGAGATGTCGGCGTGATGCGTGGGCGCCAGCGCGGCCACCGTCTGGCCATTGTCGCTGGTGCGGAGCCACGCGCCCTTGAGCGAGCACACCACCCCGGGACGGACCGCGTCGGTGATCTGCAGCGGCAGGTGCACCTCGCCGAGGTCGTTCCAGACCCGCACCATCATCCCGTCCGCGAGCCCGCGCGCCCGCGCGTCGTCCGGGTGCATCTCCAGGGGCGGCGTCCGGTCGCTGGCCGGCAGGCCGCCGAAGGTGGAGGTGACGCGCTCGTCCGAGGCGGGCGAGATGAGGATGAGCGGCGGGGCCGCCTGGTAGGGCCGGTAGTCGGGCAGCCGCTGGTCGTACTTCTCCTCCAGGTACGACGAGGCCAGCTCCACCTTGCCCGACCTGGTCTTCGGCCACACGTTGCGGAACATCAAGGCATCGTCGCCGTCCACGCGCATGGGCAGCGCGCGGTCCAGCGGCAGCGCGCTCGGGCGGACGCCGCCCAGCCGCGCGTCGGCCGGGTCCACGGCGTCGTCCATCAGCTCGGCGTCGCTGGCCGTGAAGATGGGATCGGTGAAGCCGAAGCGGGCGGCGAGCCGGCGGAAGATCTCGGTATTGGGCAGCGACTCGGCCTGCGGCCGGATCACCGGCTCGGCCCGCTGCAGCCAGTGCGTGCCGTAGGACGGATAGAGGTCCGCGTACTCGAAGTGGCTGGACGCCGGCAGCACGACGTCGGCGTAGGCCAGGCTGTCGGTCATCACCACGTCGCAGCCCACGGTGAAGAGGTCCTCGCGGGCGAGGCCGCGCTTCATCCGGTTCTGGTCCGGGTGCACGATGACCGGGTTGTGGTTGTAGATGAACACCGCCTTGATGGGCGGCGCCAGCGTGGGGTCGGTGAGGTGCCGGCCCACGTCCACGATGTTGAGCGTCCGCGTGCCCGCGGGCACCAGCTCCGGGCGCTGGAGGCGCGCTGGCGTCTTGGGAAAGGAGAAGCCCGCGCCGTTGACGCAGCCGCCGCCCGGCACGCCCCATTTCCCGGCCAGCGCGGGCAGCGCGAAGACGGCGCGGATGCCGGCCCCGCCGTTCTGGTTGCGCTCCAGCCCATTGCCCACGCTGATGGCCGCCGGCGAGCGCTGGTGATACCACTCGGCGAGCTGGCGGATCTGCCCCTCCGGCACGCCGCAGATGCGCGCGGCCTCGGCCACGGGATAGCGCCGCACGCGCTCCATGTAGGCCTCGAAGCCCTCGACGTGCTCGGTGATGAAGCGCCGGTCGAGGCCGCCCAGCCGCTCCAGCTCGTTGGTGACCGCCCACGCCAGCACGACGTCGGTGCCCGGGGTGAGCGCCACGTGCAGGTCGGCCTGCTCGGCGATCTTGGTGCGCCTGGGGTCCACCACCACGAGCTTGGCCCCGTTGCGCCGCGCCTGGTTGATGAGCGGCGTCAGGTGGAGGTTCGACCACGTGACGTTGTTGCCCCACGCGACGATGAGCTGAGCCAGGGCCACGTGCTCCGGCGGGATGCCGGGCGCCGTGCCGTAGGTGCCGATCCAGGCCTCGGTGCGGATGCCGCCGCAGAGCGGCTTCCGGTCGAGGAGCGTGGCGCCCAGCTTGTGGAAGAAGCGTAGGTCCATGGACGCGTAGGCGAGGAAGCCGTGCGGCCCCGCGTAGTTCAGCGGCAGGACGGACTGGGGCCCGTGCTCGCGGATCACCGCGGTGACGCGCTCGTGGATGGTGTCGAGCGCCTGCGCCCAGGAGATCGGCTCGAAGCGGCCCTCGCCCTTGCCGCCCGCGCGGCGCAGCGGCGTCCGGAGGCGGCCGGGGCCGTGCACCCACTCGGGGTAGGCGCTGGGCACCTTCGCGCAGAGCACGGCCGCGGTGTAGGGGTTGGCGCGCGAGCCGCGCACGCGCACGATGCGCTCCTGCTCCACGGTGACGGTGAGGCTGCACGTGTCGGGGCAGTCCAGGGGGCAGACGCTGGGCCGGTCCATTTGCGCAAGCTGTGGCAAGGTCATCTCCCTCGGTGGTCGGGCCTCCGGGCCCTCCCGGTCGGTTCGATAGAGTCTGTGCCAGCGCGCGGAGGGCTGTCAACGGATTCCCAACCTCCCGGCGATGCGATACCATCCGGGCGTTCCGCGCTCGCTCCCACTTCCCGCGAGGAGGCGCTCCCCGCTCGTGACCGAGCCCGTCGAGCATGTTCCGCTGGCGCCGCACTGCACGCTCGGCGTGGGCGGGCCGGCCCGCTACTTCGTCGAGGCGCGCGACCACGCCTCGGTGCTCGTGGCGGTGGACTGGGCGCGCCGGCGCGGGCTCCCGCTGCGCGTGCTCGGCGGCGGCTCGAACCTCGTGGTCCCCGACGACGGGGTGGACGGCCTCGTCGTGAAGGTCTCGCTGCGGGGCGTGTCGGTCCGGGAGACGGCGGGCGGCGTGGAGGTCACGGCGGCCGCCGGCGAGCCCTGGGACGACCTCGTGCGTCTGGCGGTGGCGCGCGGCTGGGCGGGCATCGAATGCCTGAGCGGCATCCCGGGCCTGGTGGGCGCCACGCCCATCCAGAACGTGGGCGCCTACGGGCAGGACGTGAGCCAGACGGTGACCGGGGTGCGCGCGCTGGACCGCGGCTCCGGCCGCGTGGTGACGCTGGGGCCGGCGGCCTGCCGCTTCGGCTACCGCGACAGCGCGCTCAAGAGCCGTGAGGCGGACCACTACGTGGTGCTGGCGGTGACCTATCGCCTCCGTCCCGGCGGCGCGCCCGCGCTTCGCTACGCCGATCTCGAGAAGCACCTGGCGACCCGCGGCGTGCAGGCGCCCTCGCTGGCCGACGTGCGGGAGAGCGTGCTCGCCATCCGCCGCTCGAAGTCGATGGTGCTGGACGCCGGCGACCCTAACCGCCGGAGCTGCGGCTCCTTCTTCCTCAACCCCATCCTCGCCGCGCCGGACGCCGCGCTCGTGGCCGCGCGCGCCGGCGACGGCATGCCGACCTGGCCCGAGCCTGGGGGCCGCGTGAAGCTCTCCGCGGCCTGGCTCATCGAGCACGCCGGCTTCGCGCGCGGCCAGGCCGACGGCTCCGTCGGGCTCTCCACGCGGCACAGCCTCGCCATCGTCTGCCACGACGGCGCCCGCGCCCGCGATGTCATCGCCTTCGCCCGCGTCGTGCGCGTGCGCGTCGAGGCCCGCTTCGGCGTCCGCCTCATCCCCGAGCCCGTCTTCTGGGGCGGCCTCACCCTGGACTGAACCCTCAGCTCTTCGCCGCGCGCCCGCTCCACCGGCGCAGCTGGACGCGCACGCCGCGCGGCAGGCGGCGGTCCAGTCGATTGACCCACCCCGCGACGCGCCCGCTCGCCATGCCGAGCAGGATCAGGCTGGCCGCGTAGAATGGGATGCCGGTCACGAACGGGATGAGCCAGCCGACCACGCCGAGGACGAAGCAGACGACGGCCCCGAGGACGCAGAGCGCCCGCTGCCACATCGGGCGCCGCACGGTGGAGGGCAGCAGGTCGGGAAGCTCGGGCGCGGCGGCCGAGGGCTCCATGGGGGGCACGTCGTGGCGGGGACCTAGCCGCCCGCGCGGGCGCGCAGCTCCGTCAGGAACCGACGGATGCGGCGCGCATTGGCGCCGAGGTCGCTGACGCCCACGCGCGAGAGCGAGCGCACGTCCACCCGGCTGCCCGGTCCGCTCGGGGTGACGCGCACCACCACGTCGTCCTTGAAGCCCCACCACGGGGTGGTGTCGGTGGCCTCCAGGCGCCCCTCGGCCGGAGCCTCCGCCACGATCTCCCAGCCCAGCGCCCGGGCCGCCGCTGCGGCGCCGGCGAGGGCGCGCCCGGGCGGCAGCGCCAGCTCCACCGGGACGAGGTCGGGATAGGCCGCTCGCTGCCGGGCGGCGATCGGCGCGCCCGCGTACTCCGCCGGGTTCGCGGCGTCCCGCCGCCGCGCGAGGACGGCGACGAAGACCGGCGGGTTCTCCGTGTCCGTGGTGATGTCGTGGATGGCCGGGACGCTCCGCGCCGCCCGCAGCATGCTCACCGGCACCCAGAGCGCGGCGCCGGCGATGGCCATGGCTGCCACGCCTCCCAGCGTCATCGCCCACGCCCGGCCGGTCAGCCCCAGGACGGCGGCGGCGAGGCCGAGCGCGGCGGCCAGCACCGCGGCATAGACGGCCCACTTGAGGATGACGAAGCCGGCCCGGTAGCCCCACCATCCCCAGCGATGGCCGAGGCCGGCCAGCGGCAGCGCGATCGCGCACAGGGCGGCCAGCGCGACGGCCACACCGACCAGGGCGCACGCGAGGCGGGACGAGGCCATGCATCGAAGGATACCCCAGCTTTCCCGGCCCTGCGGGGACGGCCGAGTGTAGGATGGGCCGCATTGCGGCTCGCGCCCCGTGACGGCGGCGGGCCCGGGAGGGGAGCCATGCGCCTGAAGAAGGCCATCGCCAGCCTGATCCAGTGGGAGCGCGTGTCGCGCGTCGCCACGGCGGGACCCGGCGGCATGCCGCACGTGGTGCCCGTCTGCCACGTGGTGGCCGACGGCCGCATCTACTTCGCATCCGGCGCGGAAGGCCGGAAGGTGATGAACATCGAGGCCAACCCGCAGGTCGCCGTCGTCGTGGATCTCTACGCGGAGGCCTGGCCGCACCTCAAGGGCGTGATGGTCCAGGGCCGCGCGGTCCTGATCGCGCGGGGCCCGCGCTTCCGGAAGATCCGGAGCCTGCTCTACGCGAAGTACCCGCAGTACCCCGACGAGGCCGCGCTGGACGAGTCCGATTCGGTGATCGTCGAGGTGACGCCCGTCCGCGTGTTCTCGTGGGGGATCGAGTAGCCCACCCGCTCGTCGAAAGGAGCGTTCCATGGACCAGGAGACGGTGAAGACCGGATCGGGGCTCGAGTACGTGGACCTCGTGGTGGGCACCGGCGCCCAGCCCGCGGCAGGCGACACCGTGAGCGTCCACTACACCGGCTGGCTCACCGACGGCAAGAAGTTCGACAGCTCGGTGGATCGCGGCGAGCCGCTCGTCTTCCCGGTGGGCCGCGGCCGCGTGATCCGTGGCTGGGACGAGGGCGTGGGATCGATGAAGGTGGGGGGCCGGCGCAAGCTCACCATCCCCGCCCCTCTCGGCTACGGGGATCGCGGGGCGGGGGGCGTGATCCCGCCCGGCGCCACGCTGGTCTTCGAGGTGGAGCTGCTCGCCGTCCAGGGCGCGCGCTAGGATCGGGCCCGGCCATGCCCACCGCCCGCGTCAACGGGGTCTCGCTGCACTACGAGGAGGTGGGCGAGGGTCTGCCCCTCGTCTTCGTCCACGAGTTCGCCGGCGATGCCCAGAGCTGGCAGCCGCAGATGCGCTTCCTCGGCCGGCGCTACCGCGCCATCGCCTTCAACGCACGCGGCTACCCGCCCTCGGAGGTGCCGCGCGACCCGGGCGCCTATTCCCAGGAGCAGGCGGCGGAGGACATCCGCGGCTTCCTCGACGCGCTCGGCATCGCCAAGGCCCACGTGTGCGGGCTGTCCATGGGCGGCTACGCGACGCTGCACTTCGGGCTCCGCCATCCGGGGCGCGCGCTGTCGCTGGTGGTGGCGGGCGCGGGCTATGGCAGCGTGGCCGCCGAGCGGGAGAAATTCCGCCAGGACTCGGAGGCCACGGTACGGCGCTTCGAGGCCGACGGCATGGCGAAGGTCGCCGCGCTCTACGCGCGCGGGCCGTCGCGCGTGCAGTTCAGCGACAAGGACCCCGCGGGCTGGCAGGAGTTCCACGACCGGCTGGCCGCGGGCTCGGCCGAGGGCCATGCCCTCACCATGCGCGGCGTGCAGATGAAGCGGCCGTCGGTCTACGCGCTCGAGGCGGAGATGCGCCGGCTCGAGGTGCCCACGCTGATCATGACGGGTGACGAGGACGACCCCTGTCTCGAGCCCGCCATCTTCATGAAGCGCGCGATCCGCTCCTCGGGCCTGGTCGTGCTGCCGAAGTCCGGCCACGCGATCAATCTCGAGGAGCCGGACGCCTTCAACCGGGCGGTGCTCGATTTCCTCACCGCGGTGGACGCGGGGCGCTGGCCGCTGCGAAACCCGGCCTCGCAGACGGGCTCGGCCATCCTGCCGCGCGACGCCTAGCGGGGCGGTTGAAGAACCCTCTCCCCGCCCGGGGGAGAGGGCAGGGTGAGGGGGGAGACGATCAACGGTCTGCGGTGATCTCGACTCAGTCCACGGGGAAGACGGCGTCGGCGCTCAGGCCCTTGACGCTGGTCTGGCCCGCCAGCGCCAGCGAGGTGCGCAGCTCCGTGCGCAGGATGTCGAGCGCGGCGGCCACGCCGTCCGCGCCGTCTGCGCCGAGGCCCCAGAGGACGCCGCGGCCCACCCCCACCACGTCGGCGCCCCGGGCCAGGCCCTTGATCACGTCGGTGCCGCGCCAGAAGCCGCCGTCCACCACGAGGCTCGCCCGACCGGCCACGGCCTCGGCGATGGGCGGCAGCGCGTCGATGGTGGCCTGGGTGTGGTCGAGCTGCCGGCCGCCGTGGTTCGACACCCAGATCAGCTCCACGCCCATCTCCACGGCCCGGCGAGCATCGCGCACCGTCATGATGCCCTTGATGCCCACGGGCAGCCGCGTCGTCCTCTTGAGCCACTCGACGTCGTCCCACGTGAGGCGGGCCTGGTACTCGGGGTTCGGGCCCCGCGGGTTCGGCGCCGTCGCCATGGCCTCGCGCGGGTTGAAGCGGTTGACGATGTCGCGCTCGCGCCGCCCGTAGACCTGCACGTCCACGGTGAGGCACACCGAGAGGTAGCCGGAGGCCTCGACCCGGGCGAGGAGATCAGCCACCCAGCCGCGGTCGCCGTGATGGTAGAGCTGGAACATCTTGGGCCCCGCGCTCGCCGCCGCCACCGCCTCCACCGGCCAGCCGCTGGCGCCCGAGAGGAACTGGAGCGTGTCGGCGCGGCCCGCGCCCCGGGCCATCTCGACGTCGCCCTCGGGGTGGAACAGCACGAGGCCGCCCATGGGCGCCACCGCCACGGGCCAGGACAGGGGCACGCCGAGCAGTCGCGTGGAGAGGTCGATCTCGCGGACGTCGACCAGCACGTTCTGGGCGATGGCGAGGCGGTCGAGGGCGCGGCGGTTGCGCCGGCGCGTCGTCTCGGTCTCCGCCGCGCCGGCGCCAAAGTTGTACGCGTCGCGAGGGAGGCGCCGGCGCGCCGCCCGGGCGATCTCGGGCAGGGTCACGAAGGGCTGGCTCATTGGCGGTCATTCTCCGCAGGCCGTGGCTGGCACAGGTGCGCTGCGTGTAGCACGCAACGTCGCGAATTGTCAATGCTCACCGCGCCGGGGCCTCCGGGGAGATGGGGGGCGCGCGACTGCCCCTGCAAAGGGGCTGGCATCGACCCCGGGGTTCCGGTTAAGGTAGGTATGAGGGTGATCACGCCCCGGCGCAGCGCGCGCCCGCGGTCCCACCCGACCAATACTGCGAGGACGAGCCATGAGTGTGTCGAGTGTCGCCGAGAAGTGGGTGGACGAGGTGGCCCGGCTCACCGAGCCGGCCCGCGTGGCCTGGTGCGACGGGTCGAAGGCCGAGTACGACGGGCTCGTCGCCCGCATGCTCGAGGAGGGCACCCTCGTCCCGCTGAACCAGCGCACCTACCCCAACTGCTACCTCCACCGGAGCCACCCCTCGGACGTGGCCCGCACCGAGCAGCTCACGTTCATCTGCAGCCGCGAGAAGGACGACGCGGGCCCCACCAACAACTGGATGGCGCCCGCGGAGGCCAAGGAGCGCGTCGGCGGGCTCATGCGGGGGAGCATGCGCGGCCGGACCATGTACGTCATCCCCTACCTCATGGGACCCGCGGGCTCGCCCATGAGTCGCGCCGGGGTGATGGTGTCGGACAGCGCGTACGCCACGGCGAGCATGCACCTCATGACGCGCGTGGGTCAGGTGGCCTTCGACCAGATGCGCAGCGCGGAGGACTTCGTGCCGGGGCTGCACGCCCTCGGCGACCTCTCCCCGGAGCGGCGCTTCATCCTGCACTTCCCGGAGGAGAAGCTCATCTGGAGCGTCGGCTCGGGCTACGGCGGCAACGCGCTCCTGGGCAAGAAGTGCCACGCGCTCCGCATTGCCTCCCAGCAGGCCCGTCAGGAGGGCTGGCTCGCCGAGCACATGCTGATCCTCGGCGTGGAGGACCCCGAGGGCCGCGTCACCTACCTGGCCGCGGCCATGCCCAGCGCCTCCGGCAAGACCAACCTCGCCATGGTGATCTCGAAGCTGCCGGGCTACCGCGTGTGGACGGTGGGCGACGACATCGCCTGGATCCACGTCGACGCGCAGGGCCAGCTCCGCGCCATCAACCCCGAGCGCGGCTTCTTCGGCGTGGCGCCCAATACCAGCGCCAAGACCAACCCCAACGGTGTCGCGATGGTCCGCTCCAACACCATCTTCACCAACGTGGCGATGACCCCGTCGGGCGAGCCGTGGTGGGAGGGCATGAGCACCGAGCCTCCCGCCGGGCTGATCGACTGGCAGGGCAAGGCGTGGCAGCCGGGCGGTGGGCCGGCCGCGCACCCCAACTCGCGCTTCACCGTGCTGGCCTCGCAGTGCCCGTCCATCTCGCCGAGCTGGGAGGACCCGCAGGGCGTGCCGATCTCGGGCTTCATCTTCGGCTCGCGCCGGACGCGGGTGATCCCGCTGGTCTTCGAGGCCTTCGACTGGACCCACGGCGTCTTCCTCGGCTCGGCCATGAGCACGGAGACCACGGCGGCCATCACCGGCAAGGTTGGCGTGGTGCGGCGGGATCCCATGGCCATGATCCCGTTCTGTGGCTACAACATGGGCGACTACTTCGGCCACTGGCTCGGCTTCGGCCCGCGCCTCAAGACACCGCCCAAGATCTTCCGCGTGAACTGGTTCCGCCGCGACGACGCCGGGCAGTTCCTGTGGCCGGGCTACAGCGAGAACGTCCGAATTTTGGAGTGGATCCTCGGGCGCCTCCGCGGCACCGCCAAGGCGGTGGAGACGCCCATCGGGCACGTGCCCGCGCCCGGATCGGTGAACGTCGACGGACTCGACGTGAGCCCCGCGCGCATGGACCAGGCCCTCGCGGTGGACCGCGGCGAATGGCGCGGCGCCCTCGAGGACCTGGGCGAGTTCTACCAGAGCTTCGGCCCCCGCGTCCCCGCCCCCATCTGGCAGGCGCACCGCGAGACCCTCCAGCGCCTCGGCGCCTGACGCGCGCTGCTAGACGGCGCCGGCCGGCCCGTGCACGGGCGCCGGCATGTGCACGTAGAGCTGGCTCTTGCTCGGCTTCGCCCCGAGCGCGGGCCCGGGCGGCCGCATCTCGTAGCGCACCGGCTGGAGGTGGTCGGCGTGCTGGCGCTCGGCGTTGTAGACCGAGTTGAAGTTCCACATCATCCGCACGTAGTTGGTCTGCCCGCGGAGCAGCGCCCCGACGGCGAGGGCGCCGGCCTTCCGCACCGCGCTCCAGCCCAGGTGCTTGCGGTTGAGCACGCTCTGCGTCCGCACGAGCTCCTCGTAGAAGCGCGGGAGCGGCAGCACGGTGGGCAGGACGGCGTGCTGGACGTCGAAGAGGCGGTAGTCGCGCGTGGTGAGCTGCCGGGGCTCGGTGAGCCACGTCTCCGTCCCCGGATACGGCGTGGCCACCGTCAGATGGACCACCTCCGGCACGGAGAGCGCCCACTCCCGCACCGCGGCGAAGCGCTGCTCGTCCCAGCTCGGGTCGGCGATGATGTTCACCGCCGCGGTGAAGCCCAGCGCGCGCGCGATCTCCAGCGCCCGCAGGTTCTCGTTGAGGGTGACGCGCTTGCGATGCAGGCGGAGCGCCTCCTCGTCGAGCGCCTCGAGGCCGAGGAACATGTAGTGCAGGCCGAGCCGCCGCCAGTAGGCGAACACCTCCTGGTTCTTGATGAGGACGTCGCAGCGCGTCTCGAGGTAGTACTCCTTGCGGACGCCGCGCCGCTCGAGCTCTCGGCCGATGGCGAACCCGTGCTCGGCGTGGATGAAGGCCACGTCGTCGACGAGGAAGACGTTGGGCTCGCGGATGCGCGCCAGGTCCTCCGCCGCGGCCTCCGGCGAGGCCTGGCGATAGCTCCGCCCGTAGAAGGTCCACGCGCTGCAGAAGGAGCAGTCCCACGGGCAGCCCCGGGTGAGCTCGGCCGATGCGCACGGGTCGAGGACGCCGATGAAGTACTTCCGCCGCCGGCGGGCGAGATCGCGCGCGGGCATGTGGAGGTCCAGGCTCTCGAGGAGCGTGGGGCTCGGTCCCGCGCCGTGCCGCGTGACGACGCCGGGCAGCGTCTCCAGGCGATGGTCGCCCGCGGCCTCGAGCACGCGGGGCGTGATGGCCTCGGCCTCGCCGCGCACCACGCAGTCCAGCGCCCCTCGGGCGTGCTCGAGGAACTCCGGGGCGATGAAGGAGGCGCTGTGGCCGCCCGCGAACACGAAGCAATCGGGCCGGCGGCGCTTGGTCTCCTGGGCGAGGTCGAGCACCTCGGGGACGTTGGCCAGGTAGTTGACCGAGAAGCCCACGGCGTGGGGCTCGAAGTCGTCCAGCTCGCGAGCGTAGTCTGGGTGGGTGAAGAGCTGCAGGTCGAGTAGGCGGACGTCGTGGCCGGCCGCGCGCACCGCAGCGGCCACGCGCTCGAGCCCCAGGGGCTCCAGGCGCAGGTAGACCTTCGAGTACATCAGGGCGCTGGGATGGACGAGGAGCACTCGCATGAGCCCATCCTATCACCGTCGTTACGGGCCGAGCGCGCTCAAGAACGCCGAGAGCGCCGGGGCCCACTTGGGCCAGTCGGCGCCGCTCGCGGAGTGGCCGAACTCGGTGTCGATCTCGACGTAGCGCGCGTCCACGCCCGCTGCCCGCAGCCCGGCCATCACCGCCGGCGCCAGGCTCGGGGGAAAGAGCGTGTCCGCGCGGGAGAGCGCGTAGAAGTGGTCCGTGCGCCAGGTGAGCGAGGTCATGGCTGCCTCCGTTGGTCCGCGCGCGTCAGGCCGGCAGCGGCCGCCGGCCGAACAGGTTGACGGCCTTGATGGTCATCACGACCTCGCCGTGCTGGTTGCGCGTCTCCAGCAGGGCCCGGATGACGCCGCGGTCGGGCTTGCTGCGCGACGGGATGCACTCGAGCACCGTGAGGCGCGCGGAGAGCGTGTCGCCGGGGCGCACGGGCTTGATCCAGCGCAGCTCGTCGAAGCCGGGCGAGCCGAAGCTGACCACGTGCCGGACCAGCCCGTCATAGAACAGGCGCATCGACAGCGAGCCCGTATGCCAGCCGCTGGCAATGAGGCCGCCGAAGACGGTGTGGCGGGCCGCCTCCTCGTCGGTGTGGAAGACCTGGGGGTCGAACTCGCGCGCGAAGGCGAGGATGCTGTCCTTGCTGACGGTCCGGCTGCCCAGCTCGATCACCTCGCCGGGCGTGAAGTCCTCCCAGTAGCGCACCGAGGAGAGGCCGCCGGGAGGCAGGGCGGCTACTGCGGGGGGTAGCGGAAGGGCTGCCAGCCCAC
>Ga0184637_10002458_pt1 | contig 11936 bp, 10 predicted proteins | sample PLM3_127_b2_FD_133143 | JGI IMG/M metagenome (GOLD analysis project Ga0184637, IMG submission 133143) | Groundwater sediment microbial communities from an aquifer in East River, Colorado, USA - PLM3_127_b2 | ecosystem: Environmental > Terrestrial > Soil > Riparian zone | place: USA: East River...
CAGCGCTTGAGGTTGGCGACGATTGCCCGGCCGATGGTCCCCTCGCGCCGGGAGGCGCCGATGACCGCAACCGAAGCAGGCTCGAAGAAGACGCGAACGCTCTCAGCCGCCGCCCGTCTTTCGCGCTCAGTGCTCGCCCGGACGAAGACCTCGGTCTCGGTGGTCGGGAACGTAACGTGGAAGACACCCTCCTCGATGCTCTGCCTGAACGAGAAGCCGCTCTCGGTGAACACGTTGAGCATCTTCGCGTTCTGGGCGAGGACTTCGGCCTCGATCTCTTCGATGCCACTTTCATGGGCAATGTGGGCCAACCGCTCCAGGAGCAGGGTTCCGATGCCCCGGCCCTGGTGCTCGTCGGCGACGATCAAGGCGACCTCGGCCTTGCGGCCGTTGGTCCGGCAGCAGTGTCCGACTCCCACCATCCGCTCCTCGCCTTCCTCGAGAAGAACCGCGACCAGGGCAATGCGAGCATCGAAGTCGACGTCGGTCAGGTACGAAAGCTCTTCGTCCGTCAGTTTCTTCTTGGCGCGGAAGAACCGGAAGTGGACCGACTGAGGGCTCAATCGGTTGAAGAGGTCGACGAGCAGCGGCTTGTCCGAAGGACGGATGGCGCGGATCCACACCGATCCGCCGTCCTTGAGCACCGCTGCTGACGGGGCGACTTCCTGTACGACTCTTGGACGCGTGGCTGCCATTCTGTCCGGCTCGCCGGCTCGGTCGGTGCTCGGGAGTGTGGCCTGTTCCTAGTCGAGTCAGGTTAAACGACTTACAACCCGTGCGACGCAGCCCTCAACGGCATTGGAATTGAATGAACTGACCAAGGCAAGGGCCGAAACACCATTTCCGACCCACCGCCGTAGCGGGAAGGCGCGGCCCGGTGGCTTCTGCGCACCACGGGCTTCCGGGACCCGCGGGCAACGAGTCTGGCGCACCTGTCCGGGCCCAGGAGTCTAGGCGAGATTAGGAGGCTTGTCATGAACACAGTCGCAGACAAGAAGGCTGACCTGGCCGGGCCCGGGATCGGCGACTACGAGGAGCTCGAAGAGATCCTGCCCAATGACTATCGCTCCCTTCTTACTCCCAGGGAGACGCAGAAGGCCATCTTTGTGGTGAAGAACTACATCGAGGAGAGCCTGTGCAAGGAACTCAATCTGATGATGGTCACGGTCCCCCTGATCGTGGATGTCGAAAGCGGCGTCAACGACTACCTGGACCGCGACGGCTCCCGCACTCCGATCCAGTTCCACATCTCCAACGACTACGACAAGCATCCCATTGACGCTCAGATCGTGCAGGCGGCGACCAAGTGGAAGCGGATGGGGCTCAAGCAGTTCGGGATGGGTGTGGGCGAGGGAATCTGCACCGACATGCGCGCCGTGCGCAAGGACTATTTCCTCGACCACGATCACAGCATCTACGTCGACCAGTGGGACTGGGAGAAGGTGATCACCCACGAGCAGCGGACCCTCGACTATCTCACCGACGTGATCCAGAGAATCTGGAAGGTCTTGCGGGGGGCCGAAACCCTGGTGCAGGAGCTCTTCCCGCAGCTCAGGACACCTAATAAGTATCCCGACCTGATAGTAACCCTCGACCCCTTGGCCTCCCAGGAAATGGCCCTGAAGGGGCGGCCAGCCAAGCTCACCTTCATGCACGCCGAGGATCTTCTCGACCGCTACCCGGATCTGCCGCGCAAGGCTCGCGAGACCGAGATCCTCAAGGAGGCGGGCGCGGTCTTCATCTATGGGATCGGCTGGACGCTCAAGGACGGCCACCCGCACGAGCTGCGGGCCCCCGACTACGACGACTGGGTCACCGAGACGCGCTCGGCGGACGGCCGCCCGATGCACGGCCTCAATGGGGACATCCTGGTCTGGAACCCCGTCACCAGGCGCCGCCACGAGCTCACTTCGATGGGCATCCGGGTAAATGCCAAGACGCTCAGGAAACAGCTCGAGATCACCGGCCAGCTCCACTTCCTCGAGTTCCCCTACCACCAGGCCATCATCAACCGCGAGATTCCCCTGTCGATCGGCGGCGGCATCGGGCAATCTCGCACCCTCATGCTGCTCCTCAAAAAGGCGCACCTCGGCGAGGTCAGCGTCACGGTGTGGCCGAAGATCCTCAAGGAGATGTGCACGAAGCGGAACATCCATATCCTCGAGTGACCACGCTCGTGGCTGACCGCATAGTCCGCGAAGGAGGCCCCAGGAGAGACTTCCGGGGCCTCTCAAGCTGAGGAAGAACGCCTCAGGGGTCGGCCATCTCGACCGACTCCGAGCCGAGGACTCTGCCAAATCGTCGGTCGGCTCGCGATCCACTGTTCGGCGGCAGCGGCAAGTCGGCTTCGCGCCTCTTCATGGCCCGCGTTTAGCACGCGGCATGCGACATGCTCTGTGATGTGGAGATGGAGAGCGCCACAGTTGGGACGCCCTCTTGTGAGCCTGAGTGGAGCTCCCCAGGGAGTGCCGGCCATGGATCGTGAGATCGTCCTTGAGCGGAGCGGAGCCGCCATCCATCTCGTTCTCCGCCACTGCCGCGGGCCATTCACCGCCAAGGTACTCGCCGATCGGCTCCATCTCATTGAGGTCGATCCCCCCACGAACGGGGGTTCGAGAGAATCTTCGAATGGCCACAAGGGGAATGGTCCCAACGGCTCCACCGATAAGCCGGAGAACGGCTGGCGGAAATCCCACCTCAAAGTTGGCCAGTATTACGAGCTCCACCCCGACTCCGTTGACGCCGAGGTGCATGCACTTCTGCCACCGAGCCTGCTGGCTCAAGTCGGCCAGGCCGGCCGAGATTTGCACATCCCGGTGATCGGTGATCCTGGCCTCATTGCTGTGGCGCCTGAGGTTTATCCCGCCTCGGTCGCCGATCTCAAGGTTGGAGGTTGGGGGAAGTTAGCGGCCCTCATTCGGAAGGTGGTTGGAGGGCTCGTGACCGGTCTCGTCCTCCTCGCTTTGGTGGCTACGGCCGGCCTGCTCGCCTGGCGGACATTGACTCGAGAAGAAATCACCATGTCGGAGCTCGTGGTGCGCACGCGCGAGGGCTCGCCACCCCCCGCCAGCCCGGTCCGTCGCATCCACGACCAGATGCTGACGCGAGGGATCCGGATTACATTTCGCGAGGTCCTCTTCTTGAACTCAACCAAGCTCGTGCTTGCCGACGGCGGCTTCGTCGCGATTCAGGGCGCCGGCGACCTGCGCGACCTGGCCCCGCTTGCGGCGCAGAAGAAGGCTCTGCCCGTGATCGAGGCGCGAATCTCCCGCGCCGCGAGCGGCGAGCCGACCGTCTCGGTCGACCGTATCCACTGCGGGGGGTCGGTTTTCGCCCGCAGCGGGACGGTCTTGCCGATCGCCGCCCTCCAGCCTTCCATGGCGACGCCCGCGCGCGCTGCCGAGCCCAGATCGGCGAAATCCTTCCGCATCCTGTCCGAGCTCCGGTTCGATCGGAGCCGGCAGATCCAGTCGCTGCTGGGCAAGCGCATCTCGGTCGCCGGGCGGCTCACCGTCGAAGGCCCGCGGCGGGTGGTGAGGCTCGCGAACGGCACCGGTCTGATCCTCACGCCGCTGCCTCTGGACAGCCACCTTGAGCCTTTCCTTGCCGGACTCGTGGGGGACCCGGAGGAGATCCAATTCGACCTCGTCCTCGAGCGGATGTTGCCGTGGGAGTCTCGGAATCCGGCGGAATCACGGAAGCAAACGCGGATCGCGGGCGAAGCGAGGGTGTTGTCGATCTCAGCGCAGTCGCTGTTTCTCAAGGATTACTAGTTTCAAGGCGTCGTTCTTGGAACGCGGATCTCCCGAGGCGCGAGGCGATCTTCCTGACCGGCGGCCCTCAGCAGATCCGCGGGAGCTGCTCGCCGCTCGGAAGGTCGACGAGCCGCAGCGTGCCAAGCGCCGTGCGCAGCGACAGGCGGCCGGGATGTTTCCCCCCGGCGCGGCCGATCGGACGCGCGCCGGGAGAGCCGTGCGCCGCCAGCACCGCGAGAGCGCGGTCGGCGTCGGGCGGCGGGACGAAGACCACGAAGCGGCCCTCGTTCGCCACGTGGATCGGGTCGAGCCCCAGGATCTCGCACGCGCCCCGCACCTCGTCGCCGACCGGGATCCGCGCCTCCTCGATCTCGAGTGCCAAGCCGGAGACCTCGGCGATCTCGATCAGGGCGGCCGCCAGCCCCCCGCGCGTGAGGTCGCGCAGGCAATGGATCTCGATTCCGGCGTCGAGGAGCGCAAGGACTGCCCGGTGAAGAGGTGCCGTGTCGCTCGCGAGCGCGGTCTCGAACTCGATGCCTTCGCGCGCGGCGAGGACGGTCACCCCGTGGCGGCCGAGGTCCCCGCTCAGTAAGATGGCGTCTTCCGGACGGACGCTCGAGGGACCGATCTTGAACCGGTGCTCCACCACACCGATCCCGGCGGTGTTCACGAAGATGCCGTCGCCCTTACCGTGATCGACGACCTTGGTGTCTCCGGTCACCACCGCGACACCTGCCGCCGCCGCGGCCTGGCGCATGGAGGCGAGGACCGACCGGAACGCCTCGAGAGGAAACCCCTCCTCGAGGATGAAGGCCGCGCTGATTCCCAGCGGGCGCGCCCCGCACATCGCCAGGTCGTTCACCGTCCCGTTGACCGCCAGCACCCCGATGTCGCCGCCCGGAAAGACATAGGGCCGCACGACGTAGGAATCGGTGGTGAAGGCCACGCGGGCCCCGCCGACCTCGAGCACCGCGCCGTCGTGGCGTTCGTCGAGGAGTGGGTTGGCGAAGGCGGGGAAGACCTCCTCGGCGAGCAGATCGTGCATGAGCTTCCCCCCGCCGCCGTGAGCGAGGAGGATCGTCTTCGCCCCGACCGCCACCCTCACGCCCCCACCCCGGCGAGGTGCCGGTAGCGGTAATACGCCGCGCAGGCTCCTTCGGAGGAGACCATGGTGGCCCCCAGCGGGTGCTCCGGGGTGCAGCGCGTCCCGAACGCGGGACACTCGGGCGGCCGCTTGAGGCCCTGGAGGACGAGGCCGCTCAGGCATTCGCCCTCCTCCTCCTCCTCGACCGGCTCAGCGAGACCGAAGCCCCGCTCGGCGAGACCGAAGCGCCGCTCGGCGTCGAATGCCGCGTAGGGCGCGCGGAGGCCGAGGCCGCTCGCCGGTATGCTCCCGATCCCGCGCCACCGGCGCGGCACGACCTCGAAGATTTCCATGATGAGCTTCCGCGCCTCCACGTTTCCCTCGCGGCGCACCGAACGGGTGTACTGGTTCTCGACCTCGGCGCGCCCCGCCTCCAGCTGGCGCACGCACATGAGAACGCCCTGGAGGATGTCGAGGGGCTCGAACCCCGTGACGACGATGGGTACCCGGTACTTGCGCGCCAGCGGTTCGTACTCGGTGAAGCCCATCACCGTGCAAACGTGGCCCGCGGCCAGGAATCCCTGGACGCGACTCGCTCTGGACGAGAGGATCGCCTCCATGGCCGGCGGCACGAGGACGTGTGAAACCAGGACCGAAAAGTTCCTCACCCCTTCGCGCGCCGCGAGATGGACGGCCATGGCGTTCGCCGGCGCGGTGGTCTCGAAGCCCACAGCGAAGAAGACGACGTCCTTGGCGGGGTTCGCCCGGGCGAGCTTTAGGGCGTCGAGGGGGGAGTAGACCATCCGGACGTCGGCGCCGCGGGCCTTCGCCTCGAGCAGGCTCTCGCGCCTTCCCGTCACCCGCAGCATATCGCCGAACGAGCAGAACGTCACCGCCGGCCGTTCGGCGATCTCGATCGCCTTGTCGATGAGCTCGACCGGCGTCACGCAGACCGGACATCCCGGGCCGTGAACCAGGGTGAGGAACGGCGGGAGGAGCTCGTCGATGCCGAAGCGCGCGATGGCGTGCGTCTGACCGCCGCAGACCTCCATGATCGTCCAGGGGCGGGTGGCGGCCCGCGCGATCGCGTCCGCGTACTGCCGGGCCTCGCCCGCGTCCCGGTATTCGTCGATGAACCTCACCGTCCATCCTCCTCCAGGTCCTCAAGCTCGTCGATCTGCCGGAGGTAGTCGAACATGCGCGCCGCCTCCGCCTCGTCGACTCGCGCGATGGCGAATCCCACGTGGACGAGGACGTAGTCGCCCACGGCCGCCTCGGGCACGAACGCCAGGTTGACCTTCTTGACGATGCCGCCGAAATCGACCTTCCCGCACCGGAGCGGCGCGGGGACGCCGTCGAGGTTCGTATCGAGATCCGTGATCTTCCCCGGAACGGCGAGACACATGATCACGTCCTCATGAGGGCGGCGAGTTGACCCAAAGCGATCCCGCCGTCGTTCGGGGGCACGCGCTGGTGCCAGTACGGCCGGAACCCCTCCTCCCGGAGCCGTTGCACCGTCCGCTCGGTGAGGTACCGGTTCTGGAAGCAGCCGCCGGTGAGCGCAACGCGCTGCTCGCCGGTGCGGAGCGCGACCGACACGATCGCCTCGACGAGGCTGTTGTGGAACCTGGCCGCGGCGCGGCCGGCGGGCGCGCCCCGCCGGAGATCGGCGATGACCCCGCGCACGATCGGTTCCCAGTCCCCCGGGTCCCGCAGGTTCTCTGAGCCGTCGCAGTCTTCCCACCCCCCGTCGTAGCGCTCCTGGGTTTCGTAGCCGTCGATCGCGTGCTCGAGGGCCATGGCCGCCTGCCCCTCGAAGCTCGAGCGCTGGTGGAGGTCGAGGAGAGCGGCCACGGCGTCGAAAAGCCGGCCCGCGCTCGAGGTGAGGGGGGCGTGGACGCCTTTACACAACATCGCCACGAGGGAGGCGCGCTCGCCCGGTGTGAAGGCTCGAACCGGTGCCAGATCCTCGGGCAGGTCCTCGCCGAAGATCTCGAACAGGATCCCGAGCGCCGCGCGGCGCGGCTCGACGACTGCTTTCTCCCCTCCCGGCAGCCGGAAGCGCCGCAAGTGGGCCACGCGCTCGAAACCGCCGGCGGTCACGCGGAGGAACTCGCCGCCCCACACGGTCCCGTCGGACCCGTAGCCCGTCCCATCCCAGGCGACACCCAGGACGGGCGGATCGAGCTCGTTCTCCGCCATGCAGGCGAGGACGTGGGCGTGGTGGTGCTGCACGCGAACCACCTCGGCACCGAACCCCTCGGCGAAGCGCGTCGAGGGATAGTCGGGATGGAAGTCGCATGCCACGCGCGCCGGGCGGAGCGAGGGAAAGTCGCAGAGGTCGCGGATTGTCTGGTGGAATCGCTCGAGGGACGGGGCCGACTCCAGATTACCCAGGTGCTGGCTCACGATGGCGTCGGAGCCCACGGAGACCGCCACGGCGCCTTTCATGTGCGCGCCGACGGCGAGCGCGGGGCCGATCGAGCGTCCCAGCCGGATCGGAAGCGGGGCGTAGCCGCGGGCGCGGCGCAAGATCGTCGCCCGATCAGCAATCACGCGTACGATCGAGTCGTCCACGGGCCGCGCGATGGGCCGGTCGTGCATGAGGAAGACGTCCGCGACACCCGAGAGCCGCTCCTCGGCTTCGCGGTTGTCGATCGCAATCGGTTCTTCCGAGCGGTTCCCGCTCGTGGCCACGATGGGCAGGTCGAGCTCGGCAAGAAGCAGGTGCTGGAGCGGGTTCGAAGGCAGCATGACGCCAAGGTAGGGGTTCTGAGGAGCCACCGAGGGCGCCACGATCCGGGCGCAGGCACCCTGCCGGCGCTTGAGGAGCACGATGGGCGCTTCGGGCGAGGTGAGGAGCAGCTCTTCGAGCGCCGAGACCTCGGCGCCGGCTCGCACGGCCGCGACGGACGGGTAGAGGAGCGCAAAGGGCTTCTCCTCCCGGGATTTGCGGGCTCGCAAGCGCCGCACCGCGGCCTCGTTCGTCGCATCGACCACCAGATGGAAACCACCCACGCCCTTCACGGCGGCGATTTGGCCCTCGGCCACGGATCGAGCGACCCGATAGAGGGCCTCGTGTTGCTCAGCGATCACCCGGCCGCCGGCGTCTCGGAGCTCGAGCCGGGGCCCGCACCGCGGGCAGGCCGTGGGCTGGGCGTGGAAACGCCGGTCGCGGGGATCCTCGTACTCGGTTCGGCATCGGTCGCACATCGGGAAGGTCCGCATCGTCGTGCGCGGCCGGTCGTAGGGGAGCGACTCGATGATCGTGTAGCGCGGGCCGCAGTGGGTGCAGTTCGCGAAGGGGTAGCGAAACCGCCGATCGCGCGGATCGAAGATCTCCCGGAGACACTCGGCGCAGGTCGCGATGTCCGGCAGCACGAGGGTTGCCGCCGGCCCGCCGGTATGGCTCTCTCGGATCTCGAAGCTCTCGTCGCCGACCGGGTCGAGGACCGCCTGCTCCAGGCCCTGGAGGATGGCGCGCGCGGGCTTTTCGCGCGGGAGGCGATCGAGGAACTCAGCGAGCGATCGCGCCGGGCCTTCGACCTCGAGCACGACGCCCGCTGGCGCGTTGGCCACCCAGCCGGCGAGCCCGAGGTCCGTCGCCAGACGCCAGACGAAGGGCCGGAACCCCACCCCCTGGACCACGCCGCGGATCACGACGCGGAGGCGCGCTTCGGTGGTGTCGGCTGCCAGTGTATCGGCTGCCAGGACCGTCGCTGCCTTCATGGCTGCTCGATCTCGGCGCTCTCGATGATGACCGATTGGGCGCGCGGGTCGGCGAGGTCGTCGATCACCCGGACCTCGAGCTCGGCGCCCTCGGCCGCCGTGCCGCGAGTGGCTTCCTCGAAGTGCTCGCGCATGTGCGCGGGCGAGAGATTCACCAGAGCCCCGAGGGCCACTTGAACTCGTACCACCCGCTGCGAATGGTGTTCGCGGGCGATCTCCTCGAGGCGACGGACGAGGCCCACCATGAGCGAGCTTTCATGCATGAGCCGAGATCTCCTGGAGCACGCGCCCGACGACCTCGACGACCGCACGCTCCACCTCGGTGGAGAGCCCCTCGCCGGCGGCGAAGTTCTTCCCCTCGATCCCGTACAGGACGACCCGCGGCGGGAGCCTCCCCAGCGCCCGCGCCAGCTCCACGGCCTCGGCCACCCCGAACGAGTGAGTCGAAGAGCGCGAGAACGACGCCGGCACCGGCCGGTCGTGCGCCTCGAGCTTCAAAACTGTGCCCGGATGCGATCCGGACCTCATGGCGTCGATGAGGATGACGGCATCTTGCCCTCCCCAGGTCTCGATGGCCGCCGCGAGGTCGCCCTCCGCCTCCATGACCGTGACGCCGGCGGGGACCTGAGCCTTGAGTCTCCGCGCCGCATGGAGGCCGGCGGCGTCATCCTGCCGGAAGGGGTTGCCGGCGCCCAGGATCAGCATGGCGCCGCCGCTCCTCCGCGGTCCAGCTCGAGCTTGAGGAAGTGCGTCGCGCAGGAGATGCACGGGTCGTAGTTACGGATCGCCTGTTCGCACTGCCAGGTGAGTCGATCGGACGGCAGTGCCAGGTGGGCCTCGACAAAACCGCGCAGGTCCTCCTCGATGGCTCTCTGATTCTGCGAGGTCGGGGGGACGATCTTGGCCTCCGCGATCGCCCCCGTCGCGTCGAGCCGATATCGGTGGTAGAGGATGCCGCGAGGAGCCTCGGTCGCGCCGTAACCGGTGGCCGCCCGCGGCTCCACCGGAATGTACGGTGCTGGGGGCGGCTCGTAGCTCTCGATGATCCGCAAGGCTTCGTCGCAGGCATAGAGGATCTCCACGCTGCGCACGATGATGCTTTGGAAGGGGTTCTTCGTCGCCGGGCCGAGCCCGGCCTCCCGCGCCGCCTCACGCGCCAGGGGCGACAACCGGTCGAAGTTGAGGCTGTAGCGGGCCATTGGCCCGACGAAGTAAGACCCGTGCCCTCGTAGGACGGAATGGAGAGCGTTCGAGTGCGGTACATGCTCTTCGATGAAGTGGTTTTCGTACTCGCGGACCGGGGCGTCGAAGCCGCGGCTGGAGACGATCCGCCCCTCGTTGAACGGGTACTCGGCCGGATGGCTGAGGGCGACGAACTGGTAGTCCCGTTCGAAGTCGGGGAAGTCGAAGCCGGCCACCCACCGGACGGTCTCCAGGGCCTGATCTCTCGCTCGCCTCATGCGCTCGGCGAGCGGCTCGATCTCCCGGCGTGATGGGGCCCGGTAGAAACCGCCGACGCGGACATTCACCGGATGGACCTCGCGCCCGCCGATCACGGTCATGACCTCGTTGCCCGCCTTCTTGAGCTCGAGACCGCGCTGGACGACCTTGAGATGGTCCTTGGCCATGCCGACCGCGTCCTCGTAGCCCAGGAAGTCGGGCGCGTGCAGGAGGTAGACATGGAGCGCGTGGCTCTCGATCCACTCTCCGCAGTAGAGGAGACGGCGAAGCTCGCGCAAGGGACCGCCCACCGTGACTCCCAGGGCGTCTTCCATCGCGTGGACGGCGCTCATCTGGTAGGCGACCGGACAGATGCCGCAGATGCGCGCGGTGATGTCGGGCGCCTCGCTGAAGGCGCGGCCGCGCAGAAAGGCCTCGAAGAATCGCGGCGGCTCGTAGATCTCGAGGCGCACGTCCTCGACGCGGTCGCCGCGCACCTTCACGTAGAGGGCCCCTTCCCCTTCCACGCGGGCGAGGGCGTCGACCTTGATCGTCCGCGTCCTACCCTTCATGTTTGCGGCTCTCCTCGAGAAACGCCGGGGCCTGGGCGTTGAACGAGCGGAAGGCGCGCAGCACGTCACGCTCGCCCACGCCCAGCGCCGTCCAGGCGCGGCTCAGGGAGGCGGTGTTCGGCGCCTCCTGGGGGCCGAAGCAGCCGTAGCACCCGCGGTCATAGGCCGGGCAGATGGCGCCGCAACCGGCCTGGGTCACCGGCCCCAGGCAGGGCGTGCCATGGGCGACCATCACGCAGACCGTGCCCCGCCGCTTGCACTCCAGGCACACCGAACAGGCCGGGATGCTCGGCTTCCGCCCGCACAGGAAAGCGGCGAGGACCTCGACCAGCTGGCGCTTGTTGATCGGGCAACCCCGCAGCTCGAAGTCGACCTTCACGTGCTCGGCGATGGCTGTCGACGTGGTCAGGGTGTCGATGTAATCGGGCTTGGCGTAGACGATCGAGATGAACTCGCGCACGTCGCGGAAGTTCCGCAGGGCCTGGATCCCGCCCGCGGTGGCGCAGGCTCCGATGGTGACCAGGTGTTTCGACGCGCTCCGCACCTCGTGGATCCGCTCAGCGTCGTGCGGCGTGGTGATGGAGCCTTCGACGAGCGAGAGGTCATAAGGCCCTTTGACCTTCGCGCGCGTCGCTTCGAGGAAGAAGGCGATGTCCACGGCGCCCGCCACCGCCAAGAGCTCGTCCTCGCAATCGAGAAGGCTCAGCTGGCAACCGTCGCACGAGGCGAACTTCCAGACCGCCAGCTTCGGCTTTCGCGGGCCGCGCGCCATCACAGCTCCCGAATGCGCAGGAAAGGCTCGATGCGGGTGTAGCGGAACACCGGCCCGTCCTTGCACACGAAGGTCGGCCCGAACTGGCAGTGGCCGCACACGCCTACGGCGCATTTCATGTTTCGCTCCATCGAGAGGTGAATGTTCTCGGCGGCGATGCCGCGGGTGAGGAGCGCCGCCGCGGCGAAGCGCATCATCACCTCCGGCCCGCAGACGAATGCCACCGCCCGCGCCGGGTCCACGGCCGCCCGGGGGATGAACGCCGTGACCACCCCAACGTCGCCCCGCCAGTCGCCGGAGGCGCTGTCTACGGTGACCAGCACCTCCAGATCGAAGCGTCCTCGCCAGCGCTCCAGCTCGCGCGCATAGAGGAGGTCCTGGGGCGACCGCGCCCCGGCGAGGAGGGTGACTCGCCCGTATTTCTTGCGGCGGCCGAGGAGGTGGTAGACCGCGGGCCGGATCGGCGCCAGGCCGATCCCCCCGGCGACGAGGATCACGTCCCGTCCCTCGCTCTCACCGAGCGGCCACCCGGCGCCGAACGGGCCCCGGACGCCCACGGCCCCCCCGCGCCTCAGGGAGCAAAG